>Ga0209517_10001257_pt1 | contig 39153 bp, 31 predicted proteins | sample PeaSoiMetSII2010_FD_187695 | JGI IMG/M metagenome (GOLD analysis project Ga0209517, IMG submission 187695) | Peat soil microbial communities from Weissenstadt, Germany - SII-2010 (SPAdes) (version 2) | ecosystem: Environmental > Terrestrial > Soil > Wetlands > Peat | place: Germany...
GAGCCGATGCGCGTGGCCGTGAAGATTCGGCACCGCCACGAGCCTGCCCCGGCCATGATTGAAAGAACTGGCGCCGACGAGATCCTCGTCACCTTCGACGAGCCGCAGCGCGCCGTCACGCCGGGGCAGGCCGCGGTTTTCTACGATCGCGAAATCGTGGTCGGTGGCGGCTGGATCGTGTAATTGAGGGATAGCGGACTTCCGAGTCGAATATCAGGAAGAATCGAGACGGGTTTGCTAGGGTCATTCGGCGGCTCTGACAGACGCGAACCCTACGCCGACCCGCCGCTCCCGTTCAGTAGGATCTTTTCGGATAGTGGCTGTGCTTCTGGCTGTTCTTGAACATTTTGTTCTGAGCCTTCCGCTGCGCCTTGGCATATTTCTTCATCGCCTTCTGCTGCTTCTTGGCGGCTCTCTGCGAGGAGCGATTCTGGACATAGGCGGCGTTATTGGTCCCCGCGTGCGCGGAAACGCAGATGGTCAAGCATGAACCGGCGAGCAACAGAAAGAGAACAAGTCTACGCATAAATGATCGGCCTTTTGCCTCGATTCTAGCGTAATGTAGGGCCGTTCACCCGAACAATCGAACCCTCGTTCCAAAGTGATAATTCTAAGTTGCTTTTGAAGGAATGCGGAAAGAGCTCCCTCTTGGGACGAATATAATCCCCGCATGGCATTCGCAAATCTTTCACTGCCACGTTCTCAAAGCTCACCGTCGGCGTCGCCTCCATCCTTCTGGGCCCGTGAATCTGGATCTCTGAAGCAGGGAATTAAGACCGGCCTCGCCGGGACGATCACCTACGCAATTTACGCAGGATGGCATCTGCCCCAGGGATATTGGGCGGTCTTCGCCGCGCTGGTCGTGACCCAGGCGAATCTCGGCGCATCGTGGAAAGCGGCGTTGTACCGCACGATTGGCTCGACCTGCGGTGCGCTGGCCGCAGCGTTGCTCATGCCCATGTTGGGTAGTGGACTGGTGGGCGTCGGCATCGTGCTGTTCGTATTGGCGTCCTTCTTTGGCTACCTGACATCGCTGCACCCGAGTTTCACCGCCGCCGGTTTTACCGCGGCGCTGATCCTGGTTTTCGGCGGTCAAGGAGAGCCCTGGCACATGGCTTGGCTCCGCGTGCTTTATACGATGTTGGGAGCAGTCGTCGCCTTCGGCGTTGGCGCGCTGATCTGGCCAGTGCACGCGCGCGTGGGACTGCGCCACAAGATTGCGAACATTCTCGATGGCGCCGGCGCGCTCTACCGCGCGGTGACTGCCGCGGCCTTGCAGGGGGTCGACAACGAGCAGCAGGTTCGCCAACTCGACCGCGAGTTGCACGATCTTCGGCGCGGCGTCACGCAGCAAATGGACGAAGCGAAGAGCGAACTCGCCTTCTCCCGTTTCAATCAGGGTGCTTACCAGGCATTCGTGGATCTTGCAGATCAGGTTCGGAGAAGATTGACCGCTATGGCGGAAGATAGTTCGCTCTATGTACGCGTCCAGATTCAGCCCGACCTCGTCCCCTCGCTGCCGACGCTAACGCAAAGAACCGCGCAGAACTTCGCTTTCCTGGCGGACACTGTGCGCCATCCCGGGAAGCCGCTGAACTCAACTGAACTCGACGCCGCGATCCGCAACCTCGACGCCGATTTGGCCAAACTCCGCGAGCAACGCGCAACTACTCCTTTTGCGCTCGATCGCATGCTGCCCTTCTGGGCGTTGGTCTTCAATCTGAGAGAAGTTGCGCAGGATCTGAAGCAACTGGAATCAACCCTGCCGGAGCTTGGCTGAGCAGGCCGTTGGCGCTTTGCTTTGCAACGAGTCGAGAAAAGGCGTGCCTGAGGCTTTCAGTTTCTCTTCCAGCCGTGCGGTGCAGTCGCAGTCGCCGCAGGCCCAGGGTTCCGTACCGTTCTCGTCGCGGCACTGACGGCGGTCGTGCGCATCCTGCACACGAGTTAGATCGAAGTACTCTTCCCAGTAGGGCCGCTCTTCTTGCAGGGGAGTTGGGCAGTAGCAGACTTCCACCCAGCGCGCCGTCTGATGCGCGCACAGCCGCGCCTCCTGCATGTTGCGCAGATACTCGCCCTCGGCAACGGAGCCCTGGCCCAGCGTCTCCTGCTCGATGGCGTCGAGAAGATCAGCTTCACGACCGGGTTTCACGCGGGCTCGTACCAGATAGCGCATAAAACGCCTACTGCAAACCTGCTTGCGCAAGCATTTCCAGAAACTGATTCCTCGTGCGCATGTCGATAGACTGCGCGACCAGCTTGCCGCTCCGGTCATAGACGAAGCTTTTGGGAATCCCTTCCACAATGAAAACCTCATTCACTTTTCGCCCAGGATCGAGCAGTACGGGATAGCTGATCGTTCTCTCAGTAATAAACGGAGTCACCTTGGCTGCTTCTTCATCAGAAATCGCCAGCACGACGAAGCCCTGATCCATAAACTTGTTATACAGAGCGTCGAGATCGGGCATCTCCTTGCGGCACGGCGGGCACCACGTCGCCCAGAAGTTTACCAGCACCACTTTGCCGCGCAGATCCTGCAAACGCCAGGCCTTTCCCTGCAAGTCGATGAGGGTGAAGTCGGCGTTCTGACGCTTCGTGTCGTCGGCTTCCAACCTGGCCACGGCTGCGGCAAATTGCGGATTGTCGGACGTCGCCTGCATGTGCTCATAACGGACAAGGGATGCGAGTTCCATGTACGCGGAATCGGGCTCACCCTTCTTTTCGGCAGGAGGCTGCTCGCGCAACGCGGCGGCTAGCGTGGTGGTGACTTCCTGCAGCGTGTCGTGCCCGAAGTCACCTTCGGTCGAAAGATTTGCCAGCGCTATGGCGAGCCTCAGCTTATTTGGAACGATCGGCAGTCGCTGGATCCGCAATGCCAGATCCTTCGTTGTACCGGCCCGGACATTGTCATCGAGCTTGCGCAGGCCGCGAATCTGTTCGACGATCGGCTTCTCTTGATCACTCCAAACAACCTTCTCCTGTGCCAGAACCGAGACAGAGAGAAGAGTGAAGGCAAAAAGAAAGGCCGCGACGACATGATGACGGAGAGCAGAGAAGGAACGGAGCATGGGAGTGCGCCTGCCTTAAGAGTGAGGAATCCGTACGAACCGCAGTTTGCACTGCGACCTAGATGAACATCTCGTCCTGCGGAACCGGCCGCCGCTCATCGCGGCCGCCGCCATTTCTGCGGCCCCGGCCTCCGAACAGGAACTCCAGCCCTACCGTGATGCCCTGCATCAACCCTGAAAGCTGGCGGACCGGCGAGATTACGGTCTTGTGCACCATGTCCGAGGTTTGTTCCACCCGGTCCAGAGTGCGGCTGAGCAGTTCGTCGGCGCGGATGACCTGCAGGCGGGCTCGGTCGACCACGTCGTTTACGGTCGCATCGACGCGTTGCACCTGCGTGCGCATCACCGTGGTCGACTCCTGCAGGTTCTCGGCGATCACCTGTAGTTTGGGGCGGACGTCGGTCAGCATCGCCTGGGCCTGCTCGACAGTTGGCAGGACTTTGGTCTTCACTTCCATCGCAATGGCTTCGATGCGCGCGCTACTGTGGCGCATGGCCAGGTACATGGCTAGCAGGATGCCGGCCTGCAGTAAAACCGCAGTCCCCGTCAGCGCGATGAACCAACTGAGCTTGTCCATAAGCATGCCTCCACATAGATCCAGCTGGCGCCGTGCCAGGAGGGATTAGCCGGCGCCGCGGTGAAATTACAGATTCTTGGGTGCGCCCGTCTCCGTCGTGGCTTCGTGATAAGCCTGGCGGCCGGCTTCGTATGCGGCGCGGAACTGTTCCTTCTGGGTGTTGACTACATCGCGGCCGCGGTCGGCCCACTGTGCCGCTTGCTCGCGGGCTTCGCGGGCACGATTGCGAACGTAGTCGCGGCCCTCTTCAGCGCGCGCCCGCAGCACTTCGCGGGTCTCACTTCCCGAGCGGGGCGCGTAGAGCACGCCTGCCAGCGCTCCCAAACCAAGTCCTGCCAAAAACCATACAAAACTATTGCCGTCACGATCTGACATATCGTTACCTCCTGATCATAAACGCCTAAGACGGATGGTAGCATCCTGCGTCACGGAAATACAATTGAGGGGAATTATGTAGGGACCTTCGGTGTGCCACTATGCGGAATTCAGGCGGGCAAGGTCGAAGTGGGGACGAAATCCCAGCGGTTCCCGCCCATGCTCTGGCCAGGCCAATCGAGTCGGGTGGCCGCCGGGATTGCACGCAAGTTGGTTACTTCTGTGCGGGTGCCGCGGGCTTAGGCGTCGGCGCGGGTTGCGTCTTCACCGGTTGTGACTTGAGTCCCTGCAATACGGAAGTCGGGCCGCCACGTCTAGTAGCGTAGACCGACAACGTGATGGAAGTGATCATGAAAGCCACGGCAGACCAAGTGGTAGCTTTCGAAAGCGCACTAGCCGCGCCACGGGGACCGAATGCGGTCTGGCTGCCCTGCCCGCCGAATGCCGCGGAGATATCTCCGCTCTTGCCACTCTGCAAGAGCACGACGACGATAATGAAGAAACAGACAATAATGTGGATGGTTACGATCAAACCGTAGATCATGAGTTTATGTTTTCCTGACCGCGCGTGTAGCGATTTCCCAAAAGCTGCCGATCCCCTCGGCGCAGCCCGTTCCGGCTGACAGAATTCATGGTGCGGAAGGGGGGATTTGAACCCCCACGCCTTTCGGCGCCACCCCCTCAAGATGGTGTGTCTGCCAGTTCCACCACTTCCGCACATTAACAACTATCTTCTTGTCAATCACTTACTTCGACATCTTTAAGCTTACTCCGCGTCGACTGTGTGCGTCTTTGTATGCGCTTTTCGCATCCGCACTTATGCCGACTGCGCCGGCTTCTTCTTCCGATTGATCCGCCCGAACGCCCGGCTGACTGACTCCGCCCGAGGGTGCACATACCGCATCGTGGTCCCGATGGTGTCGTGCCCGGCGATGTACTGCAGCGTAAAAGCGTCCGTATACTCCCCAGGCTCGGTCAAAAACATGTGGCGAAGCGTGTGAAGTCCGGCATCCGGATCGGTTTTGATTTTATCACGCAGCCGTCCCATCTGGGATTCCAAAACCCAAGGCTCGAGTTTTTTGTCTGGATGACGGGGCTGGCTGAATACGTGCCGGCCCTCCGATTCCACGACTAACTGGTCGAGGACCTCTTTGGCCTCTGCATTGATCTTCAGAACGCGCTTCCTGGCCCGCCGCTTCAATCCGCGCTTGATGACCAAGTCTCCCCAGTTGCCCTCCTCATCGGGACGCTTGCGGATGAGCACACAGTCTTTTCGACATTCAGCATTTCGACGCGCGTGATCCCCGAGTGTCGTTCAGGTTTGTGAAAGGTGGCGGGGGCAAATTCGCGCAGCACACGGCGCACGGTGTTGCGGCTGCGCCCGGTCTGCCGGGCGATGGCTTTGATTGAGTGACTCTCTTTGTGCAAAGACTTGATGTCCATCCATTCCTCCAGTCGGAGCAACCGGTCCTCCTCTGGCTGGCCAAAATCGAAGTGTGAAGTTGGCATCCAGAGTAGCGGCGACTCGGCTTTGTCTGTGGGACGGGACTCCGGTCATCGCTCCGCTCGGACCTCCGTCCCGCCCCACAGACAGGTTTGTTTCCTTGTGGAGGGAGCAATTCTTCATGATCGTAAGGGGGTCAGTTTTTCATGAACGCGGGCACCCTTGCTCAGTTCCGCACGGTGCCGCGACCGCTTCCTCTCGATTCTGGAACAGACACGCCAGCGCTATCGCTTTGTGGTCGTCGGGTATGTCGTCATGCCGGAGCACATCCACCTTCTGCTGACCGAACCCGAGGTCGGGAATCCTTCTACGGTGATGCAAGTCCTGAAACAGCACACGGCGCGGGCGTTGTTGCCCAAGACCAAGCGGAAGGATCCGCGCCAACGCAACCTGTTCGGAGACGAGTCCCGATACAGAGCGTTCTGGCGGGCGCGCTTCTACGACTTAAACGTGTGGGACGACGAAGAAGCGCGTGGAGAAGCTGCGGTTTATGCATCGAAATCCGGTGAAACGAGGACTGGTGGAATCGCCCGAGCAATGGCGCTGGAGCAGTTACCGGTTCTATCTCTTCGAAGAGGCCGGACCGGTGCGAGTCAATGAAGGATGGACCGAGATTTCGTTTCGCGATCGGGAGGCGTAGGGCTGCGCTGCGGCAGGCGTTCGTGGTTCCCGTCCTTCGCGTAGTACCACGCGAAGGACGGGGCACCCACCGTTTTTTCTCTTGTAACGAGAAGTCAAAGGCCGGGCCACGCAATATAAAAGGGCGCCCCTTTTCGGAGTAGGCTGCAGTTGCTGTGAGCAACAGTAACTACATCCAACGAAAGGAACACCCATGGAGAGTGTGAAGTACATTGGCCTAGATGTCCACCAGAGCACGATCAGCGTGGCCGTGCTCAATGCCGAGGGCAAGCTGATGATGCAGTCCGTGGTAGCGACGAAAGCGACTGCCGTATTGGATTTATTGAAAGGACTGCGCGGAGAGCTGCACCTCACCTTCGAAGAAGGAACCTGCTCGGCCTGGCTCTACGATGTGGTATTGCGGCATGTGGCGAAGGTAGTGGTGTGTAATCCGCGCAAGAATGCGCTGCTGAAGTCGGGCAACAAGAGCGATCAGATCGATGCGCGGAAACTGGCGGAACTGCTACGGGCCGGGATGCTATCGCCGGTGTATCACGGGGAGCAGAGCACGCGCACCTTACAACAACTGGTAGGCAGTTACACCGCGCTGACCGAGGACACGGGCCGCGCGATGCGGCGGATCAAGGCCCTGTATCGCAGTCAAGCGATTGCGTGCGCGGGCAAGAAGCCGTTCGGAAAACGCCATCGCGGGGAATGGCTGGCGAGACTCACCGACAGCGGGCAGCGGCGGCGTGTGGAGTGGCTCTACCAGGAATTGGACGCCGTGCAGATCTTGCGGCGGGAAGCCCGGCAAGCGGTGATGGTGGAGTGCCACAACAATCCGGCCGCGAAGTTACTGCGCTCCATGCCGTTCTTCGGTCCGCTGCGGGCGGCGGTGCTGATTGCGCGAGTGCAGACGCCGCACCGCTTTCGGACCAAGCGTCAATTCTGGACCTACTGCGGCCTGGGGTTGGAGACGCGCAGCAGCGCCGACGATGTGGAGAAAGATGGGCAGATCATGCGGCGGCGCAAGCCGGTGTACATCCGCGGGCTGAACTGGAACTACAGCCACGAGTTGAAGAATGTGTTCAAGAGTGCCGCGACGACGGCGAGTGCGATGGAGGGTCCGTTCCGCGAGTTCTATGAAGCTCGTGTGGCGAGCGGTATGCTGCCCGCCATGGCACGACTGACGCTGGCCCGCAAGATGGCGGCGATTGCCCTGATTCTGTGGAAGAAAGGAGAGACGTTCGCAGCGGAACATCTGAAGTTACAAGCAGCATAAGCGCGCACCACCACCCCAGTCCGGAAGCGGTAAACGCTGACGTTCGAAGGTTGGAGAGCTGCGCGCACGGGTTCGAGGGTAAGTATCCTGGGCGGGATAGGCGGAACAGTCTCATGGGCCACCGTATGCTCCCCTCGGACAACCCAACAAAGCCATAGTGCCGCGCCCAGACGCGAGCCTCAGATAGAACCATTGGTTGGCCATGCGCCACCGTGCTGCTGGTCGGCGCCCAGAGCAAGACCGAAACGAACGAACGCCAAGTTAAGCCGGAAATGCGTGCTGACGCGATCAACGCGACACCGACAGTGTCGGTGCTGCCGACAGGGGCTGGATGCCAAGAAAAACAAAACCTCCTGCGAAGGGAAAAGTGTTTTTTGCTTGACATCCCCTTTTATAGAACCCGCCCGGACATCGGGGAACAAACATGTATCGGGAATGGCCGCGGTTCGGGATCAACTCATCCCCACGCTTCGAACACCACGAAGCGTGGGGCGACCTCGGTCTCGTGCGGGCCAGCCTCCCCACTATTACTCCTCTCTTAAGTCGTAGTCTGGAGAAGTATCAGCCGCGTGGGTAAGCCGCCAGCCGTCACGAAATGCGATGAGTGCTTCGGGGCCTAGCCAATACTGCTTGATCTTTGTAAAATCCTTTCGGACTGCTGACCGAACCCCACGGAACAGCCTCAGCGATACCAGTGAATCTGAAATCGTCGAAAAATCCCCACCGATAATCGTTCGGTCCTTCCATTCGCCTCCGGGACAAAAAAGTATCGAATCTGGATTGAAGGGCTGTGCGACATCAAAACGAAGGTCGCCGTCAAGCATTTTCATCGTCTGTACGCGAATGTTGTAATTCTTCTCCACAATCAGATAGCGACCACCGCCGCCTGCTCTCTTATCCGTTGCCCGTCCCAGATCGGGAATAACGCCAAACGTCTCAAACTCCTCAGTGATTGGCGCACCAATTCGTCCCGCCCTGACATACTTGATCTTGCATTGGTCCTCGATCGTCGACAAAAGCGCGAGCAAGTCCTTGCCTAATGTGTAGACGTTGATTGCGCTCATCTCGCCCTAAAGACGGCCGGTGGTGGCGTTGGCATCACTGGCATCGGTGGCCTGGCGACCTGTCCCCATTTTGGGATCCAAATAAGCTGGTCCTTTGGGAACGCCTTCTGAATTCTACCAAGAGCTGCTTGCTCTCCAGGGGTTGGGTTTCCCTTCGCATCAGTAGTCACAGTCTGGATTCGTACCCTAGCGTCCCCTTTCCGTAGTGTTATGTCAACGCGGGTGGATCCCATGACCCCGCCCCCAATGCCGGGGATATATTCTTCAGATTCCTCACCACCCCCGCGTTCGACAGCATACCCGAGGCTTTTCCAACCTTGAGCGATCCACCAGTTTTGACGTCTCGTTAGATTACCGCCCCATGGTCCCCCTGAACCGCTAAGATACCGGAAGTTAAACCCCTCTAGCCGTTGGCCAACAATTTCGCCCAACGCAGCTTCTTGCTGGGGTGTAAGCGGTTTTGCATTCCGCGCAGCTGCCTCGAATTTGTTATAGGTTTCGAGGTCATCCTTATATCGCTCCATCGCCTCGTTGTATCTGATCTGCGCTGCGAGTTCTTCTTCATCTAATTTCGTCTCTTGGGGAGTTTCAGACCGGCCTTCTGGCTTAGGTTCCTCCGCCTGTTGGTGACCATCTGCATCAAACTGAGACACGGGGTTGTTGCCGACATAGGCATACAGGTTCAAGCTCTGAGGATCGTCCAGCTTTGCGTACGGCACGGGTTCGACTTGGGCGCTCCAGTCGGGCGACATGAAGCGGCCCATCGCCGATGAATAATAGCGGGCCTCAAAATAGTCGTTGCCGGATTCGGTGTCCCGTTCCTTGCCGGTGAAGTGGTGTTCGGTGGGGAACTGGATCGAACCCGTACAGGCGAGACCGTCACCGAAGGGAAGACTAGAGCAAGTCTGCTCGGGCACGCCGGCGTAGTCGGTTTGGGCGCGGCGTGTGCCAAGGAAATCATCGAAGTAAAAGTGCAGGCCGTCTTTGTCATAAGTTCCCAGCAACCTTCCGCCGGGCCAGGCATTGGTGTGCTGCCAAGCCATCGTGCCACTGGCGCTCATGGCCATCTCAGTGAACTGCTCACCTCCGAGGCCGAGGATATAGTCGTTAGTGGTCTGGAATCCGCTGATAGCCGGATCGCAACTCCAGGCTGTAATACTGCCCTTGCTCACCCGCGTCCCACCGGCGTCGTAGATGTAGCCAGTCATGATCGTCGTGCCGGCAACCGGGGTGCTCGCCACCGCGCAGATGCGACCCTCACCGTCGTAGAGATACCGGTTCACGCCGTCGTTGACGACGTCTCCGGACTGATCGTAGAGCATCCCTGCGGGCGCCTGATTCGTGGCCGTGATCCGGTTGTTCGCGTTGTAGGTCGCCCAGGTCTGAACTAGAGTTGCGCCTGAGGCCGGTTGGCAAGGGGGATTTGCTGTAGAGCCAGTAGTAAACGCTGCCGAAGATCCAGCCTGATTTGTCCGGTTGCCAAAGGGGTCATAGCTCCAGCAATAGAACGGACTAACTCCGGCTGGCTGGCTGCTGGCGGAGCCTCCGGCAAGCCGGTTCAGGGTGTCATACTGGAAACTCCAGGTGCCCATGACCGAATCGGTGTAGTTGAGCAGATTGCCAACGCCATCGTATCCACCGGCTGGAACTATATAGCTATAGACCGTCTGCCCGGCGGCTGCGTTGTTCGCTCCGCCGTCGAGGTTGCCTGCCAGCGTTGTGTAAACGAAGGAGGGACTTGGGAAGTCCTTCGAATCCCAGCTCGTGGTCTGCAGTGAATAGGTGTAATCCGCTCCCGCGCCAGGCGTCTTGGATACAAGGTACATGGCGCCATCGACAGCGGTCACATTGACTAAGGATCCGCCGGTCACGCCGTTGGCAAGTCCTTGGGCGATGCTGCTCGGCGTCGATCCCTTTCCATACGTTGTGGTCGCTGCAACAGTTCCTCCAACTGTCAACGTAATTGTGCCGGCATCAAAGGTACTTGCGCCTTCACTGACAGTGATGTAGACCGTCGCAGTAGCAGTGTTGTAGGCCGTTGTGTTAGTTGGCGTGAACGTCACCGAAAGCGGAATGAGTCCAGCGGTCAGGACTGTACCCACGGCGGGCGAGTAAGAATAGGTTCCAGCGACGCTGGTGCCGCTGACCGTTGCCGACGCGTCAAGTTGAGTTGCGCTGAGCGCCGTACCCGCGGTGACGTCGGCCGGAGTGGCCCAGGTGATGGCCGGTGTAACTGGCAGCGTAAGCGTGTATTTAGCCGACGCCACCGCGGACTGCGAGTAAGCCGGAGCCAACGCCATCGCCATCAGCGTCTGCGTCGAGCTGATGCTAATCGAACCAGTGTAAACATTCGAGTTCGTCGTTGGCACTGCTCCGTTGGTGGTGTAGTAAATGACGGCTCCGGGAGTGACGTCCGCTAGGGTCACGCTCTGCGCGGCCGTGTAAGTTCCAGTCGCCAGCGACAAGGTCGGTGTTGCAGTCGGCGCGCCGGTTTCCGAAAGGAGCGCATTGGCGCCCCCACTGCTCGCGCTCTGTGGAGCAATCAACAGGGTATAGGTTCCAGGTGCCGGTAGAGTGATGGAGTTTTGGAATACGGGGCTGCCGCAAGCATTTGCTTGAGCCAGAGCTGTGTTCGCCGGGCCGAGGATGCTGACGCTCACATTCCCACAACCGCTCGTGAACGTCTCGCTGGACAACTGCAGATTGACGATCTGCCCTGCTGTACCACTGAAAGTCAAATAAGCATTTTGCCCCGGCGTGCTCGTCGACACAGCAGTCGTAGTTCCGGGGGTAATCGCGCCAGTCACTTCCTTGAACAACCAGAGCGTAACTGTGGCGCTGCCGGTGCTCCCGCTTCCCTCAGAGATCACTAGGGTATAGGTTCCGCCGGCCGACAAAGCAACGGGCTGGAGCGCAGGATTACCGCAGGCGTTGGCTTGGCCCAGAGTTGCACCCTGCGGGCTGAGGATGCTCACACCCACGTTACCGCAGCCGCCGGTAAAGGTGTCACTGGACACCTGGACATCTGCAAGTTGTCCCGCTGTGGCGCTGAACGTGAAGGAATCCGTCTGCCCTGGAATGTTGATGGTGACCGGCGCCGGAGCGCCGGATGAGATCTTTGTGCCCGTTTGTTCCTTGAACAGCCACAGAGTAACTATGGCGCTGCCGGTGCTTCCGCTTCCCTCGGAGATCACAAGGGTATAGGTCCCCGCGACCGGCAAGGTAACAGGCTGAAACACAGGGTTACCGCAGGCATTGGCGTGACCGAGAGTTGCGCCGTCCGGGCTGAGGATGCTTACAGCCACGTTCCCGCAGCCGCCGGTGAAGGTGTCGCTGGACACCTGGACATCCGCAAGTTGTCCTGCCGTAGCGCTGAACGTCAAGGAATCCGTCTGCCCTGGAATGTTGATGGTGACCGTCGCCGGAACGTCGGACGAGATCTTTGTGCCTGTTTGTTCCTTGAACAACCAGAGCGTGACTGTAGCACTGCCGGTGCTCCCGCTTCCCTCGGAAATCACAACGGTGTAGGTTCCGCCGACCGGCAAAGTAAGAGCTGAAAACACCGGGTTACCACAGGCGTTGCTGGTTGGGGCCAGAGTTGTGCTATCCGGGTTCAGTATGCGGACGCCCACGTTTCCGCAACCACCGACAAAGCTATCGTTGGAAACCTGCACTGTGGCAAGCTGCCCTGCCGTGCCGCTGAACGTCAGCTGCACATCTTGCCCAGGAATGTTGATCGCAATGGGTACCGGCGTTCCCGAACTTAGCTGCGTCCCTGTTTGTTCCTGAAACAGCTGTAAGGTGACGGTGATGCCGCCCGTGCTTCCATTCGTGGACTCGATTACCAATTGATAGTTCCCGCCACCTGGCAGGGTGACTGGATTTGAAAACACGGAATAGGTCGTGCAAGCATTTGCTTGCGCCAGAGTTGTGCCATCCGGGTTCAGAATACTGACCGAAACATTCCCACAGCCACCGACGAAGTTGTCATTGGAAACCTGCACAATGGCGAGCTGTCCAACCTTCCCAACGAAGGTGAATGAGTCGTTCTGCCCCGCGGTGTTAATGTTGATATTTACCGGACTCCCAGAGGTGATGTTGCCGCCTGTCTGTTCCAGGGAAAGCGAGAGAGTGACGGTAGCAGTGCCGGTGCCTGTGGTCGCAATCTTCAGGATGTATGTTTCGGTAGCCGGGAGAACCACGTTCTGCAGCCCGGAACCACATGCGCTTCCGGAAGCCAGCGTCGTGCCGTTTGCGTACAGGATGCTAACGGTAACACTCCCGCACGCGACATTGAGATTATAGTTAGTAATTTGGACGCTAGCCAATTGTCCTGCCATACCGCTAAAGGTCCACTCCGCGCCTTGTCCCGGCGTGCTGATAGTCACCGGAATGCCAGTGCCAGAGGTGATGGTACCCAAGCTCACCAGCGATAGAGTGACGTCGGCACTGTTGTTGCTGCTGGTGTAAGCCGTTGGAGTTATCAATACGGTATAGGTTCCGGTAACTGCCAAAGCAACAGGACCAATGGAGCCGCTTGGACCTGACATACTAGTAGAAGTCAACTGTGAGCCATCAGGGCCGATGATACTAAGATTCACAGTTCCGTTGAAACCAGAATTGGTGATTAGTACAGTGGCCAACTGTCCCACCGACCCGCTGAAGGTCAGCTGCGCATTTTGCCCGGGGGTGTTAATGGTCACTGGAACGAGAGTTCCTGAAGTTAGCGTCGTGCCCGTTACTTCCTGAAAGAGATACAGAGTGAGATTGGCACTGCCAGTGCCTCCGCTCCCCGTCAGCACGATCACGGTATACGTTCCGGTAGCCGGCAAAGCGACGGGGCCCAGGGATGAGGAATTGCACCCACAGGCTGAAACCAGCGTCGAGCCATCCGGACTAAGAAGGGTGATCGACGACCACCAGTTGGTAAAGTTCACTGAAAACTGCAGAGTCGCGAACTGTCCCGCCGTACCGTGGAAAGTCGCCTGCGCGTTTTGTCCCGGCGTGCTGATCGTTACAGTAGCAAGAGTACCAGGCGTGAGTGTCGTACCCGTCGCTTCCTGAAAGAGGTTTAGGTTGAGAGTGGCACTGCCAGTGCCTCCGCCCCCGGGAGCGACTACCACCGTATAGGTTCCGGTGGCCGGAAGAGTCACGGGACCAAGGGGTCCGGGGACGCACCCGCAGGCGGACGCCAGCGTCGAGCCGTCGGGGTTGAGGATGCTGATTGCCGAATACCAGTAAGAAAAACTCACGGCGTACGAGAGGCTGATCAACTGTCCTTTCGTGCCGCTGAAAGTCAACTGTGCGTCTTGCCCCGGTGTGTTGATCGTGACAGTTGTAGGTGCTCCTGTCGGTGTTCCGGCGGTGATTGTCCCACCCGTCTGTTCCTGAAAGAGATACAGGGTAAGAGTGGCACTGCCAGTGCCTCCACCCCACGGAACGATCACAACGGTGTACGTTCCGGTGGCCGGCAGAACAACCGGGTTAACGAAGCCTCCGCTGCCGCCGCACATGTCGGCGCTAGTCAATGTTGATCCGTCGGGATTGAGGATGGTGACAGTGCCCGAATAGCATCCGGGAAAGCCCCAGTTGGCGAATAGCAGACTAGCCAACTGTCCCTTTGTCCCCTGGAAGGTCACCTGCGTGTCCTGCCCTGGAGCATTAATGGTCACCGTTGCCGGCGTTCCGGTGGTGATTGGCGGACCTGTCTGCTCCTGAAAAAGCCACAGAGCGACGTTGGCGCTACCGACGATGTCGTCTGAGGAACCGAGCACCAACGTATAGGTTCCGGTGGAGGGCAAGGCTATGGGACCAATGAATCCGGAACCTCCGCCGCACATGCCAGTGCCAGCTAGGGTTGTACCATCCGGGTTGAGAATGTTAACACTTCCCGAATAGCAGCCAGGGAAGCTCCAGTTGGCTATTTGCACACTGACGAACTCTCCCGCCGTCCCACTGAAGGTATACTGCGCATTTTGCCCTGGCGTGTTGAAATAAACTGGGAACTGGACTCCAGGTATTATTGGCATGCCGACCTGTCCGTCCGAAGGCCATAGCGTGAGGCTGGCAATTGCGGTACCAGTTCCTCCATTTTGTGGAGCAACCACCAGAGTATAAGTTCCGGTCATCGGCAGAGTGACGATGTTCATGGAGAGCGACGTAGAGCAAGTTCCCGACGAAGCCAACGCAGAACCATCCGGATTGAGGATGCTGAGAGTCACCGCGTCGCATCCGCCGTTAAACGTGGAGCTTGTAAGTTGTGCGTGGATCGACTGCCCCGCTGTTCCACTAAAGGTTAGCTGCACGTCTTGACCCGGAATCGTAACGGCCACTGGTACCGCAACGTTGGGAGTTATAGTCGTACCTGTCTGCTCGTTAAATAGCCAAAGTGTGGCAACAGCGCTTCCTGTGCCTCCGTTTTGCGGGGCGATCACCAGCGTATACAGTCCGGTGGTCGGCAAAGTGGTCGCGCTCATGAACAGTGTCTTCGAACAAGTGGGTGTCGAAGCCAAAGTTGAACCGTCTGGATTGAGGATGTTGACAACGACGGAATAGCAGCCCGAAAAGGTCGAGTTGGCAAGCTGCACGCTCGCCAATTGTCCCGCGCTGCCGTGGAAAGTCAGTTCTGCCGACTGCCCCGGGGTACTTATGGTCACTGGCGCCGCTGTTCCAGAGACAATGCTGCCAGCACTAGAGACTGACAGGGTGACGGTAGCGCTGCCCGTGCTTCCGTTTTGTGGAGCGATCAGCAAGGTATAGGTTCCGGTGGTCGGCAACGCCACGGTATTCAGAAAGAGCGGATCAGTGGAACACGTGCCGTCGCCTTCCAGGGTGGAACCAGATGGGTTGAGAATGGTGACGATTACCGCGTAGCACCCAATTGAAAAAGTTGAGTTCGCGAACTGTACGCTTGCCAATTGTCCGGCCGTGCCCTGAAAAGTCAATTTTGCAGACTGCCCCGGGGTACTTATAGTCACTGGCGTCGGTGTCCCGGGCGAAATCGTTTGCGCGTTGGCCTGCAACGCACAAAGACAAGAGGCTATGACCACGCCCACGAATGTGTAGAGTGCTTTAGCCTTCATTCTTCGCCCCGTTCTCCACAAAAATCGATTCTTTGTACTGAGCCATAGTGCATACCCGGGTAATGCTCATTTGCTCTGCTCGGATCCGGTGATGCTAACCGTCGCGGAGCCACTGGTTGCAGCTGTGGTTACGCTTCCTTTGTCGATCTCGCACGTAGTCCGCAATCGAACGTCATAGCTTTTGTTTAGTGCGACTCCACTGCCGAAGGTGGCATTCATTAGCCCGCCGAATGGGGCATACGGGACGGAGGAGGAATTCGAGCACAATGTGGCTTGCCCCTCTTGTGCTGAAAAGAGTGAGCTGGGATGAGTTGCATCATTCCAGTTGCTGGTCAATGTCTGCAATCGTCCAGCCGCGTCATACGCATTGGTAAAACTAAGTATCGTTCCGCCCACCGGAGTGACTGTAACTCCGTCCGTGAATGTGGCAAGGTCCCCGCCCAAGTCGTATGTATAAGCGGGAGCGTAGGGGGTCCCGGAACTGTTCGATGGTGTGTACTGTAGTTCGCTAGTGATACGACCCATTGGGTCGTATGCGAGGATCGATCGCTTCGTCCAAAATCCCGTCGTGGGCGCGGTTTTTGCACACGCTCCGGCCGACATACTCTGGGTCCATTGATTGATAAGCCTCCCTACCGTGTTTCCGCTAGCAGGGACAGGCGGCAGCCCATACTGATAGCAGGAGGATGACGTACCACTAACATCATTCGAATAAACCTTGCTCAATGGTCGGTTCATCACGTCGTACGTATACGATGTCAGAACGCCTCTAGCATCGGTCCGGGTCAGAACATTGCCATTAGGATCGTAGGTATAGCTGCTTTGTCCGGTTTCCGGATTCATCGCCGTAACCAGGCGGGAAAGGCTGTCGTACGCGAACGCCCTCATCGTCCTTGCTCCCGAGGTCCCGTTTGAGCCGCCCCACTGATTGACTGAAAGCAAGTTGTTCAGCACGTCAAAGTTATAGTCTGTCTCCATGCTCGAAGTGGCCACGCTGCCGTTCGGTTCTGCGACAAATGTAGTCTGTCCGAGGCCATTCTGAGTTCGCTGCCAGTCGTTCCCATTCTCGTCCGCATCGTCCTCCCATGATCCCGTCTTACCCAGCACATTCGAACGACAGTTGGTCTGACCAACGGTATTCAGTCCGTTAAAGCACTCCTGCTTCTGCGCGCCATCCGCAAGGGTTACGATGGCCTTCCTGCCAAGCGCGTCGTAGGTGTACCCAGTGATGCCATATGTCACATCGGCAGTAGTCCTGTAGGGGTTGGAAACGCTTGCGACTCTGCCGAGACTGTCGTATGTGGTATCGACTTTCACTATCCCATAGGGGTCTGACGTCAATTGCGTTTCTGTCAGGCGCCCCAAACCATCGGCAACGGCTGTTTTCACAAGGCGAGTTGACGAATTAATCGTTTTGGTAAAAGTCACGGAAAGATCGCCAACCGTATCGGCATATGAAAGCGATTCGGTCCCTTTATCAGGGTAGGTGACTTCCGTCAATCGTCGCATCGGGTCGTATGAATACGAGGTCGTCTGATTGTTTACATCCTTGCGCGATAGCAACAGCCCGGTGTTATCGTCGTAAGTGGGAAACTCCTGGGAGCCGTCCGGGTATACAACTTCCTTCAGATATAGCCCGGATGAGTCGTAAATCAGTTGTGTGACATTTCCATCTGCGTCTTTTTTCTTCACCGGCATCCCCACACTGGCCGGAGTGTAGTAATTGTGTGTGGTCGGCCAAACAGAGCTGGGGGTACCTTGTAGCCAACGTGTTTCAGTCGTTTGATTGCCTAATGACGTTGCCCCTCCGTTAAACGCGCTTTGGTCGTACGAATAACTGGTTTGCGCAATTTGATTGGCGGGCGCGGCTGGAGCGGTGCAACTTGGCTGAGGTACGGTAGCGCTGCCGCTCAACGTCGTATCTAGGCAGGGCAAATCGATCAAATTCGCGGCATAGTATTTCCAGTTCGACTGCCACAGTTTGGTGTGCAGCGTAGTCCGCAGCGGCGTAAGGGAGCCCCAGTCAGCCTCGGTCGAAGAGAGTTCCTGCCCGAAACTGAAGCCGTGGGCTTTTCCCAGGTAGTCCTGATAAATCCCAAATGTATCGTATTGATAGGTATCCTGGCCGGAGAGAGGGGCGGTCGTGCTGGTGGGCAGTATCGTGGTTACGGTTTGTGGGAACACGCCCAGAGAGATGTAGTTTGAGAAGTTTGTCGGATTGGCATAGTCGGTACCAGTATTGGAATACGTAGAATCCACCTCCTTTAGCAGGAGCGAAGACCCCTGATAGTACTGCGTTTTTGTCTCGTAAGGTCCGCAGGTGGATCCCCCGACCAAGGCGAACGTATGAGTTATAACGTTCAGAGCGGGATCGGTGACCGTGACCGTTCCGGAGTTCGGCCCACCCGGCGAGGCCACGTAGAACGGCTGCCCGGTCTCGACGGGAGGCGCTCCTACCCACCCGGAGCCTATCTGATTGTTATAGCGCCAGGTTTCGATCGGCGGTATATCGTTCCCTATGTCGTTAGAGCTTAGATATACATTCTTTTGGGTGACCATGCGACTCGACAGAATGTTCGAATAGGGCCAGACCGGCGTTCCCACAACCGGGATATCTCCGGGAGGATTGCCACACGATAAGCGGGTGGCATAGGAGTAGGTCACCATCGCTCCAGTGGGTAAAATTACTTTGTCGACCTGTCCATAATTGTCGTACCCGAATTGCCACTGGGCCTCGTTTGGTAACGTAACGCTTGTCAGCACCCACCACGTCTCATTGATCGTGACGTAATCGAGGAGAGAACCAGACGGCTGAGGAATGTTGGCGCTGACTGGGATCTGAGCGTAACAAAATGTCAGAGGAATCGTCGCTGTCGAAGCGCCCTCGGCGGGAAACGTCCACGTCTCGCACCCTTGCCCGCTTGCGGGATGATAGGATGCGTCGACATCGATCACGCAACTAGCTGTGCTCACAGGCTGAATGTATCCTGGATTCGGAATTGGTCTTCCAATCGAATCGACGATCGACGTCGCCGAGGCCATCCCGTGCGCATAGCCTTGCCAAGGTGCAAGGCTTGGATTGAAAAGGTCGCCGCTGCCCGCGGGTTGAGCACATGTTCCCTTCAGCGTGATCGTATTGCCGTTGGGGTCTATCAAACCACCGATGTTTCCCCTCCTGTCGACGATGAGAGGCGACGTTGCAGCCGTCAACATCAAGCCACTACCATCTACGCTGTAGCGGATGCTGCCGAGACTGCCCGCCGTTGTGTTGGCGATGTTTCCTCCGAGCGAGTGTGTCGCACCGCTGTCGTCGATCGCTACGAAGCGAGAGAGCGGCTCCTTCCCGATCATGAGCCGCTGTTCCTTCCACGTCAGACCGCCAGGACTGATCATCACGTGCGGCTGCCCCCAGGGAGAGCCGACTACCCCCGAGGCAACCTCATGCTGCTTGGTGTCCGCGGGGCCGTTGGAAAACGGGGGATTGGACTGAAACGTCGTGGAATTGCTGCGGACCGTAACCACCACCGGCGGAAGCCCGCCGCGCTGCTCATAGGACAGCAACGGAATATTGAGCACCAAATTTCCGTTCGCGAGATTTATCGTGTCGAAGTCGGTGCCGTGATAGGACTGAAATGCCTGATAGCCCTTCTCGAAGTCGGCCTGCGCCCAGACGACTTCGGACGGAATCGCGCAAATACATATTGCGAAGACCCCCAAGAAAACATCCGTCGACTTTGTCAGACCGGCAAAAAAACGACGAGAATATAAACTCACGAGTATCCCTCTCCATTGCGGCATTGCACAGCACAGGTGCTAGCGCACACACTGACTGATCCATCTGGCGCACACCTGGTTGGTTGGGTTCTGCACTCCATCACATTGTGAACCGATATGAGAACCGTTCTGTGAATGACTGAAGTCGAACGATTCTCCGGTCTCAGAATCACGGCCGGAGAATCGTCGCAGGCGAGGCGTCACTTCGCCGTGTATGTGTAGTCGATGTATTTCCAGACTCCGTTGATTTCGCTCAGGAGCCGCGCATAGATGGTCTTGCCGGTCGTAGGTAACTTGGAGACGGTCTCCGAGGTAACCTCAACCGCACCGGAGTCATATACATTATTCGATCCCTTGCCAGTCGTGCCGAGATATAGCTTGTAGCTGCTGACCCCATTACCCGCAGTCCATGTGAACTTGACGCTGGAGCCAGTCAACGTGCTGCCCGCCTTGGGCGAAGTGAGCGCTGCGTCCGTAGGAGTACCAAAGGCCGTATAGGTGTAGTCGGTGTGCTGCCACGCTGTGCCCATCAAGTAAAGAAGGCGGGCGTAGACGATTACACCGTCTGTCGGTAAATTGGAAACAGTCTCCGAGGTGACTGTAACAGCGCCGGAACTATAAAGGTTGGTCGACCCAACACCTTTAGTTCCGAGTTGTAACTCATATTTACTCACTCCGGTCGCTTTAGTCCACGTAAACGTGACAGAGGATCCGGCCAGTTTACCCGATGGCTTTGGCGTTGTGAGCGCTGGAGCGCTGGGCAAGACGTATTCGTAGTCCGTTGGCTGCCAAACTCCATTGATCAAGGAACTAAGCCGGGCGTAGACAGGAGCCCCGGTCGCCGGCAGGCTCGGTATCTTCGCCGACGTAGCGGTGGTTTGACCGGTGCTATAGAGGTCACTTGATCCCACGCCAGAAGTGCCGAGAGAGAGAGAATACGAGTTCACGTTGCGCCCTTGGGTCCATCCAAAAATGGCGTTGGAGGCGGTCAGTGTAGCGCCGGTCGTAGGGGCCGTTAGCGCCGCTGGAGCTGCGGCTCCTGGCGTAACACATGAGGTTATCGAGTTGTTAGCGACACATCCGTCCACCGTCACAGGAATCGTCGTCGCATATGACACCGGAGTACTGCCCACAGTGAATGTCGCGCTGATTGGAACCGTGAAAGTGGCCGTGTACGAATTGGGTATCTGCTCCTGTGGAATGCCATTGACAAACTGTATGTAGTTCCATCCCTGATCATCGGGGCTGGGAGGCAGATAGGCAACAACTGCCGCATTGCAGGATTGACCCGCCAGCAGGGTCGCGCTGCAAGTGAGTGCTGGCGGTGTGTACGAGCCGTCACAGTTATTCGAGCCTCCCGAGCAGCCGTGGTTTGCAATCTCCATGTTGTAGTTTCCCCCTAATTGACCGTAGACATAACCCCACGGTTGGGGAATCAGATCGTCTGAAGTATTTGCAAGATTCCCATTCTGCGCCGGGGTAGTGGTTTGCGCGGAGGTGTTGTACTCGCAGGACGAGAAGTAGGTATTTCCAGAATCTTGCGGACAGGAAAATACGTTGTGGTTCGAGCTGGCGTCGGTGATAGTTATTGGAGTGCTGCTCGTTCCAAGCGTAATTGTGACACCCGTATTGTTTGTGATGGTGAGCGGTGCGACCCAGGCGTAAATGTAGAGATTGTTAAAATCATAACTCCGTAACGGAATGGTGAGCGTGCTGGGCACCGTAAAAGGAATCACAGCGGTTCCGGAGGCCCCAGCAAATGCAAGTTGAATCCCAGTGCTGCTGGTAGCCGTAATCCGCGTGGCGTAAATCCCGGCTGTATTCGATGGTTTGGGGAAGAACTGAAGGGAGATCGTGCACGTACCTGCGGTTGCGATCGTTTGGCCTGCACAGCCGTCCACAGTAACGCTGAAATTGCCACTGTCCGACAGAATCATGTCGTTGGTTGACGGAAACGTAACGCTCGAGTTCGACAGATTCGTAAATGTGAAGGATTCAGCCTGAGGGGTGGTGTAATTCGATTGCGTTGTAAAGACGTAGGCATTCTTAATGCTGGAATTCTGAGTCTGGGGAAGCAGGGTTGCGCCTTCTAAAGGCAAGCTCGTATTTGCTGCCGCGATACCCCGCACGGAAGAGTAGTTGGTGATGAGTATATTTTGATTACCGGGCGCATTCACCGTGCCCGCAGCCACCATATAGGCGTTCACGACCGCAGTCATGCCGTTTGATATATTCGGCAAATCGGATGGAACTGGGGAAAAGATCACGTTCAGTGCGCAGGTAGCGCCCGCGCTTAGCGGTGCGTTCGAGCAATGATCGGTTCCGTCCTGCACGACTTGAAATCCTGGATCACTGAAGCTGACGGCGTGATCAGCCATGATGATTTGGTCTGTGGAGTTGTTCTTCAGGGTTATTGCTAGCGGTCCGCTGGACGAGCCTACTACGACTCCTGGATAACTCAAGCATGGAGTCACGTTGGCTGGAGTGCAGACAACTGCGCCATTCGTGGCTGTTATACCGATATTGCCGAGTTCGGACGGAGACACCACATAGGTAAGGTCGGAATAGAAGGCAAAGGTCCCATACACGTTGTCCATGTAGACGTTGTACGTTGCAGGCCCAGTATAGTTGTCTGTCAGTTGCGGACCCGTAATTGAATAATTCGCGTAGTTGGAACTTTGGCTTTGATTTGCAGTACTGCTCTGCTGCTCCCAAGTCGTCGAATGACTAAAGCCCGCGGTTACCGAAACGTTGAAGACTGGGATGCCACCGGTGGCCGTGACGCTCACGCTTTGAGAGACGGTATGCGAATCGGTCACTACGTTTGTGTTCGTTTGGGTCTGCGAGTACTGGAAGGTTCCCGTATAGGTCGAGGCCAGGCCATTCGGGCCAGGGACCGGGTATTCCACAGCGCCATAGGGCTGAAACCTAGACACGGTTCCGGTAACTCCTTTAGCTGCGCAGGAACTCGGAAAGAAACCCGTCGGCAGAAGAGAAGGAGGGAGTAACGCATAGTTCGGATCGTAGGGGTCAGCAAGGTTCAATCCCGCATTGACGCCAGCCACCTGCCGCAGTAGTAACGCCGCCGGCGGAGTGATCGGGGCAGCGATGGTTTCAGTGAGATTCGGGTCCAGATTGGGGCCATAAGTTGGATGACAAACATTCACGTCTGTACCATTCATCACAACAAACGGATCCGCTTGAAGAATGTCTGCGTAGTCCCGCATTGTTAGCCCAGGACCGAGGGGAAGATTCGTATTTGCGTCGAGAGGCCAAGGAGAGATATCCCAGGAACGAGAGGTATACGGGAGCCACTGCGCACAACTTTGATCTGGATTGAACGGATTCTTCAAGCACCAGACCGGAATGCCAACAATATCAGGATAGGGGAACTGATTCGGGTCGCATCCGCTCACGGCCTGATCGATGGTCAGAGGAAAGGAATGATTATTTGGATCGCATGAGTTTGAAGCAAGCCCGCTCCAGTTTAGAGGCGTGGTCGCGGTTGCCGGAGTCCCAGAAAGAACGGGATTTAACCATATATAAATGACATCGTTGTCATGGTCGACGCCGAGCGATGAGCTAATGGGTCCCATGGTGGAAATCGAATTTCCTTGAGTCGTCTGAATGGCGAGGGAGTTGCTATGCTGCGAAGACGTGGTCCACCCGTCGCTGAAGTCATAGGTGACACTTCCACCAAATACAGGTATGCCTCCCTCAGCAGTGACCGATATGCTGTTCGTGTTCGTTGTGGCGTTCGTGGTGGACATTGTGTCCGTTGACCCGACCATGTTGCTGTACCCATAGGTGACGAAGCTGGACGATCCTGGGGGGGCATATACCACGCCCATGATCTTGTATTTAGGAAAGGCGGGTGCGCCGGACGCCGCCTGCGCGTTCGCGGGAGTCGACGACCCGGCCAGAACACAGAAGGCTGTCAAGCAGAAAGTCAGCGATTGCAGGGGATGTCTCACTCAATTTCTCCTTCAGACTCGTGCAGATTCTTACTGCTGAAGGACGCGCAGAACAATGCAGCTTCAGCAGCATATCCTTGCCAGCAGTAGCGACCCCATGGTTGGTTTTCGAAAGTCACCTAGGGGCTACGGTTTCTTGAATTGTTTCTCTTCGCAATCCGATGCTAATCTCTCTCACTGGTGCTCGGATTGCGGGAGGTCTATATTCGCTTTGTGACCGCATTTATGCACCATTCGCCAACTGAGAAGCAATTGTCAGAATCTGTTGTTTTTTGTCGGAATTGGATTTGCTGTGGAAAACGGATGGAGCTAGACCGAGCGCGCAGAGCGCACACACATGAGGTAATGCGTGTGCTCAAAAAAACCATGGCTCCGGGGTGGGTTTTCTCAACCGATAGAATGAGTGAATGTGCGGGCTACGGAGCGGATGATGCCTCGTTAGGCGTATAGGATTTGCAATATTTGCAAAAGGTTAAGGCGATAGGATGATCGCCTCGCCATTCCGCGGACTCTGTAAGCGCTGTTAACTGTCCGACGCGCAACTGGCGGGGAGTCAGTCCGTGCACTTGTTTGAAGTCTCGATAGAAGTTGCTGATGTCAGCATAGCCAGAATCACGGGCTATCTCCTTTATCGACACTCTGCCCTCTCGCACCATGTTGGCGGCCAGCCTCATCCTTGTTTCCCGTAGGTATCGCTGCAGCGGCATACCAACATTTCGCCTAAAAAGGCGGCGCAGATGTGTGTCGGACAGTCCCAGCGAACGGCCCGTTGTGGCTAGGGCATGCCGGATATCCCTCGGTTGCTCTGCAATAATTCTGAGGACAATTCGAATACGCGGATCCAATGAATTTCTCCCTCGGCCGGGGGGCACCGATAGCAGCCGGCAGTTTTGATCCAGAGTTGGGAAGAGACTAAAGGAAGAGGCACACCGGGTCGTGCATCCGCTAGTAAGCTGCTTGGCTGGGAATGCGAGGTAGACGTCCGGTGCACTGCCACTTCCTCCTGAGACGAAGAACTGCCGTCGTAGCGTTGAACTTCTAGACGCTCCGCGTGCTCACAGCCTACCCGCACTGCGAACGCGTACTGCTAATCCATGCGAGCTCACGCGATGGTCTACTCTTCAAGGGAAGCGGCAAGGAACTAGGTGACCTAGACGTCCGTCGCCCGCACGAGTATATTCCCAGCTGCCGATTGAACGTCAGACTCTAAATGCAGAAAGATGTTGAAGTCAACAAACAAACAAGGTGTCCGCGCGTGATCACATTGAACCGTGGTGTCGAGTGTGTGCGTTTTTGTACGGCTAGCTGCATATTAGGATTGTTCTCGATTAACCGTCGCGAGTCAGGCCAATGCGTAAGTGGATGAACTGTGATGTATTTCCTTCGTTGTCGGTAGGTTACCGGGACCTTCTAAAACTGGCAGTTGTAGATGGTGTGTCTGCCAGTTCCACCACTTCCGCACAGCTATGGTCCGTCACTGCCAGGCAGCGTTTCATTATAGCAAAGCAGGCCTGCCGCGGCAGATGTCGTGCACGACGGAAAGAGCGCGGCAGGTTCCCTGCTGCACACAGTGGAGATTCTCGGTAGTGGGCTACTTTCGGTACGATTCTAGGATTTTGCTTCCGAAGTAGCCACTACCAGATTCTCGCTTGACAGTCCTGCTCTCCCGTCCTATCGTTAATATATTCAGGCGCGTTGCTTGAATGAAGCCGTATCTCATGCAGAGTGGCCGAGGGTAACGGGCCCGTAGAAGCCACGACAACCGGATCAGGAACCAGCCTGATCATATGGTGTCAATTCCCGCCCGGTTTGCGGGGGACATGAGATCTCGGTGAGCAATTGCCTCGTCCCTCAATCCCGGATGAGGCATTCGTGTTTTTAGGGCGCGCAGGGCCCAGCGCAGCCGTTGGAGAAGCATCATGCTTTCGCGAATCTATTTTGATCATTCCGCCACCACGCCACTCGATCCCCGAGTGCTAGCGGCCATGGGGCCGTTTCTGGGCGGCGCGTTCGGAAATCCATCGAGCTTGCATCACGAAGGGCGCGTGGCCCACGAGGCCATCGAGACCGCGCGCGCGCAAGTGGCGGCACTGATCGGCGCCGAGCCGGACGAAATCATCTTCACTGGCAGTGGCACCGAGGCCGACAACCTGGCGCTCATCGGCGCGGTACGCGCTAGTGGCAAGCCCGGCCATGTGGTGACCAGTTCGATCGAGCACGCCGCGATTCTCGAGACCTGTCGATTCCTGGCCGAGTCGGGCACAAAGATCACTCGTCTTCCTGTCGATGCTCACGGGCTGGTTGGTCCGGAAAGCCTGCTGCACGCGCTGCAGTCGCACGTGACCATAGTTTCCATCATGGCGGCAAGCAACGTTGTGGGAACCCTTCAGCCGATCGAGGAACTCGCCCACCTCACCAAACTGCACGGCGTGCTCTTTCACACCGACGCAGTTCAGGCTGCAGGGAAGATTACGCTGGACGTGAATCGCTTGCACGTCGATCTGCTCTCTCTATCGGCGCACAAGCTACATGGGCCCAAGGGCATCGGCGCGCTGTACGTGCGCAAGGGTGTGAGCTTGTCGCCCATCGTGTTTGGAGGCGGACAAGAGCGAGGCCTGCGCTCAGCCACAGAAAACGTCGCAGGGATTGTCGGCTTCGGCGCCGCAGCAGAGATTGCGCGGGAAGAGTTGGCCAGCGAAGCAACGCGCCTCGCGGGATTCCGCGAGCACATCGCGGCTGAACTTGCCCGAACGCTGCCGCATTCCTATCTCTTCGGGCATCGGTCCAAGCGTTTGCCGGGTCACCTAAGTTTTGGATTCCGCGGCCAGGAGAGGGAAGTCGGCAGACTTCTGGCGGCCCTCGATGCTGCTGGCGTTGCGGTCTCCGCAGGCAGCGCCTGCAGTGCCCACCATTCCGGGGAGCCATCCGGTGTGCTGCTCGCGATGGGGTACGATTCCGAGCGCGCTCGTGGTTTGCTGCGCGTCAGCTTGGGCCGCTTCAACACGCAGCAGGAGGTCGATCATTTCCTGGAAATACTGCCTCGCGCCGTCGCTGGATTGAATGGAGGCGCGAGGCACAGTCAGGTATCGCAGTCGGTCGATGTGCCCGCGGTGGCTTTAGCGTAGCCGGGAAACCACCGCAAGCGTGCGCGATTCCGCGCCAAACATCGATGGAATGAACAAGGGCCGGTCTGGTGAGACCGGCCCTTTCCCCACAGCGTCACCGTTCCGACGGCGAGCGCTTAGTCCCCAGACGGCAACAACATCTCCTCCGGACCTAGATCGATTGTGACGGGCGTGTGCGGACAGTTCCCGAGGATGGGCTGACAAGCCGCGTCGGGACCGTGTTCCGGCCGCATCAGCGGTTTCTTTTCCATGAACTGTTCGGCTTCGGTTGATCCAGCCAACGCCGTCGTCGACGTCAGGCCTCCGCTGATCACTTGCTGCACTTGGTCGAAGTATCCCGTGCCCACAAAGCGTTGGTGCTTCACCGCTTCATATCCGTACTGAGTTTCGCGGCTGAATTCTTTTTCTTGCAGACGCGAATAGGCAGTCATGCCCGCAAGCTTGTATCCGCGCGCGAGTTCGAACATGCTGAGGTTCAGCGCGTGGAAGCCCGCCAGCGTCACGAACTGGAACTTGTATCCCATGCGCGCCAGTTCGGGCTGGAAACGCGCGATGGTCGCTTCGTCCAGATTCTTGCGCCAGTTGAAACTGGGCGAGCAGTTGTAGGCGAGTGCCTTTCCTGGAAACTGCGCGTGCATTGCTTCGGCGAAGCGCCGCGCCTCTTCCAGATCAGGATGCGAGGTCTCGCACCAGATCAGATCGGCATAAGGCGCATAGGCCAGGCCGCGAGCGATGGCCGACTCGATTCCGCCGTTAATGCGGAAGAAGCCTTCCGTGGTGCGCTCTCCAGTGCAGAAGGCGCGGTCACGGAAGTCAATGTCGCTGGTCAACAAGTGAGCGCTGTCCGCATCGGTGCGCGCCATGATCAGCGTGGGCACGCCCATCACGTCTGCCGCCAGCCGCGCCGCTACCAGTTTCTGAATCGCCTCGGTGGTAGAGACGAGCACCTTGCCGCCAAGATGTCCACACTTCTTTGCCGAAGAAAGCTGATCTTCGAAGTGAACGCAGGCCGCACCGGCTTCGATCATGCCTTTCATCAACTCGAACGCATTGAGCGTACCGCCGAATCCGGCCTCGGCATCCGCGACCAGCGGCGCGAACCAGGTCTGCCCCGGGGCCACTTTACCCTCAGCGTGATGAACCTGGTCCGCCCGCTGCAACGCGTTGTTGATGCGCCGGCAAAGATTCGGAACGCTGTCGGCCGGATACAAGCTCTGGTCGGGATACATCGTGCCCGCGTTATTGGCATCGGCCGCGACCTGCCATCCGCTGACGTAGATCGCCTTCAGCCCCGCCTGCACCTGCTGCACAGCCTGGTTGCCGGTCATCGCTCCAAGAGCGTTGACGTACGGGTCGGTCTGCAGCAGTTCCCACAGACGCTCGGCTCCCATACGTGCGAGCGTGTGTTCAATATGGATGGAGCCGCGCAGACGCAGGACATCTTCCGGAGTGTATGGCCGCTCCACGCCCTTCCACCGCGGATTGGCCGCCCAATCATGGTTCATGGCGGCCTGGGCAAGAGCATATTGCGCGACGCGCTCCTTCTCGCTCAACGGGTGCTCGATCTGATGCTGGTGAATTGAGGGTTGCTTGCTGTGTCCGTTTCCGTTGGCCGACATGTACATTCTCCTGAAGAAATTGCTGTTAGGGTGAGTGGCTGCTTACGCTGGGTTGAATTCTCCGTTGACGATCATGGCTTCACTGATTTCGCGAGCACGCCGGAAACGGTCCGCTTCCTCTGGAACTGAGTTTGCCGGAAGTTCGGCGAGCAAGCGGTTGAGTTCTTTGTCGAACAACCGCGTGATGAACTCCGGCGTATGCTTCACCGCTCGGCCCTGCTCGTCTTCTACGGCGACCAGATCGCGGTGCAACACGCGCTGCGCAATCATCAGGCGGTAGATGCGGTCGGTCGCCAGGTCCTCCATGTAGCCGTCAAGCAGGCTGGCTCCCCTGCCGCTGAGCACACCATGCCGGTAGCGGATCACCGTGCGCACCGCAGCCCGCGTGCCTTTCACGGTGCGTGCGCCGACGCCCACCGGCTGAGGTCGCAGATCGGGATAGCGGCTCGCGTTCTTGGGCCGCGCTTGTAGCTGGTTCGGGTAGGGGAACTGCGCCACTGCAATCGCGTTCTGATCGGGATGTCCCGTCCACGCACCATCCATCAAGCAGTCGGCTTCGTTCTTCTTGTCTCTTTCGAGAATGGCCAGGGCGCGGGTGTTCAGCTCGGAGTCTTCGCGGCTGGGATACAGCGCGGTCATCCCTCCAATCGCAAGAATCCCACGACGATGGCAAATCTCCGGCATCAACTCGCGCAGGTTTTGGAAAAAGGCGACGTTGTGCGGAATCGTGTTGCGATCCGGCAAAACCCAGTCGGGATCGTCCAAGTTGAAGTGGATCAGGCTGGCCATGTAGTCCCAGCGCCCAAGGTTCAGTCCGATGATGTGGTCGCGCAGGTTGTAAGCGAACTCTTCCATCTGAAATGCCAGCGGGTGAGATTCGACGAGCGCCATGCACTTGATGTAGTTGTGCGGCAGGCCGCGCCATTTGGCCAGCATCTGGAACAAATCGCGCCACCACAGCGCTTCTTCCGCGGACTCCGATTTCGGAATATAGATGCAAAGCGGGTGCTTCAGTTCCGTGGGATCAATTGCGTAGAAAAGTCGCGCCACATCGAACAGTGACGCAGAAGCCAGTTCGCCCTCAATCAGACCAGCCTGGTTCAGGTGCAGTCCGCGCGGACGCGTGAAGATCACCGTGCTGCTGGGCTGAATGGTCACGGTCCGGTTGCGCTTCTTGTCGTAATAGCTGAGCTGCCCGCGCAGGCACGCGAGAATGTTGGCCACGCCCGTCTGGTGATGCGACCACTCGTTGACGCAGGAATCTTCCAGATCGAGCATCACGCCCGGCGCGCCCGAGTTCAGCATCTTGACGCAGAGTTCGGCATCGTCGGCGGGGCCGGTCATCTGGTTGCGCTGGTCCTGGCACCACTCCGGCAGCGGGATGCGCCAGCCGTTGCGCACCGTATCGGAAGGGAAGCGATGTGTGGGCTTGTCACCTTCGAGAGACCTTTGCAGCACCTCAGCCCGCTTTAACGCCAGCTCCTGCTGGCGGGGAGTGAGAGCCCGGTGCAGCGGCAGGAAGAACTCCACAAAGCCAGCGGGAAGATCGCGCAACGGATCGAACTCAGGCGGCGTGCGGTTGATTGGGTTGAGCAGGGTGCCGGCTTCGGGCGCGGATACTGCGGTGGACATCATGGTCTCGGGCTCCTCGGTTGACTCTTGCATGTGTAGTATGCTGAACATAGATTCGTAATACGGGCCGATCCTATGCCGGAGCCCAACTCTGGTCAAGCGGTATGTTCAATATACCGAACATGCATTCACTTTATTGTCCGTCCGTCGTTTGCTACGATAACGATTTGGCTATGTCCTCCAACCACGACTCTCCTTCAGTTGCCGTCGAACGGGCGCTCGCCATGCTGGAGGCGGTGGCCCAGGAACCCGAAGGCCTCAGCAACGCCGATATCAGCCGCAAGCTCCAGATTCCAAAGAGTTCGGCCAGCTACATCCTGCGCACCCTGGAGACGCAGGGTTATTTGAACCGGGACGCGGACAGCGGAAAATACCGTGTCGGCCTGAAGATTCTGAGCCTGAGCCGGGGTGCGTTGAGCGGGATTGATGTGCGCGAGGTCGCGTTGCCCATCATGCGCCACTTGGTGGAGAAGACCGGCCTTACCTGTCATCTGGCGATTCTGGATGGGGCGGACGCTGTCTACATTGAGAAGGTCGAACCGCCCGGATTCATCCGCATGGACACCTGGGTCGGCCGCCGCATGCGCGTTCACGCCACGAGCGTGGGCAAAGCGCTGGTGGCATATATTCCGCAGGAGCGGCTCGAAAAAATTGTGTCCGAGCGCACCATGGAGAAACGTACTCCGAAAACCATCACCACCATTCCGCGATTTCTGAAAGAACTAGAGAAGGTGCGTACGCAGGGCCATGCCGTCGACGACGAAGAGAACAACCTGGGAGCGCGATGTGTGGGCGCGCCGGTGTTCAACCAGCAAGGCGCGATCGAGGCCAGTGTGGGCCTGAGCGGCACCACGAACCAAGTCAACGCCCATACCATGCCGCGCATTCTGGAAGCCTTGAAGGACGCGGCGCGGCATGTCTCCATGCAGTTGGGCTATCGCGCTCCGCACCGCCGCGTCGGGGTATAGCGACTCTTTGGGCTGGGCGCACACTCCACATGAGCAACGACGGTTCCATCGGCGAGATCGTTCGCCACTACAGCGACGTCGACGAAGCCTCGCGTCTTCGCAGTGGATGGTTCCAACTCGAGCAGGCGCGCACGCAGGAACTGATTCTCCGCCACCTGCCTCCGGCTCCGGCCACGATCATCGACGCCGGCGGAGGCGCGGGAGCCTACGCCTGCTGGCTCGCCGCTCGCGGATATCACGTGCACCTGATTGATCCCGTTGCTAAACATGTAGCGCAAGCGCGGACGGCGTCAGCCTTGCAGCCCGAACATCCGCTCGCTTCCACCGAAGTTGGCGACGCGCGCAACCTGCCCCACGGCGATGCCACTGCAGATGCAGTACTGCTTCTGGGGCCGCTCTACCATCTTGTCGAAAGGGAAGACCGGCTCGCCTGCCTGCGCGAGGCGCATCGCGTTCTCCGCCCGGGAGGCCTCATCTGGGGCGCGGGCATCAGTCGTTTCGCGTCGCTGTTGGATTCGCTGTCGAGCGGATTCTTCGATGATCCTGCCTTCGCACCGATCCTGGCGCGCGATTTGGAAGAAGGTCAGCACCGCAACCCCACAGGCAATCCACTTTATTTCACGGATGCCGTCTTTCATCGCCCAGACGAACTGTCGCGTGAGTTTCTCGATGCCGGATTCCGAGATGTGAAGTTGGTCGCGATCGAGGGGCCGGGCTGGCTGGCGCGGAATTTCGATCGTCTGTGGAAGGACCTGCAACAGCGCGAGCGCCTGCTTGCCGTGGTACGCAAGGTCGAGAGCGAGCCCGCCGTGCTGGGCGCGAGTTCGCACATCATGGCCATCGGACGAAAATATCGCAGCAATTTCCACACCTGCGTTTTGACGGCCAGAAAAGCGCCGTCTACGCCGCGGCTAGTGTCGGTCGGCGATACGTCAGGTTGCCGACCATCGGATTAACCAGTCGCACCATGTCCTTCCAGTTCATGCGAACCAGTTCGCGATGCGTGCCCGCGCTGAACGTAATCTCTTCGTTGTCCGCGAGACCCGCGTCCGCGTACACGGGCATGTCGTACAGAAGCCCAAAGGGAGGCATCGCGCCCGTTTCGCAGTCGGGGAAAGCATCTTTGAACTCGCGTTCGGAAGCGATTTCGACCGTCTGCGCGCCCGTCATAACTCTCAGTCGATCGAGATCTACATGGAGCGATGCCGGGACGACCGCCATCGCCAGAATACTGTCGATCTTGACGATCACGGTTTTCGCCAGCTTCTTGCCTGAAACGTGTACTAGAGCTGCGATCCCTTGCGCGGTGTAGGCAAGGGAATGAGAAATCACCAGGTACTTAATTTTGTGAGTGTCGAGAAATTCACGAAGCTTGGTCAGCTGCATAAGACCTCCTCGCGGGATGGAATCAGCCGAAAGTTGAGGGGCCCACTTGCGCCGTTTGTTCTGTAGTAAACAATTCTATTTCGGACGCGCACGGTCCTTCGGTGACCAGGATCACTGCACTTTGCAGAAGGAGTGTGATCCACCCATTCCGGGGGCAAGTGATCTGGGTCACAGCACATCGACCTGAGAGCGAGGAGAATTCAAACTGCGGAAGTAAGCCAGCCAATTCGGCCCATCGATAACGGCTCGCTTCAGCCTGGCTGCCGAATGCGACACAAGGCCGAGCGATCCCCTTTCACGGGCATCACGCGAAGGAGGGGATATGAAATCCAGGAGAGGTTCCGGAACGAAAACCGAGCCCGCGGTCACGCTTTTGCAGCCGTGTGAGCCTGAGGCCTTGCAGTGGGACATGCAACAGATTCAACTGGCCATTGCCCGCAGAGCGTATGAGTTGTTCGAAGCGCGCAACCGCGAACACGGCCACGATTGGGAAGACTGGTTTCAGGCGGAGTCGGAATTGCTGCGGCCGGTATCCATTGTGATTTCTGAATCCGCGGACCGGTTCAGTATTCGCGCCAATGTTTTCGGTCTTGAATCGAATGAACTCAAGGTCAGCATCGAGCCCAGACGAATCGCCATCCTGGGAAGAAAAGAAGCCCGCGCGGTGGCCGAGGCCGAGGAGACACGACCCGCCGATCCCTATCCTGAACATGTCTTGCGGCTCATCGACATTTCTTCGGAAGTCGATCCCGATGGCGCGGTGGTTGAGCTGCAATCCGGCATTCTGAAGTTTGAACTGCCCAAGGTTTCGAAACTGGAAGCGGATGCAGCCAGAGCCGGCAAGGCTTGAGCCAGGGTTCCTTGCCGGTCACGAAGAGAGGACATTTCTATGCGAATTCCTCAGATCATTATGGGTGCGGGACTTGTGGTTCTAGTTGTGCTGCTGCTCAGTCCGCAGCGGCACGCTCCTGCCTATGACGCCGCCGCCGAAGTCACCCTCCACGGAGTGGTAGGAGACGTACAGAGTTTCTACTGCCCCGTCAGTGGCGACGAGGGAACTCACCTTACAGTCGTGACGGACACCGGGAAAGTGCAGGTGCACGTTGCCCCGAGTCGCTTCCTGAGCGGCCAGCGCTGGACCTTCTTTAGAGGGGACGTGGTCGACGTAGTCGGATCCCGGATCATCTACCACGGGCACGAAGCGTTGATCGCCCGCACGATCGTGCGAGGCAGCCAGACCGTCGCTCTTCGAAAGGCGGACGGAAAGCCGTTGTGGGTACGATAGCGCCGAGACTGATCGCGCGACTGGGTGGTTGTTCACTCAAGCCGTGTTGGAGGCACGTGGCAAACAGGCTACCCTTGCCCACATCTTTCGCATTTACGACAGGGCTGGTCCGCTTCAGTACTTCACAATTGCCGCGAACGATTTCGGATCCAGCGAAGCTCCGCCCACCAGCGCGCCGTCTATCTCTTCCTGCGACATGAGAGCTTTGGCGTTCTCCGGCTTCACCGACCCTCCGTAAAGAATTCGCAGTTGCGCGGCGAATTCCTCACCAAATATCTCAGTTGCTTCGCGGCGGATCACCGCATGCGCCTCGGCGGCAAGTTCCGGCGTTGCGGTCTTGCCCGTGCCGATCGCCCAAACTGGTTCATAAGCGACGACCAGCTTCGCCGCTTTCTTTGCGGAAATCGCATGGAACGCCCGCACGCACTGGCGGCGGAGAACGTCGTCGGTGAGTCCGGCCTCGCGTTCTTCCAACACTTCTCCGACACAGCAAATAGGATTGAGTCCCGCTTCCAATGCGGTTTTCAGGCGCAGGTTCACCGTATCGTCGGTCTCGCCAAAGTACTGCCGACGCTCCGAGTGTCCAATGATCACATGCGTCACGCCCAGCGCCAGCAATTGCCCCGTCGAAGTCTCGCCAGTGAATGCGCCTTCTTCTTTCCAGTGAACATTCTGTCCACCGATGGCGACATTCGATCCCTTGGCCGCATCCAGCGCCGCAGGCAGGTCCAGAAATGGTGGGCATACGACGATTTCGTCGCGAGTGTGTCCCGAGACCATTGGCAGAAAGTCGCGGAAGAATTCGCGAGTCTGATCGGGAGTCTTATACATCTTCCAGTTGGCGGCCATTACTTTTGTTCTCATGAGTGAGCCTTTTCAATTCGGAATGAGGAAGTGGTGTTCGAACTGTGAAGTTTTTCGGCGGCGCGCTCGTATGCGCGCAGAGTTGAGACGTCAAAGAGGACGAATCGACATTTCGTGACGCGCTTTGCAGCAGCGAGAGCCTCGATCGTCGCGGAAATTGCGATCGGCGCCGCTTCGGTCACGGGATATCCGTACGCGCCGGTTGAGATCGCAGGAAATGCCAGCGAACTAAGAGCATGCTCGTCGGCAAGCCGCATTGACTCGCGGTGACAGCTGGCCAAGGTTTCTGCTTCACCGTGTTCACCGCCGCGATAGGTTGGACCGACCGTGTGAATCACGTGCGTGGCCGCCAGTCGTCCGCCAGTAGTAATGACCGCTTTCCCGGCGGGCAGGCTTCCGATCTTGCCGACGATCTGCCGGCACTCCGCGAGGATCGCCGGTCCCCCGGCATCGTGAATCGCACCATCGACTCCGCCACCGCCCAGAAGAGATGAGTTCGCGGCATTCACGATGGCGTCGGTAGTTTCCTGCGTGATATCGGCAGGACCGTGAATCTCAATGGCCTTGCCGCCATCGAGCAGAAGCCGAATTGTGAAGCTTTGCACGCCAGTGTCCAGGAGGGTCACGTTTTATCAGTCACTTCTTTCCTCTGAGGCTCGGCGAGAGGAGCTAAGGTCCGGGGTCCGGCGTCGCCTTGGTTTCCTACTTCTTGTCCGTCAGGGCTTCGACTCCGGGCAGTTTCTTGCCTTCCAGAAATTCCAGCGACGCGCCGCCTCCGGTCGAAATGTGCGTGATCTTGTCGGCAACGTCGGCAGCATGCACGGCCGCAACCGAATCGCCTCCGCCCACAATCGAAATGGCCCCGGCGTTGTCCGCCACCGCATGCGCGATCTTGAACGTCCCGCGCGAAAAGCCTGGCACTTCGAACACGCCCATCGGTCCGTTCCATACGATCGTGCGGGCTCCGGATACTTCCTCGGAGAAAAGTTCGATCGTCTTCGGTCCGATGTCGAGTGCCATTTTGTCAGCAGGAATGGGCTGGCCTTCGCCGATCTGCTGTACGACAGCGTTCGCCTCCGGCTTCAAAGCGACGACATGATCGACGGGCAACAGGAATCTCAGATTCCGTTTCTTGGCTTCCGCCAGCAACTGCTTGGCAAGATCGACCTTGTCGGCTTCGAGCAGCGACTTCCCGATCTCGTGCCCCTGCGCCTTGAGGAAGGTGTAGGCCATACCTCCGCCGATAATCAGCGAGTCGACTTTGTGCATCAGGTTCTGAATCACGCCGATCTTGTCGCTGACCTTGGCGCCGCCGAGAATCGCCACGAAGGGCTTCTCGGGATGTTCCAAAGCCTTGCCCAGATATTTCAGTTCCTTCTCCATCAGCAATCCGGCCGCGGATTGCTTTACGAACTTGGTAATCCCTGCGGTCGAGGCGTGGGCGCGATGCGCCGACCCGAACGCGTCGTTGACGTAGTACTCGGCGAGATTAGAAAGCTGCTTTGCGAACTTCTCGTCGTTCGCTTCCTCCTCGGGGTGGAAGCGCAAATTTTCGAGGAACAGCGTCTGACCCTTCTCCAGTTGAGTCGCGACTTCTTCCGCTTCAGGACCAACGCATTCGGGACAGAATCCGACGTTTTCGCCGCGCGCCAGTTCCTTGTCGAGCAGCATGCGCAGCCGCTCGGCAACGGGCTTGAGGCTCATTTTCGGATTGGGTTTGCCTTTAGGTCGCCCCAGATGCGACGCCAGGATCAGGCGCGCCCCGTGGCGCAGGGCGTATTCGATCGTTGGCAGCGTCTCGCGGATGCGGGTGTCGTCCATGACGCGCCCGTCTTCCAGCGGCACATTAAAGTCGACGCGCATGAAAATACGATTGCCATTGAGCGGAAGATCACGAATGGAAAGCTTGGACATGGCTGGTCGTCCTTTTATAGGCGGTATAAGGAAGCGAGCCAACCGCGCGATTATTGCGTCGCAAAGAGCGCGACGCGCCGCGCGGCTCACCCAGGTCCCTCGGCGGGCAAACTGCGCCCGCCTCAGGATGACAAATCGTTCTTTACAGTCCCTTGCTGGCGATGTAGTTGATCAGGTCGCGGACGCGGCAGGAGTATCCCCACTCGTTGTCGTACCAGGAGATCACCTTCACGCAGTTGCCGCCGACCACCATGGTGCAGGGCGAGTCTACGATCGACGAACGCGCATCGCCCTTGAAGTCGGACGAAACCAGTTCATGCTCTTCGTAGCCGAGATATCCCTTCAACGGCCCGGACTCCGACGCTTTCTTCAGCGCCGCATTCACTTCTTCCTTGGTCGTCTTCTTCTCCACCCATACCACGAAATCGACCACCGAGACGTTGGGCGTCGGCACGCGCATGGAGAATCCGTCGATCTTACCGCCCAGCTCCGGAATCACCAGTTTCAAAGCCTTGGCCGCTCCGGTCGTGGTTGGGATCATGGAAAGCGCGGCTGCGCGGGCTCGGCGCAGATCCTTGTGCGGGAAGTCGAGAATCACCTGGTCGTTGGTGTAGGAGTGAATCGTCGTCATCGTCCCGCAGACGATCTTGAATTCGTCCTGAATCACCTTGGCCACAGGCGCCAGACAGTTCGTGGTGCAGGAAGCGTTCGAAATAATGTGATGCTTCGCGGCGTCATACTTCTCGTGGTTCACGCCCAGCACAACGGTGACATCTTCATTCTTCGCCGGAGCCGAGATGATGACCTTCTTCACTGGCCCGCGCAGATGCTTCTTGGCGTCGTTGGCATCGGTGAAGCGGCCGGTCGACTCAATCACAACCTGCGCGCCCACGGACTCCCAAGGCAGCGCGGCCGGGTCTTTTTCTTTGAACACTTTGATGGTCTTGCCGTCGACCGTAATGCTGTCAGGGCCGGCCGAAACTTGATTCGGAAGGTTGCCCAGAACCGAGTCGTACTTCAGAAGGTGGGCCAGGGTTTTAGGATCCGTCAGGTCGTTCACCGCGACGAAGTCCAGATTTGGGTCTTTGAGCGAGGCGCGCAGCACGTTGCGACCGATTCGTCCGAAGCCATTGATGCCTACTTTGATTGCCATGTTTCCTCCGTAGATTTATGAAGGCGTGATCAGGTTGAGTTGACGGTTGAGTTGTAAACCTATGATGTTAGCAGGGAAGGGGAATGGACGTAAATGACGGTGGTGACTTTTTGCGTAACCACGGTTCCGATCACGGAATGGGGTGCGCCGAATCACTGACATCGGCCGTAGCGCCGCCGTCCCGGCGGTTGTCGCGGAGGCGTCCCGCCCCGCACCCGACCAACGAATTGAGGCTCGGCCACGCCGCCGTCCCGCGGGGCTGCTGATGGGAGCAAATCGCCCTGCGCGTGAGCGTTGCAGCTTCGCATTTGACGCGTCGACGACTCGATGAGCGCTATTGCCTGATTTTGCCAGCGATAGGATTCACTCTCGCTTTCGCGAGTTTGAATGTCGCGAGCGCACTCTCGGACATCTTCTTCCTTCGCAGATAGATCGAGGACTAGGGCCCCTATTTCGCGTCAACTGCAAAGTCAAAAGCACTCCAACCTACCAGGAAGCCGTATTCACCGGGTTCCGGCGCTGTGACTACAAAACGGTACGACGATTCGCCGTACTTGCTTACGGCAAACGGGATCGCGCCCACGCGCTGGGTGTTCGCTCCTCCGAAAAGCTTACCTTTCGCGGTCGCGACCACCGCCTCGCGATTATTCCCTCTTCTTGCGAATTGATATAACTCGAAACTCTCGGGGTTTGTGCATCGAACGACGAACTCCAGATTCTTCCCGCTCTTGAGGCGGAAGGACGATGCGGGATCCGGCATCTGAACCGACCCTTGCCCGCCAGTGAGCCCTTTTCTGCCGCTAATGACTTTTACTGGTTCCTTCGGGAGCGGCTTTAAAGGCTGATCGGTGGCGTCCAGGAGGTACACAACTCCTGCCGCCTCCGGCTCCATGCCTTTCATGGGTTCTGCCACTTTCGTTGCAGCGACAGGCGCCGTCGCACCGGGCTTCAACGCTTCCAGGTCAGTCCTGTACGTTGTTGTGCCCTCTGCCAAATTCATCTTTTCTTCTCGATCGCGGTAGCCGTCGAGCGACAGCCGAACACGGTGCTCGCCAACGGCGAGGTTGGAGACTTTCAGGCGACCCTCCGTATTCGTCTTTCCCACGAACTCGTCATCCACATAAACCTGCGCCGCTCCGGGAGTGGACCCAAGGAGAAGAGTGGCCGTGCCGCGTGTGTCCGCCGTCGGCGCAGGAAGCTGCAGCGCCAGATCGCGAAGCCTCGTCAAGAGGTCTTCTGTGGCACCAGCCGCGCGCAGCTCCTTTTCCGTCTCTGGATTCATTTGAAAATCAATCCCCTGCTCCCGCGCGATGGCAGCGACTCGATTGGGGGAGACCTCGCCCTTGAGCAAGTGAATGACAGCCTCTTTGGACAATGGCTTCTTTGCAACCTGCGCGGGGGCTTGCAGGAGCGAGAACATTACGCAAAGAATCAGCGCCACACCGACTGCACCTAGTTTTTTCATAGCTTCTCGAACCTCTCTCCACGAAGTCATGTCCTTCTTCCACAAGGAAACGATTATTGCTTCACAGCGCCCTCTGTGGCCTTGCCTTTTTGCGCGCGCTGGATTTTCTGGTGAAGCTTCACATTCGCGCGATCGAGCTTCAAACCTTGCTGATAAGACTTGATCGCTTCGTCGTATTCCCCATTGTCGTAATGAAAGTCGCCTTCCGTCACCGCACCTTTGACTAGCTTCTCGATTTCGAGCGAGTTGCTTCTCGGGGTCACTGCGGTTGAGGCCACAGCTGCGGTGGGTTCGGGAATCGCAACTCGGGGGTTCGCAGCGGGTGCGGTCAGCTGGGGACCTTCCTGAACGACCGGCTGCGCGGACCGAGGCACTGTGAGACCGATTCGTGATTCGCCTGTGTTTTCTTCGGGCCGAGGTTGTGCTG
>Ga0209517_10001259_pt1 | contig 39112 bp, 34 predicted proteins | sample PeaSoiMetSII2010_FD_187695 | JGI IMG/M metagenome (GOLD analysis project Ga0209517, IMG submission 187695) | Peat soil microbial communities from Weissenstadt, Germany - SII-2010 (SPAdes) (version 2) | ecosystem: Environmental > Terrestrial > Soil > Wetlands > Peat | place: Germany...
ACGGCGCTGCAGCAGGAGTCGGAGCCGGATTGGGAGCTGCGGCCGGATTGGGGGCTGAAGCCGGCGCCGGGGGCGGCGGCGCGGCCTGGCCGGATGCGGCGGCCTCCACGCGAACCAATGCGGTGGCTGCGAACAGCGCTGCTGGAACCAGCAGCACAGCCAGCAACATGCGGCGGCGGCTGGCGGCAAAGGCCTGGCGGAAACGGGATTCATCGAGGAAACGTTCCATGCGTTGGGAGAGATTGCTGCTGCGTGCCATGGCGACTCCTATGAGGGTTGGGCGCGGCAAGGCCGCGAATTCAAGCAGAAGCTGGGCGTATGAGGTGCGGCTGGCGGCTTCTTCCAGGCCGGCGCGGTCGCTGATGGCTTCGCCCAGGTCGGAGAGCTTGCGTTTGAGCCACCAGCCCAGGGGGCTGAACCAGAAGATGGCCGCGTAAAGGCAGGCCAGCAGTTGCAGATAAAAGTCTCCCTGGCGGACGTGGGCGCGCTCATGGGCCAGCACGATGCGCTGTTTCTCCGCGGCCCAACCTAGACAGTCAGCCGGCAGAATCACGCCCGAGCCGATGGTGACCGGGGAGGCAACGGAAAAACTGAAACGCAGACGCAGACCAGCGCCCGGATTGTTCTCAGGATTTGGCCCCAGGCCTGCCTCGAACGGCTCGGAAGCCAGCCAAAGCCTTGCCGCCATGGCGAGACCGTAGAGCATGCGAATCAACAGCACGGCGCAGACCGCCAGATAGAGGAAAGTGGCCAGCATTCCCGGAGCCGGGAGACGGAAGCGCGATTGCGGCGCGGCACTGATGGAAAGCTCCGGAGCGGTTTGGAATTGAGCCTCAACATGCTGAACCTGGGAGTCCGAAGCGAGCTTGCCGGTTGAAATGGTGGGCGCCGGGAAACGGTCACCAGCGCCCCGCTCACGCCGAAGCGGCGCGGAGAATTTTGGCTGCGCATCCGGAAATTCGGCAGCAGGCGCGGACGACTGCCCAGCCACAGCGATTGGCGAGGATTCCGGCGTCGTTCCCCACGAGATTGCCGGGACCCGTACCGTCAGGGAGGTCGGCAGCAAGTGCCAGCGCATCACGAGCGGCATGGCGGCGGCGCAGGCCAGGACCAGCCCCCAGGCAATCTTCTGCGCCGGCACGTTGCCCACGCGGAAGAGGCACAGCCCGGCCCAGACCGTCAGCGCCACGACGAGCGCCCGTAATGCAGCTTCAATCAACACTGGAATCATGGTCTTCCCCCTTTTGCCCGCTCCTTCGGGGCTTTGGGATCAGCGGCATTCTTCTGGGCCATGGCGATCCGATCGGCCAGGCGTTGCAACTCGGCCCGGTCCAGGACCTTCGAATCCACCATCCCCACCAGCAGCGCCTCGACCGAGCCCTCGCAGAACCAGTCCACAATGCGCTTGACGGCGCGGCCGGCTACCCGCTGCCGCGACTGGGCCGGACGGTAGACAAAGGTACGCTCCTCGACCGAATGCGCCAGGTAGCCCTTTTCTTCGAGTCGCCTGAGTACGGTTCGGATGGTCGAGTCCTTGAGCGGCCGGCCAAGCTCCTCGCGGACCTGGTCCGCGGTAACTTCGGCCCTGCGCCAGACAATGGAGAGAATGCTGCGCTCCAGTTCCCCCAACTCCGCCGGATCGTGACCTGCTCGGGTGTTACTATCCATAGTGTTACTGACTGTAACACACAAGAAAGGTGAGCGCGCAAGAACTTTCTTGCGAATTTTTCTCGGGGTGCAGGCCAAGGGGGCGCCTTCGTGGATTGGCAGCGAAGATTCTCGAGGAGGCTAATTCCGTGCCGTCAGGTCACTGATGCTTGATAACCCAATCGGTTTGGGTTATTATGATCCAAATCGGTTCGATCCGGTTCGACGGCGTAAGGTTTGTGGCGTACACAATGGACCACGAGCCTCGGCATGTGCATGGTTTCTACGCCGAGGTGGAGGTGATCGCGGATCTTCGCCCAGACGGGACGGTGTCGCTGGCAAACAGGACTGATGCCATCAGGCCGAGCAAGGGAAGCAAGTCGGATGTGCACCATGTTTTGACGGTCGCCGCAAATCACTTTGACGAACTTGTATCTGTTTGGGAGAAGCATCATGGCTGAGCATGAAGTGATGACAACCGATGCCGAGATTGAAGCCGCGCTGGAGAGGGCGAAGCTCCACGGCAACGACCCATGCGCGCAAACCGTCGAGCACATCCCTCGGCTCAACCTGCTCATCGTCGGGCTCAGCAACGGCCGCCGGCTCGTGCTTCCGATAGAAGATCTGCAGGGGCTGGGCAGGGCCACGCACAAGCAGATTCAGAATTACGAATTGCTCGGCCACGGAACCGGCATCAGCTTTCCAGAGATTGACGTTGACCTCTATGTTCCCGCCCTGATCGAAGGCGTGTATGGAAACCGCCGTTGGATGGCGGAGTTGGGCAAGAAGGGCGGGAGGGCCAAAACTGAGGCCAAACGGCTGGCTGCCAAGGCAAACGGCGCCAAGGGTGGAAGGCCAAAGAGAACCGCCGCGGCCAACACCTAAGCAAAGTAGGACAGTGCCCCTGGGATTGGCCGGGTGCCAGCTTCGCGTGTTCCTGTTTTGCTTATTGATCCGGCCCCAAAGGATTGCATCACACAAAAAGCTGTCATCCTGAGCGTAGCGCAGCGGAGTCGAAGGATCTGTGGTTGCCTTTGCCTCTCCCAGTTACAACCCAATAGGGCCGGATCAATAGCGCCCCTGCTCTGGGTGTTTTCTGTGACCATGAGCGAGGTATCCATATTTTCCGGAGTCATTCGAGACGAAATTGCACACACGGAATTGCTCTTCAATCTGCTGCGTTGCTCTGACGCGTTCTTGGCGCAATTCTATTATTTTATAACTCGAAGAAGACTCCCTGAGGGAGAGCGGAAGATATACAGTCAGCTCCGCATGGGAGATGACGGGCGCCCCGACATCGTTTTCGACTTCGGCGAAAATGTCCCAAAGGTCATCGTCGAGGTCAAAGTTCGAAGCAGTTGTCTCCCGACCGCTCTCCAGATCAACAAGGCAAGCGGCTCTGGCTACAGGAATCGGGGCGAGGTGTACTTTCTAGTGCCCGGTGGCTGGAAGCATCGCGACGAGGTCACCCGAAGCGAGATGCGCCTATGAGAGGATCTTGTGGCGTGTCTCAGGACACAAGCGGACTTCAAGGGTGACGCCATTCTTCATGAGTATCAGCTGCTGCTGGACCGGGAGTTCCCTTCGATAAGCTTTAACGGGCCGGAAAGGAAAGTGATGAACGCGGACGATCTACAGAGCTTCATAGCTTCAGCCATCAAGCTGCACAAGGTTGTCGACTCGCTTGCGCAGCGGTTCCAAAATCTGACCATAGAAGGTCAGAGGCTTACGACAGAAGGGGAAATATCAGATTCAGAGTACGGCTAATACATCAAGAACAAAACCAAAAACGAGTATCTTCTATGGTTTGGGATGTGGAGCAATTACGGGTTCCTGCTTGGCGCAGGCTACCAGACTAAGTGGCATCCCTTGAGAGGCTTCGAGGGGTTCGTCCCTGACGAAAAAGGTGATTGGCAGCTGAAATCGCTAAACGACCTTGTGCTCAACGAAGCCGAGGGTGTTGATGTGGTCCAGTCGGCGTATGATCGGCTGGAAGCCGTCCTCAAAAAAATTCTTTGCGCTAAGATTTGAGGCATGCTTCAACCCGGCGTCAGAAGTTTGGCCTTCCTACGCCGCCCGATTGAAAGGCTCGATCTTTGGCCGCTTCTTTTTGGAGGCTTGCCACAAGTCGTAGTCGGTTTGCAGTTCATACCAGATTGCAGCGTGGGTTCCGAGAGCGGCAGAGAGACGCAGCGACATATCGGCAGAGATGCCCGCCTTGCCGTTCAGCACGCGGGAAAGCGCCGCGCGGGATACCTGCAAGTGCTTTGCGGCAGTGGTTACGTCTATGTCTCCCAGGAACTCCCGAAGCACCTTCCCTGGGTGCGGCGGATTGTGCATGCGCATCACGCTATTCCTCCTAGTGGTAGTCCTGGTAGTCAACGAGAATCACGTTCTCGCCTTCAAAGGCGAATGTCAATCGCCAGTTGCCGTTCACCTTCACTGCCCAATGGTTCTTCAGGTCACCGCGCAAGCGGTGCAATTCCCATCCCGGCGCATCCATATCTTTTGCAGTCCTAGCTCGATTCAGCTGAAATAGCTGCACTGACAGCTTTACTGCATGAGAGGGCTGAATCCCAGCTTTGCTTCCGGTCAAGAAGAACTTCTCAATGCCGGTGTGCCGGAAGCTCTTGATCATACTGTATAGTGGAGCGCGTCACTCCTCAGAAGTCAAGTGGTAATTCCGAAACCCATCCTCGATCCCGGTATCGGCACTGCCGAGTTTGGGCCTTGACGCACGGTCTTCCTGTTTCGAGAAATCACCCTCAGGCCGTGGCTGCGGCGGCCAGCTTGGCCGGGGCGGCCAGGTTGGGATCGTCGGGGATGAAGATCTGAAAGACGGTGCCGGCGGTCTGCCCCGCAAGCGCCGTACGGCTGCGCAGGCGCACCAGCCCGTGGTGCTTGACGATAATCTCGTGGCTCACCCACAGACCCAGGCCGGTTCCGGTCACTTCCTTCGTGGTGAAGAAGGCCTCGAAGGCGCGCTCGCGGACCTCCGGCTCCATCCCCGTGCCGGTGTCGGCCACCACAAAGCGGACTCCGGTCTGTTCCGGGTCCTTCCAGTTGCGCGAGCGCCGCGCGCGAATCGCCAGCCGTCCACCGGCCGTGGTGGCATCGATGGCGTTGCCCACCAGGTTGGCGAAGACCTGGCGCAGCTCCCCGGCAAAGCAGAAGAGGTCCATCTCCGCGTCGTAATCCCGCTCCACCTGGATGTTCAGCGTACTCAGGCGGCCGTTGTAGAGGCTGAGCACGGAGTCCAGCAGCTCGCCCAGGTTGGCGCGCGTGGGCAAAGTGGATTGACGGTAAAAGCGCAGCGTTTGCTGGGTAATCTCGGCAATGCGCTGGGCTTCGTGCTGGGCCATGGCTACGTAGTTCGATGCCGTGTCCTCAAGCTGGCAAAAGTTCTCGAGCAGGAAGAGCAGGTTGGTGATGGCCTCGAGCGGATTGTTGATCTCGTGGGCGATGGAAGCAGCCAGGCGGCCGGTTGCGGCCAGCTTCTCCGTCTTGCGCAGGGCTTCTTCGCTGCGCTTCCGGTCGCTGGCGTCCAGCACAATCACACCCACCCAGCGCACCTGCTGGGGATTGGTCCTGACTGGATAGGCGCTGGCCAGCCAGGTCCAGCCCCGCTTGAGCGGACCGCCCTGCCCGCTCAACTCCAGGTTGCGCACCGGTCCCTCTTCTGCAAAGACGCGCAGCACGGTGTTTTCCAGCTCCTGCGCCACCGGCTGGGGCAGCAGTTCCGGCAGCGTGCGCCCCAGGTGGCGGCTCAGGCTCACTCCGGTCATATCCGCAAAGACCTGGTTGACCCGCACAAACCGGCAGCGGCGGTCAAAGAAGGCCAGCCCGATGGGCGCGTTGGCCAGCATCGAATCCAGCAGAGACAGGGTGTCGTTGAGCCCCGACCGCTGCTCCGCAATGGAAGCCACCATGCGGTTGAACGCCTCGATCAGCTCGCCGATCTCGTTGTGCACCGCCACCGGAAGAGGAAAATTGTCGCTCTGCTCGGGCGCGTTCATCAGCGCGCGCGTGCCCCGGTGCAGGATAGCCAGCGGCTGCGAGATGGAACGGGCCATCAACAATACCAGCAGGGCCGAAGCCACAATCCAAATCCCGCCGAAGATGAAAGTGCCGCGCAGAACCGAGTTTAGCTGTTGAAAATCCCAGGCGCGATCTGACTCCACCCAGGCGAAGCCGCGCAAGTCGCCGCCAGTAACAATGGGCTTGACCCCCTCCCATCGATCTCCTTGAAAGACAAAGACTCGCGGTTCGTTCGGGGCGACGAGCGGAATCTGCGCACGCTCGGCCGGATCAAGCGTAGTCGTCTCCGGCTCTCCCTCGCTGACAAAGAGAACATTGCCGGCAGGGTCAGTGACTTTGGCAAAAGACACGCTGGGCGCCTCGCCCATCATCTTCACGGATAACCCAACCCAGCCGGGCCGCTGTTGTTGCAGAGCCTCGGAGGCCTGCAGCGCCATGGAGTTGGCCTCATGCGCCAGCCGTTGCAGCATGTGCTCGTGCACTTCGTGAGCCTGCTGGCGAATCAGCAGCGCCGCAAACAGGCCGATCGAAAGCGCCTCCAGCAGCACCAGGCCTGCCAGCATCTGCCACCGGATTGTTCGCGGCCACCAGCGCATAACAGAGGACTCAAGCCCCGACCGACCGATCATCCAGAGTTGCCGGCATTGGCGCACAACCGGCGTCTCGTCTTCGCTTTATGCTCTTAGCTTCGATGCGAGCGCCTGGGCAATCTGCCGCCCGTGAAAGCGCCCGTTTTCAATAAATATCTCGTTCGTGCGCGAGCCGGCCACGATCACTCCGGCCAGGTAAATGCCCGGTACGTTGCTCTCCAGCGTCTTCGCGTCGCAAACCGGCCGCCGGTCTTCGCCCTTGAATTGCACTCCCAGCCGCTCAAGAAAATCGAAGTCGGGGTGGTAGCCGGTCATGGCAAAGACAAAGTCGTTCTTGAGGGTCTTGGGCCCGACGGGGGTCTTGAGGAGCGCGGTGTCCTGAGTGACCTCGACGACCTGGGAGCTGAACCAGGCTTTTATCTCGCCAGCCTTGATGCGGTTTTCAATGTCCGGCTTGATCCAGTACTTCACATGGCGGTGGAGTTCGGGATCGCGATGCACCAGCGTGACGCGCGCCCCGCTGCGCCACAACTCCAGCGCCGCAATGGCTGCCGAGTTCTTCCCCCCGATCACCACCACGTCCATGCCGAAATACGGGTGGGGATCGTTGTAGTAGTGATGCACCTTGCTCAGGTTCTCGCCCGGAACGCGCAGGTAGTTGGGCAGATCGTAGTAGCCCGTCGACAGCGCCAGCTTGCGCGCCTTCAGCGTACCGTACCGGCCAAAGCGGTCTTCGGTGTGGACGGTGAAATCGCCATCGGACCCCGTCACCCGGTCCACGCGGTGGTATTGGCGCACATCGAGCTTGTAGTAGACCGCCACCAGCCGGTAGTACTGCAGCGCCTCGTTGCGGCTGGGCTTGGGGTTAGGGCTTGGAAAGGGAATATCGCCGATCTCCAGCAGCTCCGGCGTGGTGAAAAACGTCATGTGCGCCGGGTAGTGAAACAGCGAGTTGCAGACGCACCCCTTATCCACCACCACCGCCCGCAACCCAACCTTCTGCGCCTCAATCGCGCAGGCCAGCCCGGTGGGCCCCGCGCCCACCACGAGAAGGTCGAAGATTTCGGTTTGCTGTCCCGCTGCCTGCGATTCCTGATTCAAGTCGTTCATGGCTATAGCTTAGGGCATCTCGCACATTTCCTGTCAGCCCCGCCCGGTTAATCCGCCCGATTCCTCTCAGGATGGTAGAATGATAGAATCAAATGCTAGAAGGGTATAATGACATGGCTCTGAGCATCAAGAACGAGGAGACGGAGCGAGTTGTCCGGGAGTTGGCAAACCGCAGAGGATTGAGCCTGGTGACCGCAATCACTCAGGCCGCGCAGGAGACTCTCGAGCGGGATAAAGCACGGGCTGAGTGCCCCAGCGGAAAACAGGGCCTCGCCGCCTGGCTGATGGACATCGCGCGCGAAACCGCGCCGCTCATGAACGATGGCCGCACAACCAAAGAACTCTTCGACGAACTTTACGATGAAGAGACAGGCCTGCCCAAATGATCATCGATTCGTCGGCATTAATTGCCATCCTGCGGAATGAACCCGAAGCGCAAGCCTTCTCTGAAGAAATTGAATTGGCGCAATCGGTTCGCATCTCCGCTGCATCCCTCTTTGAAGCGTCCATGGTGGCGGATAAGTTTGGCAGTCCAATATTGAGTGCCCGATTTGACGAAACAGTCGAGCACTCAAAGATGATCATCGAGCCGTTCACCGCCGAGCAGGCTCGGATTGCGCGCCAGGCTTACCGCGACTACGGCAAAGGCAGCGGCCACCCCGCCAACCTCAACTTCGGCGACTGCTTCAGCTACGCCCTCGCCCGCGACAAGCGCGAACCCATCCTCTATAAGGGCGACGATTTTGTGCACACGGACCTGCGGCCGGCGGTGCAGCAGCCGCAATTTCCGCAAAAGGTGGTGAATCCGATGGGCCAAAGGCCGATACTTGCCCTCGATACGAGCGTATTGAACCGACTTGTGAAGGACCCTGATCCCGAACCGTTTATTGCCGCGATCTTGTCAAGCTATGCGATCCGGATTCCAGAAATGAGTTACGGGGAAATTGTCGCCACACGCAATCCCGAAGTCAGAAGGAAATTACACGATATTTGTCGCCGCCTCCTGGGTGTGGGAGTGTGCATAATGCCTGCCCACTGGGTAGCGGAACGCCACATCAAGCAGTTCCATGAAAGCCCCGAGAACTACAACTGGCTCAAGGTTATGGCGCGTGCCACGATTATCGAGGAAGAGATCCAGCGCCCTGAGTTTGTAAATGATGCTGCCCTAGTCGAACAGCAGGCGACAGAACTGCGTCGGCTTCAAGATGAGTTCGAGGGCGCCTTTCAGAGGTCCAGCAGAAAGACAGGCGTACCGACCACATTTCGCGAATGGCTCCTTGAGAGTCGGGCAGAGGGCGGCTCATTTTGGAATACCGCGAGGGGCCTTTATGTGGCAGCTTTCCGTTCAAATCCAACAGCAGAAACTAGCAGAGTCCTTGCTAACCCTCCCGACGAGGCAACTCTGAAGACCTTCCTAGAAGCTTGCCCGCCTGTAAGAGCAATGGTTTATGCGCTGGAACTTACTCACTATGACCGGAGCCTGCGCCCAGTGAATAGGGGACCGGCGTACAAGGCTGGGCGGAACGATCAAATGATGGCGGTTTTCTTGCCATACTGCGATCAGTTCTTGACGGATGATGGCGACCAAGTGAAATGCTTGCGGGAGGTAGCCTCCAGCGCGGGTATTCCGGTCAACGTTCGATCATACGATGAGTTCTGTTCAAGCCTAATCTTGGGAGGCTGATCCCGAACCGTTTCTCTATTAATGACCACCTCATCACCCGCTGCGTCTCCCTTCCCGGGGACTTCTATTTGCCGAGTTGTATTCTGATACCGAAAGAGGGAGCCGCCATGACCGTCATCCGCCAGGAAGATTTCATCGCCAGTGTCGCCGGCGCGTTGCAGTACATCAGCTACTACCATCCGGTGGATTACATCACCAGCCTGGCCAAGGCCTACGAGATCGAGCAGTCCCACGCCGCCAAGGACGCAATCGCGCAGATCCTCATTAACAGCCGCATGTGCGCCGAGGGCCACCGCCCCATCTGCCAGGACACCGGCATCGTCAACGCCTTCGTGAAAGTCGGCCTCGATGTCCGCTTCGAGCCCGCCCCCGGCGAAGAAGCCCTCGACCTCCAGCAAATGGTCGATGCCGGCGTGCGCCGCGCCTATCTTGACCCCGACAACAAGCTCCGCGCCTCCATCCAGGCCGACCCGGCCGGCAAGCGCATCAACACCAAAGACAACACGCCGGCTGTCGTTTCGGTCGAGCTGGTCAAGGGAGACAAGGTCGACGTCACAGTAGCGGCCAAGGGCGGCGGGTCTGAGGCCAAGAGCAAGTTCGCCATGCTCAACCCTTCGGACTCGGTGGTCGAGTGGGTGCTCAAAACCGTGCCCACCATGGGCGCGGGCTGGTGTCCGCCGGGGATGCTGGGCATCGGCATTGGCGGCACGGCGGAGAAGGCGATGCTGCTGGCCAAGCAGTCGCTCATGGACCCCATCGATATTCAGGATCTGATTGCCCGCGGCCCCGTGACCACTGCCGAGAAGCTGCGCGTCGAGGTTTACGACAAGGTGAACCGGCTGGGCATTGGCGCTCAAGGCCTGGGCGGGCTGACTACTGTGCTGGATGTGAAGGTGCTGGACACGCCGGCACACGCGGCGAACCTGCCGGTAGCCATGATTCCCAACTGCGCCGCCACGCGGCACGCCCACCTTGTGCTGGACGGGAGCGGGCCGGTTTATCTCGATCCGCCCAGCCTGGAAGACTGGCCGAAGCTGACCTACGACGTCTCCGGCGCCCGCCGCGTGAACCTGGACACGGTGACCCGCGCCGAGGCCGCCACATGGAAGCCGGGCGAAGTGCTTCTGCTGACCGGCAAGCTGCTCACCGGCCGCGACGCCGCCCACAAGCGCATGACCGACATGCTCAGCCGCGGCGAAAAGCTGCCCGTCGACTTCCGCGACCGCTTCATCTACTACGTGGGCCCGGTGGACCCGGTGCGCGAGGAGGTGGTCGGCCCCGCCGGCCCCACGACCGCCACGCGCATGGACAAGTTCACGCGGCAGATGCTGGCCGAGACGGGCCTGCTGGGCATGGTGGGCAAGGCGGAGCGGGGCCCGGTCGCCATCGACGCCATCCGCGAGTTTGGCGCGGTCTACCTGATGGCCGTGGGCGGGGCGGCCTACCTGGTTTCGAAGGCCATTTACGGGTCGCGCCTCGTGGCCTTCGGCGACCTCGGCATGGAGGCAATCTACGAGTTCGACGTGCGCGAGATGCCCGTGACCGTCGCCGTCGATTCCAAGGGCACCAGCGTCCACCAGACCGGCCCCGCCGAGTGGCAGCAGCGCATCGCCGGCATTCCGATACTGCAGTAGCAGGGATCAGGGATCAGGGGTCAGAGAACAACAGGCAGCAAAGGCATTGAAAGAGCCAGCAGGGAGACGAGGTCTTGCAAATTCCTCGATCCTGCTGGCTCTTGACTGATCCCTGACCCCTGATCCCTGACCCCTGCTTTTCTCACTGCTTCCCGACTCTGTAGACCAGCCCGATGGTATAGCCCAGGTTGTTCTGCAGACTGGAGCCGAAGCCGGTCAGGTAGTACTCCGGAGCGACTCGTAGTCCGATGCTCGGCGACATGTTGAACTCGACAAAGATGCTGGCGCTGGCGGCAAAGGTGGAAGTGCTCGGGTAGAGAACGCCGAGCGTGCCATACCCGTTGGTGTCGCCCGTGAAGTTGCCGTGCGTAAACCCGCCCATCACGCGGCCGGAGACGGAATAGCGGGGTTGCAGATAGAAGCGGTAAGTGGGTCCAAGCAACACAGCGTACTGGCTGATGGTTGGCTTGGTAAGTCCCACATCGCCGGCAGGAGGATTCCCCTGCTGGGGCTCGATGAACGGGGTGCCGTAGTAGCCGCGTCCGTCCAGCGTTGCGCCCAGGCGCTCATTGAAGTAGCGCGTAAAGCCGCCATTCCAGGCGTACTCGTTCACCTTCTGCAGCACTGGGCCCGGCGTAAAGCGCAGATACCCCGCGCCGACATACCCCTCGTAGAGATGATCGTAGGTCTCGTGGATGGCCGCCGCCCGGCGCTGTTCGCGCCGCGCCCTGATGCGCGCCTGCACGCTAATTTGAGGCTGCGTCTGGGACTGCGACTGGGCCGTCGTGGGCGCCTGCTGGTCCGCGGGCGCGGGGTTGCTGCTCGAACTTGAGCTCTGGGCATGTACAACGGGGATCAATGCAGACGCGAACGCCAGCAAAAGGGCAAGACGGCGAAAAGAATACATCGGTATCGGGTTTCCTCCACGGGAGTACGGAAGCACACCACCGCTCTTGAGCAGCGCTTCCCCCAATAGGTATTAAAACATCTTGGGGGAGCCTTGTGGGTGAACCTGTACTGCTTTGGACGCATTGCGGAGAGTTTCGCGGCGAATTCACCGGGAACAATCGCGGTCCCTGCCGTATGCATGACGTAAAATTCATCTCACGATCAGCCCGCAAACAATGCAAATGCTCTAGGATGAAGACCAAAGGAGTGGCTGACAAACATGGGTCGAATTCTGCTGGGAATCGTTCTTGGAGTCATTCTGGTGCCGGTCGCGGTGATGGCGTGGTTTCATTTTGGCAGCGTGCCGGTGGCCGTGGCAGACCCGCCCTTTCCCCAGGAGCGCACGCTCACCCACGTGCCGCTGAACGCGCGCATCGACCGTGAACTCATCAAGACCCCGCCCATCCAGGCCGATGAAGCCGCGTTTGTCGCCGGCGCGCAGATCTACCGCGACCAGTGCGCCGCCTGCCATGGACTCCACGGCAAACCCTCCTCCTTTGGCGCGCACATGTATCCCGACGCACCGCCGCTGTGGGAGCCGCACCACCATGGGTCGGAGACGATGATGGGAGTGAGCGACGACCCGCCGGGCGAAACCTATTGGAAGGTGGCCAACGGCATCCGCCTCACCGGCATGCCGTCGTACAAGGAGATCCTGACCGACACCCAAATGTGGCAGGTGAGCCTGCTCCTTGCCAATGCCGACAAGCCGCTGCCCCCGGCTGCTATCGACATCCTCAACGGCGCAGCGCCCCACCCGGCTGCACCCGCCGCAGGCAGCGCTCCGGCCGCAAAGAAGTAGCCGCGGGGACTGCTTATGAGCGAAGATTGGAAGCAGAGACGGAATCGTCGCGGATGGATTGGAAAGTGGTGGAAGATTGAGCGTACTTGACTCGCTGCGCAAGGGATTCGGCTTCCTGCTGATGAGCTTTGGCATCTCCAGCCCGCCAAAGAAGCCCAACCCCGCGGCAAAGCCCGCGCCCAAAGCGGAAGACAGCAAGGGTTGAAACTTCCCCGCCTCGCGCACAAGAGCTGGAAGATCGTGCAACCGGACGCGCCCCTGGCTCCTCAAATGGAGTGAGCGGCAACTCACCGCTCGACGGTGCTTCACGAGGTTCTTCCCCATGACCACTGGAATAAAGAAAAACTTCCTTCAGGCATTCTGGGACTTTTTTGTGCTGTTCAGCGGCATTTCGACGGCCTCCAACCTCTCCCGCACCCAGGGCCACACCGTGCGCAACCGCGGGTTGTTTCTGTTTCGACCAAGGGCCGAGAGGCAGACAAACCGCACACCCGAACCCCGCTGACTCACCCGCAAAGCGCGCAAATTGTTAGAATCGAGGCATATGAGCATCACCCGCCAACAGGCCCTCGACCACTTCCGCTCCCCTGACCTCATCGGCCTGGGCTTTGAGGCCGATGCCGTGCGCCGCCGCCTGCACCCCGAGGGCGTTGTCACCTACATCATCGATCGCAACATCAACTACACCAACTTCTGCACCGAGTACTGCACCTTCTGCGCCTTCTACCGGCCGCTCAAGGGGCCCACGGCCAACGAAGGCTACATCCTCGACTTCGAGAAGATCTACGAGAAGATCGCCGAGACCGTTGAGATGGGCGGCACAGGCGTGCTGATGCAGGGCGGCATCCATCCCGACCTGAAGATCGACTGGTTCGAGCGCCTCTTCACCGGCATCAAGCAGCGCTTCCCGCAGATCTGGCTGCACTGCCTCTCGGCCAGCGAAGTGCTGGCCATCGCCGAGTACAGCAATCTGAGCCTGCGCGACACCATCGCCCGGCTGCGCGACGCCGGCCTCGATTCCATCCCCGGCGGAGGCGCCGAGATCCTCGACGACGACGTGCGCAAGCGCATCGCCCGCCTCAAGTGCCGCACCGAAGACTGGGTCAGTGTTCACCGCACCGCCCACCAACTCGGCATGCGCACCACAGCCACCATGATGTTCGGCGTAGGCGAGACATTCGACCAGCGCATCAATCACTTCGAAGTGGTCCGCCGCCTGCAGGAGGAAACCGGCGGCTTCACTGCGTTCATCCCCTGGAGCTTCCAGCCCAAGCACACCGCCCTCGGCGGACGCGGCTGGGAAGAAGCTACTTCGGTTGAATACTTAAAGGTTCTGGCTATCTCAAGACTCTATCTCGATAACATCGAAAACGTGCAGGCCAGTTGGGTAACTCAGGGCCTGAAAGTGCTTGAAGTAGGCCTCCACTTCGGTGGCAACGACGTAGGCTCCGTGATGTTAGAAGAAAATGTAGTCAAAGCCGCCGGCACAAGTAATTGCACCACCGAAGAAGAACTAAGAAGAATCATCCGCGACGCCGGCTTCAAGCCCGTCCAGCGCGATACGCTCTACCGGACGATGTTCCTGAACTAAGTACACTCCGGGCGGTTATCCCGGCCGTATAACTGACGGCCTTTGATGCAGAACCGTTCGGTGTTAAGCCCCGGCCTGCCTGCTTTCAGAACAATCCCGATCCCCAGCAAATAACTGGTAGCCTGGCGATCTTAGGAACCAGTACGGGCGCGCGCCGCGCGAAACACGGCCACCATGTGCCAGCCTATGTTGGCAAATACAGCCACCAGGAACAGCGGCACGATCAGCGGCGACAGGCTGGCCCGCCCATTCCGCACCGACACGAGAATCGCCCACTGAATATAAAGGAACAGGCAGGCCAGTTCCGCCTTGAGGCAGCCAATCATCTGCAGCGTCAGCGCCTCGAGCAGGGGCCGGTTCACCGGCGTCACCCGCACCGGAAAGTTGAAGGCCGCGGGAAACAACGCCACCAGCGAAATGAACAGGTACAGGCCCGTGGCCGCCACGGGCAGCAGCCACAGCGCGCCCGGGGGGCCCCATGCGTTGGGCTCGCCCGCGGCGTTGAAGTGTGTTGGGATGCGGCCCGGCAACTGGCCGGGCCCGGCCAGGGCGCGCCAGGTAATCCACCACAAAACTGCGAGGGCGCCCAGGGAAATTGCCTCAAAAGTCTTGCGCATCGGAACCCTTCCCGCCGGGAGTGTATCGAATCCGGACACAGATTTGTACGAAAACGAGCCAGTTGTGTGTACTGATTCGAGACATTCGCCCATCGGCGTGCCGCGAATCGGGACATTCCGGACAAACCAACCAGGCCTAGCCGAAGCGCGCCCGCTTGACCGTCTGGCGGAAGTCTTCGCCGGTCATCTCCACCCGAACGCACATCTCCGCCAATCGCGACCTCATGCGGTCGCCGATGCGGTCGCCCAGCGTCTGTTCCCGTGCGGCGCGTTCCGCTTCCGTCTGCGCTCCGCCACCGGCCGGCAGATCGGGATAGTTGGTGGTGATGATCGTGGTCTGCCTGTCGTTGTACCGGGTATTCAGAATCAGGGCGACCGTGTCCCAGACCCACTCGTTCGGCTTCTGCGCGCCCAGGTCGTCCAGCACCAGCACCTCGGCGGCAAACACCGGCTTCAGCAACTCCAGTTCGGTAGTGTTCACCTGCGGGTTGTAGCTGTTCTGGATGTTTTTCAGCAGTTCGCGGTAGTCGCAGAACAGCCCCTTCACCCCGCGCTCCTGCACCAGCCGCCGCAGCACGCCCACGGCCAGATGCGTCTTGCCCACGCCGATGGAACCGGTAAACAGCAGCCCCTTGCCCGCCGTGTCCACCGGGTAGGCCTCGACGAATTTGCGGGCGGTCAGGTGGGCGCGGCCCAGCGAGGGGTCGGCCCCGCGGAAGGCGGTCTCATAGCCGTCCAGCGTGTAATGGCGGTAGCGCTCGGGGATATGCGCAGCGGCCAGCCGCCGTTCCTCGCGCACCATCTCCTGGCACTCGCAGGGGCGCGAAACCCACTGCCCGGCGGCATTCACCACCCGCACCAGGCCCACTCCATCGCAGATCGTGCAAACACTCATCTGGATTCAAGCCTAGCGCACCCGGCCTGCGCGTGCTGCGGTGCAGGTCCGGGGACCGGATGTGGAAAAAGCTCCTATCGCCCCTGCCCCCTCAATCCCCTACAATCGGAACCGCAAAGGAATTCGCAATCGCAACGCAAACGGGAGGGATTAAGTGAAAACGGCACTTCGGCAGCTCGCTTCGATGGGTATCGTCCTGGCTGGTCTGGCATTTCTGGCAGGCACAGTCCGCCTGGCCGCGCAGGAACCTGGCAACTTGCCGGAGACCGCGGCGCCCCCCGCGGCCAAGCCCGCCCCGCCAGCACTCTCGCCCAGCGGCCATCCGCTGAACGACTACTGGATCGCCCACGACAAGCAGCTATTGAACGACTTCGGCTGGCTGGCCCGGTTCAAGGAGGCAAACGTGAAGCTGGCGCCGCCCGCCCCAGGCGAAAACCGCGTGGTTTTCATGGGCGACTCGATCACCGAGGGCTGGCATCTGGCCGACTCCTTTCCCGGCAAGCCCTACATCAATCGCGGTATCAGCGGGCAGACGACCCCGCAGATGCTGGTCCGCTTCCGTCAGGATGTGATCGCCCTGCAACCCAAAGTGGTGGTCCTGCTGGCCGGCACCAACGACATTGCCGGCAACACCGGCCCCATGACCCTGGAAGAGACCGAAGACAACCTCGCCTCCATGGCCGAGCTGGCCTCAGCCAACGGCATCAAAGTCATCCTCTGCTCCATCCTGCCCGCCTTCGACTATCCCTGGCAGCCCGGCCTCACCCCGGTGCCCAAGATCCTCGCCATCAACAACTGGCTGCGCGCCTACGCCGCCGAACACGGCCACGTGTATGTGGACTACCACACCGCCATGAAGGATGAGCGCGACGGGCTGCCGGAGAAGCTGAGCCATGATGGCGTGCATCCGAATCCGGCCGGCTATGCGGTCATGGCGCCGCTGGCCGAGGCGGGGATTGAGAAGGCGCTGAAGTAGCCGGGAACAGGGATCAGGGAACAGTTTCCGCGGGACTATCTGGCATCGATTGCTGACCTCAAACGCTGGAGGCGGAGAGGTTCTTCCTGGTCCCTGTTCCCTGATCCCTGCCTTGGTAGTGGGTCGGCTTGAATTTCGGTCGGCTCCGCGTTCTTCAGGAACAGGCGCACGGCCCGTTCTCAGGGCAGGTAACCCTCCTTTTCGACACAGGTTGCCGGGTGCCCCGGTCACGTCCGCCGCGGCGGGAGACCTGGGAGGGCCAACCGTCGGAGCATGGAAAGGGGCACCCACAAATCTCCTGGCGCGCGAGCGCCGTCTGCCCCACCGCAGGTGGTTGCGTACAATTACCCTTCTTTAGCGCACAATGGTCCATAGACGGCTGAAAAAGGCTGGATGAAGGGCGGAAAGGGGGGTACCCCCCCATTTTCGTCCCAACCCCATGAAAACAAGCAGGTTACACCATTAACGTCCTTTTTCTCCTCTGAAAACAAAGGACTTACGCGTTTTTGAGATTTTGAAAACCTGCTCCCGAGCCCGGAAATCAGGCCCGAGGGCCATCCTTCCCATCGGTGAGGCAGGCCGCCAAATCGCAAACTGAGTCACTGCCCCTGCCTTCGGTCAATTGCTAAACCGCCCAATTCCCCCTACAATGGAAGAGGAAGATTGCAGGAAAGGTCTGTCTCTAGAGATGCCCAAGGAAAAGATTCATCCCAAATACGACGCAGTGCGGGTTATGTGCGCCTGCGGAAACCATTTTGAGACCCGTTCGACCCATAAGGGCGACATTCACGTGGAAATCTGCTCGGCTTGCCACCCGTTCTTTACCGGCAAACAGCGTCTGGTTGACACGGCGGGGCGCGTAGAGCGGTTCCGGCGCAAGTACGCCAAGGCGGGCGAGGCAACGGCAGCTACGGCAGCCAAATAACCCGAGCCGATTCAGCCGGACGAGCACGATTGGACCTCCGCCGCGGCGGAGGTCTTATTGCGTTGATGTGTAATGGATTCAGTGCAGAAAGCAGAACGACTATGCCAAATGCGAAGCGCCCGATTCAATCCGCAATCACGATTGGCGGTACGCCGCTGATCTGGCATCTGCACCGCGAGCAACAATACACCACTGAACACATGACAAAGGGCCTGGCGATTCATGTACGGGTTGTGGAGGGAGCGCACCGCGAGCTTTTTCTCGAATATCCGGTGGTACGAAGGCAACTGAAGGATTACTCAATGGACAGGTTAAACGCGCGGCCAACCATCGCCGCCGCTAAAGTTGCCGCCCACATTCGAGAAGCGATGGCGGCAGGCTGGGATCCGGGCTCGCGTGGCAAGCCGTTTGTGTATCAAGTGTCCGAGTTGCCGAATTGATCTGGAAGGCATAAATCATGGCTGGCAAAGGTTTTACCGTGCGGAAGGAGTGGGACAACCCCATCGACCACCCCATGCCCGCGGAAGCGCGGGTACCGGCGGAGGTTCGCCTGGGGCCGGTTGTAGTGGCTCCGGCTACTGTGCTGGCTCCCATGGCTGGGGTCACGGACACGGTCTTTCGACGGTTTATTCGGCATGCCAGCTTGTTTTCGGCGGGCGCGCAGGCTGAAGGAGCGGGTCTCACCGGCATTGGGACGCCCGAAAAGCCTACCTCGGGGGCTAAAGCCCCGGAAGTTTTTGCCGGATCAATGTACGGGCGGAAGCCCGTACCCTTCGACCCCTCAGACGACAGTCAGACAGGGACTCTAATCGACTCCGCCGTCACCAACGCCCAGTCAGGCTGTGGCCTGCTGATGACCGAGTTCACCTCGGCGGACGGCCTGGCGCGCATGCGCGAGTCCAAGCGCCGCCGCTATCTCACCTTCTACGACGATGAGCACCCCATCGGTGCGCAACTGTTCGGCTCCAATGCGGAGACGCTCGCGGAGGCGGCGCGCATCGTCGAGCAAACCGGCTTCGACCTCGTGGACCTGAACCTGGGCTGCCCGGCCAAGCGCGTGGTGGGCTGCAACGGAGGATCGGGCCTGCTCCGCGACCTGCCCAAAATCGCCGAAATCTTCCGCTCCGTGCGCAAGGCCGTCTCCATCCCCTTCACCGTCAAGTTCCGCATGGGCTGGAACGAGAAGCAGATTGTATGCGTGGAGCTGGCTAAAATGGCCGAGGCCGAAGGCCTGGCGGCCGTGGCGCTGCACGCGCGGACGCGCGAGCAAGGTTACAGCGGCCGGGCGCAATGGGAGTGGATCGCCGCAATCAAGCAGGCCGTCCGAATTCCAGTCATCGGCAACGGCGACATCCGCACCCCGGAGGACGCGGCGGCCATGGTGGCCGAGACCGGTTGCGACGCGGTGATGATCGGCCGCGCCGCGCCTGCCAACCCATGGATCTTCCGCCAGATCGCCCAATACACCGCCACGGGCACGTACGAGCGGCCCACCGTGGAAGACCGCTACCGCATGATTCGCGCCTATTTCCAGATGCTTCTCGACGAGCAGGAGGCCACCAGGGACCTGCCGCGCAGCGAGCGCATGGGCGAGACAGCCGGCAAGATGAAGCAGTTCGCCACCTGGTTCACTCACGGCGTGCCGGGTGGAGCAAAGCTGCGCGCGGCCATCTACCACGCCCGCACAGGCACTGAAGTGCTGGGCCAGGTGGAGCAGTTTTTTGCGGCGCGCCGTGCGGAGGGCTCGAGCGAGGCGCCCAGCCCGGAGCCCGAGGACGACACGCACGGGTTCCCTGAAGACGCGCTGGTTTGCGAGTGAGAGAGTCCTGAAGCCACTCCTTTTGTCGCACCCGTGTCGCCGCCGAAGTTGCGCATCGCGAGTATTCCAGAGCGAACCGGGTATATAGTGAACTCATTCCCCCAGAAGGGTTCGCAGTGCATAGGACGGCGCTGAAGCTGAGCAGCATCTTGAAGACCTGGATGTGCGGTCTGGCCGCCCTGGGGCTTGCCGCATGCGCATGCCTGGGCCAACAGTTCAGCTTTCGCACCATGACCGAGGGGCTGGGCAACCTGAACGTCAACTGCATTGCGCAGGACCAGTCCGGCTACCTGTGGGTGGGCACGGAAAACGGCCTCTACCGCTACGACGGGCGGGAGTTCCGGCAGTTTGGCGCGGCCGACGGCCTCCGAGGCCACGTCATCCAGAGCCTGTTCGCCGGCCCGGATGGGACCCTGTTTGTGGGCACCCCCACCGGCATCTACCTTGGTCAGGATGCTCGATTCAGCCAGGTGCATCCGCCGGCTCCGGTAACAGACTTCTCGCAGAGGATCGGCACAGTCTTCGCGGCTCTTGCGCCGGGCCAGGTCGTGACGGCGGATCGCACCGGCGCATTCCTGCTGCGCCGCATGGGCGCGGGCAACTGGGCTGCCGAGCCCCTGCATCTGGAGGGCGCGACGATCTGGAGCGTGCTGGCCGCGCCGCAGGGCGTGCTCTGGTACGGCTGCGATGCCGATCTGTGCCGGCTTGAGAACGGCAAAACCACCCACCTGCGCGCCGCGCTCAACCTTCCTGAAGATCGCTGGCTTCATCTGCGCCTGGCCCGCGACGGCCACGTCTGGATGCGCGGCTCCACGTACCTGGGCGAAGTCATCCCGGCTGAGAACCGCTTTGAGGCGCACCCGCTTCCCGGCCTCTCCAACAGCACGCCCAACGCGGAACTGACCGAGGACGCAAAAGGACGGATTGTCGCTTCGCAGGGGCCTGCCCTGGGACTGTGGGAAAACGGAAATTGGCGCATGGTGACGGCCATCAACGGCCTCTCCCGCTACGACATTTCAGAGCTGTTTGTGGACCGCGAGGGTTCGCTCTGGATCGGGGTTGTCGGCCACGGCCTGATGCGGTGGGTGGGGCAGGACCAGTGGGAAGCTTACACCGCGGCCAGCGGATTGAGCGACGATATTATCCGGGCCTCGCTGCGCGACCGCACCGGCCGCCTCTGGATCGGCACCGAATTCGGGCTCGATACTCTTGCTCCCGGCGCAAACACCCCCAAGGCCTGGCAGGCGCCAGGCATCCAGACGACCCGCTCTGCCTCGCTGGCCGAAACCGCGGACGGCGCGGTCTGGATGGGTTCGGCGGCCGGCAGCCTGGTACGCATCGCCCCCAAAACCCTGGCTGGAACCCAATGGAAGGTCCCGGTGGTTTTTCGCGTCCTGGGCGATGGCGGCCATCGTGTGTGGGTAGCCACCGATGTCGGCCTCTACGTGGCGGATGCCATGGCCGCAGACCACTCTCCGCGCCTGGTCGAAGACCCGCGCCTTGCCCCGCAGCGGCAGCGCTTCACCGACCTTGCCCTGGATCAGAGAAATCGGCTGTGGGCTGCAACCGACACAGGGCTCTACCGGCTCGATGATTCCGGCTGGCACGCAATCGATCCCGGACTTTCCGGCGTGACCCCTTACCAGATCGCCGCCGACACAAGCGGAAACTTGTGGGCATCCGGAGCTTTTCCCGGCGTGATGCGCCTGCGCATTGCCGGCGACCGGGTCGTCGAGTCGGAGCACGTTGTCCGCCCGCACCTGCTCTCCGAGCAGGCGGTCTCGCTTCTGGTCGACCATCGCGGCTGGTTGTGGGTGGGCCAGGACGCCGGGTTGACCGTCTACGATGGCCGCGCCTGGCGCAGCTTTACCCAGGACGACGGGCTCATCTGGAACGACGCCAACAGCTATGCGCTGGCCGAGGATCGGGACGGCAGCATGTGGATCGGCACCTCCGGAGGCCTGTCTCACTTCATCCAGCCGCAAGCGGTTGCCTCAACGCCGCCGGCGGCTCCCGTGCTGTCCCAAATCACTTTTGGCGCGGAGTCCATCGCCGCCCAGGCCCGGGTTCCCTGGAGCGCCAGTCCACTTGCCATCACGATCTCTTCCCTCAACTATCGGGATGCTAGCCATGTGCGCATCCGCTACCGCCTGCTGGGGGTAGAGTCGGACTGGGTGGAAACGGCGGAGCGCAGCGTGCGCTACCCTCGCCTGGAGCCCGGAGCTTACCGCTTTCAGGCCGTCGTCGTGGATGAAGCCGGCGGCGCGGATTCCCCGGTGGAAGAAATCTCTTTTGTCATTACTCCGCGCTGGTGGCAGAGCGGACCGCTGCGGCTGGCATTGATCCTGGCCCTGGCGCTGGGCGTGGTGCTGGCGTGGCGCTGGAGCGTCCATCTGCTGGTCAGCCAGAAGCGGTACCTGGAACACGCCGTCAAGCACCGGACCGAAGATCTGGAACGGGAAAAGAACGAACTGCTCCGCGCGCGTGAACAGATGCGTCACTTTGCCGAGCACGACGATCTCACCGGCCTGTGGAATCACCGCATTATCCTCGAGCGTCTTCATCAGGAGGTGGACCGCTCGCGCCGCGAGGCTGTGCCACTAAGTGTGATCCTGGCAGATCTCGATCATTTCAAGAACGTGAACGACACCTATGGCCATCCGGCGGGCGACCTGGTCCTGAAGCGTGTCGGCGCAATCTTCCAGCGCTCCGTGCGCTCCTACGACTGGGTGGGCCGTTACGGCGGCGAAGAGTTCCTGCTCATTCTTCCCGGCTCCGGCTTTGCCGGCGCGCGCGTTCGCGCCGAGGAACTGCGCCTCGCGGTGCAGGCAGCCTGCGTCGATGACGGCGAGACAGTCATCCCCATCACCGCCAGCTTCGGCGTGGCGTCCGGCTTTCCATCCGACTACGAGGCGCTGATCCATGCCGCCGACGCCGCCTTGTATCGCGCCAAGAACAACGGCCGCAACTGCGTCATCGCCACGGAGATCCAGCCTGCGGCGAGTGCGGAAGAAGCAAAGGGATAGGACGGCTATGGAATCGCCAGCGGCAGCCGTATCGTAGCCCGTGCCCCGTCGCCGTCCTCACGGTTCAGCAAGCCGATCTCGCCGCCGTGGGCGCGGGCGATCTGCTGGGCCAGCGCCAGCCCCACGCCGCTCCCCGCGGGCTTGGTGGTGTAGAAGGGGACAAACAGATTCTCGGTGTTGGCAATGCCCATGCCGCGGTCTTCAATGGTGACCAGCAGCACCGCCTGATCGACCCGCCAGAAAGCGCGCACCGGCTGAGCGCCGTTGGCCAGCGAGGCGTCCGCCGCGTTGCGCAGCAGGTTGATGAACATCTGCTCCAACTGATCCGGATCGGCGTCGAGCACCACCGGCGGACCCGCCTCAAGCACGACCGGCAACCGCTGTTCCAGCAGCACCACGCGCTCCAGCAGCGGCCCCAACGCTACCGGCTTAAACTGCGGCGGAGGCAGCTGCGCCAGCAGCCGGTACGACTGCACAAACCGGTGCAGCGCATCGGCGCGGCTCTCCACTACGCCCAGGCCGCGGCGAAAATCGCGCAGCGTGGCGTCTTCGCCCTGCATGTTGTCCACCCGCGCCAGCAGACTGCCGGCGATGGACTTGATGGGCGCCAGCGAGTTCGAAAGCTCGTGGCCGAGCACGCGAATCAGCCGCTTCCAGGCGATCTGCTCCTCTTCCTGCAACGGCAGGCTCACGTCGGCCAGCAGCAGCAGCGTGTGCGGCACGCCATCCTGGCGAAAGACGGCCCGGCGCAGCAGCCAGCGCGTCGGCTTTCCGCCGAACGAGTGGATGCTCTGGTCCGGCGCCGCCAGCAGTTCCTCCAGGCACAGTTCGCGGGCCGTGCGGCCGAAACAGCGGGCATGGGTCAGGCCCAGCAGCTTCACGCCGGCATTGTTCACGAGTTGCAGAAGCTTCTCGCGATCGAAGGCAAACAGAGGCGCATGCATCACCTCGAGAATGCGTGCCAGCAGGGCCGTTGCTTCCAGCGAACGCACGCGCTGCTTCTGCAGCAGGTCGGCCAGCAGGTTCACCTCAGCGGCCAGTTCACCGAATGCGTCCTGGGTGCCGGCGCCGCGCGCGCGGAACGAGTAGTCGCCCTCGCGCAGCGACGAAACCACATTGGAGAGCGTTTGCAGCGGCCGGACCAGCCCCTCAATCAGCGCCGCGGCCACCACGGCCATGTAAATCAACAGGCAGCCGATCAGCAGCAGCGCCGGCGCCATCGAGATCGCCTTCTCGTAAAGAAATACTGCGGCAAAGATCAGCGCGGGTAGCGTCAGCAGCAGACTATAAAGCCACGCCCGGCGGACAGCCGAGCGTTGCCGCCGGCGTTGAATCCTCTCAGAGGCCATACTTTTCAATGCGGCGATACAGCGCGGCGCGGCTCAGCCCCAGCGACTCCGCGGCCTGGGAGATGTTGCCGTCGCAGCGGCGCAGCACCTTGCGGATGAGCAGCGCTTCCACGTCGTCGATGCTCATGTTCTCAAACGACTGAGGAGCCGACCTGGCCGCCGCAATGGCCAGGTTGGCGGGCTCGATCTCCTCGCCGCGGCACAGCAGCACAGCTCGTTCCACCGTATGCTCGAGTTCGCGCACGTTGCCCGGCCACGGATAGTGCATCATCTGCTGCATGGCCGCGGCCGAGAAGCCGCTCACCTGCTTGCGGTACCGCGTACGGCTGCGGTTCAGAAAGTGCGCGGCCAGCAGCGGGATGTCCTCGCGCCGGTCGCGCAGCGCGGGCAGATGAATCTCAACCGTGTTGATGCGGAACAGCAGGTCTTCGCGGAAGTTGCCCGCCTTGGCCTCCTCGTGCAGCAGGGCGTTGGTGGCGGAAAGTATGCGCACATCCACGCGCCGCGTCTGCGAAGAACCCACACGCTCCAGTTCGCCCGTCTCCAGCACGCGCAGCAGCTTGCCCTGCTGCCGCAGCGGCACGTTGGCAATCTCGTCCAGAAACAGCGTCCCCCCGTTGGCCAGTTCGAAACGCCCGATGCGGTCGGTGCGCGCGTCGGTGAACGCGCCCTTCACGTGGCCGAAGATTTCGCTTTCGAAGGTCCCTTCGGGCAGCCCGCCTGCGTTCACGGCCACCAGCGCCATCCTCGAACGCGGCGAAGCCGCGTGCAGCAGCTTGGCGACGATCTCCTTCCCGGTTCCGTGCTCGCCGGTGATGAGCACGTTGGCGTCCGATGGCCCCACTTGCGCAATCAGTTCCAGCACCGGCTGCATCGACGGCGCGCCGGCCACAAACTCCGGCATGCCCTCGGCGCGCAGTAGGCGATTCTCCAGTTCCAGCTGCCGTGCGCGGCGCAGCGCCGAGTGCAGTTCTGCATGCACGCGGATCAGCGAGATCAGCCGCTCGTTCTCCCACGGCTTCTGGATAAAGTCGCGCGCCCCGCGCTTGATCGATTCCACCGCCAGGTCGATGTTGCCCCACGCGGTCATCACGATCACCGGCAGCCGCGCATCGTACTCCTGAATGCGCGCCAGCAGGTCCAGCCCCTCCTGGCCAGAGGTTGTGTCGCGCGTGTAATTCAGGTCGATCAGCAGCACATCGTAGTCGCTCTGACCCAGCGCTTCCATCAGCAGTTGCGGCGACCGCACGCAATCCACCGCCATCCCCTGCGGAGCCAGCAGCAGCTCGACCGCTTCCAGAATGTGCGGTTGGTCGTCGGCAACCAGGACACGAGTTCGTTCTTGCTTACTTGGAATGGTCCGCCTCCACTACGCCCGCCTTGGCGTCGGCGATTGAAATTCCGTACTCCTCCAGAACCGACCCCTTAGCGCGCCGCACCTCGATGCGCGCTTTCTCGTACGCGGTCTCCGCGGTCACCAGCGCCGACTCGGCCAGGGCCAGGTCGTGCTCGGCCGCGAGCGTCTGCTGGTTCGATCCAGCCCCGAGTTTCTGCTCCTTCTGCATAATATCCAATGTCTTTGCGGCAAGGTCGCGTGCCTTGCGCGCCGCATCCACGCGGCTGGCTCCCTGCTCCAGCGCGTAGCGCGCGTTCTGTACCTCGATGCGAATCTGTTTCTTCCTCTCCTCAAGGTACACCTGCGACTGCCGGTACTCGAGTTCCGTCCGGTATTGGTCGGCCTTGGCGATGCGGTTGCGCAAGGGAACGTTCAGCTGCAGTCCCACCTGGTACTCCGGCGAGGAATAGTTCAAAGCATTCTCCACCGTTCCACCGAAGCCGCCGGGGGCGTTGGTGGGGGTGGTGCTCCGAGGGTTGGGCGTGCCGCCATACCCGGTGCCGGCATAGAAGCCGTACACCGAGAGCGAAGGCAGCAGTGCGTTGCGCGCGGTCTTCCTGCTCAGCTCGCTGTTCTGCAGTACCAGGCTCGACTCCAGCAGCTCTACGCGATTCTTGAGCGCGTCGCCAATCATATCCTGCACCGGCTCGGTGATGGCCTGCACCGGATTGCCAATGTGGTCTGTTGGTACCACCGGCATCTCCTGCAGGGTCGGATCGTCGAGCGAGCGGGTGATGGCGTTCTTCATGTAAAGCTCTTGCAGCTCGAGATTGGTGCGGGCCACGGTCAGATCCTGCTGCCGCGTGGCCAGCTCTCCCTCCGATTTCAGTACGTCCATCTCCGGAATCGCCTGCAGCTCAAGCTGCTTGCGGCTCGTATCCAGCGTCTCGGTGGCAAAGGCCACGGAGTGTTCCTGCACCTGCTCGTCATCATAGGCGCTCACCAGGTCCCAGTACAGATCGCAGATCTGCGTCACGGTCGCAATCACCTGCGCTTTGAACGCAATGTCGGAAACTTTCTGATTAGTCCTGGCTATGCGCAGATACCGCAGGTTCGGCCCCAGCCCGAATCCGGCCAGCAGTTGCTGCTGCATAAAGACCTGCACGTAAGAAGTCAGCACCGGGTTCAGACTGATATTGGGGCTGTTTGTAGTTTGGCGCTCGTTGTTCCATACAACCTGCAAGCTGCCTCCCACTGGAAACGCCTGCTGATAGGAAAAATTGCCCAGAATGGTGTTCTCGTGGATGACCGGGATGCCGTAGAGCGTCTGGTTGGGCAACGTCTGCGCCAGATGATCCACATAGGTGTTGGCAGAGATATACGGATCATATGTGGAAACCGAAGTGCCCGTGCCGAGAGTGGAAGTAACCAGGCCCGAAGCGCCTGCTCCTGCGCCGCCCGCGCCGCCTGAGGTGCCGCCTGCGCCCGCACCGGCGCCGCCGCCGAAGACGCCCACACCAGCGCCGCCGGGCGTTCCGGACACGACACCGGTGTTGACCCCGCGCACCGAGCCGCCCGCCTGCGTGCGCAGAATGTCCATCTGCGCGATGGGTATGTTGTAGCGCGCGATCACCAGGTCGAGATTGTTTTCGAGAGCGAGATCGATCGAGTTCTGCAGCGAGAGATAGAGCTTGCCGTCCCGCACCAGCGCATCGAGCCGGGGTGAATTCGCCAGGCTGGGCGGCGCTACCGTCGTGCCGCGATAGGCGTTGACCGGATTGCGCGAGGGCCGCAGCATCTCGTTGAAAGGAATCTGCCCGGCTCGAACTTGCCCAGGCGCCGGCGCCGCATCCGTTGCGGGCGCTTGCGGGGCGGGCGCTGTGGGTTGCTCGAAGGCCGGCTCAGCGGCAAAGGCCAGGTTCACCTGCAACAACAGAATCGCGGCTGCCGCCTTCATCGACCGCGCCGAATTGGACTTGACTTGATTCACTTGGCGCCAACCTCCGTTGCCCTCGGCTCAACTGCCTCGTCGCGCGTGAGCCAGCCGTCGCGCAGTTCCAGGATGCGCTTGCTGTAGCGAGCGTTCTCTTCTGAATGCGTCACCTGCACAATGGTTGTGCCCTGCCGGTTCAGCTGGCAGAACAGCTCCATGATCTCCCGCGCCTGCGTCGAGTGCAGGTTGCCCGTGGGCTCATCGGCCAGCAGCAGCGCCGGCGCGTGCACCACCGCGCGCGCAATGCCCACCAGTTGCTGTTGCCCGCCGGAGAGCTGGTTGGGATACAGGTCCTTCTTGGCCACAATCTGGAAGCGGTCCAGAATGTCGGCCACCATGCCCTGCCGCTCTTTCGCAGGCAGGTTCTTGTAACTCAGCGGTAAGTCGATGTTCTCCGCCACAGTCAGGTCGTCCAGCAGGTGATAGCTCTGGAAGACCATGCCGATGCGCTGCCGCGCCAGGTCGGCGCGCTGCTTGCGGTTGAGCTTGTGCGCTGGCGATTCGTCGAACCAGTACTCGCCCAGCCATCCGTCATCCAGCAGCGCCAGCACATTCAGTAGCGATGACTTCCCTGCCCCCGACGGACCCATCACGGTGACAAACTCGCCCTCGTTGATAGTCAGCCGGATCTGGCGCAGCACCCAGGTTTCGGTGTGCCCCGTCTTGTAACTGCGTTCTACATTTTTCAGTTCGATCATGGTTTTCTTGTTACTCCGATCTGAGAGCTTGCACGGGGTCAACCGCGGTGGCTCGGCGTGCGGGCAGCCACGCGGCAAGGAAAGAGGCAGCGGCCAGAACAACAACGACCGAAGAGAAGGTGAGGGCGTCGTGCGATTGCACTCCATAGATGTAACTTTGCGCCAGCCGCGCAGCGAACCAGGCAGCGAGACCGCCGAGGGCGAGTCCGGCGGCGACGAGCACGAGGGCACGGCGGAGGATGAGCGAGAGAATATTGCCTTGCGGCGCGCCGAGCGCGATGCGCAGGCCGATCTCGCGGGTGCGCTGGGCGACGTTGAAAGAGAGCAGGCCGTAGAGGCCGACCGAGGCGATCAGCAGCGCCAGGCCCGCGAAGGCCGCAAGCAGATGCGCGATGAGCGTCTGCGAACCGAAGGAGTCTTCGACAGCTTGATGAATCGATTTCACTTCAGTGGTTGTAGCGTCTGGAGCAACTTCGTGCAACACTTTGTCGAACTGCGTGCGCAGCGCGTCGGCGGGAATGGCGGCACGGATAGCCACCTGCATGAAGGCGGTGGCGATGCCGTAGAGCGGCGTTCCAGGCTCCATCTGCGCGAGACAAAAGTAGATCTCCGGCTTGGTCGGATCGACGACCGTGTGTTGCCTGGTGTCTCCAATCACACCTACGATGCGCATGGCGGAGAAACGGCCCTGCTTGCCCAATCCGTAGGTGTGGCCGATGGGGTCCGCGCCGGGAAGGAACTTGTTGACGAAGGCCTGGTTGACGACGACCACCACGGGAGCGGAGGCAGTGTCGTCTTCGGTAAAGAAGCGTCCGCGGACCATGGGAATTCCGAGAGCGTCAACGAGGCCGGCGGAGGCCAGGCGTCCGTCCGCAAATGGGGCCTTGTTACGCGGAACGACATTGCCGTCGAGCGACCCGCCAATCCTGACGTTCATCTCGCTGCGCAGCGGCAGCACCGAGCTGAGCGCTGCGACCTGCACGCCGGGAATGGCGTGCAGACGCTCCAGCAGCGGCATATACGACGTGCGGACAATGTTGGCCTGCATATGCGGGTCACCTGGTTCCTGCCGTGCCGAGCCGTTGAGGATGATCCCGCCCGTCAGCACGTTCTGCTGGGTGAAGCCGAGCGGCACCTGGCGCAGGGCGTGAATGGTGCGCAGAAAGAGGCCGGCGCCGACGAGAAAGACGAGCGTGAGCGCGAGCTGCGCAACCACCAGAACCTCCCGGATCCGGTTCTGCCCGGCCGACGCGGTGCTGGTAACGCCGTGCAGCGACTCCTGCACATTGCGGCCCGAGGCGCGTAGCGCGGGGATGATGCCGGTGATTGCGGCCGTAATGAGCGTAAGCGCGGCCAGTGCGGCCATCACGCGCCAATCCACATGGATGGTGGACGTGAGCGGCAGATGCCGGTCAATCTGCCGCCAGAGCAATTTGATGACGGATTGACCCGCCAGCATGCCCGCCAGCGCGCCAATGCCGCTCAGGAGCAGGCTTTCCACGATGGACTGCTGAAGCAAACGCATGCGGCTGGCGCCCAGTGCGCTGCGCACGGCGTGCTCGCGCATACGCGCGACGGCGCGGGCCAGCATGAGGCTGGCGACGTTGAGGCAGGCCAGCGCCCAGATGCCGAAGACGACAACGTAAAGCAGCAGCAGCGGCTCACGCGCTTCGCTGTTCAACGACTGTTGGTAACCGCTCACTTTTACGCGCGTGGGCCAATTGAAATCCGCGGGAAGTCCTTTGGCGATGACCGCCTGGGCGCGATTGAGGTGATCGGTCAGTTGGGCTTGCGTCATGCCTTCCGGCAAGCGGGCAAAGACGTCGCCCTCCATCGCGGCTTCGCTGCCCATTGCCGAGTGGCTTGCCTGCGGAATCGCAGCCGGAGACCAGGTCTGCATCGGATCCCCGAACGGGAACGAAAAGCGGCGCGGCATGACGCCCAGAATGGTGTAGGTTTCGCCGCGAATGGCCAGCGTCTTGCCTGCAATCTGTGGATCGCCCAAGTAGAGCTTGCGCCACACATCTTCTCCCAGCAGAACCACGCGGTTGCGGCCAGGCTCGTTCTCTTCGGGGCGAAACACGCGGCCCAGCAGGGGTTGAACTCCCAACATTGGCAGCAGGCCGGAGTCCACCTCGGTGCGCTCAACCTGAATGCGGCCGCCGGGGCCGGTGATGCTGGCGTTGGACTCGCTCAGGGAAGCCCCCATTTGAAACCCGCGGCCCACCGCATCGCGCAGCTGCAGCATGTTGGCATAGTTCATGTTGAAGTAACACGTGGGGCACACAAAGCCGACCCTCACAATGCGATCCGGCTGCGCGTAAGGCAGCGGGCGGAGAAGAATTCCGTTCAACACTGTGAAGACGGCGACATTGGCTCCCAGCCCGAGCGCCAGCACGGCGATTGCGGTCACGGCGAAGCCCGGCGACTTGCGCAACTGGCGCACTGCGTAGCGAATGTCCTGAAGCAGCGTGTTCATTCCTCGTCTCCCCCGGGGGAAAATCATTCCGTGCGCGTTACTCGGTTCTCAGGGCCTGCATGGGTTCAATGGATGCAGCGCGCAGTGCCGGCATCCAGCTTGCCGCCAGCGTTGCGGCCACAATGGCGAACGCAGCCAGCACCGCGGCCTGCGCGCCGTTCATCACAATGCTTTGCGTTGTGCTGGCTGGGTCGACGCCCGCATCGCTCAACAACTGACGGATGGCTGGGCGAATGAGCCAGGTGCCGGCCAGCCCCAGCGCAACTCCAACCAGCGCGACGGCCAGTCCGCGCCCAAGAAAGGTGCGCAGGATGTGCATGCGATCCGCGCCCAGCGCCATGCGCACGCCGATCTCGCGCGTCCGCTGCGTGACCTGGTAGCTGAGCAGTCCGAACAGACCAATCACAGTGAGTACAAGCGCAAATCCGGAGAAGCCGCTGGCCAGCAGCGAGAAGAAGCGCGGCGCTTCGATGGTCGAGTCGATGACGGCCTGCATGGTGGTGAGTCGCGCCACGGGAATCTCGGGGTCGGCGCGCTCCACGGCCTGCTGCGCGGCAGCCGCAATGCTGACGCGGGCCGCGGTGCGCACCGCAAACGTAGTGGGAAACCAACCGTTGATGGTGCCGGTAAACTCGTCGGAAAGCTGCACCATGGGGCCATAGATCTCTATGCCCTGGCTCTCCACCAGCGAGTGCATCTGCACGTCCGGAACCACGCCCACCACGCGCCAATCCTTTCCGTTGCCAAGACGGATCGCCTCTCCAATCGCCGAGCGGCCCGGCCACCATTTTTTCGCGGTGGTTGCGCCGATCACCACCACCGGATCGCCCCCGGCGCGGTCGCTGCCGGCGATGTCTCTGCCGGCAAGAAGCGGGATGCCCATGGTCTGGAAGTATCCCGGTGTGATGGCGCGGAATTCCACAGTCTGGCGCAGGTCCCGCCGGTCTGAGGGGTAGGCGCCCATGTTGAGTCCGCGATCCAGGGGTAGGCCGTTCACCGCCGCTGCATTGTCAACACCCGGCGCGCGGCGCAACTCATTCAGCACGGTCGAGACAAACTGGATGGTATGCTGCGTGTTTGCGTACCGGTCGCCCTTGAGCGTGACTTGAAAGACAGAGAGCTGTTTGGGTACTACGCCCGAGGGCAGTGTGCGCAGTTTCACAAAAGTTCCCAGCAGTACCGAAGCCGCAGAGACCAGCACCATCGCCAACGCGATCTGGGCAACCATCAATGCGCGGGACAGGCGCGCATGAGAGACGGTTTCGCCCAGCGACGGACCGCCAAGACGCATCTCCCTGCACCTGGTGCGAAGAAGGATAGCGGCGGGAAGCAGGGAAAACACGCCGGTGGCGGCCAGCGCCAGCCCAACCACAACGGCGCTCACAAGCCATACGCTCGGTTCGCCGCGCAGATTGGGAATGGCGAGAGGCGACGCATGCAGTAGTACGAATGTAGCCGCTCGTGCTACCGCTATGGCGAGCACGCCGCCGCCCAGCGCCAGCAGCAGTCCCTCCGCGGCCAGCAGGCGCGCCAGTTGTGCGCGCGTAGCGCCGAGTGCGGCTCGCAGCGCAATCTCGCGCGAACGGCGCATGGTGCGCGCCATCATCAGCCCGGCCAGATTTAGGCAAGCCACCAGCAGAACCGCCAGCACGGCACCCATCACGGTGAGCAGACTGCGGCGCACATCGCTCACCATCACGTCCTGCAGCTTCCAGGCCCGGAACTCGTGGAGGGATCTGGCGCGGTCGAGCCATCCCTTGTACATCGGGTACTGCTGGTGGAAGGGCTGCTGCAAAGCCGCCAACTGCTGCTGCACCTTGTCGAGCGTGACTCCAGGCGCCAGGCGCGCGATCATCTCGTAGTTGTCGCCATCGTACCCAGGATCCTTCGGACTCAGTTGTAGTGGCTGCCACAAATCGGGCGTACCCATCACGCCAGGCGCGGTTTCCGCCGTCACCGCAAAACCCGGGGGCATTACCCCCACCACCGTAAACGTCTCCTGGTTGACGCGGATCGCGCGTCCGACGATCGCGGGATCGCGGCCGAACACGCGCGCCCATAGTCCGTCGCTCAACACGGCGGCCCGCGCGCCGTTGGGGCGGTCTTCCTCCGGCGTGAACCCGCGCCCCAGTGCCGGCATCACTCCCAGCGTTCTGAAGTAGCCCTCCGAAACGCGCAAGGCATTGATCTGCACCGCATGTCCGCCGCCCACGGAGAGATTCACCGCCGGCCCCGAGTCGTCCATCACTGCAACCGACGAAAATCCCGGCACATGATCGCGCACAAAATCCGCGGAACTGCCGGCCTGTTCGGCATTCGGCTTTTCATGCGGGAAGGTGAACGCTACCCCCACCAGTCGATCCGGATCGACATAGGGCAAAGGTTCCACGAGGACGGTGTGAATGACCCCATAAACAGCCGCGGATGCGCCCAGTCCCAGCGCCAGCGTGATGACCGCGGTCAGCGTGAATCCCGGCGACTTGCGCAACTGCCGCAGCGCGTAGCGAATATCCTGGAGCAACTGGGTCATCACGTTTGTTCTCCGTCGGTTGTTCCGGTCCTCCACTCCTATTCGGCGCGGAGGGCCTGCATCGGTTCAATCGATGCGGCGCGGCGTGCGGGAATCACTGAGGCCGCCAGCGCCAGCAGAAAGATCGCAATGGCCGCCAGGATCAGGACCAACGGGTCCAGCGGATCCACCTGGAACAGCAGCGAACGCAGCAGGCGCGTGGCAAAAACCGCCGCCACGGCTCCGATGGCGCATCCCGCCAGCCCCAGCTTGGCGCCTGAGGTTAGAACCAGCCCCATCACGTCGAAGCGTTGCGCGCCCAGCGCCAGGCGAATGGCCATTTCCTGCGTGCGCAGCGCGGCGGAAAAGGCGATGACGCTGTAGATGCCCAGGAGAGCCAGCAGCACGGCCACTCCGGCAAAGCAGGAGATGAGCATCGCGTTGAAGCGGCGCGACGCCTGCCCCTCCGCAATCACTTGTTCCATGCTCTCCACCTGAGTCAGCGGCAGCTGCGGATCGATGGAGCGGACGGTCGCGCGCAGAGAGTCCGCCATCTGCTCCGGCGGCAGCATCGTGCGCAACACAATACTGCCAAAATTGGCATTCAACATCTCGGGACGCGCCAAAGAGCCGTACGAAGCTACATTCTGACTGGCAGGCTGATAAATCTGCGCCTGCGTATCTGCGTCGGCCGCGGTCTGCTTGATATCTCCGACCTCTCCCACCACCGTCATCCAGGGCGTGGGTGAGTCGGGCACGCCCCAGCGCACGCGCTTGCCGATGGGATCCTGGCCGGGCCAGTAGTGCTGCGCCAAGGTCCGGTTCACCACCGCCACCAGCGGAGCCCGCGCATCGTCGGCTTCGGTAAAGTCGCGGCCGCGCAACAGGGGAATGCCCACGGCGCGGAAGTAGTGGCCCATCACCTCGTGGGAATTCCAGGAAACAATCATGCCGGCGCCCTTAGGCGGAACATAACCCTCGGCAACAAAGAAGCTGACGCCGTCATCTCCAGCAGCGGGCAGTTGCGGGGTGACTCCCACCGACTCCACACCCGGCAACTGCTCCAGCTTGCGCAGCAGTGCGCCATCGAATCCATCCACGGCGGCCTGCGTCGAGTATTGCTGCGAGGGCAGACCGTATGCGGCGGTCAGCAAGTGATCGGTGCGGAATCCCAGGGGAACCGAGCGCATCTTTTCAAAGCTGCGCAACAGCAACCCGGAGGCAACCAGCAGCACCAGTGCCACCGAGACCTCCGCCACCACCAGCCCCGAGCGCAGCCGCGCATGCCCGCTGCCGGCCGTTCCGGTGCGCCCGCCCTCCTTCAGTGCATCGTTGACGGCAGTGCGCGCGGCGGAGAGAGCCGGAACCAGACCACACAGAAGCCCTGTAACCACGGCTAGGAACATTGCGAAAGCTGCCACCTGCCAGTCAAGACCGATGGCACTGATCCGCGGCAGCGTCTCCGGAAGAAAACTCACGCCCACCTGCAGCGCAGCCGACGCCAAAGCCAGTCCCAAAAGACCGCCAGCCAGACTCAGGGTCAGCGTCTCCACCAGGGTTTGGCGCAGAATGACCGATGCGCTCGCGCCCAGTGCCAGTCGCACCGAGATCTCGTGGCGGCGGCGGATTACCCGCACCAGCAACAGTCCGGCCAGATTGGCGCAGGCAATGAACAGCACCACCACGACGGCCAGGAACAGCGTGCGGACCAGGGGCCTGGCCTGCGCAACCGTGCTCTCCCCAAGCGGCTGCACCGCCGGATGAATTTTCAAGCCGCCCATGAACGCGGGGAAGCCGCGCATGATCTCCTGCGCCGTGCGCCCTGCATCCTGCTCGGCCTGCGCCGCGGTCACGCCCGGCTTCAGCCGCCCCACCATCTGAAACTCCCAGCCCGCTGCGTTATTGATTTCCAACTGGGTAATGCTCATCGGCACCCAAAGCTCGCTGCGGCTTAACTGCCCCGGAACCAGCGGGAATTCAAAACCGCGCGGCATCACGCCGATGATCTCGTAGGGATTGCGATCCAGCAGGATCTTCTGACCCAGCATGTGCGCATCGTCGTGGAACCGGCTGTGCCACATCTGGTAGCTCACCACCGCCAGCTGCTGTCTGCCCTCGTCCTCCTGCTGCGTAAACGCGCGCCCCAGCAAGGGCGAAACGCCCAGCACCGGAAACATGCTGGCGGTAAGCCGCGCGCCGTTGATCTGCGCCGGGTCGCCCGCGCCGGAGAGTTCATAGCTTCTTGCCTGGTAAGCGCCCAGGCTGGAGTAGCTGCTCATATCTCGGGTATAGGCGCGAAGCCCCGCAGCCGTAGTGCCGGGCGCTCCGCTGCCAACGCCCACTCCCTCCAGAACGTCGCCTTGCGTCACCAGCCGGCTCGGCTCGGGAAACGGCAACGGCCGCAGCAGCACCCCCTCCACGATCGAGAAAATCGCGGTGGTAGCGCCGATGCCGAAGGCCAGCGTGAGCACCGCCGTGAGCGTGAACCCCGGTGACGTGCGCAACTGCCGCAGCGCATAGCGCACGTCCAAAAGCAAGGTGCGGAAATACATGGCTACGCCTCCACTTCTTCGGTGAGCTTTTTGAGCTCATCCTCAGAAACCACCTTTCCGTCGAAGAGATGCACTTCGCGCTGGGCGTGCTTGGCAAAGCGCGGATCGTGCGTCACCATGCAGATCGTCGAACCCTCGCGGTGCAGATCGGCCAGCAGGTGCATCACCGCTTCGCCGTTCTTCGAGTCCAGGTTGCCCGTGGGCTCGTCGGCCAGCAGGATCGACGGCGACCCGGCCAGCGCACGCGCCACGGCCACGCGCTGCTGTTGACCGCCGGAGAGTTGCGCCGGATAGTGCCGCATCCGGTGCGCCATGTTCACCCGCTCCAGTGCATCCTTCACGCGCGTCTTGCGCTCCGCCGAGGGCATGCCCGCGCGATACGTCAGCGGCAGCTCCACGTTCTCCTCGACCGTCAGGTCGCCGATCAGGTTGAAGCTCTGGAAGATGAAGCCGATCTCCTGGTTGCGAATCCGCGAGCGGTCGCCGAAGCTCAGGTTCTCAACCGGATTGTTGTTGAGCAGATACCGGCCGCCGGTGGGCGTGTCCAGCAGCCCAAGAATGGAAAGCAGCGTGGACTTGCCGCACCCGGATGGACCGGACATGGCCACGTACTCGCCGCGCGAAATGGTGAGGTGAATGCCGGAGAGCGCGTGCGTCTCCACTTCGTCGGTGTAGAAGATCTTGGTCAGATCCTCAATCTCAATCAGCTTGTCGTTCGCCATCCTGTCCCCCTTGTGTGGTTTGTCTGTTGTCCGTTGCCGCTTAAGTTCGGAATTCACAGTTCGCAGTTCGTCGTCCCTGGTCCCTGTTCCCTAATCCCTGTTCCCTGCCTTTTTACTCCAGCCGTATCCGGTCCACGCCATCCTCGCGCGACATATCGGAGAGAATCACCTGGTCGCTTTCCTTCAGCCCCTCGAGCACCTGGATGCTGTTCACCGAGGCCCGTCCCACCTTTACCGGCACGCGCACCGCGCCCTTGCCGTCGGGATCGATCTTGAACAGGCTCAGCGTCGAGTTCTCGTTGCCCAGCGCCGGCCGCCCCACGTAGAGAACATCGTTCAGCTTCTCCAGATCGATGGTCCCGTCCACGCTCAACTGCGGAACCGCGCCCGGAGGAAGCGGCCCATCCAGTGCTACGTCAACCGTGCGCGTTCCGTTCACTACGGAGGGATCAATTCTGGTAACGTGCCCCGGAATAATCCCGTTGTGCGTGTCAATCGAAGCCGGCTGGCCAATCTGGATGTCACGCGCCTGCGTCTCGGCAATCTGCAGCGCCGCCTTCAGCTTGTCGCGCTGGATCACCTCGGCCACCGAGGTCCCCGTGCTCACGTGCTGGCCCACCTGGACCGGAGTCGCCAGCGGCGCCAGCACCCCGGATATTCCGGCCCGCACCTGCAGTGCCGCGGTCTGCTTCTGATAAAGGTCCAGCAGCGCCTTGGCCTGGTCAATCTTGGTCTGCGACGACGCCAGCTGCACCTCGATCGCCTTCTGGTTTACGTCCAGCTGTTCCTGGCTCAGTTTGTGCTGCGCCGTCAGCTGGTCGGCCTTGTTTCTCGACGCACTCGAAACTAGGCCGGAGACCACACCCAGCTTATAGAGAGCCTCGTCGGTCTGCGCCTGCAGCTGGTCCTGCGTATAGTCGGAGTTCACCTGCGCGGCCGCGGCCTTCTTGTCCATCAGCGTGCTTTGGAGCGTGGCCTGCAGGCTCTTGTAGTCGGCCTGCGCCGCCTTCAGCGCCAGCTGTGCGTTCAGCAGCTCCTGCTCCAGTTGCGGATCGTTCAGGTCCATCAGCACCGTATCCGGAGTCACCTCCGTGCCCGGCAACACGCGGATCCGCACCACCGTCGCATCGGTCTGCGCCGGAATCAGCTCAATCGAGTCCTCGCGCGGTACAAGACTGCCCGTCGACCCCCTCACCTGGCGGATCATGTTTCCGCGCTTCACCGTATCCGGCCAGATAGTGGAGCGGTCCACAGTAGGCGCAGCCGGTTTGAGCCGGGAAACGGCAACTACGGCAACAATTAAAAGCACCGCGGCGACGCCAGCCCATATTGCGTACTGGCGCATCTTCTTTTTCTTCAAGTCTGGCCTGGCGATATCCATCACGCCGGGTAGTAGCACTTGCCGTGCCAAAGGAGTCCCAGGAATACCCGCTGAAAACAAAGCACTTCAGCCGGAATTCCCGCTCCGCCCCGCCGTTCGGACTGACCGTTTCCGCTCCGCCGGTGTCCGATATCGGACAGTTGCAGCCAACGCCTCAGCCCCGCTCCACCGCCATCGCCACCGCGTTCCCCCCGCCCAGGCAGAGCGCCGCAATCCCCTTCGCCTTCCCGTAGCGCCCCATCGCGTAGAGCAGCGTAGTCAGCACCCGCGCCCCGCTCGCGCCGATCGGGTGCCCCAGAGCCACCGCTCCCCCATGCACATTGACCCTGGCCGCATCCAGCCCCAGGTCGCGGATCACCGCCAGCGCCTGCACGCTGAAGGCCTCGTTCAGCTCGAACAGCTCCACCGCATCGAGCCCCCAACCCGCCCGTGCCGCCACCTTGCGCACCGCCTTGATCGGCGCCAGGCCAAACCACTCCGGCGCCCCCCCGCTCGTTGCCTGCGCCCGAATCACCGCCATCGGCTTCAGCCCCAGTTGCCGCGCCCGCTCGGCGCTCATCACTACCAGCGCTGCCCCGCCGTCGCTCACGCCCGGCGCATTCCCGGCCGTCACCGTGCCGCCCTCCTGGAAAGCCGGCTTCAGCCGCGCCAGAACCTCCACCGTGGTCTCGGGCCGGATGGCCTCGTCCGCGCTGAAGATCGTCGCCGGCGCGCCCTTTTTCGCCGACGGAATTTCAACCGGCACAATCTCCTCGCGGAAGAGCCCCTGCGCCGTAGCCGCCGCGGCACGCCGGTGCGACTCGGCCGCAAACGCGTCCTGCTCCTCCCGAGCGATCCCGTATTTCGCCGCAATCAGCTCCGCGCCCACGCCCATGTGGAAGCCGTTGTACGCCTCCCAAAGCCCGTCGTAGATCATCGCGTCCACCAGCGCCCCGTTGCCCATCCGGTAGCCCGCGCGCGCCTGCGGCAAGAGATACGGCGCGTTGGTCATCGACTCCATCCCGCCCGCAACCACGATGTCCGCATTGCCCGTCTCTATCGCCTGCGCCGCCAGCGCCACAGCCTTCAGCCCCGACCCGCAAACCTGGTTCACCGTAAACGCGCTTGCCTCGGGCGACAGTCCCCCGTAGATTGCCGCCTGCCGCGCAGGATTCTGCCCAAGCCCGGCCTGCAGCACGCACCCCATGATGCATTCGTCAATCTCCTCGGGCTTGAGGGCAACTGACTCGCCGGAATGACGACCGGCCTTTTCAGAGCATGCGAGCCCCGCGCGCCGCACCGCCTCGCGCACTGCCAGCGCCCCCAGCCGCGGCGCAGCAAACGACTGCAGCGACCCCTGGAACTTTCCCACCGCCGTTCGCGCCGCCGAAACAATCACAGCTTCTCTCATGCTTCCAACTCCGCGAGCAGGTCTGCCCGCCCCGAGCATCTTACCGCCCGCGCCGCACCCGCCGCCAGTACCACAAAACCAGCGAATCGTTGGTCAGTTTCCGGATCGGAGAAAATCCGCCCGGGCGGGAAGAATACCTCGACAAGTCATCAGACCCGTTGTCGCCGGTTGCTCGGGGAACCATCCGGATTGTCGCGTTACCTGTGGTTCTGCATTAGTGCTCGTCGCCTGGTTTCTCGCGTTCAATTCTTTTTCCCGCATTTGCAGATCATTCCGCTCCAACCGCGCACAATGGGTCTTGTGAGGATGAGCCATGGAAATCATTGACGCCCCCGTTGACGCCGCTGTCATGCCTCTTGTTTCGCCGTCTATTCTCCCCACCCCGGTACCCCCCCATTTTC
>Ga0209517_10001261_pt1 | contig 39107 bp, 42 predicted proteins | sample PeaSoiMetSII2010_FD_187695 | JGI IMG/M metagenome (GOLD analysis project Ga0209517, IMG submission 187695) | Peat soil microbial communities from Weissenstadt, Germany - SII-2010 (SPAdes) (version 2) | ecosystem: Environmental > Terrestrial > Soil > Wetlands > Peat | place: Germany...
AAACTCTTAGTAATGCGCCGCGCGCAAACTCTTAGTAATGCGCTACGCGCAAACTCTTAACGGGGCCGTTCCGGCCCCGAACCTTAAGGACGGGGCCGCAGCGGCCCCGTAGATTCGGCGCGAAGCGCCTGAGAATACCCGTAGATTCAGCGCGGAGCGCTTAACTAAGCGGCCTTCTTGCGGCGTTTCGGCGCAGCGGCTGAAGCGCCGGTCGCATCATCCTCGGCGGCGTTCTTTTTGGGTGACTTGGCGCTCTTGCTCTTCGGAGACTTGGCGCTCTTGCCGGCGTCCTCAGTCTTGTCGGCCGACACAGTGGCCAGGTCGACCAATTGCATCAATGCCATGTCGGCCGAGTCGCCGGGACGTGGTTCCATCTTCAGAATCCGCGTATAGCCGCCGGCGCGCGTCTTGAAGCGCGGACCCAAATCGGCGAACAACTTTTCCACGACGGCCACATCGCGCAGCCGCGCTAATGCCAGTCGACGCTTGCCCAGAGAATCGACCTTGGCCAGCGTGATCAAAGGCTCAACCACGCGTCGCAGTTCCTTGGCCTTCGGCACCGTGGTGCGAATGGTCTCGTGACGCAGCAGCGAGGTGGCCATGTTGCGCATCAGCGCATGGCGGTGAGAGGCATTCCGCGAAAGCTGTCGACCGCTGTTTCTGTGACGCATTTTCTAGATTCCGTCGCGCTCGTCGTCGCGCTTCAAGCCCGGGGGCGGCCAATTGTCAATACGCATACCGAGAGTCAAGCCGTGGCTCTCCAGCACTTCCTTGATTTCGGTCAGCGATTTCTTGCCGAGGTTAGGAGTGCGGAGCAATTCCACTTCGGTTCGCTGCACGAGATCGCCGATGTAGTGAATGTTCTCTGCCTTGAGGCAGTTGGCGCTGCGAACCGTGAGTTCCAACTCGTCGACCGGACGCAGTAAAATCGGATCGAATTGCGTTTCCGTAGCCTTCGCAGTCGACTCATCCTGACCTTGCAGGTCAACGAACACCGACAGCTGATCCTTGAGGATCCCGCCGGCGCGGCGAATGGCTTCTTCCGGATCGATGGTGCCATTGGTCTCGATATCCAGAATCAGCTTGTCGAGGTCGGTGCGCTGTTCGACGCGCGCGCTCTCGACGTTGTAGGTCACTTTACGTACCGGGCTGAAGGAAGCGTCGAGTTGCAGGCGACCGATGGCGCGGGTCTGCTCCTCGAATGCCATGCGCTGCGCCGCCGGGCGATATCCGCGGCCCCGCTCGACCTTGAGCGACATCGACAATTCACCGGCTTTCGTCAGGTTAGCGATCACGAGGTCGGGATTCAGGATCTCGATGTCATGGTCGCCGGAAATGTCGCCGGCCGTGACGGGCCCGGGGCCCTTCTTGTGCAATCGCACTTCGGCCACGTCGCGCGTGTGCATGCGAATCGCAACCGACTTGAGATTCAGGAGGATGTCGACGACATCCTCTTGGACGCCTTCGATGGCGGTGTACTCGTGCAACACGCCCTCGATCTCGATTTCCGTGATTGCAGCGCCCGGTAGAGAGGACAGCAAGACTCGGCGCAGGGCATTGCCCAGCGTGTGACCGAAGCCGCGTTCGAACGGTTCGATCACGATACGCGCATGGCGCGGCGACACGGGTTGTACCTTAACGACCCGAGGCTTCAAGAATTCATTGATCGATCCCTGCATGGAATACCCTCGTTAACTAACCGCGGACACGTCGCAAGCTAAAAGCTGCGGCGCGCTACTTGGAATACAACTCGACGACCAAGCTCTCGTTGATGTCGGGCAGAATTTCCTGCCGATCGGGGACCGACTTCAGGATTCCCGAGAACTTCTTGTCGTCCACTTCTACCCAATCAGGAAAACCGACTTGTGCGGCAATCGTGAGGGCAGCCTGAATTCGCGTCTGCTTCTTCGCCTTCTCGCGCAGACTCACTACATCGCCGGCCTTGCACTGGTAAGACGCAATATTGACCAGCTTGTCATTGACCGAAACCGCCTTGTGGCTCACCAATTGCCGCGCTTCCGCACGGGTGGATGCGAAACCCATTCGGTAGACAACATTGTCGAGACGGCATTCCAAAAATTGCAGCAAAGTTTCACCGGTGGCGCCCGGGCGCCCCGCGGCCTTCTGATAGTAGTTGCGGAACTGCCGCTCGAGCACGCCGTACATACGGCGCAGCTTCTGCTTCTCCCGCAACTGCAAGCCGTATTCGGACAGCCGCTGCTTGCGCTCGCTCTTGACGCCGCCGGGCGGCACTTCGAGTTTGCACTTCGACTCCAAAGGCTTAACACCGCTCTTCAGGAACAGATCCGTTCCCTCGCGACGAGACAGCTTACATTTCGGACCGGTGTACTTTGCCATTACAAACCCTTGAGCTATATCGAAACTACAGGCGCAAACCTAAACGCGACGCTTTTTCGGCGGACGACACCCGTTATGGGGAATCGGCGTCACATCTTCAATGTTGGTGATCTTTAGACCACAACCGTTCAGCGCACGGACGGCCGATTCCCGCCCCGGGCCAGGACCCATGACCCGTACCTCGACGTTCTTCACGCCATGTTCCTGCGCCGCGTTGCCCGCGCGCTCAGCCGCCACCTGGGCCGCGAACGGCGTCGACTTGCGCGATCCGCGAAAGCCGCAGCCGCCCGAAGTCGCCCAGGACAGAGTATTGCCCTGACGGTCGGTGATCGTGATGATGGTGTTGTTGAAAGATGCGTGCACGTGCGCGATCGCGTCGAGCACGTTCTTGCGAACTTTCTTGCGGGCGGGCTTGTTTCCCTGCCCGGCCGCGCCTTGCGCCGCATTCTGTTTTGGATCCGCCATGATTTCCTAGGCGCTTTGCGCCAACTATTAACGGGGCCGAAACGGCCCCGTCCGTTAAATGCTCAAACCTTGCCCGGAGGCGCGTTCATCTTGACGGCCTGTTTGCGCGGACCCTTACGAGTGCGAGCATTGGTGCGGGTACGCTGACCCCGCATCGGCAAGCCTTTACGATGACGGATGCCGCGGTAGCAGCCCAAGTCCATCAGACGCTTGATATTCATCGATACTTCGCGCCGCAGGTCGCCCTCGACCGCGAACTTGGCAACCTGAGACCTGAGCGATGCCACTTCGGCGTCGGTCAAATCCTTCACCTTGACGCTGTGCTTCACGCCGGCGGCATCGCAAATGCGGGCCGCGCGGCTGTTGCCAATGCCAAAAATGTGGGTCAGTCCGATGACGACATGCTTGTTCATCGGTATGTTGATGCCGGCGATACGCGCCATCTACTTCTCCACCCGCGCCCTCGAAAAAAAGCGCATTAGTATATTAGAAAAACGTCTAGAGATCAATCTACTAGCCCTGACGCTGCTTATGCCGGGCGTCCGACGAGCAAATGATGTAAACGATGCCGCGCCGCCGCACGACTTTGCAGTTTTTACAAATCTTCTTCACCGAAGGACGAACTTTCATTTCTTACTCCCGATGCCCCGCAGGCTGGCCTTTTTCATCAGACCCTCATATTGGTGCGACATCATGTGCGAAGACGCCTGCGCGACGAAATCCATGACGCCGACCACGATAATCAACAACGAAGTGCCCCCGAACTGGAAGGGAATGCTCGGGTTCACCATGCGAATGATTTCCGGCAACAAACACACCGCCATGATGTACAGGCCGCCCCACAACGTCAGGCGGGTGAGGACCTTGTCCAGGTAATCGCCGGTCTGCTGGCCCGGACGAATGCCGGGAATGAAGGCACCGGCCTTCTTGAGGTTCTCGGCCGTGTCGCGCGCATCGTAGACCAGCGCGACATAGAAGAACGCAAAACCAAGGATGAGCACGGCGAAGAGCACGACGTGCAGCGGTTGGCCGTAATTCAGGATCTGGGCGATCTTCTGCAGAGTCCTTTGAATGGCATTGGGATTCGGGCTGTTGCCGAAGAACTGCGCGATCGTGGCCGGGAACACCAGCAAGCTGGACGCGAAGATCGGCGGAATGACGCCGGCCATGTTCAGTTTGAACGGCAAATGCGTGGTCTGGCCCTGCATCATGCGCCGGCCCACCTGCCGTTTCGCATAATTCACTTGAATCTTGCGTTGCGCCCGCTCCACGAATACGCAAAACAACGTGACGAGAATGACGACCACCAAAATCAAGAGGACCACCATCGGATTCATTTCACCCGAGCGCACCATTTCCAATGTATTGCCGATCGCCCGCGGCAGTCCCGCGACGATGCCGGCCACGATGATCATGGTGATGCCGTTGCCGATGCCGCGTTCAGTGATCTGCTCGCCCAACCACATGACGAACATGGTCCCGGTGGTGATCGAGACGGTCGCGATGAACAAGAACTGCGGACCTGGATTCGGCACCAGATTGCCACCGGAGTTCTGGATCGCCAAGGCGGCGCCAAACCCCTGAAACCCCGCAAGAAACACGGTGCCGTAGCGGGTATATTGCATCAGCTTGCGTCGTCCCGACTCGCCGTCCTTGCGGATCTGTGCCCACGGCGGATACACCATCGATGCCATCTGAATGATAATCGAGGCTGTGATATAGGGCATCACGTTCAACGCGAAAATGCTGAACCGCTGCAACGCGCCGCCGGAGAACATGTTGAACATGCCGAGCAGCGTTCCCTGCTGGGTCGAGAAGAATGCCGCAAAGCGCGCCGCATCGATGCCCGGCACCGGAATGAACGTGCCGACGCGGTACACGACCAAAGCACCCAACAGGAACCACAGACGCTTGCGCATTTCGGCGAAGCGCGTCATGTCTCCTAGTGCTGCCGCATTGGTGCTGGAAGTAGCCACGGGTTCTCTTGCTCTGGCCCTTATTCCGAGAAACTGCCGCCCGCGGACAGCACGGCACTCTTGGCGCCCTTGGTCGCGGTGATCACCTTGTCTTTGACGACGAAGGCCTTGGTAACGGCGCCCGACAGGATGATCTTCACGACTTTGGTGGACTCGGGAACCAGATTCGCCTCGATCAATCCCTTGAGGGTGACGTCGGTGCCGGCCACGCGCATCAAATCGTCGAGCGTCAATTCAGCGCGCGACGCCTGCATCGCGGAACGAAAGCCGATCTTCGGCAAGCGTCGCTGCAACGGCATCTGGCCGCCTTCGAAGCCGACCTTGTGATAGCCACCCTTACGGGCGCGCTGCCCCTTGACGCCGCGGCCGCAGGTCTTGCCCTGGCCGGCGGATGCGCCGCGGCCCACGCGCAAACGCGTGCGTTTCGAGCCGGCGCGCGGCTTAATGGTATTTAAACGCATTTTCAGACCTTCCTAAGAACCCAATGCAGGTTCGATTTTGAGCATGTGGCTCGCCGCATTTGCCATGCCGCGATTCGACGGCGTATCCGCCACCACGACGCTATGCCCGATCCGCCGCAGCCCCAAGCCGCGAGCCGAATTGCGAATGCTGGCCAGTTGACCATGCATGCTCTTGATCAAAGTGACTTTGAATGTCTTGTCGGTCATGAGTTCAGCCCACGATTTCCGCGACGCTCTTGCCGCGTTTGGCGGCAATGTCGTCCGGCGTCCGTAACTTGCCCAAGGCATCCATGGTCGCGCGCACCACGTTGATCGGATTGCGCGAGCCGTAGCTCTTGGCGAGCACGTTACGCACCCCGGCGCACTCGAACACCGCGCGCATGCCGCCGCCGGCAATCACGCCCGTCCCGTCCGCCGCCGGTTGCATGTATACGCGCGTCGTGCCATGCCGGCCCTTGACCGCATAAAACAGGGTATCGTTCTTCAAAGATACTGTGACCAGGCTCTTGCGGGCCTGCATCATCGCCTTCGATATCGCGACCGGCACTTCCCGCGCCTTGCCGTAACCAAACCCGACCCGGCCGGCGCCGTCGCCGACCACGGTCAGCGCGGTGAAGCCGAACTGCTTGCCGCCCTTGACCACCTTGGCCACGCGGTTCACTGCGACCAGCTTTTCGAGCAGGTCGTCGCCGGACATTGGTTTTTCTACTCTCGCCATAGTGCCCTCAGACCTTTAGTTAGAACTCGAGACCCGCTTCGCGTGCGGCCTCAGCCAGCGCTTTGACGCGCCCGTGATACATAAACCCGGAACGGTCGAAAGCGACCTTTTTGATGCCCTTGGCTGCAGCGCGCTCCGCAATGGCGCGGCCAACCGCTTTGGCAGCCTCGATGTTGCCGGTCGTCTTCAACTCGCCGCGCACGTCCTTTTGCAAGGTCGATGCCGCGACCAGAACCGTGTCGCCCGTAGGGAAGAAGATCTGCGCATAGATGTGCTGCGGCGTCCGATGCACCGATAGGCGCATGGCGGCAAGCTCTTTGATCTTCTCGCGTCCCCGGCGCGCACGGCGCAGGCGGGTGTCTTGTTTGGTCAATTTCATGTGCTTACTTCTTCTTCGCTTCTTTCAGCGAAATCTTCTCGTCCGAATACTTCACGCCCTTGCCCTTGTAGGGTTCCGGCGGCCGAAAGCTCCGAATCTCAGCGGCGGTCTGGCCGATCCGCTGGCGGTCGATACCCTTCACGAGAATCTCCGTCTGCGTTGGGGTCTCGATGGTGACGCCGTCGGGAATCGCATAGTTGATGAGATGCGAGTAGCCCAACGTCAACGTAAGGTTCTTCGCCTGCACGGCGGCGCGGTAGCCCACGCCGACCAACTCGAGCTTCTTTTCATAGCCCTTCGTCACTCCCGTGACCATGTTCGCGAGATGAGCGCGCGTCGAGCCCGCGATGGCGTCCAAACCTTCGACGGCCGTCGTCGCCTCAACCGCGAGATGCTTGTCCTGCTGCACCACCTTGATGCCGTTCTTGAGAGCCAGAGTCAACGAACCCTTGGCGCCCTTGACCGTGACGGCGTCGGCACCGATGGTGACGCTAACGCCCTGCGGGAGATCGACCGGCTTTTTTGCAACTCGAGACATAGCTTGAACCCTAAGTAAACGCCTGGAACTCTATTGAACGACGAAGAGCACTTCGCCGCCGGTGCCGGCAGCGCGCGCCTGCTTGTCGGACATGATGCCCTGCGGTGTCGACACCACCGCGACTCCCATCCCGCCCAATACCTTGGGCAGCTCGTCCTTGCCGCGATAGATCCGCAAGCCCGGACGGCTGATGCGTTCGATGCGATCGATGACCGGCCTGCCCTCGTGGTACTTCAGCTCGATGGACAGCGTGCTCTTCGCACCCGCCACATCGACGTTAAAGCCGCCGATATAGCCCTCTTCCTTCAATACCTTGAGGATGGCCAGCTTCAGTTTGGACGCACCCACGCCCACCGTGGGCTTGCCCGCGGATTGCGCATTGCGGATGCGGGTCAGAAGATCGGCGATGGGATCAGTCATGCTCATTGTGCGCGCCTCACCAGCTGGCCTTGGATAGGCCGGGAATTTCCCCACGATTGGCCGCTTCGCGCAGCTTGGTGCGCGCCAATCCAAACTTGCGGTAGACACCGCGCGAACGCCCGGTGATCGAGCAACGATTACGCTGCCGGCTCGCGGCGGCATCCCGCGGCTGCTCCTGCAGCTCCACCTGCGCGGCAGCGCGCTCCTCCGCTCCCGTTTTCGGATCGCGGATCAGCTCTTTGAGCTCAGCGCGTCGGGAGGCGTACTTTTTCGCTACCTTCAGGCGGCGCTTCTCGCGCATGAGCATGTTCGTTTTGGCCATGGGCGTAACCTACTTGCGGAACGGAAAGTTGAAGGCTTCTAACAGCGCGCGTCCATGCTTGTCGTCCGCCGCCGACGTGGAAATGGTGATGTCCATGCCACGAATTTGATCGATTTGGTCGTACTGAATTTCCGGGAAGATGATCTGTTCTTTGACGCCCAGGCTGTAATTGCCGCGGCCGTCGAAAGAGCGCGTGCTGATGCCGCGAAAATCGCGAATACGCGGAATCGCGATGCTCACCAGGCGGTCCAAGAACTCGTACATGCGGTCTCCACGCAGCGTCACCTTGCAACCGATCGCCTGGCCGTCGCGCACTTTGAACGTCGCGACCGACTTCTTGGCCTTGGTAATTGCCGGCTTTTGACCCGTGATCTTCGCCATGTCGGCCGTCGCTGCATCCATGACCTTCTTGTCGGCCACGGCCTCACCCACGCCCATGTTGACAGTGATCTTGAGGATGCGCGGAACCTGCATGGTGTTCTTGAGCTCAAGCTTGGCCTTGAGTTCCGGCACGATCTTCTGGTTGTAAATCTGTTTTAGTCTTGCTGGCATAGTTTTAGTGCTGGCGCACCCTTTCAACGGGGGTGCAGGACACCCCCGCCAGATAGCGCTCGCTAAGCGAGCGGGAAGAATGACTAAATAGTCGCGCTTTGACCTGGTTAATCACTTGGCGTCGACCATTTCTTTGTTCGACTTGAATACGCGTACCTTGCGGCCGTCCTCGAGCGCCTTGAATCCGACCCGATCACCCTTTTGGGTCGCCGGATTGAAGATCAGCACATTCGACACGTGCAGGGGCGCTTCGCGCTCGATGATTCCGCCCTGAACGCCCATCTGCGGATTCGGACGTTGGTGCTTCTTGGACATGTTGAGTCCCTCGACGCGCACGCGATCATCCGCCAGCACTTCGATCACGGCGCCGCGGCGTCCTTTGTCACGACCGGCAATCAAAACCACCGTGTCGCCTTTGCGAATCTTTTTCATCACAGCACCTCAGGGGCAAGCGATATGATCTTCATGAACTGCACATTGCGCAGCTCGCGCGTCACCGGCCCGAAGATCCGGGTCCCGATGGGCTCGAGCTTGTTGGTCAGCAGCACCGCCGCATTCGTGTCGAAACGAATCAACGAGCCGTCGGCCCGGCGGACACCGCTCTTCGTGCGCACCACGACGGCGTCATACACTTCGCCCTTCTTGACCTTGCCGCGCGGGATGGCGTCCTTGACGCTGACCTTGATGACATCGCCCACCGCCGCATAGCGACGCTTGGAGCCGCCCAACACCTTGATGCACATGCATCGTTTGGCGCCGCTGTTATCGGCCACATTCAATATGGTTCGCATCTGGATCATGTCGGTCCTTTATTCGGCTCTTGCACGTTCGACGACGCGCACCAGCATCCACGATTTACGACGCGACATCGGCCGGCACGGTTTGATCGACACCGTGTCGCCTTCCTTGCACTCGTTGTTCGCATCATGAGCCAGCAGTTTGGTCGTGCGGCGAATGTACTTGCCGTACATGGGATGCTTGACCAAGCGCTCGACGGAGACCGCGATGGTCTTGTCCATCTTGTTGCTGACGACTTTGCCCGTAAGCAATCGTTGTCCCGGCACCGGGGTGGGGCCGGCGGCCGTTGCCGCGGGCGCCGCTGCGTCCGGGGCTACGCCCGTCTCGGTCACCGTAGTTTCTGTTGTCGTCGACATCAATATCTCCAGGCGCTTCGCGCCGAATCTACGGGGTCGGTGCGACCCCGATTGCTAGTGCTCGCTGCGCGAGCAATAAAACATCGATAAATCATTGGCGGGCGCGCACCTGGGCAAGCACCGTCTTCACGCGCGCAATGTTCTTGCGCACCTTCGCAAACTGATCCGGCTTCGCCGCCTGACCGGTCGCTCGCGCCATGCGCAAGTTGAATTGTTCGCGGCGCAGCTTGAGGAGCGCCTCGCCGAGATCGTTGGGCGCTTTGCCGCGCAAATCTTTCGCCTTCATGTACGCACCTTCATGTCCGAACTTGGCGCTTGACGAACGCCGTGGAGACGGAAAGCTTCGCCGACGCGAGCCGAAACGCCTCGCGCGCGATCTCTTCGCTCATGCCTTCGATCTCGAAGAGCACCTTGCCGGGCAGAACCTTGGCCACCCAGTATTCGACGTTGCCCTTGCCGCTGCCCATGCGGACTTCCAGCGGCTTTTGCGTGATCGGCACGTCCGGGAACACCCGAATCCAGATACGCCCGCCGCGCTTCACATAGCGCGAGATGGCGCGGCGCGCCGCTTCGATCTCGCGCGCGGTCATGCGGCAGCGATCGGTGGCCTTCAGGCCGTACTCGCCGAATGCGACGAAGTTGCCGCGCTGCGCGCTGCCCGAAATCTTGCCCTTGAATTGCTTGCGGAACTTGGTCCGCTTCGGCTGCATCATGTGTCGTTACCTAAATTCAACTCTGGGCAGGCGTTGCCGCCTCGACGGATTTGGCGCCTGTGGCCGCTGCAGCCTCGGTCTCCACCTCGGGTGTCTCGGCTTCCGGCTGATCGAAGACTTCGCCTTTGAATATCCAAACCTTGATGCCGATCACGCCATACGTCGTCTGCGCCTCCGCAAGGCCGTAGTCGATGTCCGCACGGAAAGTATGCAGCGGCACGCGCCCTTCGCGATTGGTCTCCGTACGCGCGATTTCCGACCCGTTCAAGCGGCCCGAAATGCGCACTTTGATGCCCAACGCGCCCGACCGCATGGTATTGGTCACCGCGCGCTTCATGGCGCGGCGGAACATCACGCGCTTTTCGAGCTGCTGCGAGATGCCCTCGGCGACCAACTTCGCGTCGAGTTCGGGCTTGCGAATCTCGGCGATGTTGAGGCGCACATCCTGCATGGTCATGCCCAGAATCTTGGCGACCGCCGTGCGGAGTTTCTCGATGTCCTCGCCCTTCTTTCCGATCACGATTCCCGGCCGCGCCGTGTGAATGGTGATGTTGGCGCGACGCGCGGCACGCTCGATATGAATGTGGCTGACCGATGCGTCGGCAAGCTTTTTCATGAGGTACTGGCGCACCAGAAAATCGGTGTGGATATTCGAGGCAAAGGTTTTGGACCCGGCGTACCACTTCGACGACCAGTCGCGCGTGATGCCAAGACGAATGCCAATCGGATTTACTTTTTGACCCATTAGGCGTCTCGCTTGCCGTCGGACACTTGAACCAGGATGTGACTGCTGCGCTTGGCGATGCGCACGCCGCGCCCCTTGGCGCGGGCATGGAACCGCTTCAGCATCGGTGCCGGATCCACTTCGATCCGGGTCACCTTCAAATCGTCGACATCAGCATTGAAATTGTTGTACGCATTGGCGATGGCGGAATCCAACACCTTGAGGACGATCTTCGCGCCCTTCTTCGGCATGAACTTCAGCGTGTTCACCGCAAGCGTCGCGGACTTGCCGCGAATGGTGTCCACCACCAAGCGGCATTTCTGCGGGGAGATTCGCGCGTACCTTAATACTGCTTTGGTCTGCATGCCTTACTCCGCCGCCGAGACTTTTTTATCGCCCGAATGCGCCTTGAACGTGCGGGTCGGAGCGAACTCGCCCAATTTGTGGCCGACCATGTTCTCCGATACCAATACCGGGACGTGCAAGCGACCGTTGTGCACGGCGATGGTCAAACCCACCATATCGGGGATGACCATCGAACGGCGCGACCACGTCTTGATGGGGCGGCGATCGTTTTTTTGACTGGCCGTTTGCACTTTCTTAGCCAAATGCAAATCCACGAAGGGGCCTTTCTTGAGCGAACGAGGCACTGATGTATCTCCAGTCTCTTAGAGTCGTTTGTTCTTGCGACGCTGAACGATCATGCCGTCCGTGCGCTTGTTGCGACGCGTCTTCTTGCCCTTGGTCTGCAATCCCCATGGGCTCACGGGATGCGGATTGCCCTGGCCGGATTTGCCTTCGCCGCCACCGTGCGGGTGATCGACCGGGTTCATCACGACACCCCGCACCGTGGGGCGCACACCGAGCCAACGAACGGCACCGGCCTTGCCGAACACGCGCAAGTTATGCTCGTCGTTGCCGACCTCGCCGATGGTGGCGCGGCAATCGACATGAATCTTGCGCATTTCGCCGGACTTCAAGCGCACGCTGGCATACATACCCTCGCGCGCGGCGAATTGCGCCGACCCGCCGGCGCTGCGCGCCAACTGGCCGCCCTTGCCGGCCTTGAGTTCGATGTTGTGCACCGTGCTGCCGACGGGGATGTGCCGAAACGGCATTGCGTTGCCCGCCTTGATCGGCGCGTCGGCGCCCGAACGAATCTCGTCGCCGGCCTTCACGCCCTTGGGCGCGAGGATGTAGCGGCGCTCGCCATCCTTGTACAAAACCAGCGCCAGATGCGACGTCCGGTTCGGATCGTACTCCAAACGCTCGACGACGCCGGGAATCCCGTCCTTGTCACGCTTGAAATCGACCAGACGGTAGCGTTGCTTGTGGCCACCGCCGATGTGCCGCGTGGTCTGCCGCCCGGAATGGTTGCGAGCTCCGGTCCGGTTCTTCTTGATGGTGAGCGATTCGAGCGGGCCGCCCTTGTGCAGGTGCGAGCGGTCGATTTTGACCACGAAGCGCGTGCCCGGCGAGGTCGGCTTCATTTTGATGAGTGCCATAGCCTTCCGTCCTTAACTAGCCGAGCCGGTGAAGTCGATCGACTGCCCGGTGACCAAACTCACATAGGCTTTTTTATAGCCGTTGCGCTTGCCGGCCACATTCTTGAAGCGGCGCGTCTTGCCCGGCTTGTTGAGCAAATTGACGCCTTCCACCTTGACTTCGAACATTAGTTCGACGGCCTTTTTCACTTCTTCTTTGGACGCATCGTCGCGCACGCGAAATACGTACTGGTTCGCCTTTTCGGTGACGTTCGCAGCCTTTTCAGACACGTGCGGCTGAATCAGCACGGTCATCAATCGTTCTTTATTCATTCGCGCCTCCGAGACGCTGTTCGAGCAATTTCAGTGCGCCGACCGTGGCCAAGACCTTGTCGTGCTTGATCAGGCTCAATGGATCGAGCGAGGACACCGCCATCACATCCACGTAGGGTACGTTGCGGGCGGCAAGGAACAGCTTCTCTTCATAGGCTTCGACCAGAATAAGGCCGCGCGTCAATCCGAACTCCTGCAGCTTGCTGATGAGCAGCTTGGTCTTCGGCGCGCTGAGTTCCAAGGACTCGATGGCCAGCAGACGGTCCTGCCGCACCAATTCGGACACCATGGATTGCATCGCAGCGCGATACATCTTGCGGTTGACCTTCTGCGTAAAGTCGCGCGGGCGCGCGGCGAACGTCCGACCACCACCCACCCAGATGGGACTGCGGATCGAGCCGGAGCGGGCCTGCCCCGTTCCCTTCTGGCTCCAAGGCTTCTTGCCGCCGCCGCGGACTTCCGCGCGTGACTTCTGCCTTTTTGTGCCGGCGCGTCCGGCGGCCATGTAGGCCGTGACCACCTGATGCACCAATGCTTCGTTGTAGGCGCGCCCAAAGGCGACATCCGACAATTGAATTTCGGTGGGCTGGCTGACGTTCCTGAGCTGAAGCTTCATGGCATTTACTTCTTATCCGATTTGGACGCGCCCTTACCGGCGCCGGCCTTGGCGGCGCCGGCCTTGGCGGCAACGGGAGCCTTATTCGGCGCCAGCCGCTTACGGCGAGCCTGCGAGACCGACTTCAACGACGGTCGCACGACGATGCGACCCCCTTCCGAGCCCGGTACGGCGCCACTGATCAGCAGCAGATTGCGGGTGACGTCGACTTCGACGATGCGCAGGTTCTCGATGGTGCGGTTCTTCACGCCCATGTGGCCGGACATGCGCTTACCCTTGAACACGCGGCCCGGCGTCTGGCGCTGACCGATCGACCCTGGCGCGCGGTGCGAGACAGAGTTTCCATGGGTTTTCATGCCGCCCGCAAAGTTGTGCCGCTTCATGGTGCCGGCAAAACCCTTTCCCAACGTGGTACCGGTAACGTCGACCATCTGGCCCACCGTGAACATGTCGACTTTCAGTTCGCCGCCGGCCGCCAGCGACTCGCCTTCGTCTTTATTCAAACGGAATTCCTGGGAGGTGTAACCGGCAGCGACATTCGCCTTGGCGAAGTGTCCGGCGAGCGCCTTGGGCACACGCGACGGGCGCCGTTGCCCAAGGGTCACCTGCACTGCACGGTAACCGTCGGTTTTGTCGTTCTTGACTTGCGAAATGCGATTCGGCAACGCCTCGACGACCGTCACGGGAACGGTCACACCGGCGTCGGTGAATACACGGGTCATGCCGCATTTGCGGCCAACCAGACCAATGGTCATTGTCAAATCCTCATACCGCGAGAGCTACGATGGGCTCCCGCTCGTTGCAACAGGTCAGCGGTTTGGGCGCTCGAGACCCCAGGATCCTTGAGGGATAACTGGCGTCGGCACCCACGCGCTCCGACCTCTAAAATTGGACGGCGAAGTATACAGGACTCCGCCCGTAGTACAAGCGGTCGCCGGGCGCCAAGCGCCCGCACGCCCTTAATTTAACTTGATTTGCACGTCCACGCCTGCGGGAAGCTCGAGCTTCATGAGCGCATCGACGGTCTTGTCGGTCGGATTCAAGATGTCCATGAGGCGCTTGTGAGTCCGAATCTCGAACTGATCGCGAGCGTCCTTATCGCCGTGAGGCGAGACCAACACCGTGAAGCGCTCCATTTTGATGGGCAGCGGCACCGGACCCTTGACGGTCGCCCCCGTGCGCTTCGCAGTATCGACAATTTCACGCGCCGACTTGTCGATCAACCGATGATCGAAAGCCTTCAAGCGGATACGAATATTCTGATTGGCCATGATTATTAACTTCCTATGCGCTACGCGCAGATTCTACGGGGCCGCTGCGGCCCCGCCCTAAAGTTCGGGGTCGTCCCGACCCCGTTAAAAGTTGCGCGAAGCGCATTTTCAAGCGATTACCTTAGCAACGACGCCGGCGCCGACGGTCTTGGTCGCACGGATCACGCTATCACCTTGGCGACAACCCCTGCACCCACGGTCTTACCCCCCTCGCGAATGGCGAACCGCAAACCCTGTTCCATCGCGATCGGCGCGATCAACTCCACCACAATCTTGATGTTGTCCCCGGGCATGACCATCTCGGTCCCCTCCGGCAACTCCACCGCTCCGGTCACGTCCGTGGTGCGAAAGTAGAACTGCGGCCGATACCCCTTGAAGAACGGCGTGTGTCGCCCCCCCTCTTCCTTCGTCAGCACGTACACCTCCGCCTCAAACTTGGTGTGCGGATTGATGCTGCCCGGCTTGCACAAGACCTGCCCGCGCTCCACTTCCTCGCGCTTCGTGCCGCGCAGCAATACCCCCACGTTGTCCCCCGCCTGACCCTCGTCCAAGAGCTTGCGGAACATCTCCACTCCCGTGCACGTCGTCTTCTGCGTCGGCCGGATCCCCACAATCTCCACTTCGTCGTTCACCTTCACAATCCCGCGCTCGATGCGCCCCGTCACCACCGTGCCGCGCCCCGCAATCGAAAATACATCCTCCACCGGCATCAAAAATGCCCCCTCCACCGCCCGCTTCGGCACCGGAATGTACTCATCCAGCGCCTTCACCAGCTTCACTACCGAGGGCACCCCAATCTCGCTCTGATCCCCCTCCAGCGCCTTCAGCGCCGACCCGGTGATGATCGGCGTCTTGTCCCCGGGGAACTTGTACAGCGTCAATAAATCGCGCACCTCCAGTTCCACCAGCTCCAACAGCTCCGCGTCGTCGACCATGTCCGCCTTGTTCAAAAACACCACGATGTACGGCACCCCCACCTGGCGCGCCAACAAAATGTGCTCCCGCGTCTGCGGCATCGGGCCGTCCGCCGCCGACACCACCAGAATCGCCCCGTCCATCTGCGCCGCCCCCGTGATCATGTTCTTCACGTAGTCCGCATGACCCGGGCAATCCACGTGCGCGTAGTGCCGCGCCTCGCTCTGATACTCCACGTGCGCCGTCGCAATCGTGATCCCGCGCGCCCGCTCCTCCGGCGCCTTGTCAATCTGGTCGTACGCCTTGAACTCCCCGCCATACTTCTCCGCCATCACCTTCGTCAAGGCAGCCGTTAAGGTCGTCTTACCATGATCTACATGTCCAATCGTCCCCACGTTCACGTGCGGCTTCGTTCGCTCAAACTTCCCCTTCGACACGGCAAGTACCTCTTGAAAATTGAAATGTAAGCGTTTGGGATCTTAAGAAGCTATCTTCATCACGGCATCGGCAACGTTGCCCGGCACTTCCATGTATTTGGCGAACTCCATCGTGTAGTTCGCTCGCCCTTGGCTCATTGAGCGCATAGCCGTCGAATACTGAAACATCTCGGCCAGCGGCACTTCCGCGGTGACCACTTTACCGGACGGAGAATCCTCCATCCCGATGATCTGGCCGCGGCGGCGGTTCAAGTCGCCGACAATGTCGCCGTAATAATCTTCCGGGGTCACGACCTCGACCTTCATTATGGGCTCGAGGAGTACCGGCTTCGCCTTGCGAAAGCCCTCTTTGAATCCCATCGATCCCGCGATCTTGAAAGCCATTTCGTTCGAATCGACGTCGTGATAGGAACCGTCGAAAATCGTGACTTTGACGTCGACGATCGGGTAGCCCGCGATGACGCCGGTCTGGACGGCCTCTTGAATGCCCTTGTCTACCGCAGGGATGAATTCGCGCGGCACGGCGCCGCCCACGATGCCGTTGACGAAATGGTAGCCCTTGCCGGGCTCCTGCGGCTCGATCTTCAGCCACACATGACCGTATTGCCCACGACCGCCGGATTGGCGCACGAACTTCCCTTCGGATTCCACGCTCGCGCGTATGGTCTCGCGGTAGGCGACCTGCGGCTTGCCCACGTTGGCATCCACTTTGAATTCGCGCTTCATGCGGTCGACGATGATTTCCAAATGCAGCTCGCCCATGCCGGAAATGATGGTCTGGCCCGACTCCTGATCGGTATGCACGCGGAACGAGGGATCTTCCTTCGCCAAGCGCTGCAGGGCGATACCCATCTTTTCCTGATCGACTTTGGTCTTCGGTTCCACTGCCACCGAAATGACGGGCTCCGGGAACTCCATTTTCTCGAGAATGATGACCTTCTGGGGATCCGACAGCGTGTCGCCCGTGGTGACGTCCTTGAGGCCGACCGCAGCCGCGATGTCGCCCGCGTGCACCTCCTTGATCTCGGAACGCTCGCTGGCGTGCATCTGCAGGAGACGGCCGATGCGCTCGGTGCGATTCTTGTTCGGCACGAATACCTGATCGCCCGAATTCAAGGTGCCCGAGTACACTCGAAAGAAGGTCAAATTGCCCACGAACGGGTCGTTCAAGATTTTGAACGCCAGTGCCGCGAACGGAGCATCATCGTCGGGTTTGCGCGTCATGGGCTCGCCATGCTCGCCCTGACCCTTGACCGCCGGGACATCCCTGGGCGATGGCATGTATTCGACGACCGCGTCGAGCACGGCCTGCACGCCCTTGTTCTTGAACGCCGAGCCGCACGTCACCAGACAAATCTCGTTCTTCAACGCGCGGGCACGCAATCCCCGCTTGATTTCCACGTCGGCGAGTTCCCCGGTCTCGAGATACTTGTTCAGCAACTCTTCGTCGCCCTCGGCGGCCGCTTCAATCATCTTCGCGCGCCATAACTCGCATTCCTTGAGCATGTCGGGCGGAATGTCGCGATATTCGAACTTCATACCCTGCGTTTCTTCGTCCCAGAAAATGGACTTCATTTTCACGAGATCGACCACGCCGGTGAAGCCGTCCTCCGCTCCAATGGGAAGCTGAATGGGAACCGGGTTACCACGTAAACGAGTCCTGATCTGCTCGACACAGCGCAGGAAATTGGCCCCGGCGCGATCCATCTTGTTGACGAACGCAATGCGCGGCACGCCGTACTTGTTCATCTGGCGCCATACCGTCTCGGACTGCGGCTGCACACCCGATACGGCGCAGTACACCGCGACGGCCGAATCCAGCACACGCAGACTACGCTCGACTTCGATGGTGAAATCGACGTGACCCGGTGTGTCGATGATGTTGATGCGATGCTCGGGGAAGCTCTTGTCCATCCCCTTCCAGAAGCACGTCGTGGCCGCGGCGGTGATCGTAATACCGCGCTCCTGCTCCTGCTCCATGTAATCCATGACCGCAGCGCCGTCGTGCACTTCGCCGATCTTGTGCGACACCCCTGTATAGAACAGGATGCGCTCCGTCGCGGTGGTCTTACCCGCGTCGATGTGCGCAGAGATACCGATATTCCGATATCTTTCGATGGGCGTCGTACGTGGCATGATCTATGCGCTGCGCGCAACCTTTAACGGGGTCGAAGCGACCCCGACAGTTAGGCTCGCTTCGCGAGCGTGAAAACTAAAGACAAAATTGCCCAGTTCGTCCCTGGACAATATTCTATATAAGGTCTCGGCGGCGTATTACCAGCTGCGGCGTCCTACCAACGGTAGTGTGCGAACGCCTTGTTGGCTTCAGCCATGCGATGCGTGTCTTCACGCTTGCGTACCGCGGCGCCGCGATTCTCCGCGGCCTCCATCAGTTCGGCCGCAAGGCGATGCGCCATGGATTTCTCGCTGCGCGCGGTGGCGGCTTCGATGACCCACCGCATGGCGAGGGTCTGACGGCGGTTGGCGCGTACTTCGACCGGCACCTGATAGGTGGCGCCGCCCACGCGACGCGACTTGACCTCGACCACGGGCTTCACGTTATCCAGCGCCTGCTGTAGCACCGCGATGGCCTCGCCGCCGGCGCGACCGCTCTTGTCACCGATGCGATCGATGGCGCCATAAACGATCTTCTCGGCGGCGGACTTCTTACCGCGCTCCATCACCATGTTGATGAACTTGGCCAACATATCGTTCCCGAACTTGGGATCGGGAAGGATGGTGCGATGGGGGGCTGCTGCTCTGCGGGACATGGAAACCTACTCTTTTAATTCGGAGGGCGTGCTATTTCTTCGGACGTTTGGCGCCGTACTTGGAGCGGCCTTGCCGACGATCGCTGACGCCAGCGCAATCGAGTGCGCCTCGGACCGTGTGGTACCGGACCCCGGGCAGATCCTTGACGCGGCCGCCGCGGATCAGCACCACCGAGTGCTCCTGTAAATTGTGCCCTTCGCCGCCGATGTAGCTGGACACTTCATAACCGTTGGTCAACCGGACGCGGCATACCTTGCGAAGGGCCGAGTTCGGCTTTTTCGGGGTCGTCGTATACACGCGCGTGCACACGCCGCGTTTCTGCGGCGACGCCGCCAATGCCGGCACCTTGGACTTCCAGGCGGGTTCATTGCGGCCGGTGCGAATCAGTTGGGTCGTCGTCGCCATAAATACCTTTGAGGCCAAATCTCGCGAGTTGACCGGTTGATTCTAGAAACCTTTAAAGTAGCCGGGCGCCAAAAAGGGCTATGCCCAGCGACAAAGGCCGGCGATTGTAGGAACCGAAGGCCCGAGTGTCAAGGTAAATGCTGCTCTGCAGCAGCGATTAAGGTCGCCAGTATCGCATTGGCAAAGCACTTCAGCGAAATTGCGGGTGCCCACTGACCGCCTCACGCCACGACTCGTCGTCGGGGTCGGCGCCGAGCGGCGCCTGTGCGTCGCTGCGACGCCATTTGGCCAGCCACTCCTCCCGCAACAGGTCGCGGCCGTGCGCCGTCGCTGCCGCGCGCGGCGTCAGACCAATGGTAGTTTCCGCTTTCGGTCCCGTGCCGCGGCCCTTGGCCACGTAAAAACCTGCCGCCAACATCGCGGCACGCACGCTGGTCGAATGGGAATAGGTGAACAATTCCACCGCCTTGCACTTGAACAGATCGGCCAGTTCGCGAAACGCACTCAGGGTCCACAACGCGCCGTCGGTCTTGAAAGAGAACGGATCGAAGAAGATGACGTCGGGCAGCGGTGCATCGGCGTGGGTCACCCTGAAGTCCCCGCGGAGCAGCAGCCAATCGACCGCCGCCGTGGCGCTGGTCCATCGATCATCAGCCAGGAGGCGCCGCGGCGCTGGATGCCTGAGATGCTTGAACCACGCCGGATGACGCAGCGCCAGCAGCAAAGAATCCATGTCGTTCTCGAAGCTCACCAAGTGTAGCGGGCGGCCTCTACCCGCTGACGACCCGATAGTCGCCATCGCACCCAAAGGCGCCGTAGCCTCTACGGCCTGAATCGCTGCCATTGCGTTGGCCGCCGCGCCGAGGCCCACGTCCCATACCACCAGCGGCGCCGCCGACGGCTCCAGCAAGCGTTGTATCAGTCGCGATTGCTCCACGTACAGCGATCGCGCCTCCTCGGCGGGATCGTTGACGGAATGCATGACCTCACCCGAGGTCATATCGCGGATACGCCCTACGCTGTCGTGGACAATGACCTCATAACGTCCCAGCTTGAGCTTGAGCTTTTGCCGTTGCGCCTTGGTCACGTGGGTGGGTGCTCGGCCATAGCTGTCGCGTGCGTCGAGCACGTCGCGCTGGGAGCGGTAGAACTGCGCCCAAGTATCCGCGAGGATGTGTTCGCGCATCGTCCTCATCAGTTGCATGTAGAAATGAATGTTGTGCAGGCCGAGCAGCTGCCAACCCTGCGGCTCGCGCACGCGATTGAGGTGAAGCAGGTAAGCGATCGAATACGTCCGGCAGGTATGGCAACTACACTCGGGATCGAGTGGTCCTTCCATTCCTCGATACGCGGCGCGCCGCAGATCCCGCCGGCCCAGGCTCGTGAACGCCACGCCTTGTTTCGCGAGCGCCGTCGGCAGAATGCAATCGAACATGTCCACGCCCCGGTGCACCGCTTCGAGAAGATCGCGGGTGGTGCCCACGCCCATCAGATACCGAGGCTTATCTTCCGGCAGCAATTCGGTGACGATGGCCGTGCATGCCTCGCGTTCGGCGGAGCCTTCACCCACCGCCAAGCCGCCGATGGCGTAGCCATCGAACGGCATTTGCGTAATGACGCGCGCGCTCGTCGCGCGCAGATCCGCATAGCTTGCACCCTGTACGATCCCGAACAGTGCCTGGGGCGATGCGCCGCGCGCCGAGAGACTGCGCAGCGCCCAGCGGTGGGTCAACTCCATCGCCTGTTGCGCAACGCTGCGCTCGACGGTCGAGGGCACGCACTGATCGAGCACCATCATGATGTCGCTGCCGATCGCCTGCTGCGCCGCGATGCTGCTCTCCGGGCTCAAGCGCAACGCGGTTTGATCCACGTAGCTCTTGAACTGCGCGCACTCCTCGCTGACGGAACGGCTACCCGGTAGTGAAAAGATTTGGTATCCGCCGGAATCGGTGAGCACCGAGCGCGGCCAGTTCATGAAACGGTGGATGCCGCCGAATTTTTCGAATAGTTCGATGCCGGGCCGCAACATCAAGTGGAAGGTATTCGCGAGCAGCACTTGCGCGCCGCTCGCCAGCACGTCCTCACGCCGCTGCCCACGCACGGCGGCGTGCGTCCCCACCGGCATGAACGTGGGAGTCAATACGTCGTTGTGTAGAGTCGTGAAGCGCGCCGCGCGGGCACGCGAACCCGACGCGGTCGCTTCCAGCCTGAAATCCAGTCGCGACTGCGTCATCACCCGGGAAGCGCTGCCGGAACTCCGCCGCGCACCACACGCACGCACGGATTCGCGCCGAGGTTGTAGCAAAGCTCGGCGGGTCTTGCGATTCGGTACAACGCAAAATCTGCGCGTTTGCCCACCTCCAGCGTACCCACTTCCGCCTGCAGCCCGAGCGCCCGCGCCGCGTGGCGCGTAACTCCGCTCAAGGCCTCCGGCGGCGTCAGGCCGAACAACGTGCAGGCCATGTTGAGCGTGAGCAGCAGGGAGGTACACGGTGAACTGCCGGGATTGCAGTCGGTCGCTACCGCCATCGCGGTGCCCGCTTGCCGGAGCAATGCAACGGGCGGCGGTGTGGATTGACGCAGCGTGTAATACGCGCCCGGCAACAGCACGGCGACCGTACCGGAGGCCGCCAGCGCGCCCGCGCCGGCTGCGCTCAAGTATTCGAGATGATCCGCCGAGAGCGCATGATATTTGGCCGCCAACTCCGCCGCACCCATGTCGGTCAACTGTCCGGCGTGTACGTGAGCGGGCAGACCCAAACTCTTCGCCGCGCGCAGGAGTTGTTCGGTCTCGGCGAGCGTGAAAGCGATGTTTTCGCAAAACGCGTCCACCGCGTCCACCAGACCGGCGCCGGCCAGCGACTCCAGCCACGGGCCGCTTGCGCGCTCGACGAACCCTGCGCGGTCCGCGCGAAATTCCTGCGGCAGCGCATGCAGGCCGAGATACGTGGTCTTCACCGACATGGGCAGCTGCCGACCCAGTTCACGGGCGACCTCCAACAAGCGCCGCTCAGCGTCGAGTTCGAGTCCGTAACCCGATTTGACCTCGATGGTGGTGACACCCTCGGATAGCAGCCGCTTCGCGCGCAGCATCGCCGACGCCAGCAGCGAGTCCGCGCCGGCCGTACGCGTGGCATTGACGGTGGATTGAATGCCGCCGCCGGCCCGCGCGATCTCCTCGTAGGAAACGCCGCACAGCCGCTGCTCGAACTCCTCCACACGCGAGCCGCCGTATACTAGATGAGTATGGCAATCGATCAGCCCGGGCGTCATCCACAGGCCGTGAACATTCTCCACCGGCACGTTGCCGGCCGCAGCCCTCGCCGTGGCCTCAGCCGCCGGCCCCATCCACGCAATGCGCCCGCCCTTCACCGCCAAGGCAGCGTGGGTCACATTGCCATACGGCTCGGCGCCGGCCACCATCGTGGCGATATTCGCCCCAATCCAAACCCGGTCCCACTCTCGAACTGAAGGTGTCTGCACGTGCTCGCCCGCTGTTTTTCATTGCAGCCTGTTGGCCGCTCCGGCCTGATTGCTGTTACGGCAATGATACGGCAAGCTTGGCTCCCTATACAGGTATAGGCAAGCAATGACCCGACAGTACTATTTGGAATCAGCCCTTCTGCCGCAAGGCTGGGTACGCGGCGCACTGGTCAGTGTAGCGGACGATGGGTACATCAGCGCCATCGATGTCCCGACTGCCATCGAGGCCCAGACCAACGGCAATCTTCTGCCCGAGACAGCGCATGCAAGCGAATCCATTGCCGGCATCGTCGTGCCGGGGATGGCGAACGCGCACAGCCACGCGTTTCAACGCGGCATGGCGGGCAACACCGAATATCGCCTGTCGGCCCGCGACAGCTTTTGGACGTGGCGTCAGGCCATGTATGCACTGGCGAATCGGATCGAACCGCAGGACTTGCAGATACTCGCGACTCAGTTGTTCATCGAAATGCTCAAGTCGGGCTATACATCCGTCGCCGAGTTTCATTACCTGCACCGGCAGCCCAACGGCGGCCTCTACGCCGGTCCGAATGCGCTCTGGGAAGCCGTCGCCGATGCCGCCGCGGTGTCCGGCATTGCGCTTACCTTTCTGCCCACGCTCTATCAGACCAGCGATTTCGGCGGGCAGCCGCTCAAACGCGAGCAGGCTCGGTTTGCACTGGAGACCGAACATTTCTTGCGCGCCATCGAGGAACGCATCGACGCCGAGCGGCACACCGCTCGCGCCACGCTGCGCACCGGCGCGGCATTCCACAGTTTGCGCGCCGTGCCGCTTGCGACGCTGCGCGAAGCGACGCTCGGGCTACGCGGCCTGGACCGGACACTACCGCTGCACATCCATGTCGCCGAGCAAATCAAGGAAGTGGCAGCGTGCGAATTGCACACCGGGCGACGCCCCATCGAACTGCTGCTGGATACCGGACTGCTCGATCCGCACTGGTGTCTGGTGCATGCCACCCATGCCACGGGGGCGGAGCTGCAAGGCATCGTCGCATCGCAGGCGGCCGTCTGCGTGTCCATCAGCACCGAAGCGAATTTGGGCGACGGCTTCTTCGACGCGGACCGATTCTTAAGATTCGGGGGAAAAGTCTGCGTCGGTTCCGATAGCCAAGCCACCGTGTGTCCCGCCGAGGAACTACGCTGGCTGGAATATCAGCAACGCCTGCGCAAGCGGCGCCGCGGCGTGCTGGCTGACAAATCAGAATCGCATGTCGGCACGCGTCTATGGCGCCACGCCGCCCGGGTCGGCGCGCAAGCGATTGGCCAGCCGGCCGGCATCATTGCGGTGGGTCACCGAGCCGATTGGTTGGTGCTCGAGAGCAAGCATCCCAGCATGGCCGGCGCGCCACTCGAGAATGCGCTCGATCATCTTCTGTTTGCCGGCGGCGCAGCCGCGATTCGCGACGTCATGGTCGCCGGCCGCTGGGTCGTAAAGGAACGGCACCATGCCGCGGAGCTGCCGCTGCGAGGCCGCTTCGCCGCGCTGATGGCGCGGCTCGCGACGCCCGCGTAGCCGCCGGGTCGTTGCCTGCCATTGCGCCTATATAGGAACGTGAACGTGCGCCCCTCGTAGCCCAGAAATTTTAACCGGACAGTTGACTGTACCTGTCTATACAGCTTAATCTGGCGCCCATGGACAAGTCACCGTCTCCCATGCAACCGCTGTATCTCAAGGTGAAGCGGCACATCTTGGACAACATCGGCTCCGGTAAGTGGGCCACCTCAACGCGAGTGCCGTCCGAAAACGACATCGTCAAATCGTTCGGGGTATCGCGCATGACGGCGAACCGCGCGCTGCGCGAATTGCGCGACGAAGGCGTTCTGGTACGCATCGCCGGCGTGGGCAGCTTCGTGGCGGACCGGCACGCCCATGCGCACCCGCTCGAAATTCGCAGCATTGCCGACGAGATACGCGAGCGCGGACATGCGCATCGTGCCGAGATCATCTCGCTGGAACGCATGCGTGCGGTGGCCGAACTATCGGAAGATTTCGGCATCGCGCCGCGCAGCGAACTCTATTGCTCGGTGATAGTGCATTTCGAGAACGATCGCCCGGTGCAATTGGAGGACCGCTACGTGTTGCCGAAGCTCGCGCCGGATTATCTCAAAATCGATTTCAGCAAAACGACGCCTTATGACTACTTGACCAAAGTGGCGCCGCTCGAGGAGGCCGAGCACGTACTGCGTGCGGTGATGCCCGACGATCGTACCCGCAAATTATTGGCGATGAAGCGCGACGAGCCCTGTCTGCTGATGATTCGGCGCACGTGGACGGCCGGTCAGATCGCTTCCGTCGCTCGCCTTTATTACCCCGGCTCTCGCTATGAAATGTCCGGGCGATTTCGCCCCTAAGGAAACCATCATGCTTGCTCCCCAAAAGTCCAGAGTGATCCGAGCCGCCCGCGGCAACACCTTGAGTGCACGCTCGTGGATGACCGAAGCGCCGCTGCGCATGCTGATGAACAACCTCGATCCCGAGGTCGCGGAGAATCCCGCCGAACTTGTGGTGTATGGCGGCATCGGCCGCGCCGCCCGTGATTGGAACTGCTATGACCGCATCGTCGAAACATTGAAAACCCTGAGCGAGGAAGAGACCTTGCTGGTGCAGTCCGGAAAACCCGTGGGCGTGTTTCCGACGCATGCCGATGCGCCGCGGGTGCTCATCGCCAATTCCAACCTCGTGCCGCATTGGGCCACGTGGGAGCATTTTCACGAGCTCGACCGCAAGGGGCTGGCCATGTACGGCCAGATGACGGCGGGCTCATGGATCTATATCGGCAGCCAAGGCATCGTGCAGGGCACCTACGAAACATTCGCCGAAATGGGACGCAAGCATTTTGGCGGCAAGCTCGCCGGCAAGTGGATTTTGACGGCCGGCCTGGGCGGCATGGGCGGCGCCCAGCCGTTGGCCGCGACCATGGCAGGGGCGAATATGCTGGCCGTGGAATGCCGCCAAAGCCGCATCGCCAAGCGCTTGGAAACCGGCTACGTGGAAGCACAGGCCAACTCGCTGGACGAAGCCCTCGCCATGCTCGACACCGCGAAGGCCAAGGGCAAGCCCTTGTCGGTGGCATTACTCGGCAACATCGTCGACGTCCTGCAGTTGCTTCTGGACCGCGGCATCAAACCCGATGCGCTGACGGATCAGACGTCCGCCCACGACCCCGTCAACGGCTATCTGCCGCAGGGCTGGACCGTCGAGCAATGGGACGAGCGCCGCTTCAGCGACCCCATCGGCACCAGCAATGCCGCCAAGCGCACGATGGCGAAACACGTCGAGTATCTGCTGCGCTTCAAGGCCATGGGTTTGCCGGTTTTCGACTATGGCAACAATATCAGGCAGGTGGCGCTCGACGCCGGCGTCAGCCACGCCTTCGATTTCCCAGGCTTCGTGCCCGAATACATCCGCCCGTTGTTCTGCCGCGGGATAGGCCCGTTCCGCTGGGCCGCGTTGTCCGGCGATCCCGAAGACATCTATAAGACCGACGCGAAGGTCAAGGAGTTGATCCCCGACGATCCGCACCTGCATCATTGGCTCGACATGGCCCGCTCGCGGATTCACTTCCAAGGATTGCCGGCGCGCATTTGCTGGGTCGGCCTGGGACAGCGCCACCGCCTCGGACTGGCCTTCAACGAGATGGTCGCGAGCGGCGAACTGTCCGCCCCCATCGTCATCGGCCGGGATCATTTGGACGCAGGGTCAGTGGCTAGCCCGAACCGCGAAACCGAAGCCATGCAAGACGGCTCCGACGCCGTGTCCGACTGGCCGTTGCTCAACGCGCTGTTGAATACCGCCAGCGGCGCCACGTGGGTCTCCATCCATCACGGCGGCGGTGTGGGCATGGGCTATTCGCAGCACTCGGGCGTAGTCATCTGTTGTGACGGCTCGGAGGCTGCGGGCCGACGCTTGCGTCGAGTGCTGTGGAACGATCCTGGCACCGGCGTCATGCGCCATGCCGACGCCGGATACCAGATCGCCATCGACTGCGCGCGCGAGCAAGGCTTGAACCTGCCGATGGTCGAGCGCCCCTAGGAGCCTTGTGGCCGACATATTCGAATTGCGCGCGGGTGAGTTGACTCTGGCCGGGCTGCGGCGAATCTACGAGTGTCCGGCCGTTTTCAGGCTCGCGGCGTACGATCGCGAACGCATTGCCAATGCCAACGCACTGGTCGATCGGATCGTTTCGTTGGGCGACGCGGCATACGGCATCAACACGGGTTTCGGACTGCTGGCGCAAACCCGGATACCCAGCGAACAGCTCGAGCTGCTGCAGAGAAATCTGCTGCTCTCGCATGCGGCGGGCGTGGGGCGTGCATTGCCGGATGCCGTCGTGCGGCTGATTCTTGCCCTGAAGATCAACGCCCTCGCCCGCGGTCACTCCGGTGTCACGCTCGGCTTGATCGATGCGCTCGCGGCGCTGCTCGAACACGAAGTCTATCCTGTGATTCCCGCACAAGGGTCGGTGGGTGCATCCGGCGATCTTGCGCCCCTGGCGCATATGAGTGCGGTGTTATTGGGGATGGGACAGGTGCGCGTACGCGGCGAGGTGTTGCCTGCAACCGACGGCCTGCGGCTCGCCGGCCTCGAGCCCGCCAAACTGCGCCCCAAGGAAGGCTTGGCGCTGATCAACGGGACGCAGGTATCCACCGCACTGGCCTTGGCGGGACTGTTCGGCGCGGAGGACGTATTTGCCTCGGCGATCGTCGCCGGCGCCATGTCGGTGGATGCGCTGAAAGGCAGCGATTCGCCGTTCGATGACCGCATTCATCAAGTGCGCGGCCAGCCCGGACAGATCGCGGTGGCGCGCGAGTATCGGGATCTGATCGCCGGCAGCGCGATTCGCGCCTCGCACCTCGACTGCACTCGGGTGCAGGATCCCTACTCATTTCGCTGTCAACCGCAGGTCATGGGTGCGTGCTTGGACATCATCCGCAATTGCAGCGTCACGCTTCGGCTGGAGGCCAACGCCGTGACCGACAATCCGCTGCTGTTCGTCGAGCAAGGCGACGTGCTGTCGGGTGGAAATTTTCATGCCCAGCCGGTGGCGTTCGCCGCCGACATGTTGGCGCTCGCCGTCGCCGAGATCGGCAGTCTATCGGAACGCAGGATTGCCGTGTTGGTGGACCCGAAAATGAGCGGGCTGCCGGCCTTCTTGGTGGAGAACAGCGGCGTGAATTCGGGCTTCATGATCGCGCAGGTAACGGCCGCTGCGCTGGTGTCGGAGAATAAAACCATCGCGACACCATGCAGCGTCGACTCCATCCCGACGTCCGCCAATCAAGAGGATCACGTCAGTATGGCTACGCATGCCGCACGCCGCTTGGGTCCCATGGTGGAGAATGCGGCGGCCGTCGTCGGCATCGAACTGCTGGCCGCAGCGCAAGGAATCGACTTTCATCGCCCCGCGCGCTCTTCGGCGAGTCTCGAACGCGTTCATGCCGGCATTCGCGCCGACGTACCGTTCTACGCTGCCGACCGATATTTCGCACCGGACATCGAGGCGGCGAAAAAACTGGTGCAGTCGGGACGATTTGCAACCTTCGTAGATCGATTGCTACCCTCGAGAGTAGCCGCGTGACCGAGCCGGCGGTGGCGGGTTTACTGGGCGCCCTGCTGCTCACAGCCATTTTCCTTCCGCAGCGAAGCGATGCCGTGGAACTGAACCTCGCCGCCGTGAGCTGCGCGAAGTATGAAAATGAAGTGCTCACGTCGACCATCCCCGGCTATACCGCCGATCCCATCGACACCGTCATGTGGTTGTTCGGATTCTCGACGGCGTATGCGGGCGACCGAGTCATGTACGGCGACTCGCTGAAGGCGTTCGGCTTCGCGCTGGACGCCGAATGCAAGAACAATCCGACGACGAGCCTGCTGGAGGCGGTCACCTCGGTAAAGTCCAAACGCGACAACCCCATGGATTTGACCCGGCTGGATTGCGCGACGTTCGAATCGCGGCACGCCGCGCTGCGCAAGTCGGACCCGGAGAGCGCAAATACCCTCACCATGTGGATGTTCGGCTATGCGGTTGGGATAGCCGGCAGTCACATTCTGGATCCCGGCGCCCTGGGCAAGTTCGACGCGGCGCTGGATGAGCAGTGCACGAAACATCCTCAAGACAGCGTTTTCGACGCGTTGCGCGCGCCGAATCCCGCCGTGCCTGCGTCAAGGGCGGCCGCGACCGCCAAGCCCTAAGACGGCCGCGCCGGGCGTCGCTGCGCCCATACCGATCAACAGGGTCGTCGGCATGGCGATCATCGACAAGCACGGGCGAACCGCGGGCGACCTGCTGTTTTTCGGCGCTCCCGTTATGTTGATCAAAGTGTTAATGTACGAAACCCAAGGAGATTGTCTGTGATTGAGAAGCGCCTGCCGTCCCGTCCCACGGCCGGCCAAGCCACGAGAAGATCGCTCGCCGCGGCAATCGCTCTGGCGCTCGGCCTCGCGCCGCAGGTGTTTGCCGATGATCAGAGCGACAGCCTGCAGGAGATCGTGGTCACAGCCAACCGGCGCGCGCAGAACCTGATCGACGTGCCCTACAATATATCCGCCGTTTCCGGCCAAGAGCTGCAAGCCGCGGGAATCACGAGTCTCACCGATATTGCGCGCTTGTTGCCGGGTATCAACATCCCGGATTTGGGCCCGCGTGCCAGCAGCAGCAACAGTAACATCATCATCCGTGGGCTTAATGCCAACGATCCCGGAGGCACCGCCTATTTACCCTGGGAAAGCGTGCCGCTGGTATCGACCTACGTCGACGAAGTGCCCATGTTCGTGAATTTGAATTTAACGGATGTGCAGCGCGTCGAGGTGCTGCGCGGACCGCAAGGTACCCTCTATGGTTCGGGTGCCGTCGCCGGTACGATCCGGATCATTCACAACCAACCGGATCCGGCCAAATTCACCGCGGAGCTGTCTGCGGACGCATCCAGCACCAGCCATGCAGCGAACGGTTCTTACACGCTGAACGGATTGCTGAATATTCCGCTCTCCGATACGGCAGCGCTGCGCATGAACGCGGGCTATAAGACGATCTCGGGATTCATCAATGCAAACGACGCCATTGTATTTGGCCCGAATGCGCAACCGGTATTGGCAAACCCTGCGAGCCCGCTGACGAGTAATTTCGCCACGGAGTCGCTGCACGACATCGACTCGGCGATGTCCATGTACGCACGCGCCTCATTGCTCTGGCACGTGACCTCGGCGTTCGATGCGACGTTCGCGTATGAGCGGCAGGATGATCATTCCAACGCATTCTCGCGCCAATCCGAGGGGCAGTCGTATGTCGACAGTGTCCTGATTCCGCTGGCCCCCGATCATCGGATCGTCGACCTCGAGTCGGTGACGCTGACTGCGGACGTGGGCTTTGCAACCGTAACTTCATCGAGTTCGTTCGCCAAGAACCATGACCTGAGCACCTACGATGAGTCGCCCTTCCTGCTCAATTACAACTCGCTGAACCCGCTCTATTACGGCAGCTATCCACGTGCATCCACCGAGTTCATTACGGGCTATACGGATAATTCGCTGGTCGAGGAACTCCGCCTGGTATCCAAAGAGGGTGGCCCGTGGGATTACGCGGTCGGAGGGTTTTTCCGACATGAAAACAACGACCTGTATCAATACGAAACGGTTCCCGGTTTTACTGCATGGTCGGAATTGCCCGGATCGGCAAATGCCGTCAATCAAGTCTTGGGGGCGTCCTATGCCACGTTCGGCGACTATATTCAGCAGTACAACGGCGGCACGCCGCCGAGCGCTTTGTCGCCGCTGGATGCCAATTACACTTACGCGCGAAATTCCGGGCTTTTGGATCGTGCGTCATACGGCGAACTGACATGGCATGCGACGGCGAAGTGGCAGGTGACCGGGGGCGTGCGCGTGTTCTGGCAGGACGTTTCCCAAAGCCTCTATCAGACGATCCCGTACGGCGGTCCGTATTACTCGACGCTACCACCGCCCGCCAACCTAACGGATGCGTTGGGCACGACGATCGCCTCCGGCGACCAGAAATTTCACAATCATGTGTTCAAGCTGAATACCGGATATGAACTGACGAACACGTTGCGGGCGTACGCGACCTTCTCCGAGGGGTTCCGGCACGGCGGTGCCAACGCGAATGCGATCGGCACCTGCGCGTTCTGCGATTCACCGTCGACAGCGTCGTTCAAGCCGGACACTGTCAAGAACTATGAGATCGGCCTGAAGGGCACGGCGGACAATTGGTTGCGTTTCAGCGGTGCCGTGTACCGCATGCGTTGGCAAGACATTCAGATTGAGCTGTTCGACGCCAGCGCCAGCGCCTATGTCGCCAACGGCGGAACGGCCGTGAGTCAAGGCCTCGAACTCGAGTTCGACGGGCAGTTGGGCAACGGGTGGTCTGCGACCCTCGGTTACGGGTACACCGACGCCAAGGTCACCAGCGACTTCACGATTACGGATCGCGGCGCGACGATTCTCACTGCCCAGGACGGTAACCTGTTGCCGTATGTCCCGAAGCAGACGCTGACCGTGGGTCTTGGATATACGCATCCGGTCAGCAGTAGCATCACGTTGGACGCTCACGCCGACGCGGCCTATCGGAGCGATGTCACGACCCAAATCAATTCGACGGCTGCGGGTTATCAGACACTCGGCGGCTTTACGACCGTGGACGCCTCGGCGGGACTGCTGTTCGGCAACCGACTGCGCGCGCGTTTGTACGCGGATAACCTGACGAACCAGGCGGGCGTTTCTGCCGCGGGGCCCGTGCTCAAGAGTGCGAATTTTTATCCCGCGTATCGGGAGGAGTACGTTATTCGACCGCGTACCGTGGGTGTCTCGCTGACCTACACGTTCGAGTAGCCAGCCGTCTCGCGCGCGCTGGCACCGTGGCTACGGTGCCGCCGGCCCCGTCTTCTCGTCGGTCACGCCCCACGCGTAGGCCGTAATCCGCCACTCTCCGGACGCCTTTTCCAGCACGAAGGCCCAAGCGCCGAATTCCTCGAAGCGCTTCCCGCGATCGACGCCGCGCCATGTCGTGGGGAGCGTGAAATACACCCGGTTTCCCGTGCGCTCGAAGTCGTGAGCGCTGCCGAATTCCACGGTCAACTCGTGGAGCTTTCCTTCGGCGACATGCTGACGGAATCCGGCGTCCCAGAGAGCCGCGGCGTTCTTGCCGCGAAAAATGTACGGCGCAAAGTTTTCGATGATGACGAGCCCGTTCTCCACAAAGACCGCGGGAGTGGCGGCTCCGTCCACGTGCGCCATGTAGTGGACGAGAGCCGTGATGGGGACCAGCATGGCCTCATCGGGCATGACACTCGCCCGCACGCGAGTTGCCGGAGCCTGCAAGACCAGAACGAATAGCGCACACATCCACGTCCCGATTCGCTGATGCACCGGCGCCAGGCCCACCCATGGACGCGATGTTGGGCTCGATTTCGGACTCGACAATATCGGCATTCGCAACACTCCTCGGCACTGCGACGACGGCAGCGGCAAGCGAGTCTAGCGCTTGTGCGCTACCGGCGTGCGCTGGGCCTGCACAATGCGAGGCCGGATTTCGCGCGCGGTAACCGGATTCCGCGGGCGCACGAGCGCGACCGGCCTCAGCCACCAAGCACCGCCCCCCGCAGTTCGTCGAATCGCCCGGGCAATTCCATTGTAGTGCGATCGAGATCTTCTGCAGAGATCCCCAGCAGAGTCATCGCCGGCAAATTGCGTTCCATCGGAGCCGGTTCCAGCGTGAAGGTGTTGCCGCAGGCGAGGGCGAGGTTTGCGCCCAAGTTGATGAGCGCGGTGAGTTCGCGATGAGCCTCCGGAGCGGCCATCGGATCATGGTGATGTTGCGCTGCCGCGACCAGCGAATCCGGCAGTCGCCATGCGGCAAAGATGGTAGCTGCACATTCTTCGTGTCTCACGGCCGCGCGCTCTGACTCCAGCAACCGAATGTCGCGTGCCGTATCGATCTGCCTGGCATCGATGATCGCTTGGATACCCAGCGGATCGAGATGAACTTGCACCAGGATCCCCAGGTTGTGCAGTAAACCGCCGATAAAAGCGTGCGATGCGAGCGTCCGGCGCCGCAATCGTGCGAGCCATTCGGCCGCCGCGGCAGTCGCGAGGCTGTGCAGCAGCAGGGCCTTCACGTCGATCAGCGCTCCTTTGCTTTCCCTCGTCATGATCCGATCGAGACAGACGGCGGCGGCGATACCGCGTACGGCGTCGTGACCCAGCAGCACAAGGGCACGCTCGATGGTCGTCACGGAACGCGCATTTCCGTAGTAAGGCGAGTTCGCCACCCGCAACACGCGCGCGCACATGGCGGGCTCCGTTTGGATCAACGCGGCAATTTCGCGCGCGCGGACCTGGGGGTTGCAAAGGCCCGCGAGCAGGCGCGGTCCCGAATCCACAGAGGCGCCAAGGACGCCAATGGAAGCGGCCGCCGTTAGGATCTGGGCGGTGCCGATTTGGAGTCTCGAGGGTGCGTTTGGACCCATAGCCTATAATTTATCGGGCCGGCGCCCGGTCGCCAATGTGAATCTTGTCACAGATCAGGCGATTCCCCCGCCTGATTCACCCGCGCGGGCAAGGCGGTGCCGATAAAGCGCTACTGGGAGAGAGAACTTCCCCGCAAGGTCTGACAGGATCCGAATCGCCGATGAACATGGAAACAATGCCAGGCGGTCCGCGTGCCGTTCCGGACGCCGCCAGCCAACGATCTAGAGGCCGCCAGCACGCCCGATTGGAGTCGCTCAGTGTTTCGCTCGGGGCGTTGGTGGTCGTCGGCGCCGGCATCCTCGGACTATGGGCGACCTCGACACATTCGATCCGCGAGAACTACCGGCACTATCTCATCGGCTTGGCTGAAGCTGCCGCTACGCTGGTAGATCCGGCCTTGCACGATACGATTCGCCGGCCTGAGCAGCGCAACGACCCCGACTACAAGCGCGCCTTGGAACCGCTGCGCCGCATGCGCAAGGCGGTTCCGGATGTCCACTACATCTTTACGGTCATCCGCGACGGCTCAAAGATTCGCTTCGTTCTGGACTCAGGGGAGCCGGCCGGGCAGAACGGCCAAAAAATCGACGATCAAGCCGCTGTCTTGGAGGTCTACGACGGGCCGCATCCCGCTCTTTGGGAGGCGCTCGGCACCGACCACCAATCCGGCCATGCGGCAGCGAATGAAGAACCGGTGCGCGACAAGTGGGACACGTTCATGACGGGCGCGGCGCCGCTTGTAGACTCGGCCGGTCGGCAGATCGGCGCCGTTGGCGTCGACGTGGACGCGACCGTCTATGTCGCCCGCCTCGCCGCCGCGCGCAACTGGGCTTTGTTCGGCCTCATACCGGCGGGCATTCTCATCCCTTTGCTCGGCGTTGCGTTCTATCGCATCCGCTTGCGCGGCCTCGCCGACGCCCAGGCGGCCATTGACAGTGCCGAGGCCGCCGAACACGCCGCCGAAGTACTGGCGGCGGCGCGCCAACGCCTAAGCGCCGTCATCGAGGGCACCGATGTCGGCATCTGGGACTGGGACTTCGCAACTGACCTGCGCATTGTCGACGAACGCTGGGCCAAAATGATCGGCTACCGCCAGGAGGAATTGTCGCCACTGACTGCGGAAAAATGGCGCGACCTCGTGCACCCCGAGGATCTGCCCGGCATGCAGCAGGCAATCGCAGCGAGCCTCACGGCTCGCGAGGCAATCTTTGTCCACGAATTCCGTTTGCGCCACGCCGACGGCAATTGGGTTTGGCTGCTTGCGCACGGCAAGGTGATGGACTGGGACGAGCAGGGTCGTCCGCTGCGCATGGCCGGAATCCATCTGAACGTGTCGGTAGGCAAGGCGGTCGAATTGTCGCTCAAAGAAAGCGAAATCAAGTTCCGCTCGCTATTCGAACTCTCGCCGGTCGGTATTGCGCTCAATGATCTGCAAACCGGGCAGTTCCTGCAGGTAAACGATGCGATGGTGGCGCCGACCGGCTACAGCCGCGAAGAATTACTGCGAATGACCTATTGGGATGTCACGCCCGCGAGCTACACGGCTGACGAAGCCGTCCAGATCGACTCTCTGCAGAAGACCGATCGGTACGGACCGTATGAAAAGCAATACCAGCGCAAGGACGGCAGCACCTATGCGGTTCTGCTTTCCGGTATCCGCATGAGCGACGCCTCGGGCCGGGCCATCATCTGGTCGATCGTTCAAGATATTTCCCAGCGCAAGGCCATGGAGTTGGAGCTGACCGAGGCCGCTCAGCGAGACAAGCTGACGGGGCTGGCGAATCGTGCGCTGTTCATGGAGCGCCTGCAAAAGGCCGTGGAGCGCGTGCGCGCCGGCGCACAGCCGCTGTTCGTGGTGTTTTTTCTGGACTTTGACCGCTTCAAGCTCATCAACGATACCTTGGGGCATAAGGCCGGCGATGAATTGTTGCGACAGATCGCCGATCGCCTGCGCAGTACGATGCGCGCCGCCGACACGATCGGGTCTGACGCAACCGGCAACGTGGTTGCCCGCTTCGGCGGTGACGAGTTCCTGTTGCTGATCAACGATCTGAATGTCCACTCGGATGCAAAAGTGGTCGCCCAGCGGTTGCTCGATGCGCTGGCGCCCGCCTACAACATCTTCGGCAGCGAATTGCGCTCGACCGCGAGCGTCGGCATCGTCACCAGCGATCAAAGTCAGGCGAGCGCCGAGGATATCTTGCGCAACGCGGACGTGGCGATGTACGAGGCAAAACGCGCTGGCCGCGCATGCTCGGTGATCTTCAACGAGGCCATGCACACGCGCCTGGCCCGGCATGTCGCCATCGAAGCCGACCTGCACAAGGCGATCGGAACCGACGAACTCAGTCTCGTCTTTCAACCCATCGTTGAACTCAATTCCGGCCGAATGGTTTCCGCGGAAGCTCTGCTGCGTTGGAATCATCCACAATTGGGGCAAATTCCCCCGTCCGAATTCATTCCGATCGCCGAGGACTCCGGCCTGATCGTGACCTTGGGTCAGTGGGTCCTAACGGAGGCGTGTAAGGCCTTCGTGAGATGGCGTCAATTGGATCCGCAGCGCGCTCCCGAGACTGTGAGTGTCAATATATCGCGGGCAGAGTTGGCGCTCGGGAGCCAACTGCTCGACAGGGTGCTCGGTACCCTGGAGAGCATCGGGATGTCCCCTCAGTGTCTGCAACTCGAGGTTACCGAGCGCGAAGTCATGCGCAATCCGGAGACGTCCCTTGCGGTGATGCGCGAGTTGCGGCGCCTCGGTATCCATCTCGCCATGGATGATTTCGGCACGGGCACCTCTTCCCTGAGATTTCTGCAGGAATACCCGTTCGACACGATCAAGATCGATCGCTCCTTCGTGAAGGACCTGAACACCGGCTCCGACGTTCTGGCGGTCATTCATGCGACGGTCGGCTTGATCGAAAACCTCGGCATGGCCAGTCTCGCCGAAGGCATCGAGGAGCCGGCGCAGCTTGCGATCCTGCAGTCTCTCGGCTGCCGCTACGCGCAGGGCTATTTGTTCAGCCGACCGGTGACGGCCGAACGGCTCCTGGACGCGCTGCAGCCGCGTGCCGACAATTATGTCGACGCGATGGCGAGCTAGTCCGTCCGGCCCTTAAGCCAATGCTTGATTCAGCGGCGTTCCCTACGGGAGTCGAGGCCGCGCCGTTGTTGCACCGCCCAAGCGGCCGCCTGCCGCACAAGGAGTTGACGCTGTTGGTCGCGCGGCGATTTTTGGGCGAAAATGGCGGCCGACTCAAGATCGACGCAAGCGTGTCGCCGGAGGAGGCGGCGCATAAACGAACATCATGGATGAGGCATGAAAAAAACTCAGCATTTGACCCGTCGATCCGGCTCACGATTCGTTTCGCTCGGTCTACTATTCCTTATCGCGCCGCTGACAAGCCGTGCGGATAATTTTCAGCGTGTTTATTTTGATCCCGCCACCGACGAACTAGTCATCGGCGTTGTCTACCGCGGCACCAACCCGGACCATCAATTTACCCTGCAATGGGGGTCCTGCCACACGCGGGACGACAATCAGCGCGAAATCACCGGCGAACTACTGGACCAACAATGGCAGGACGCGGAACAACAAGAATTTAGAAAAACACTACGCTTCAGCCTCGCCGACCTCGAATGCCGGCCCGCAGCAGTGACCGTACGGACCGCGCCTCGGTTCTTCTTCACCTTGCAAATTCCCGCGCGTGGAACGAACCCTAACCCGCTGTGATGCCGGTGAGCCGACGCACATTCGACAGGCGATTATTGACGTCCGCTTCTGCGGCGTAAGGCGGGCAGCGACATGGAAAGAGCTTGCACGCCGCCGGCCGCTTACGTCATCAATTCGTACGTGCGAATATGCTAATGACCCCAGAGGAGGCCAATATCAAGGCATCCGAAACCATCGATATCTCGAGCTTCAGTGACGCCGCCGACGTATCGCCGATGTATTTCGAAACGCCGTATTATCTGGCGCAGCCTCGAGTCCGGCGGCAAACGCAGCGGCAGGAGAACCGGACACCGCCAAGCCGGGCCGCGCAAGCCCGTGCAACGCGCTCAAGTTCCCTGATTCAAGAGCGCGGCGTTGCCCCCGGTCGCCGTGGTATTCACCGTCAACGTACGCTCGCTCGCAAAGCGACCGAGGTAATGCGGCCCGCCGGCCTTAGGTCCCGTCCCCGACAGCCCGGTCCCGCCGAACGGCTGTACGCCGACCACGGCACCGATCATGTTGCGATTGACGTACGTGTTGCCGATGGCGGTACTCGCAAAGGCCTCGCGCCAGAATGAGTCCAAGCGTGTTTGGATGCCTAGAGTGAGACCGTAGTTGCTGGCACGGATGGCAGCCAACACGTTCTGGATGTCGCTCGCTCGATACCGCACCACATGCAATAGGGGTCCAAACTCCTCACGGGTCAGCTGCGCGGCGCTGTTCAATTCGATGAGGTGCGGAGCGACGAAGCTGCCGCGCGAGTGAGAATCGCCGAGCTGGCAGACTTTGATGATGCGCGCTTGAACGCGCATTGCCGCCACATGCCGCATCAAACCGTCGGCGGCGGCGGCGGTGATCACCGGGCCCACATCGGTTTGCAGATCGGCCGGATCGCCGATGATTAGTTCATCCATGGCGCCCGCCAACATCTCGAGCATGGTGTCGGCAACATCCTCTTGAAGAAAGAGCAGCCGCAGCGCGGAGCAGCGTTGGCCGGCGCTCATGAACGCGGAACTGATGACGTCGTCGATCACTTGTTCCGGAAGAGCCGTTGAATCGACGATCATGGCGTTGAGTCCGCCGGTCTCGGCGATCAACGGCACGATGGCCCCGCTGCGCGCCGCCAGGGCTCGGTTGATTGTCAGGGCCGTTGCCGTTGACCCCGTCATGGCGACGCCGGCAAGCGAGGAATGCGAGAATGCGATCTCACCGAACAGTCGGCCCGGCGCCGGCACCAAGTGTACGACGTCCGGCGGCACTCCGGCTTCGTGCAGTAATCGGATGAAACGCGCGGCAATCAACGGCGTCGGTTCTGCGGGCTTCGCCACCACAGTGTTGCCGGCGGCCAAAGCCGCGGTGATTTGCCCGGCGAAAATGGCCAATGGGAAGTTCCAGGGGCTGATGCAGGCAAACACGCCGCGGCCGTGCAACGACAGCTCGTTGAGTTCGCCGGTCGGCCCGCTGAGACGCGTGGCGCCCCCGAACTGGGCGCGCCCGAGTGCGGCGTAGTAACGGCAAAAATCCACGGCCTCGCGCACTTCGGCAATCGCGTCCGGCAGGGTTTTGCCCGCTTCACGCACCAGCAGCTCATAGAATTCCGCACGCGACTTCTCGATCAGGTTACCTGCTGCATCGAGAAGGTCCGCACGCGCTGCGCCGCCCCGACCATCCCAGGCCCGCTGTGCTGCGCCGCAAGCATCGAATGCCTGCGTAATCTCCGCGGGCGTGGCGTCGCGCGCACGGCCGACGACGTCGAGGCGGTCGGCGGGGTTTGCGATGACATGCATGTCACCCCGCACGGACGTGCCGCTGATGATAGGACCCGCCGTGTGCTCGGAGGACCGTCGCGACGTCACAACGCTGCGCAGCTCATCCAGCACTTGCGGGCTGCCCATGTCGAGTCCAGCTGAGTTACGCCGGTCTGCATATAGGGCGCTCGGAATGGGCAACCGCGGGTGTGGGTAAGTATCCAACCTCTCGACTTCAGCGATGGGATCGCGGACGATATCGACTACCGCGACCTGTTCATCCATGAAGCGGTTCACGAAAGACGTATTGGCGCCGTTTTCCAGCAGGCGGCGTACGAGATAGGCCAGCAAGTCCTTGTGCTCACCGACCGGTGCATACACTCTGACTCGCGGAAAATCGGCAATCTGCCGCGCCGCTTCTACGTATAACAGTCGGCCCATGCCGTGCAGCCGTTGGAATTCGAATTCCGCGCCTCCGGGCGCCAATTCCAGGATGGACGCGATGCTGTGCGCGTTGTGGGTGGCGAACTGCGGCAGGATCACGTCCGCATGGCTGAATAAGCGGCCCGCGCACGCCAGGTAGGACACATCGGTCGTGATCTTGCGCGTGTACACCGGATAGCCGTCGAGTCCGCGCTCTTGACCACGCT
>Ga0209517_10001263_pt1 | contig 39099 bp, 19 predicted proteins | sample PeaSoiMetSII2010_FD_187695 | JGI IMG/M metagenome (GOLD analysis project Ga0209517, IMG submission 187695) | Peat soil microbial communities from Weissenstadt, Germany - SII-2010 (SPAdes) (version 2) | ecosystem: Environmental > Terrestrial > Soil > Wetlands > Peat | place: Germany...
AAATCCCAGATAATTCTCGATCTTCGAACTCGATCCCGCCTGTCCTCCGGGCATCGACGACTCGATCATCAACGCGTCCAGCCCTTCCGAAGCCGCATAAACCGCCGCCGCCAATCCCGCGGGCCCAGCGCCCACAATGATCAGGTCGCGCACTTGCGCCTGATCGATCGCGCTGTTCAATCCCAAACAATCCGCCAATTGCGCGATCGACGGATTCCGCAACACGGTGCGCGCGTTGCATATCACCACCGGAATTTCATCCAGCTTCACTTCGAATCGATCGAGCAGCCCCTGCGAAGCCTTGTCCGTGTCGAGATCCACGTACGTGAAAGGATGCTCGTTGCGCGTCAAAAACTCCCGCAGCCGCAGCGTATTCGCCGAGTGCAGCGAACCCAGAATGATCACGTCACCCATGCCCAGGCGTACAAGTTCCAGCCGCCGCAGGATGAACGCGCGCATGAAAATCTCGCTGAGCTCCGCATCCCTGGCAACGATCGACCGCAATCCTTCAGGCTGAAGCTCGAGAAAATCACCTGCCTCCGTCACGCGCCCGCGCACCAGGCATCTCTGCCCGGAAATCATCGCGAACTCGCCGGTGAATTGTCCCGGACCGTAGGTCACGATCAAGTGTTCGCCCGTTAAATCCGGCTGCACAATCTCCATCGCCCCGGAGAGCAAAACAAAAAACGGCACGCCGGTATCTCCAGGCTCAAATAAAATCTCGCCCTTCGACACCTGTCGCACCTTGCTGACTGAACGTACCCGCTCAACATGCGCAGCACTCAACACAGGAAAAGCCTGCGTGCGAACATCCAACGCGCTAGGCAAAGGCGCAGAAGCCATGCGACCTCCTAATGCCAGATAAAAGCAATAATCATTTGACGACGCCCAGCCTTATGAAGATTCAAAAGCAGCCAATCGCGGCGCCGTTGGTAGCGCCGGCGTCCCCGCCGGCATCTTACGACTACTTGTGGCGGCCAGGGCAGCAATCGTGCGCGGCGTGCAGTGGAAAATTAGCAGCGCAGATTCGGTTGTGAGCTCCGCGCGTGAGCGATGCCTATGGTGGAATCGCGGCCGTCAGATGCCGGCAGAGACGCCGGCGCTACTTTTCTGCCCCGCTATCGTGCAGCAGCACCGCATCCGATTCGACATGATTCCGCAACATCCCGATCGTCTTCCCATCTGGCGAATAATCGAATATCTGGATCGTATCCGCCGGAAAATTCGTAATCTGCCGGCCCTTCGACCCATCCAACGGCTGCAACCAGAGGTTCTCGGTACCATTCTCGCGAATGTTATAAACGAGGGCCTTTTCATCTGGCGTGAATCCTGGCGCTCCGGAAATCCGCGGATCGGGATTCAACATTCGTACCGGCGGCTTCGCTCCCGCATCCAAATCCACCACAGCGACCACAGGCACCGGAGCAGTCTCCACGGTCTTGACAAACATCACCGTCAGCATCTTTCCATCGCGGGAAATGTCGAATCCGATTGTGCCAATGAAGGCGTCGGCGAGACTCGTGCCCGGAACAAACTCCGGCTTACCACCTTCGATAGACACGCGCTTGAGCTGGTTTTCGTTGAAGTCCTGGTAATAGGCCCACTTCCCGTCGGGCGAGCACAACGGCGCTATGTCGTTCGACCCATCGGTCAGCTTCTTGGGATCTGAGCCGTCGGCGCCCACCCGCCAGATATTCGTCTTGTTGATTCCGGCATGACCGGACCATGAGAATAGAATGTAGCGCCCGCCATTGCATCCGACCGGCCGCACAATCTGCGAAGCAGGATCGCTCAGCAGCGTCGTCTTGTTGCTCCCATCCACCGACATGTGCACGATATCGCCGCCGGAATCGAAGTAGAGATCCCCGTTGCTGGCCCATCCGAAAACAAACGCATTCTTATTCTGTGCCGCCGCCGGACTCGGCGGAGTTCCGCTAAAACCGCCCACCGGCAAGTAGTACATCGTTCGTGTCATTTTCTGTTGGATCGCCGCAAGCGTCTTCCCATCCGATGAAAGCGACAAAGTTTGATAGTTGTTCGTATCCTTCGTCACCGGCCGCAGTTTGCCGCTGGGATACGAAATGAATCCGATCTGGTTTCGTACGTCGGGGGTAATTTTCTTCTGATAGGCCGCCAGGAAACCGCGCCCATCGGGCGTCCACAAGAATCCGTTCAGAATTACTTGCCCGAATCCGGAGAACGTCTGTCGCTTACCCGAAGTCGGGTCCCTGAGTTGAATCTGGGTGAAGGCGTCGGATCCATCGGCAAGCGGCGCCGCGACCTGCTTGCCGTCCGGCGACCAACTGATCGGCGGAACGGCCGCGGCATCAATCATCGATTCCACGGTGACTACTGTTTCGTCGGTGCCATCCGCGTTCGCGGTGAGAAATTGATCCTTGCCAGCCTCCGGGCTGTTTCCTCTCATGTATGCGATGCGCTTGGCGTCCGGCGAAAATGTTACGTCGGTGTCAATGTTGCGCACCACCACTTGCGGCGTGCCGCCCAGCACCGGCGCCCGGTACAAATTGAATCCCGTATGCAAGCGATCCATCGCCTTGCGGAAATAAATGGAATTGCCGTCCGGTGAGAATTTGAGGCTGGTGTAAAATTCATCCGCCGGCGGAATCACTTGCGTGTCGCTGTTGGTCGGCACGTTGCGCAGCCACAAGCTTTCCTTGCCGTTGTCCTCCAACACGCTCAAAAGATACTTGGAGTCCGGCGAAATCGCCGCCGCAATCGTTTTTCCGTTGTCCGTCACCTGCGTCATGGTGAAATTCTCGAACGGCGTCGCGCCCTTGCCGCTGAGAAGCGCGTAAATGCCGTAAGCCGCCGCAGCTACGAGCAGCAGCACAATAATCACGCCCGCGGTCAGCCCCAACTTGTGCTGCTTCGCCGCTTCGACGATCACCGTGCTGCCCGATTGGCGCACCGAGGATGAATCGCTCAGCGCAGCAGGCATCGCGCTGATTCGCGAAGAGGATCCGCCGGTCGTCACCGCGCCCTGTTCGGCCAGATCCGCCATCGGCGAAACGACGCTCCCCGAATGTGAATCACGCAGAAGCCGCTGCAAATCTGTCCGCAAATCGGAAGCGTGCTGGTAACGCATCTTGCGGTCTTTCTCCAGCGCCTTATTGATGATGCGCTCGAGATCCGCCGGCATCTCCGGATTAAGCCGCGACACCGGCGCTGGCACTCTGTGGAGGATCGCGTCGAAGATGGCCGCTGACGTAGTGCCCTTGAACGGCAGCGCCCCCGTCGCCATTTCGTAAAGCACCGCGCCGAAAGAGAAAAGATCGGTGCGCGCGTCCAGCTCTTCTCCCATGGCCTGCTCCGGCGACATGTACATCACCGTGCCGATCGCCGAGCCGGGGCTGCTCAAGATCTGATCGTCAGGCGAAGTGGGCATCGCCGTCGCGTCCACATCCGTAAACGCCTGCTGCTGCGTGATAATCTTTGCCAGGCCGAAATCGAGCACTTTTGCCTGGCCGCTGCGCGTGCAGAAGATGTTGGCGGGCTTGATGTCGCGGTGGACGATGCCTTTCGCATGCGCCGCATCCAGCGCGCCGGCCACTTCAACACCGATCTGCAGCAACTCGTCCATGTGCACCGCACCGCGCGCGATGCGGTGCTTCAACGTCTGCCCTTCGAGGTACTCCATGACGAGGAACGCGTGGCCCTGCTCCTCGCCGATATCATGGATGGTGCAAATGTTCGGGTGATTCAGCGCGGAAGCAGCGCGCGCCTCGCGGCGGAAGCGCTCGAGCGCCTGGGGATCTCGCGCCGTCTCGTCGGGCAGAAACTTCAGCGCCACAGCCCGGCCAAGCCGCACGTCCTCAGCCTTGTAGACGATTCCCATCCCGCCGCCTCCGAGTTTTTCGAGGATGCGGTAATGGGAAATCGTACGGCCGATCATGGATGTGGATTCAGCCACAGGCGATGCATCTTACGCCCAGCCCCGAATCCAATCAATCGCAGCGCAGCGTCGCGTGTCTTCGGCGCGGAATGTCATGCCAGAGTCATGCGAATTGCGACGAATTGCGGCAAATGGCAAGTGAGAACTGAACAGAGAAGGTAAGTCTGACCCGGTCGGTCTTATCAGAACTTGCTAATTCCCTTCAATTTGTCTCGGTTCCGGCAAGTTGTGATGAATTTGGCTTCAAGGCTGTTAGCCGAAGGGTTTCTCGATCGAATCCAGCCCGGGGCGCCAAACTTCATTTGATATAGCGATGGAGGATTTCCACCAGGCTCTCGGCAGCCTTGGTTTCGCGCGAGCCCGCTTTCGCATCTTTGCTCAGCACGTGGAACTTAATCTCACCCTCAACAATCTCCACCAGCAAACCATTAACGGCGCCCCGGCAGGCGGCAATTTGCTGCAGCACATCAGCGCACTCCTTCTCCTCCTCAATTGCGTCCCGAATGCTCTGCAACTGCCCCTGAATCCGATTCACTCGAACGAGAAGTTTTTTCTTCTCCTCGATGGTATGCGCCATGGACAATCCCCCTTCGACATACTATGCTGGGTATAGTATCACAAGTCTGCTGTCACAGACGGTTCATACTCCTGGGTTCTAATCCACGCGGGGAACTCATCCGGGAACCGGGCAGCTCAACGCATTATTACCGTGGCACGTGAGGTCATCGTATGAACGGCCGGATCTTTGCAATCTTTGCCTCATGTCTGGGCCTGCTGGCAGGAGGTTGTGGTTCCAAACCCGACCTGCAAGCGGAGGCGCCCCCACCTCTGAGAGTCCAGAAGGTCGAGGACCGCAATCTGTTCAAAGTAGATCATCCCGACCAGTTCGAACTGGCAGACGCGATTGCTCATGCCACAACCTCGCAACTAAGAGTGACAGGCGCCGTTAGTCCGGATATTTCACGCACCGTTCCTGTGATTTCACTCGCCGCCGGGCGCGTGGTGGAAATCAAGGCTCGTCTGGGAGATACAGTCCAAAAAGGCCAGGTGCTGCTGCGCGTGCAAAGCGCAGATCTCTCCGGCGCCTACTCGGATTATCAGAAGGCTGTCGCGGACGAGCAACTTACTCGAACTCAGTTGGAGCGCGCGCAGCTTCTTTACGACAAAGGCGCCATCTCCCTGAACGATCTGCAGGTCGCGCAGGATTCGGACACAAAAGCCAAAGTCGATGTGAAAACTACCGCGGATAAGCTTCGAGTCCTGGGCAGCACGAATTTGGATCAACCCACCGGCATCGTCGACATTCGCGCGCCCGTGTCCGGCGTCATCACCGATCAGCAGGTCACGAATGCTGCGGGTGTCGCGGGCTTGGGCTCTCCGAATCCATTTACGATCTCCGACCTGAGTTTTGTCTGGATTCTCTGCGATGTGTATGAGAACGATCTCGCCAACGTGCACCTCGGGGAAAAAGCCGATATCTCGCTGAAAGCATATCCGGACAAGAAGCTCACCGGGACCATCAGCAACATTGGCCCGGTATTGGATCCAAACATGCGCACAGCCAAGGTGCGCCTCGAGGTGCGCAATCCCGGCTTGATGCGTCCAGGCATGTTCGTGACCGCTACGTTTCACGGGCAAAAGAAGGAGACACGCGCCGCTCTTCCCGCGACTGCAATCTTGCACCTTCACGACCGCGATTGGGTCTATGTGCCCGAGAAAGACAACCAGTTTCGACGAGTGGAAGTCACAGCAGGTGACATGCTTCCCGGCGGCATGCAGGAAATCATTTCCGGAGTCGAGCCCGGCCAGCATGTCGTACTGAACGCATTGCAATTCCAAAATACGGCGGAACAGTAATGATTCGCAAGCTCGTCGATTTCTCTCTCAACAACCGGTTCATCGTCTTGAGCCTCGCCCTGCTTCTGTTTGTTTGGGGTGTCATTTCATTCAAGGCATTGCCCGTCGAGGCGTACCCCGATGTTGCCAACACCTGGGTTCAAGTGATCACCCAGTGGCCCGGCCGCGCTGCAGAAGAAGTGGAACAACAGGTGACCGTCCCAATCGAAATCCAGATGAATGGAATTCCCGACCTTCAACACGTGCGTTCCGCTTCGTTGTCGGGACTTTCGGTGGTCAATCTGATCTTCGATGACAATTCCGACAACGATAAGGACCGCCAAAAGGTTATCGAGCGCCTCGCGCAAGTCCCGCTGCCACCGAACGTCAGCGCAAGTATTGGTCCCGATTTCAGCCCCATCGGTTCGATCTACTGGTACACCATCGAGAGCAGCAATCCGGCTTACGACGTGATGGAGCTGAAGTCGATTCAGGATTGGGTCATCAGCAAGTACATGAAATCCGTGCCGGATGTTGTGGACGATTCCTCATTCGGTGGAATCACTCGCGAATACCAGGTCCGTGTCGACCCCGACAAATTGATTTCCTACGGCTTGAGTTTGGCTCAGGTCGAGCAGCAACTCACCAACGGCAACGCGAATGCAGGCGGAAGTTTCATCGAACAAGGGTCGCAACAGATCAATGTGCGTGCCGTGGGATTGGTCCGCAATGTCGCGGATATCGAGAAGACCGTAATCAAAACGCAAAACGGAACGGCCCTGCGAATCAAAGACATCGCTGTCGTTACGCAAGGCGCCAAAATTCGTCTCGGCCAAATTGGCAAAGCCATCCATCGGGCAGACGGCGTGGTGGTTGATGATAACGATGTCGTCGAAGGAATCGTATTTCTCCGCAAAAGCGCGGACACCGCGACGACTTTGGAAAGCATTCACGCCACGGTTCGCCGGCTCAACGATCAAATTCTTCCAGCCGGCGTCAAGATTGTTCCCTACTTGGACCGCGATGACCTGGTCCATTACACCACTCATACGGTGCTGGACAACCTCGCCGAGGGGATGATTCTCGTCGTCATCATTCTGTTCATTTTTCTCGGCAATGTTCGAGGCGCAATCATCGTCGCTCTGACCATTCCCTTCGCCCTGCTATTTGCCTCTATTTGCCTGGACCTGCGGCATATTTCCGCGAACTTGCTCTCGCTGGGCGCGCTGGATTTCGGCATGGTCGTGGATGGCTCGGTAGTGATGGTCGAGAACATCGTCCGCCACCTGAACCGGCGTGAGGAAGGAACACGCACGCTGTTGGACACCATTCGCACGGCCGCGCATGAAGTGCAGCGGCCCGTTTTCTATGCCATCGCCATTATCATCACCGCCTATCTGCCCATCTTCACGCTGCAGAGAGTCGAAGGAAAACTCTTCCGGCCAATGGCCTGGACCGTCGCGTTTGCTTTGCTCGGCGCATTGCTCTTTTCCATGCTTTTCGCGCCGGCGCTGGCGAGCTTCTTATTTCGCAGAGACGAAAAGCAGTGGCAAAACCCCGCCATGAAATTCTTGACCACGCGCTACCGCAAGGACGTCACCTGGGCAGTTCGTCATCGCGGGGTGACGGTCGCGGTCGCTGTGGCCGCTTTTCTATGCGCAATCTACTTGGCCTTCAGCGGCGTGATTGGATCCGAATTTTTACCGCATCTCGACGAAGGCGCGATCTGGGTACGCGGAACCCTGGCTCCCAGCACAGGACCAACCGAAAGCGCGCGAATCGCCGATAGAACCCGGGAAGTTCTTGCTTCTTTCCCCGAGGTCCCCCAAGTTGTTGACCAGATCGGGCGTCCGGATGATGGCACGGACACCACCGGATTTTTCGATACCGAATACTTCGTCGACCTTCTCCCCAAGGAAAAATGGCGGCCTGTCTTCCACCAGGACAAGGAGCGCCTCATCGCGGCTATGAGTCGCGAATTGGATAAAATTCCAGGCGTGATCTGGAATTTCTCCCAGCCTATTTCCGACAACCTCGAAGAAGCCGTGAGCGGCGTCAAAGGCGCCCTCGCGGTAAAAATCTATGGTGACGATCTGAAAACCTTGGAAGCCAAGGGCGATGAGATCGTCAACGTGATGAAAGACATTCGAGGTGTCGAAGATCTTGGCTTGTTCCGCGTTCTCGGTCAGCCCAACCTCGATTTTTCCGTTGACCGCGATGAAGCATCGCGCTACGGAATTAATGTCTCAGACGTTCAAGATGCCATTCAGACCGCCGTCGGCGGCAATGCGCTCACTCAAGTGCTGGTTGGCGAGCAGCGCTACGATCTTGTTCTGCGCTACTTGCCCGAATATCGCGATACCAAAGAAGCAATCGAAAAGATTCGCTTGCTGGCGCCCACTGGCGAGCGTGTCTCTCTGGCCCAACTGACCAAGGTCAGCGTCTCCGACGGAGGTTCCGAAATCTACCGCGAGGCAAACTCGCGGTACGTCGCCATTAAGTACAGCGTGCGAGGAAGAGATTTGGGAAGCACCGTAGAAGAGGCCATTAAGAAAGTCCACGCGGCCACGAAATTGCCGCCCGGCTACACCATCGATTGGGCCGGCGAATACGAGAGCCAGAAGCGCTCCGAGCGCCGTTTGCTGCTCGTTCTGCCCCTCACCATCCTGCTGATTTTTATCATTCTCTACGCCATGTTTCGATCGATGAAATGGGCGTTCCTCATCCTCACAAACGTGGCGATGGCTCGAATCGGCGGTCTACTCGCGCTGCTCCTCACCCACACAAACTTCAGTGTTTCATCCGGCGTGGGTTTTCTCGCGCTCTTCGGCGTTTCGGTTCAGACCGGCGTCATCATGGTCGAGTACATCAACCAGCTCCGAGCCAGCGGCTATGCCATCGAAGAAGCGGCGGTGGAAGGCGCCGTCCTGCGGCTCCGGCCCATCATGATGACGATGTTAGTGGCCACTCTGGGACTTCTTCCCGCTGCGCTATCACATGGGATCGGCTCCGATTCGCAGCGCCCCTTCGCCATCGTGATCGTCGGTGGATTGATCTCCGATCTGGTCATGAGCATCATTCTATTACCTACGCTTTATGTTTGGTTCGCACGGCCTGGCGATCAGCTTCCCATGCCCGAAAATGAGGGAGCTTGATGAAATTGTCGCCCTCCCTTTAGTTGATTTTCTCGCGCTCATCCCAAGATAGAATGGCAACACGGAGCGGCTGGCATGGGTTTGCCTGCCGCACTGGGAAGGAAACCTGCACATGAACAAAGCCGAGGTCTGCGCTCTTATCAGCGAAATCGCCATCATCCCCGCGATTCGAGTATCTTCCTCTGAGGAAGCGCACTTCGCGGCTGAAGCGGTCACTCGCGGCGGAATTCCCATCGTGGAAATCACCATGACCGTGCCGGGAGCTGTCGACTTGATCTCTCACCTCGTTCATTTTCATCCCAAGATGATGGTCGGCGCAGGGACCGTACTCGACCTCCAGACCGCGCGGCAATGCGTCGATGCTGGTGCGCACTTCTTGACTGCTCCGGGTTTCGATCCTGCGATTGTCGAATTCGCAGTCAAACAGAACATCGCCGTCCTGCCAGGCGCGCTGACGCCCACAGAAGTAATCGCCGCGTGGCGCGCCGGCGGCGACTTCGTCAAAGTCTTTCCTTGCGCGCAAGTTGGCGGGGACAAGTACATCAAGGCGTTGAAACTGTCCTTGCCCCAAATTCCATTGATTGCCGCCGGAGGCGTGAACCAGCAGACCGCTTTAGATTTTATGTTGGCGGGCGCCGCGGCCATCGGAGTCGGAACGGACTTGATTCCCATCGAAGCCCTTGAACGCCGTCAGGGAGACCGCATTCGAGAATTAGCCTTTCGCTTCGCAGGCTACGTCAAAGAAGCACGCGCTCGAATGCAGCCGGCAAAACGAACCGCCTCCAAAGGTCAGAATTTCACAGGAACCGAAAACTGTGACGTCCCTTGAGACGCCGGTCGTCCCCGCTCCTAAGCATTTGCATTCAGCCCCCGCCGTTTCTTCCTAGCGGCGGGTGGGCCAGCCTTTTCCAAAGGTTTGCGGTTTTAGGTGCCCCTTTCTTTCCGGTTTTGCAGTATGGGAAGGGTGGGGTCCCCCTTTGACTTTTTCCGAAAGTTCGACTCCCCGCGTGGTTCCCGATCTGCTTTGCGCCGGATCAACTTCCACTAGTACCCCTCACCAAACTGTTGACAACTTGGTACTCTTGTGATACAAGGGTTCGAGTAGTGCGCAGTCCCTAAGCGCGGGGCTGGCTCTTCTGAGCTTGCTGTACGTGTGCGCCGAAAATCTGGAATATAGGAGCACGACGCAATGGTTGGTTTCAGCGCCGGCGGCGGCAGCATTTCCCATCGTAGGGGGCTGGTTCACTACGCCCCAGGGGTGGCCGTGGGTTTGGGTTTGGCGTCTCGGGAAAAAACCCGAATCCACGCCGGGCCGGTGGTTAACCCCGGCCCCTACAACCGAATCGGCACCTTTGATTTTTGTTTCGGTTAGAAAAAATTCCGTCGTTTGTTTTGTTCAAGTTACGGAAAATTTAAATAAACCCTTGTTTCGGTTAGAAAAATGGCGAAGCGAATAAGAACCGAAAGGAGGAGCCGGATGTAGCTCACCTCTTCAGAGGTGAGGCAGTTGGCTGTTGAATTCGGTTTCGGCGCCTGGGTTGATTTTAGCGCTGATTCAACAACGACGAACGACACATGGCCGACAACCAAAGTCAAAAGGCCTCAGGTCTGAAGACCTGAGCTACATCGGAGCCGAGCCGCAGGTCGCGCGGATCCTACCTCTGCTTGTTGATCAGCTTTTTCAACGCTTCCTGATCCGGCGCCAGGAGCTCGGCGATCCGCTGGTGGTCGACGTCGGCGACGATGATTTGGCCGACCTCGGTGTTGACCTGCCGGAAAATGCCGTGCGACTTCATCTTCGCGGCCTGGTACTGATTGTCCTCGGTGGGAGTGACGTAGTGCACTGAGTCGGCCTTGAAGCGGTGCACCAGGAAGAGGTGAACGAGCGTCATCAGGCGCTTCCTGCGCAGCGATTCTGCAAAAGTATTCTGGTCGCGCACTGAGAGAATGCTGCGGCCGTGCCGGTCGTGAATGGGGGCGAAGACAACGTTGGCCACTTTCTCCTCGCCCTTGTCGTAGACTCCGAGCTCGAGCAGCTCTGAGCCCGCGCGATGCGGCCGCAACTGCACGTGCAGCGTCGCGGGTAGCTCGTAATGCCGCGTCCATATTGCGAGCCATTCCTCGAGCAGCTTCTTGGGCACTTCGGTCTGCACCAAGTGCTGGTGCTGCGTCGAGCCTTTGCCCATCGCCATGGTCGTCGCGGTGCGCCCCGACGTCGCGACCAGCGCGGCGTCTGCGCGCGGTCCGCCGACGAGCGTCTGCGGCGTGCGGTACGGCGATTCGACCATGCGCAGTTTTCGTTGCAGGCGCGCGAGCGAGAGCATGCCGTCTTGCTTGAGCGCGGTGGCGAATTCTTCGGCGGCGAGTCCGTCGATCTGATGACCGCCGTAGGTGATGAAATTGAAGACGAAGCCCAGCTTGCCCAATTCCTCCGGGAAACGCCGCATTTCCTCTTCGCTCATGCCGGTGGTGTCCCAACTGAACGACGGCGAGAGGTTGTAAGCGAGCATCTTGTCGGGGAATTCGGCGTGGATCGCCTCGGCAAATTCGCGGGCGTCGGCGAGGTCGGCGGTCTTGGTCTCCATCCACAGCAGGTCGGCGAAAGGCGCCGCTGCCAGCGACTTCGCGATGGCGTACGCAATTCCGCCGCGCACCTGGTAGTAGCCTTCGGGCGTTTTCGACGCTTCGCAGTCCCACTCGACTTCGGCGCCGAGCGCGCGCATCTTCTCGCGGGCGGCGTAGAGCGAGGCGCGCGCGGCGAAGCGCCGCCATTGATCGGCGCTCATCTCGAGCTGCTCGCCCTCGCTTTTGCGGAACTCGAGCACTTCGGCGACGGCGTCTCCGAAGGTCCGGAGGCGGGCCTCATCCTCCCACGCGTCGAGGAAACGCGCGGCAATGCGATCGAACATGGCGTCGATCGAGGACTCTTTTCCTGCGCGCAACGACGCCGCCGCCTCAGCAGCGAGCGCCAATATTCCTTTCTTCTCGAGCCACTCGCGCGCGACGGCGTGCTCTCCGGGCGCGATGGCGTAGAGAAGATGTCCGTTGAGCTCAGCGACTCCCAACTCGTAGAAATGCTGAATCAGCGCCAAGAAGCAGGGCTTGTAGGCGGGGACGTCGGGGTTCGTCGCGCCCAGCAAGAAGGGTTGATCGCGCTCGTCGCCGCGACCGTCGATCAAGTTGGCGGCTTCGGCGTCGGTGCGCGCGACGATCAGGCCCGGAACGCCCATGACGTCGAGCTGAAAGCGCGCCGCGTTCAATCGCTTGTTCTGCTCGTCTTGTGCCACAAGCACTTTGCCGCCCTGATGGCCGCACTTCTTCGTGCCCGGGCGCTGGTCTTCGATGTGATAGCCCGGCACGCCGACCTCCACGAAGCGGCGGATCAGATTGCGAACGTGCGGGTCGCCGCCGTGGCCGGTGTCGGCATCGGCGATGATGAACGGCCGGAAATCATGAGCGGGCGTCGCAGTGCGCTGCGCCTCGGTCATCCGCGAACGCAGATATTGCTGATTGCGATCCGCGGTGAGCAGAGCGCGCACGAGAGTCGCTGCTTCGTCGGGCACCTGGCTGAGCGGATAGCTGGCGAGATCTGGTCCGGGTTCCTCACTCGTGCCGCCTTTGGCGGACGTCGCCCAGCCGCCGAGATAAATTCCTTCGATGCCCATGCGCTTCATCGTCACCGCTTGCCCCGGCGAGTACGGACCGAAGGTAGTGATGGACTTGTGTTCGGCGAACAGATGTCGCAAGCGATCATGGAATGCTGCGGCGGCCTCGCGCGCCACGGCGTAGTCGATGGCGATGCTGCCGCGCTGCTCGACTACTTGCCGCGCAGTGTAGAGGCGCACGATTCCCGCGAATCTCGGGCTGTCGAACCACTTCTGCGTCGCGGCGATTTCCTGCTCGAACGATCTCATGACGGCGCTCCTTGGCTCTGGCGGCTGAAGTCGAGGTTCTCGGTGATGCGCGTTCCATCCCTTTCGAAAGCCTCGATGTAAGCGTGGATGCGGGACTTGGCGATGGTCAGGTCGTAGTTAGCGAGGTTGAGGTTCAACAGGTCGATGTACCAGGGCAGCTTGACGCCATTGCTGACATAGTTCGCGACGATTTCCCGCGCGATGGGCAGCGTGGTGGCCTTCGAGTCGTCGTGCACGTCGCGGTCACGGGCGCGCAGCAGCTTCTCGTACTCTTCGGCGAGCAACCGCGCGAAGAGCGTCGCGTTGAAGGCATCGCCGGCACGCGCGCCGGTCGCGGCGTCGTCATCGGTGAGCCGCGCGCCCTTGTGCAGCCATTCCCACAGGATGCTGACGCGGATCTCACCGGTCGCCATGTCTTCCATCAAGTAGAGCTCGTTGTCGTTGCCGAAGAAGTCCGCGGGCTTGAGCGCCGCGGCCTGGAATCCCTGCTCGAAAGCGTTGCCGTATTGCACGGCGACGCTCAGTAAATCTCGCGCGCCCCGGACGGTGCGCGGCGCCGCCTCGAGCAGCACCAGCCCGTCGGCATCCTCTTGCGTGTAGGTGAGCGGCGGGAACGCGCGCCCCAGTTGGTTGTCGGCGCCAACTTCCTCCCACACCGGCCGAACGATATGCACCATCTTCCAATGCGCCACCCACTTGCCGCTGGCCCCCGCGAGCATTTCGCGCTGGCCGCCGGCCTTCGCCCTGCGCATCCCTGCGGCGACGCCCGCCTCGGAGCCGACCGGGATGTTCGGTTCCATGCCGCCCTGCCAGAGGGCGCAGCGGCCGTTGCGGTCCGGTGTGTTCACCGCGCGGCGCACGCGATCCTCGTAGTTGCGCATGTAGCCGTAAGTCATGCCGATGGCATCAATATTCGGATTGAGGAAGCTCGGGTCCCAGGCCATCGCGTCGGCGACACTGTTGATGTAATCCCATCGCCCAGTGTTGAAGCCCACGAAGTGGCGGCCGAGCGCGGCGCGGATTTCCATCAACTGGAACGTTGCCTCGATTTGCTCGACGAGGACGTACACCTTGATCGTGCCCACCGGCAGCCCGAGGTGCTGCTCGAGCGCGGCGAGCAAATCGTTCCACAGCGCCGCTTCCTCGGCGGTCTGAATCTTCGGCAAGTAGAGGACGATCGACGCCCCCGAATCGCGCAGCCGCTGCTGATTGTTGACCACGTAGAGCGCCAGGTCGACGATTGAAGCGGAGAAGCCGGTGCCGTCCTGCTCGCGCACATGGCGGTCATCCAGGTGCAGTCCGCGCGCGCGGAAAATCTTGGTCGTGAATTTAAGTTGTTGGCGCCAGTCGGCGATGATCGTTCGCCCGAAAAATCCTTGCGCCCATTTGTTCATCTCCGCGGCGACTTCTTCGGCCACGCGCAGGAAACGTGCGTCGCCGTCGATCGCGAGGCGCAAATTGCGATGATTTTCGAGCGACATAGTATCGACCTGCCCGAGCGCGTCCTCGCCATCGAACATCCAGCCGTCGGCGCCCGAGAGCAGCGCATAGGCGACGTTGCGCAGGCCGCTCTCGAGGCTCGCCCTCGGCTTGGTGGCGGGCCCGGTGCCCTGAATCCACTGGCGCTTCAGATCGGCCGGGATCTCGCTCCCTTCGAATTTTCCGTCCCGCGCATCCTGAACGCGGATGCCCGTTCGCGGAATCAGCGCCTGCGGATCGAGAAACGTGATGCGTTGCCGCTCGCGCTGCCGCGCCGAGCGCCGCGCGATGCGCTTCGCCATCAACTCGCGCCGCTCGCGGTTCAACGGCGCCAGCGCTTCCAACGCTTCAAGCGCCGCCGCGGTGTAGACATCGGGGTACGCCTTGAGTACGCTGTTGCGGTAATCGAGTCTTCGAGTCATCTACTTCTCGTTCTCCAAATCTTTCGTTGTCGACGGATCCCGCCCGAGACGTTCCACCAGCATAACCGCGAGAGTCAGCATACGTGCTCCCGTCTTCGTTTGCAAAATCAATGCCCCGCGATTCTGGACTTTCTGTTTTATCGCGGATCTCCGGAGCAACCGTCGCGCGCGGCATCGAAGGGTACGGCGCGAGCACGCTGATTCACCGCTCTCATCTTCTCTCGTTCTCTTCCGACGCGCTCATCATGGTCAATGTGATGGGCTCGGAGGAAAAAGTGTCAGGAATGTCCCCGGTCTAGCGTGTCAGACATGATCCCGGCCGGACGACCAAAATGCTAAGGTTTCTCGAGGCAAGTAAAGGGGTTTTTTTCCGAAGAGCTGCGGCTCCCGAGAGTGAACGGTTCACGAGCTTTCTGCGGCGGAACTCGGTGAGGGGGACTTGCGTACCTTATGATGGAGTTCTTGGGGAGTTCTTTAGGCGGTGCTGGACTTTGAGGGGGGTTAAATGCTTGTCCGGTTCCGGGACGGTTTAATCCCATGAGCGAGCAAAAGGGCGCGTTGGCGGGGGCTTGCACCCGTTCTAAGCCTATGCTATTAAAGGTCTTAGGGCGTCTCTTCGAGCGGCAAGTGAGTTGCCTTATTACATTGCGAGGTCATCCCGTTGGATATTGCTCGGCCAGATGTTAAACGGAAGAAGAGGCTGCGGCAGATCGGCTATGCCGTTGCCGGGCTGGTGGCTATTGTCCTGATTACAGGGGCTTTGCATACTTTGAAGCCCGCGGCGCCTAGCGTGGACAAGGCTACCCTTTGGCCGGGGACTGTGCAGCGCGGGCCGATGCTGCGCGAAGTGCGCGGGCTGGGGACCTTGGTGCCTGAGACGATCCTGTTGATTCCTGCGCAGACTGACGGGCAGATTGCACAGCGCTATCTTCTGCCGGGAACCCCCGTCAAAAAGGACACGGTCATCTTCCTGATGAACAATCCGGAGCTGCAACAGGCGGCGATGGATGCGCAGTACCAGGTGAAAGGCGCCGAGGCCGAGCTGAATAATTTGAAGGCGCAACTGCAGAACCAATTGATGGATCAGAAGGCCAAGGCGGCCGTGGTGCGTTCTGCTTATCATCAGGCGCAAATCCAGCGCGAGACCAATGCGGAGCTTTTCAAGCTGGGGCTGACCTCGGACGTGATTCTGAGAACGTCGCAGGTGGCCGAAGAAGAATTGGGGAAGCAAAACGAGATCGCCGAAAAGCAGGTGGACACTTTCGCGAATTCGATTGATGCGCAGATTGCGGTGCAGCAGGCGAAAGTGGATCAGTTGCACGCGCTGGCGGGATTGAAGCAGTCGCAAGTGGAGCAATTGAAAATCCGGCCGGGAATTGACGGCATGCTGCAGGAGCTGGACGTGGAAGTGGGGCAGAAAGTTACAGCCGGGACAGTGCTGGCGCGCGTGGCGCAGCCGCAGCATTTGAAGGCGCAACTCAAGATTGCCGAGACGCAGGCGAAGGATATTGTGATCGGGCAGAAGGCCACGATTGATACGCACAACGGGATCATTACCGGCCACGTGAGCCGCATCGATCCTGCCGTGCAGAACGGCACCGTGACCGTGGATTGCTCGCTCGAGGGAGAGCTTCCTTCTGGAGCGCGGCCGGATTTGAGCGTCGAGGGGACTGTCGAGCTGGAGCGGCTGACTGATGTTCTTTTTGTGGGACGGCCGGTGCACGGAGAGGCGAACAGCACGATCGGGCTCTTCAAGACGAATGGTCCGTGGAACGATGCGGGCGAGGCGACGCGCGTGCAGGTGCAGGTGGGACGGACTTCGGTGAATTCGGTGGAAGTCGTAAAGGGCTTGCAGGTGGGGGATACGGTGATTTTGTCGGATATGTCGCAGTGGGATAATTTTGACCGGATTCAATTGAAGTGAGCGGGCTTGGATTGGGCTGAGCACGCGAGACGTAGAGATCCTTAGCTGCGCTCAGGATGACAACGAAGAAGTAAGAAACGGAAAATCGCGAGGAGCGGACGACTATGGCTGACGGGACTGAATCCTTAATCAAGCTGGATGGCGTTACGAAAGTTTTTTACACGGATGAAGTCGAGACGCATGCTTTGGCGGGGGTGCATCTCGAAATCAAGACCGGCGAGTTTGTGTCCATCGCCGGGCCGTCGGGCTGCGGCAAGTCCACCTTGCTCTCGATTCTCGGTCTGCTCGATTCGCCGAGCGACGGGAATTATTGGATCAACAAGCAGGCGGTGGCGAATCTTTCGCTGGCGGACCGCACGCGGATTCGCAACCGCGAAATCGGATTTATTTTCCAGGCGTTCAACCTCATCGGCGATTTGACGGTGTACGAAAACGTCGAGTTGCCGCTCACCTACCGCAGCATGCCGTCGGCCGAGCGCAAGAAGAGAGTGCAAGAAGTGCTCGAGCGCGTCGGGATGGCGCACCGCATGAAGCATTACCCCTCACAACTTTCGGGCGGCCAACAGCAGCGAGTGGCAGTGGCGCGCGCGCTGGTGGGGCAGCCGTCGATCCTGCTGGCGGACGAGCCGACCGGAAACCTGGACTCGAAGAATAGCGAAGCCGTGATGGAGCTTTTGCGGCAACTGCACCGGGAAGGCGCCACCATTTGCATGGTGACGCACGACCCGCGGTACGCGAGCATCGCAGATCGCGCCATTCATCTCTTCGACGGGCGCATCGTTGAGGACACGGTCGGGACGCGCGTCGAGAGCGTCTGACGAATTTCAACTAAACAGCGCGGGCAACGCGCAACGAGCGGTAACTAAAGGCGAACTCGGTTGCGAGATCGATCGCTAGACGTGTGTTCTGACGCGGGGCGCAGATTCAATGGCGCTGCCGCGGATTTTTGTTTGGCCTCGGGTTTTAGGGATTTTTCGGATCGTAGGGGCGGGGCTTGCTCCGCCCGCCGAGGTAAAAATCGTCGCGAGTGGCGATATTCGAGATGAATCGTGCCTCCTTGAATTAGCGAGTATCGAAGGTGGCACGTTTCGGGCAGGGTTTACGCCGACGGGCGGAGCAAGCCCCGCCCCTACGGAAGACCGAAGCGTGAAATCAGCTCAGTTCGATATGTCCGTGCAGACAGTTTAGCGGAGTGAGGTCAGGGAGAGGCTAGTGAATACATTGGTACAGGATTTGCGGCATGCCTTGCGAATGATGGCGAATGCGCCTGCGTTTGCGGCGATTGCGATTCTGACGCTGGCGCTGGGGATTGGCGGCAACGCTACCGTGTTTAGCTGGATTCGATCGATTCTGCTCAATCCGATTCCTTCGGTGCGGGATTCCCAGCAGATGGTGGCCGTGGAATCCATCATGCCGAGCGGCGAATATCACACCAGCTCGTATCCCGATTACAAAGATTTTCGCGCGCAGAATCACGTTTTTTCGGACGTGATTGGATTCGAGCTTTCGGGCGTGAACATGAGCTTGCGGAACACGGAGCCGGCGGAGCGCGTGTGGGGAATTATCGCCACGGAAAATTACTTCGACGTGCTGGGCGTGCGCGCGGCAATGGGCAGCACATTTCACGAGCAGGCGAATCAGGCGCTGAATTCCGATCCTTACATTGTGCTGAGCTATGGCTTGTGGGCGCGGAGGTTCGGCTCGGACCCGAATGTGGTGGGCAAGATCGTTCATCTCAATGGGCATCCGTTCACGATTATCGGAGTGGCGCCGCGCGCGTTTTTCGGGACGATTGTGGGAATCGACGCGCAGTATTTCGTGCCGATGATGATGCAGCCGCAAGTGCTGCCGGGCGAGAGCATCGAGGAGCGCAATCCGACGTTCGTGCACATCATGGGACGGCTGAAGCCGGGAGTGAGCATCGCGCAGGCGCAGGCGGATTTGGCGACGATCGCGGGGAATCTGGCGAGAGAGTATTCGACGACGAGCGAAAACGTGGGCGTGTTTGTTGGGCCGGTGTGGAAGGCGCATTACGGCGTGCAGGATTTTCTGCGCAGCGTGCTGGGATTTTTGATGGTGATCGCGTCGCTGGTGCTGCTGATTGCGTGCGTGAACGTGGCGAACCTGCTGCTGGCGAGGGCGACGGTGCGCGAGCGCGAAATCGCGATTCGCGCGGCGATGGGAGCGAGCCGCAACCGATTGATCCGGCAAATGCTTTCTGAAAGCGTAGTGCTGGCTGTGGCGGGGGGAATCGGCGGGATTTTTCTGGCGTTATGGGGCGCGAATTTGCTTTCGTTTTTCACGCCGGCGACGAAGCACCTGCCGATTGGACTCACGCTGGGCGTGGATAAGACCGTGCTGGCGTTCACGTTGATCTTATCGATCGCGACGGGAATTATTTTTGGGCTGGTGCCGGCATGGCGCGGGTCGCGGACGAATTTGAATGAATCGCTGAAATCGGCGGGGCGCGTGACGGAAGGGCGCGCGGGAAGCCATCGCTTGCGCGACGCGCTGGTGATTGCGGAAGTTGTGTTCGCGACGGTGCTGCTGGTTTGCGCGGGCTTGCTGCTGCGCAGCATGAGAAATGCGGAAGCGGCGGGGCCGGGATTTAAAACGGATCACGTGGCGCTGGCGGCGTTTGATTTGCGCACCAGCGGATATTCGAGCGAAGAGGCGACGCTTTACTACGACCGGTTGCTCGAAAAAATCCGCACGCTTCCGGGCGTGGAATCGGCGAGCCTCGAGCGATTCGTGCCGCTGTGGTTTACCGGGCGCAGCTATTCGCCGGTGGAGGCCGAGGCCTACACACCGGCGCCCGGCGAAGACATGAACATCGATTTGAATATGGTCGGCGCGGATTATCTGCATACGCTGCAGATTCCGTTGCTATCCGGCCGCGATTTCACCGAGCAGGACCGGCCGGACTCGCCGAAAGTCGTGATCGTGAATCAGACGCTGGCGAAGCGCTTCTGGCCGGGACAGGACGCGACCGGGCACCGCCTGCTGGTTTGGGGAGATTGGCGGACGGTGGTGGGCGTGGCGCGGGACATTAAATATCACCGCATGAATGAACCGCCGCAGTCATTCCTCTATATTCCATCGCTGCAAGCGCACGGGACGGACGCAAACATCATCGTGCGATCGGAACTTCCGACAGCGGCGGTGGTGAACGCGGTGCGAGCGGCGGCGATTTCGCTGGATGCGAAAGTGCAGCCGCTTGAGGCGGATGATCTGGGCGGACTGCTGCACGTGTCGATGTTTGCGAATCGGACCGCGGCATCGCTGGCTTCGGTGCTGGGCGGGCTGGGATTGCTGCTCGCGGCGCTGGGAATTTATGGCGTGCTTTCTTACAGCGTGAGCCAGAGATTCCGCGAAATCGGGATTCGCGTGGCTTTGGGGGCGCAGAAGGGGCACGTGTTGAGGCTGGTGGTGGGGAAAGGATTGCAGCTTGCGATTTTGGGAGCGGCGGCGGGAGCGGCGGTGGCGTTGTTGGTGACGCGCGCGATGAGCAATTTGCTTTTTGGCGTGAGTGCTAGCGATCCGTTGACATTTGTGGCTGTGGCCTTGGGAGTGACGTTCGTTGCGGCATTTGCGGCTTATTTGCCGGCGAGACGAGCGATGCGCGTGGATCCGATGGTGGCGTTGCGTTACGAGTGAGCGCACGTGGCGGTTTCGTGGGCGGATTGCGATTGGGGCGACATTTACTGCGGAGGCGGCGATGGGCGCTTTGATGCAGGACATGAAGTTTGGAGTGAGGATGCTGCGGAAATCGCCGGGATTTACGCTGGTGGCGATTTTGACGCTGGCGCTGGGGATCGGCGCGAATACCGCGATTTTCAGCATCGTGAAGGCGGTGATCCTGCAGCCGCTTTCCGGCGTGCGGCATTCGGATGAAATCGTAGCGGTGGGGGACCATCATGCGGCGGGCGATACTTTTCCGCTTTCCTATCCTCTGTACCGGGCGTTGCGCGACAAGAATGGCGTGCTCGAGTCGCTGGCGGCAGACTGCCCGATTACTTTCGCCGTGAAATCCGGCAGCGAGACCAAGAGAAAATTGGGCGAGGTCGTGACCGGAAATTATTTCGATGCGCTCGGAGTGCATGCCGAGCTCGGGCGGACCTTCACGCCCGATGACGACAAAGTGCCGGGAGGCGAACCGCTAGTGGTGCTGAGCCACGAGTTGTGGAAATCGCAGTTCGGCTCGGATCCCTCGGCGATCGGGCGCAGCGTCACGATTGACGGAAAATTGTTCACCATCATCGGCGTGATGCCGGAGGATTTTCACGGCGCGAACGTAGGAATCCCGGCGCAACTCTATGTTCCAGCGATGATGCAGCCGGTGGTGCTGCCGGTGGAAGTGGCGGGCGGAAATATTTTGGAAGTCGCGGGAGCGAACTGGCTCTTTGCGTTCGGACGGCTGAAGCCCGGCGTGACGCCTGCGACGGCGCAGGCAGCGATGACGGTGAGCGTGCAAGATTTCGCCAAGTCACAGGGCGAGACGTCGGGAACGGAAACTGCCTCTGTTTCTCCCATGTGGAAGACTCCGTTTGGGGCCGCGCCGACGCTGCTTCCGATCGTGGCGTTGCTTTCGGGGACGGTGGCGTTTGTGCTGCTGATCGCGTGCGCGAACGTGGCGGGATTGCTGATTGCGCGCTCGACGGCGCGGCGCACCGAAGTGGCGATCCGCGTGGCGCTGGGAGCGGGGCGCGGGCGATTGATGCGGCAATTGCTGAGCGAGAGCGTGCTGATGTCGCTGGTGGGCGGAGCCGCGGGGCTGTTGCTGGCGCTGTGGGCTACGAATTTTATGGCGCATCCGCCGGAGGCGCTGGGCGTGCCGTTGAGCCTCGACGCGCGGTTGGACGCGCAAGTGTTTGGATTCACGCTGGTGGTGGCGACGCTGGCGGGAATTTTGTTTGGCCTCGCGCCGTCGCTGCTGGCCTCGCGCGTGGATTTGGTTCCCGCGCTGAAGGGAGAAGAGGGCGGGCGGCGCTCGAGGAAATCGCCGCTGCGTTCCGGGCTGGTGGCGGTGCAGGTGGCCGTGTCGCTGGTGCTGCTGGTGGGATCGGGGCTGTTGTTGCGAAGCGTGCTGGCAGCTCGCGCGACGGATTTGGGATTCAAGCCAAATGACATCCTATCGGTATCGGTGGATACAGGTCCGGCTGGGTACGACGAGGCGCGAATCAAATCGTTTCTTCGCCAAGCCATCGACCAAGTCGGAGCGCTGCCGGGAGTGCAAGCGGTAGCGTCGGCGCAGGCCGGACCGGTGGCGCAGGCGAACTCCTATTCGACAACGGTAATCGTAGATGGCTACCAGCCGCTGAGAGACGAGTCCATGACCGTAGGCTTCGACATGATCTCACCCGACTTTTTCAAAACGCTGGGCCTGCCGTTGCGCGCCGGACGCGAGTTCACTTGGGCGGACGATAGCAAACAGCCGCGCGTGGCGGTTGTGAACGAAACGATGGCAAAAAGATTTTGGCCGGGGAAGAGCGCCATCGGACAGCGCGTGAAAGGCGAGACGGACAAGTGGGACGAAGTGGTCGGCGTGGTGGCGGATACGAAGTATCAAGCGATGTCGGAAAAGCCGGCGCCTTACTATTACGTTGCCTTCCAGCAAACAGTGGGCTCGAAGATCGCGCTGTTCGTGCGCACTGGCGCGGCGCCCGAATCGCTGGCGAACACGATTCAGGCGACGGTAACCAAGATGGATCCGGCGCTCAGCGTCAGCAACTTGAAGACGATGCGGCAGAGAATCGAAAGTTCGCTGGTGGGTTACGAAGGAACGGCGCTGGTACTCAGCGTCGCGGGAATCATCGGATTGCTGCTGGCGACGATCGGGATTTATGGAGTGGTAGCGTATTCGGTCGCGCAGCGGACGCACGAAGTGGGAATCCGCATGGCGTTAGGCGCAAATCCTCGGAATATTCTGCGGCTGATTCTGAGGCAAGGGATGGTGCCGGCTTTGATTGGCGTGGCGATTGGATTGGCCGGCTCATTTGCGCTGACGCGATTGATCGCGGGTCAGCTCTACGGCGTGAAGCCGACTGATCCGCTGACCTTGGCGGCGGTTTCGATTTTGCTGTGCCTGGTGACTGCGGCGGCGTGCGTGATTCCTGCGCGGCGGGCGATGCGCGTGGATCCAATGGTGGCGTTGCGCTACGAGTAGGGGGGCGGGTTAACACGCCCCCGGGTTGGCTGGGGTTTTGCGTTTGATATGGCCGCAAAAAATCCAAACCCAATGCCAAACCGGATTTCCGCCAAGGCGGACCGGCCCCTACAGGCGAAGGCCCCGGAATTGCGCCTAGGAAACGGATGCGAATCGTGCGAACGATGATTAGCGGACTTTTGCAGGATATGAAATTCGCTTTGCGAATGCTGGCCAAGGCGCCGGGATTCGCTGCGATCACCATTTTGACCATTGCGCTGGGCATTGGCGCGAATACGGCGATTTTCAGCGTGGTGAATGCGACGCTGCTGGCGCGTCCTGCTTTTCAGCAACCCGAGCGGCTGGTGATGGTGTGGGAGAGAAACCGCCAGCTTTCGCTCGACCGCAACGTGGTCTCGCCCGGAAATTTTCTGCACTGGCGGCAGGAAAACACTTCGTTCGATCGCATGGCCGCTCTCTACGATTTCGATACAAGCATGACCGGCCGGGGAAATCCGGAAAGAATTCCGGCGCAGGCGGTGACGCCGGAAATGATGTCGCTGCTGGGAGTGCGCGCGCATCTGGGGCGCACGTTCGTGACGGAAGACGGCGAAGCGGGAAAAGATAATGTTGTGATTTTGAGCTATGGACTGTGGCAGCGGCGATTTGGATCGGACCGCAACGTGGTGGGAAAAACCGTGATTCTCGACGATCAGGTGCTCACCGTGATCGGCGTGATGCCCGCGGGATTTCAATTTTTCGTGGCGCAATGGTCGTTGACGGGACAGAAAGCGGAATTGTGGGAACCGATTGCGTTCAGCAAGGAGAACTGGACTCCGGTGGGGCGATACATGACGGTGGTAGCGCGATTGAAACCGGGCGTGACTTTGGCGCAGGCGCAATCGGAAATGGATGCCACCGCGGCGGGACTCGAGAAGCAATTTCCGCAGGCGGATACGGGCTGGGGCGTCGCGTTGGTTCCGCTGCACGAGCAGATGGTGGGCGGGATTCGTCCAGCGCTGCTGATTTTATTCGGCGCGGTGGGATTTGTGCTGCTGATTGCGTGCGCGAACGTAGCGAATTTGCAGTTGGCGCGCGCGACGGCGCGGCATCGGGAATTGGCGGTGCGCGCGGCGCTGGGAGCAAGTCGGCGGAGGCTTGCGTGGCAGTTGTTGACGGAGAGTTTGCTCATTGCGTTGCTCGGAGGCGTTGCGGGAGTGCTGCTGGCGCAGTGGGCGGTCGCGTTGCTGCTTGCAGCGGCGCCGCGGAGCATGACCGAATTGCAGAGCGTGCAGATTAATTTGCGCGTGCTCGGATTTTCGGGCGGGCTCGTGCTGCTCACCGGGATTTTTTTCGGGCTGGCGCCCGCGGCGGAGGTGTTGCGGCGCGACGTGAACGATGCTCTGAAAGAAGAAGGCCGCAGCGCTGGACAGGGCGCGCGAGGCGGACGGCTGCGCCGGATTTTGGTGGTGGCGGAAACGGGGATGGCGCTGGTGCTGTTGATTGGCGCGGGACTTTTGATCCGCAGCTTCGAGCGGCTGCAAGGAGTTTCACCGGGATTCGATCCGCGAGGGCTGCTTACGGTGAAAGTCGAATTGCCGCGGCAGCGTTACGCGAAACCGGAACAGCGCCTGGCATTTTTCCGTCAACTTTTGGAGCGCGTGCATGCGCTGCCGGGTGTGCAGGCGGCGAGCGGAAATGCGTTTCTTCCTTTCACCGGGATTGGATCGGCGACTGGATTTTCCGTCGTTGGCCGGCCGGTTCCTCCTGCGCTTTCGGATTTACCGAACGTGGACATGCGGGTGATCGAGCCGGACTATTTTCAGACCATGCGCATTCCGCTGATTCGCGGGCGATTCTTCAACGCGCGCGAATCAACCGAGGTAAGCCACGTGGTGATCATCAACGAAACGATGGCGCGCGAAACGTGGCCGAATGAGGATCCCATCGGCCAGCGCGTGGTGATTAACATGAAAGATGACAATGTTCCGAGCACAATCGTCGGCGTTGTTGGCGACGTGAAGTATGAAGGACTCGATACCACGCCGCATGCCATGTCGTACTGGCCGCATCCAGAGCTGCCGCTTCCATTTATGACGCTGGTGCTGCGCATAACGGGAGACCCACTGCGAATGGCGGGGCCGGTGCAGGAGCAGGTACGCGCGCTCGATAAAGATTTGCCGGTGTCGCGCGTGCGCACGATGGACCAGTGGATGGCGGATTCTACGGCGCAGGCGCGATTCAGCACGATGTTGCTGGCAGCGTTTGCGGGAGTGGCGATGGTGCTGGCGGTGGTGGGAATTTACGGCGTGACGGCGTACGCGGTGTCGAAGCGAACGCGCGAGATCGGAATACGCATGGCGCTCGGTGCGCAGATGGTGGATGTTTTGCGGCTCGTGGCGCACGAAGGTCTCTCACTAGCGCTTGCCGGAGTCGCGGCCGGGGTGGGGATTTCGCTGGTTATCACGCGATTGCTGCGAAGTCTTCTGTTTGAGATCAGCGCGCTTGATCCGTGGACGTTTGGCGGAGTCGCGTTGATTTTGCTGGCGGTGGCGCTGTTAGCGTGCCTGATTCCGGCGCGGCGCGCCATGCGCGTAGATCCGATGGTAGCGCTGCGCTACGAATGACGGTTTTGTAGGGGAGGGTCTTGAGCCCTCCCGGGGTTCGGCCCGGATGCAGCGAATGATTAGGATCAGTACGATCGAGTAATGGCGCGATCTTGCACGAAGAGGCCCGGCTAAAGACCGGGCCCTACGTTTGGAGTAAACCTTTGCATATTGGGCGCGTGGAGATGATGGGTCGCGCGTGGGAGCGATCTTGAGTGGACTGATGCAAGACCTGAGATTCGCGCTGCGGATGCTGCGGAAGTCGCCTGGATTTGCGGCTACGGCGATTCTGACTCTGGCACTCGGGATCGGCGCGAATACCGCCATCTTCAGCGTGGTGCAGCGCGTGCTCCTGCGGCCGCTTCCTTATCCGCACGCTGAAAACCTCGTGCAGATTTCAAACAGCTACAAACCGGTGTGGCCGCAACTTGGATTATCGCCGGGGGATTATTCGGACTGGCGGCAGCAGGCGCGCAGCTTTTCGGAGATGGGCGCGTATGTGGCGATCTCGGCGGGATTCAATATGACCGGCGAGGGTGCAACGGAGCGGATTCAGGCCTGCTATTCGACGGCGGAATTGTTCCCGTTGCTCGGAGTTCGCGCGGCGCTCGGGCGGACATTTGTGCCCGAGGAAGACAAGACAGGCAGCGCGCCGGTGGCGATGCTTAGCCATCGCTTTTGGCTGAGCCACTTTGGCGGAGATGCGAGCGCGGTCGGGCGCACGATCACACTGGATGGCCAGCGCTACACGCTGGTCGGCGTATTGCCGGGTGATTTTCAGTTGGAGAGCTGGCCCGATATTTGGCTGCCGAGCGGGCAGTATCCCGATGATCTCACCGGGCGGGTGCATCACCCGTTTACCGTGCTCGCGAGGCTGAAGCCGGGCGTCGGCTTGGCCCAGGGACAATCTGAAATCGAATCGCTGAATCGCCACGAGCTCGAGGCCTTTCCGGATACGCACAAAAATTTTGGCGTGCTGGTGCAGCGATTCGAGGATCCCTCGGCGGTGAAACTGCGGCGGACGCTGCTTGTGTTGTTCGGCGCGGTCGGCCTGGTGTTGCTGATCGCGTGCGCCAACATCGTGAATCTGGTGCTGGCGCGGAATACCAGCCGCGAGCGCGAAATTGCGCTGCGCACGGCGTTGGGCGCGAATCGCTGGCGCATGGTCCGGCAACTGGTGACGGAAAGCGTGCTGCTTTCGTTCATCGGCGGAGCGCTCGGAGTGCTATTGGCCAGCGTGGGGATTGAAGCTTTGACGGCAATGCTTCCGGCGGATCTGGCGGTTGTGCATGACGTGACGCTGAACGGCGTCGTGCTCGCGTTCACGCTGGGCGTTTGCGTGCTCACCGGTGTGGCCTGCGGATTGTTGCCCGCCTTGCAGACGCTGCGCGCCGATCTGGGCAGTGTGATCAAGCAGGGGACGAAGAGCTCGAGCGGATTTGGAAGCCGCCGCGCGCATGACTTTCTGGTGATTTCGGAAATTGCGATGGCATTGCTCACGTTGATTGGCGCGGGCTTGCTGCTGCGGAGCTTTCATCATCTTGTGAGCGTGAGCCCCGGATTTGCCACCGATCACGTGCTGACGATGCAGATTCCTCAAGCGGCGATTCCGCCGGCGCAGTTAAACCAGCTATCGAACGACCAGCAACTTGAACTGGGCCGCAAGCAATCGCTGCAATTCGAGGAGTTGGCCGCGAGAATTGAGGCGCTGCCGGGAGTGAAGCACGCCGGCGGAATCGACGTGCTGCCGCTGGCCTCGGCGCTGAAGCAAGCCTCGCGCTTCGTGATCGAAGGGCGGCCGGTTCCTGAAGCAGGCGCTCGGCCCGTGGCGCAGATTCGCTCGGTGAACCTGGGCTATTTTGCAGCGGTTGATATTCCACTTCTTCAGGGCCGCCTGTTCAACCAAGCGGATTGGGCGCAGCAAAATGCCATCGTCGTCAATCAATCATTGGCGCGGCGCTATTGGCCCGACGGCGACGCGCTTGGCAAGCGGATTAATGTTTGTTCGCTCGCTCCGCAACCCTGCTGGTTCACGATTATCGGAATTGTCGGCGATGTGCATCAATTCGGCCTCGATGCCGAACCGACCCTCGACGCGTATTTCTCGGGAGGTTGGACGCCTTATCTGGTGATTCGCACTTCGAGCGATCCCGCCGCGCTGGCAATTGCGGCCACGGACGCGGTGCACAAATTCGATCCGAATCTTCCGGTCGCGCAAGTGTTGACGATGGATGAGCTGCTCTCGGATTCGGTGGCGCCGCGGCGATTTGCGGCTGTCCTGATCGGCACATTCGCGGGGCTGGCGCTGCTGCTGGCTGCCGTCGGAATTTATGGCGTGACGAGCTACACGGTGAGCCAACGCACGCAGGAAATCGGCATTCGCATGGCGCTAGGCGCGCTGCCCGCCAACGTCCGCGGCTTGATTCTCGGACGCACGATGAGGCTTGCAGCGGCCGGGTTGGCGCTGGGCCTGACCGGCGCTTTCGTCGTCACCCGCTATCTCGGAAGCCTGCTCTACGAGGTGCGCGCCTCCGATCCGGCGACATTTGTCGTTGTGAGCGTGGTGCTGGCCGCGGCCGCGTTAGCCGCCTGCTTGATTCCGGCGCGGCGGGCGATGCGCGTCGATCCGATGGTGGCATTGAGATATGAGTGAGCATGGATGGAGCGATGGCATTGAGGTCGGCATGATTTGCGCCGATGCGGAAGATGCCCGGCTAAAGGGGTTGCTGAAAAAAGGCGAAATGTTGTCGTTCTGAGGAGTCCGCCGTTGTGCGGAGCTTTGATTTTGCAGTGAGGTCGTCGGAGGGCGCAGCAAGCCGGCGCCCCTACGAAAGCAAAGGCAGATGCAGATCCCTCGCTTCGCTTGGAGGCATCGATGGGCAATATGATGCAGGACATTCGCTATGCGCTGCGGATGCTGCGCAAATCGCAGGGCTTCACCATCGTGGCGATTCTCACGCTGGCGATCGGCATCGGTGCCAGCACGGCAATTTTCTCTCTGCTCGACCAGATTCTTCTGCGGCGCTTGCCGGTGCAGAAGCCCGAGCAGCTCGTTGTTCTGCGTTCGCCCGGCGATGTGAGCGGCAGCCGCTGGGCTGACGGCGGTCCGGAGGGCCAGACATTTTCCTATCCGATGTTCAAGGCGCTGCGGGAGAAGAACGAAGTGCTGACCGGGCTGCTAGCGCGGTACGTCACGAGCGTGAGCGTTTCTTACCAGGGCGACACGGAACTGGCTGAGTGCGAACTCATCTCTGGAAATTATTTCGAGGTGCTCGGCGTCCGGCCGGCGCTCGGGCGCGTCTTCTCGATGAATGATGAGCAGGCGGCGGGAGCGAATCCGGTCGTGGTGTTGAGCTACGGCTATTGGCAGCGGCATTTCGGCGCCAATCCACAAGTTCTGAATCAATCGGTCCCGATCAATGGAATGCCGATGACCATCGTCGGCGTCGCGCAGGCTGGATTCAAGGGCGTACAGGCGGGGCAAGCGCCGGATGTTTTTATTCCGCTCACGATGACCGCGCAGGCTGCGCCAAACGAGTGGAAGATCGAAGAGTGGGACGACTATTGGCTTCCGCTAATCGGCCGGATAAAGCCGGGGATGTCGATGAAGCAGGCGGAGGCGTCGCTGCAGGTGACGTATCACGCGCTGGTGGAGGAACAAGCTGCGCAGACCACGAAGTGGGCGTCCGAGACGCGGCGGCAACAGTTCATTGATCGCAAGCTGTTGTTAATGCCGGGCTCGCAGGGACGGCCGACATTGCAGAACGACGCGCAGGCGTCGCTGCTGGCGCTCGGTGGCATGGTGATTTTGGTGCTGCTAATCGTGTGCACGAACGTGGCGAGCCTGTTGATGGCGCGGGGAGCATCGCGCAGCCGCGAGTACGCGATACGGAGAGCGCTGGGCGCGGAGCGAGGCCGGTTGGTGCGCGCCGTGTTGATTGAAAGCTTGATGCTGTCGCTGGCCGGCGGGCTGGCTGGGCTGCTCGTCGCGGTGTGGGGCATTGACACGCTGACGCGGATTGCGTCGAGCGGCAACGGAATCGAGGGGCTCTCGGCGAATCTTGATCCGCGGATTCTGACTTTTAACTTTGCGGTTGCAGTGGGCGTTGGAATTCTCTTCGGAATTGCCCCGGCGCTGCGGTTTTCCGCGAGCGATTTGAACGTGGTGTTGCGGGATCAGGATCGCAGCTCGACGTCTGGGGCAGGCCACGTGCGGATTCGCAAAGTATTCGTGGCCGCGCAGATGGCGCTGACGGTGCTGCTGCTGAGCGGCGCTGCGCTGATGACGCAGACACTCTGGAACCTGCGAAAAGTGGACTTGGGAGTGAAGGCCGATCACGTGATGCAGTTCTCGGTTTCGCCTTCGCTGAACGGCTATACGCCGGCGCGCACCGCGGCATTCACAAATCAACTGACCGAGGCGCTGGCGGCGCTTCCTGGCGTTCAAGGAGCGAGCGCGGCGCAAATCGCGTTGCTGATCGGCTCGGACAACAATGGAGGCGTCGAAATTGAAGGCAAGAAACGCGACGGAGACCCTGAAGAGCAGCGTGTGAGCCGGAACCGCGTTGGCCCAAATTTCTTTTCGACCTTGGGCGTGCCGTTGCTGGCGGGGCGGGAATTCTCGGCGAGCGATACGTTGGAAAGTCCGAAAGTCGCGATCGTCAATGAGACGTTTGTGCGGCAGTACCTGTCCGACCGTAATCCTGTCGGCGCGCGATTCGGATTTGGTACCGGCAACGGAGTAAAGACCGACGTCGAAGTCGTGGGAGTGGTCAGGGATGAGAAGTACGCGCACGTTCGCGAAGACAAGCGAGCGTTCGTGTTTTCGCCACTTGTTCAGGATAAGACGCTCGGCGAAGCCACGTTCTACGTTCGAACAGCTCAACCGCCGGAATCGATTTCCGGCGCGATTCGCGACACCGTGCGGAAAATCGATCCTTCGCTGCCGACCGCGCACATGAAGACGGAAGAAACGGTCGTGAGCGAGGACTTGTCCGGCGAAACGATCGTGGCGGGAATGTCGCTGACGTTCGGATTGGTGGCGGCGCTCCTCGGGTGCGTAGGAATTTACGGCGTTCTGGCGTTTCTGGTGGTGCAGAGGACGCGCGAGATCGGAATACGGATTGCGCTGGGCGCGATGCAAGGAGATATCCGGCGATTGGTGTTGCGCGAGGCGGTGGTGCTTGTCGCCATCGGAGTGGCGATTGGGGTGCCGGCTGCGTACGGGCTTGGACGGTTGATGGATTCTATGCTGTACGGAGTGAGCGCGGGGCAGCCGCTGACGCTGCTGGCGGGGCCGGCATTGATGGCGGTGGTGGCGCTGGCGGCGGCTTACATACCGGCGCGGAGAGCCACGCGCATGGATCCGATGGTGGCGTTGAGATACGAGTGAAATTGAACGGATGCCGGCCTGAAAGGCCGGCGCTACATAGAGCGGAGGAATGAATGGGAGCGGTGATTCAGGATGTGAAATATGCATGGCGGATGCTGCGGAAATCGCCTGGATTCACGATCGTGGTGGTTTTGACGCTGGCGCTGGGGATTGGCGCGAATACGGCGATTTTCAGCATGGTGGATTCGTTTCTTCTGCGGCCTTTGCCGGTGAAGGAAGGCAACCGGCTCGTCGTTCTTGCGTTTCAGCAGGGCAAAGGGCCGCTTCAAAACCAGGTTTCGGTACCTGAATATCGCGATTTGGCGGCGCAGAGCGGCGGAGTGTTCGACGGAGTATTCGGGTACGAGTTTGGCCTGGATGGACTGAGCGTGAATGGCAAGGCCGAACGAGTATTGACGAACTATGTGACGGGAAATTTCTTTTCGACGCTGGGAATAAAGCCCGCGCTCGGAAGATTCATACTGCCGGGCGAAGGGGAAAGTGTTGGCGCCGACCCAGTGATGGTTTTGAGTTACGCCTATTGGAAAGAACATTTCGGAAGTGCGCCGGACGTTGTGGGCAAGAAAGTTTCCGTGAATGGGCGGCCGGTAACGATCGTAGGTGTTGCGCCGGAGGGATTCACCGGCGTGTTCACGCTAGCGTCCACGCAGGGGTACCTGCCGCTGGGGATGGCGACGTCCGAGAATCCACCGGACTTCATGACCAACCGCGGCGATCGCAATATGGCTGTGCTGGCGCGGCTGCGGCCGGGCGTCGGCATCAAGGAAGCGGATGCATCGCTCGGGGTTATTGCGCAACGCTTTTCGCAGGACCATCCGGAAGTCGAAAAAGATATGAGCATCCAAGCATTCCCGGAGATGCGTTCGCGGCCGAATCCTGATCCGAACAACACCATCCTGCTGATCTCCGCAATGTTCGTCGGGCTGGCAACGATCGTCCTGGTGCTGGCATGCGTGAATGTGGCCAACATTCTTCTGGTGCGGGCGACGATTCGCGAACGTGAAATGGCCATTCGCGCGGCGCTGGGGGCCGCACGAGGCCGGCTGATGCGGCAGTTGCTTACGGAGAGCGTGTTGCTCGCCGTGCTGGGAGGCGCAGCAGGGATCTTGCTCGGGGCGTGGGGAAGCGCCGCGGTCAGCTCGATTCAGATCGGAGTTGATCTACCGGTGCATCTCGATTTCAGCCTGGATTGGCGCATCTTCACATTTGCGTTCGCCGCTGCTTTGCTTACGGGCTTGATTGTCGGGGCCATTCCGGCAATCCGCATCTCGCGCGGAAATTTGAGCACGATTCTGCATGAAGGCGGACGCAGCGTTGCCGGAGGGCGGCACCGCTTGCGGAACGCGCTGGTGATGGCGCAAGTGGCAGGCTCGCTGATGCTGCTGATCATCGCGGGATTATTTGCGCGCAGCTTGCAGAAGGCGCAGAAGACCGACCTGGGATTCCGTCCGGAAGGCGTCGTCAATCTCAGCATGGATCCGGCTGAAATTGGTTACAGCGATTCGCGCGGCATGGAGTTCTTCAAGACGGTGCTGGATCGCGTGAGGGAGCTTCCGGGTGTGGAGTCAGCTAGCCTGACAAACGCGGTGCCGATGGGTTACTTCAACGATGCGGACACGCTTACTATCGATGGATTCGAGCCGTCGGCGGGCCAGGCCGCGCCGTTTGCATTTTACGGCGTGATCTCGCCGGACTACTTCCGCACGCTGCAGATACCGCTGCTGCGCGGCAGGACATTCTCGGACGCGGACAGCTTAACGGCGCCCTACGTGGCCATCGTGAACGAAACGATGGTGCAGCGCTACTGGCACGATGTGGATCCGATCGGGCGGCACTTCCGGTTGGCGGGAGACGCGAGCCATCAGGTCGAGATTGTCGGCGTGGCAAAGAATTCGCGATACAACGGAGGAACGGGCACAATCGGGGCCTGCTTTTATCTACCACTCGCGCAGCATTACGCCGGCAATTCTCTTTCGACGCTGCAAGTGAAGTCGGCTGCGCCGCCGGCGCAAATGATCCGGGAGACGGAACAGTTGATCAGTAGGCTCGCGCCCGACTTGCCGGTGTTCGACGTGAGGACGATGACGGAAGGGCTGAACACGCTTAACGGGCTCCTCATTTTCAAGATCGGCGCAGGGCTGGCCGCGACGATGGGATTCCTCGGTTTGATTCTTGCGGTGGTGGGCGTATACGGCGTGATTTCCTATGCTGCCAGCCAGAAAACGCATGAGATCGGAATTCGCATGGCGCTTGGGGCGCGGCCAGCGGACATTTTGAGGATGGTGTTCGGAGAAGGGCTGCTGATCGTCGGAATTGGGATCATCGCGGGGCTGCTGGCCGCGTTTGCATTTGCGCGCTTGGTGGGCGATTTCATCGCGGTGAGCACGACCGATCCGGCAACCTACGTGGCAGTGACGATGGTGCTCGCGAGCGTGGCGCTCGCTGCCTGCTGGATACCGGCGCGGCGATCGATGCGCGTGGACCCGGTGGTGGCGCTGCGGCACGAGTGATTCTGGAGGTTCGAAGTTAGAGATTGGACAGAAAGAGCAGGGTACGGCGATGGGTACTGTGATTCAGGATTTGAAGTATGCAGTGCGGATGCTGCGGAAGGCGCCGGGATTTACGATCGTCGCGGTGCTGACGCTGGCGCTGGGAATTGGGGCAAACACCGCGATCTTTTCCGTTGTGAATGCTGTGCTGCTTCGACCTCTCGCCTTTGCACATCCTGAACAGCTCTTCGACGTCGGCCAGGAATCGAAGCATGGATTCGAGACATTGAGTCCCGGGGACTATCTCGATGTCGCGGCGCAGAATCACTCGTTTGAGCAATTCGCGGCGTATCGCGAAGACAGCCTGACGCTCACAGACACCGGGACGCCGGAAAAAATCTCAGGAGTGGTAACGACGCCGAATTTGATATCGCTGTTGGGCGTGGCGCCGCGGCTGGGTCACGGGTTTTTGACCGGTCCAGATGCGGCTACGAGTGGCAGGCAGGTGGTGTTGAGCTACGCGCTTTGGCAGCGGCGCTTCGGCGCCAGTGAGGAAATCATCGGCAAGACGATCTCGCTTGACCGCGAAACATTCACGGTCGAAGGAGTGATGCCGCCTGAATTTGCGTTTCCGCCTGAGGCTGAATTGTGGGTGACGCCGCGCGCGGGATTTCCGGTGCCGGAACACCCGCTGCAGCCTGATAACAATCCGGCGGAGTCGCGAGGAATTCATTATCTGGACCAAGTGGCGCGATTGAAGCCGGGAGTCACGCTGGAGCAAGCGCGAGCGGATTTGAATGTGGTGATGCAACAAATCGTGAAGGCTCATCCGGATTCGGACTTGATGGATGCGCGTGCCTGGTTGCAGCCGCTGCAGGAATCGCAAGTGGAAGATGCGAGGCCGGCGCTGGTTGCGCTGCTGGGTGCTGTCGGGTTTGTCCTGCTGATTGCCTGTGCAAACGTCGCGAATCTGCTGCTGGCGCGGGGAACAGCGCGGAGCAAGGAATTTGCGGTGCGCACGGCGCTTGGGGCAGGACGATCGCGGCTCGCGAGGCAGTTGATTACGGAGAGCGGACTGCTGGTCGTCCTAGCGGCGGGCGCGGGGATTCTTTTGGCGATATGGGGCGTTGGCCCGCTCAGGTCATTTCTCGCGGCGACGGTCGGCTGCCTGCCTGTGGTTCATCCCGACGCGCGCGTCCTTGGATTTACTTCGGCACTCTGCGTAGTCGCATGCGTGGCATTCGGGATTTGGCCGGCGCTGCGGGCATCGCGGCTTGATCCGAATCGCGTCCTGAAAGAAGGCGGAAGAGGAGCGCAGCCCGCCCGGCGCAGTGGCCAGAACTTACTCGTGATTGTGGAGACGGCGCTGGCGCTCGTTCTGCTTGTGGGAGCTGGTCTGCTGCTGAAGAGTTTTTCGAAGCTTGTTTCCGTGGACGAAGGATTCCGAACCGATCACATTCTTACCGCGAGACTGTCGCTCGCGCCGTCGAATTACCCGACACCGGAATCGCGCGCGCGGTTCGCCGGAAATATTCTGCGGAACTTACAAGCGTTGCCGGGAGTGCGCAGCGCCAGCGTGGTATCGAGGCTCCCGCTCAATCGAGGCTACAGCTCGCGCAGCTTCTCGATCGACGGGCGCAGCTATTCTCCCGAACACAACTCCGAGTTTGACCCGGCGGCTTACTCGGCGGCGAGCCCGGATTATTTTGCGTCGCTGGGAATCCCGCTGCTCGAAGGGCGCTCTTTCTCGGATACGGATAAAGCAAGCGCGCCGCCGGTGGCGATCATCAACCGCGCCATGGCGGCGCAGTATTGGCCGAATCAAAATCCGCTGGGGCAGCGGCTGAAGATTGGCTCCTACGACGGCAAGAGTCCGTGGATGATGATCGTCGGCGTGGTGGGAGATGTGCACCAACACTCGCTCGGCGAGCCGCCGGACCCGATGTTTTACGCGCCCTACGCGCAGGATCCGTGGACGTTCATGACGGTGACGGTGCGGACGGCTAGCCCGCCTGCGAGCGCCGCGGCGGGGCTAGTCAGCGCGATCCGGAGCGTTGATTCCGAGGAAGCTGTGGATCACATACGGACTATGGAAGATGTGGTGTCGCTATCGGTGGCGCCGAAGCGGTCTTTGGTCGCGCTCATCGCCGCGTTCTCGGGAGCGGCGCTGCTGCTGGCGGGGGTGGGCGTGTTCGGAGTCGTGTCGTTCAGCGTGGGGCAGCGGACTCATGAAATCGGTATCCGGCTGGCGCTGGGAGCATCGCCGGCGCAAGTGCTGCGCTCCGTGTTGGTCGAAGGATTGCGGATGGCATCTATCGGCATCGCGCTGGGAGCGTTGGGAACGCTGGCTTTGCGGGGCACGCTCGCGCATCTTCTGTTCGCCGTGAGCCCGGCGGACCCTTCGACGTTCCTGGTGGTGGGCGCGCTGCTGATTGCGACGGTGCTGGTAGCGTGCTGGATTCCGGCGCGTCGGGCGACGCGGGTGGACCCGATGGTGGCGCTGCGGTACGAGTGAAGGGCCTGACGTGTAGGCTACGATCCCTGATGTCCGATCTTGGGACGAGGGTATCCCGCAACTGGGCAAAAGTCGCACATTCTCAGTGCTAACCGTTCTCTAATCAACACATAACAAGACATTTAAGAGAAGTTGCGGCTGGTACTCAGAGTGCCGTCCAGATGTGCGACCTGGTGGCGAGTATTCATCCGCTTCACTGGGTCGACTGACCAGAATGGCCTCACAAAGCCAACCGATTATCGAGGAAGAGCGAGGGATCATTCCCAGGATTCTGATAGCCGACGACCAGCCGGACGTGGTGGAAGCCTTGCGGCTGCTTTTGAAGACGCAGGGATACGACACGGAATCGGCGAGTTCGCCTGCGAGCATTCTTTCGGCGCTGGAGGCCCGCGAGTTTGATCTGCTGTTGATGGATCTGAACTACGCGCGGGACACGACTTCGGGGCGCGAAGGGCTCGATTTGCTCGAGCGCATCCAGTCGCGCGAGGCGTATCCGCCGATCGTGGTGATGACGGGCTGGGCGACGGTGGGGCTGGCGGTGCAGGCGATGCAGCGCGGCGTGGGAGATTTTGTGGAGAAGCCGTGGGTGAATTCGCGGCTGATCGAGATTCTCGAAAAGCAGATCGCGCTGGGACGCGAGCGGCGCGAGATGAAGCGCCACGAACGCGAGAACGAGCTGGAGCGCATCGAGTTCTCGGAGAAACTGCGGCTGCAAGAGCAGGAAATGTCCGAGGCGCTCAGCATTCAGATGCGATTGCTGCCCGCGGAAATCCCGCAAGCGCCGGGATACGAGATTGCGGCGGACTGGCGCCCGGCGCGAATTGTGGGCGGAGATTATTACGACGTCCTGCGATTCGATGAGAACACGCTGGGATTCTGCATCGCCGATGTGGCGGGAAAAGGAATGCCGGCGGCGCTGCTGATGTCGAATCTGCAGGCGGCGGTGCGGGGATTGGCGTCGCCGAGCGTATCTCCCGCGGAGCTCTGCGAGGCGATCAACCGGCTGATTTGCCGGAGCATCGGCGGCGACCGGTTCATCACATTTTTCTACGCGATGCTCGATATTCCTACCGGCCGGCTTCGCTACACGAATGCAGGGCATCCGACGCCGCTGGTGATACGCCGCGACGGATCGCACGAGGCGCTGTGCGAAGGCGGCAGCGTGCTCGGCGTCTTCGTTGGCGGGGAATTCCAGAATGGAGAGATTCAGCTGAATTCGGGGGACCGCGTTGTGCTGTTCACCGACGGGTTGCTGGAGGCCCACGACGGCGCGGGGGATGAATTCGGCACGCAGCGAATTCTGGCGGAGGGGCTCTCGCTCCGTCACGGCGATGCTGCTGCCGTGCTCAGCGGAATTTTCGAGAGGGTTCGCGAGTTCGGCGGACGTGAATTTGAGGATGACGCAACGCTGCTCGTGCTCGCGGTGAGCGGCGCCGCTGGATTGGATGATACGGCTCGCGGAGAGCGGAATCGCCGGGGCGCGGAACGCTAGCGAGAGCTGTTGCGTTTCGAGAAACAGGAAAAATCAGGAAACCAGTGGAGGCCGGGATGAGCAGCCTGCTCCAGGACATCCGCTACGCGCTCCGCATTCTGTGGAGGAGCCCCAGCTTCACGCTGATGGCTGTCTTGACGCTGGCGCTCGGCATTGGCGCGAACACCGCGATTTTTTCGGTGATCAACGCGATTCTGCTGCGGCCGTTTCCGTACCAAGACGCCGGCCGCCTGATGATTTTGAGCGAGAAGACCTCGCAATTCGATCAGCAATCCGTGTCCTATTTGGATTATCAGGATTGGGCGGCACAACAGAAATCGTTCGGGGCGATCGCGGCTTACAAGAATAGCTACAGCGTCAATCTGATTGACGCGGCAGGGCCGTCGCGACTTTCGGCGCGGTTGGTTTCGGCCGATTTTTTGCGGGTCCTCGGTGTTCGGCCGGTTCTCGGGCGCGATTTTCGGCGCGAAGAAGATCGTCGAGGAGCGCCGCCTGTCGTAATTCTGAGCAATCGCTTGTGGAAGGAACGATTCGGTGGTGATCCGGGATTGGTCGGGAAAAACATCGCACTCAACGGCGACAGTTACACGGTGATCGGAATCCTGTCACCGAGCTTCGTCTTCGAGGAATCCAGAGACGTTTACCTGCTTCTCGGCAGCGTCACGCAACAGTGGATGACGCACCGTGATTCGCGCGCCGGTATCTACGTAATCGGGCGATTGAACGAAGGCGTCAGCCTCAAGCAGGCGCAGGACGACATGGACGGCATTGCGTCCGGATTGCAGGCCGCCTACCCAGACTCGAATAAAAACGTTGGCGTGGACATTTCATCTTTCACCGAGGATACCGTCGGAGATACGCGCGCGACGCTTTACCTTTTGTTTGGCGCGGTTGGATTCGTGTTGTTGATCGCCTGCGCCAATGTGGCGAACCTGCTCCTCGCTCGCGGGAGCGGAAGGCAACGGGAAATCGCGGTGCGAACGGCGCTCGGGGCCGGGCGCTGGCGCGTAGCGCGCCAGTTGTTGACCGAAAGCATCCTTCTTTCACTCGCCGGCGGTGCCGGTGGAACTCTGATCGCTATCTGGGGGACGAGCGCGCTGGTGGCAGCCGTGCCGGGGAGTTTGCCGCGCACCGCCGAGTTCAGTATTGACTGGCACGTGCTGGCCTATGCGCTCGCGGCTTCGGTGCTGACTGGAATTGTGTTCGGAATCGCGCCGGCGCTGCAGGCATTGCGCACGAACGTGCAGGATTCGCTGAAAGAGGGCTCGCGGGGATCTTCCGGCAACCGTCAGCGCGTACAGAACGTGCTGGTCATTTGTGAAGTCGCGCTGGCGCTGATTCTGCTGATCGGATCAGGACTGACGCTGCGAAGCCTCTTTGGTCTAAGCAGCGTGTACCCGGGATTCGACGCGCGCGGAGTGATGCTGTTCGATACTTCGCTGGCGCCGAACGACTACGCAGAGGGAGTGCAAGTCCATCAGTATTTCAACCGGCTCGTCGAGCGGCTGAAGGCTCAGCCGGGAATCGAAGGCGCAGCGCTGGTGGATGATGTGCCGATCGAGGACGACAGCGAAAATCAATTCTGGATCACCGAGCGGGCGCGTCCCTCCGAAGCGGACATGCACTGGGCGATGGAATACATCACCGGGCCGGACTATTTCAAGATCATGAAGCTGCGGCTGCTTCGGGGCAGATTTTTTAGCGACGCGGACCGGATCAGCACGCAGCCGGTGGCGGTGATTGACGAAGTCTTCGCAAAAGCGGTGTTTCCGAACGAAGATCCGATAGGAAAGCACATCGAGCAGCCATACCCCGGC
>Ga0209517_10001268_pt1 | contig 38977 bp, 32 predicted proteins | sample PeaSoiMetSII2010_FD_187695 | JGI IMG/M metagenome (GOLD analysis project Ga0209517, IMG submission 187695) | Peat soil microbial communities from Weissenstadt, Germany - SII-2010 (SPAdes) (version 2) | ecosystem: Environmental > Terrestrial > Soil > Wetlands > Peat | place: Germany...
GGAGGATTTGTTCGATCAGGGACTGAGGTGTAATAGGTGCGTTCATGCATCTAATATAGATGTACATCTATATACCACAACCAAAATGAGCGAAAAATCACCTTCCGAGGAATTTCGTCATGCGCCCTATGCTCACTGGGATTCCTCGGAGCGAGACCACCCCCAATCTACGGCATGTACTTCCGACTCTCCGCCTAACGCCAAGCCTACTTCGTCCAGGACATCCGCCGAACGCCGAGCGTGCTTCATGAAGAATAGTATTGCGCAAAACCGGGTGCCTGGTATTATTGCGCGTGTAGCCGGCTCGCGAAGATGCCCTATTTTATGGAACATGCCAGCAGCAGCCAAGCGTCCAGCGAACGAAGGTCTGCGATTTCGGCCGGGCATCGATTGGGCGGCTTCACGTTGATCGAGTTATTGGTGGTGATCGCCATCATCGCCATCCTGGCGAGCATGTTGCTCCCGGCGCTGACCAGAGCCAAAGAGCGGGGGCGGCGGATCACCTGCATGAACAATGAGAAGCAGCTCATGCTGGCCAGCTTCATGTATTCGGATGATGATACCAAAGGCACTTTCGCCGCCACCCAGAATGACGGGGACGACGACCAAAGCTGGATCAGTCCCAATTACATAAAAAACCTCAACACGTTCATCTGTCCGGACACGCAGAACTTTATTCGTGCGACGAACTTTTTCCGGAATTGGTTGGGGAATGTGGCATTGTATGACTTGAGTTATTATGCGGGGAACAAACTGAGAGTCCCGGGCTCCAGTTATGAGGTTTTTGGATACTGGGGATATAGTTCTTCGACCACCTATCCCACTGCCCGCAAGACCCGCTCTAATGTCCTGAGCTGGGTTTATCAATATCCCTCCGCCTACCCCTATTGTCGGAGTTACATGGGCAACGTCGCTGGTCCCTCCCGCGCCTGCATGTTCCTGGATGGCGATGATGGCTGGGCAGGTACGAGGAATAACATCCCCGACCCAATCGATAATCATGGAGCGGACGGTGGGAATGTTTCATTTTGCGACGGCCACGCCGAATTCATCAGCGCCAAGCCGGAATGGAAATACATATTGATGATCTACCTGGCTACCGATGCAGACCCCTGAACAACCCCAGGCCGCCCTGACCGCCTTCCGCTCCCTCCGAGCCGGTCGAAAATCCGACTGGCGTGCTGATGTGCTGTGCTTGGCCGTTCTTTTACTCGGCCTGACGGCTTGCAAGAAAGACGTGGCGACCGAGGCGATCGAAACCGATGCCAACGGCTACCTGTGCTTGAAATGCGGCGTGAAACTGTACACCGCCCGCGCGGTGTTCATCGGCCCAAAATGCCCGCGTTGCAACGAGGACTCCCTCATGCCGGTCGTCGGCTATTTTTGCGAGAGCGACCAGCACTTGACGCTCCGGGCTGCTCGGGGAGACCCCCAGGGAGCGGTCTGCGAACGCTGCCAGGCACATCTGGTCAATGCCATGCGAGCGCCGCGGGAGAAAGATCTCAAGGCCTGGGGTGCAACGAGAGTCCCGTCGTGAAGCGCCCCCGAAATGGCGAACAAGTTTCAGGTCACCTGAATGAACCAAAACAACCCAAAAGAAACATGAAAACCAATCGAAATAGATCAAACCTCGGTTTATCCATTCTCGCTGGCGGACTTTCGTTTGTCGGCGCGGCAAATGCCGTTGACTTGATCGTCAACGGCAGTTTTGAGAATCCCAACGGCGGCGAATGGAAGTACTTTAATACTTACAATTATTCGTCGGCATACTTTACCGGCCCGCCAGTTCCAGCGTCGGAGAATCCGGGCACGATTTGGTCCTGGCAACACGCCAGCTACTACGGGGCGTGGACCAATTTCGTGACGCCCATGGCGCAGTCCGATTTTCTTCAGAATGACCTGATTTACGCGGACGCGCAAACGGTGAAGGTGACGAACGCGTTGCCCGGCACCGCGATTGACGCCGGACTCGGACGATACTCATTCAGTGCGTGGCTGGCTTCTTATGGGCAACCGAATTCAAACCCGGAGCAGCCATTTGTCGTGCTGCGCTACTTCGATGACGCGACCAACCAGGTGGGAACCGATCTGATCTTCGATCGGACGATCAACACCTTCGCGGTCACCTATGCCGACCCGGCCAAAGGAACGAACGTTCCCACGGACCTTTCGCAAGACCATGATTGGGTCAAATTCGCCGCCACGGGGAATGTGCCACCCAGCGCCCGGCTCGCGACGGTGTATATCACCCGCAGCCCGAACGCGGGATTGAGCGGCACACCGGATACTTACGTTGACCTGGTAAAACTCAACGTGATCAACGCTAACGATACGACGGTCCTCGAGACCGCCGCACCTGCGGATGGCCAGCTCAATGTCGCCCCAAATGTCGTGCTGACTGTCGGACTTCGTGATATCTCGACGCACGTTGACACCAACTCGATTCGGTTCTCGTTCGACGGCGTGGCGGTCACACCGGGCATCCAGGAATCGGGCACCTTGACCACTGTGCAGTACCAGCCACCGGCGTTGCTGGCTCCGTTTTCAGCTCATTCTTACCAGATCGCTTGGGCTGACAACGGCACCCCGGTCACGTCCAAGACCAATCTTTTCGCCTTCACCGTCGGGGCTTACTTGAACCTGACACTCGGCCCCCCCTTATACCTGGAGACCTTTGATGAGGTCGCCGAAGGCGCCTTGCCCGCGGGTTGGTCAGTGACCAACGCCACCGATACGGACATCCCCGGGGCGGACTTGAACAATTTCCATTCGGATTCCTACCTGGATTGGGTGGTGATCAGCCGCAGCACACTGTCCAACCTGTTCGCCGTCGTGCCCGGAGGAGCCGACTATGTTAGCACCGTCAACGTGGCTCCGAATCAATTCGTCAACGGTGTTGCCGTGACGAACCTGATCGACACCAATTTTATCTTTGCCGCGTCGTCGGATCGATTTGGCAACCAGATTCAGTACTTGTTCACGGGGGATTACAACTTGAGCGGCCAGGCCAACGTTTACCTGTCGTTCCACAGCATTTACACGCAGAACCAGAACAGCCTCGGCGCGGTGGAGTATTCGATCGATGGCGGCGCCACCTGGCTGCCGGCACTCTATATGCTAGATGGGCCGGACATTTTTCTGGATGCGCTTGGGCACGTTGATGCCTCGAACTCGTTCGCTTATGTGCATGCCGATGTTCCCCCGCTGCCGGGCAACTACGGGGCTTACATTGGTGTGGCCCAAAGCCAGTGGGCCAACCTGGGTCCGTTCCTCAGCGCCAGGGTCAATGATGACCTAGTCGAGTCCAAGCGCGTTGAATTGATTCGGCTCGTTCAGGCGGATAATCAGGCGACGGTTCGCTTTCGGTTTACGCAAGTCGGACAGAACAGTTATTACTTCGGGATTGATGATTTCGGGCTCTACAGTTTGAACGCGGGGAATCAGCCCGTAATCTCGTCAGTGCCCGCCAGTCAAACTGTTGCCGTCGGGAATATGGCACAGTTCTCGGTTGGCGCGCTCGGGGCCTGGCCGTTTGCCTATCAATGGCGTCACAGCGGCACCAACCTCCCCGGCAGCACCAGCCAGCATCTCGTCATCCCCGCAGTGCAGCTATCGGCCGCGGGCGCCTATGATGTCGTGGTAAGCAATAGCGCGGGGTCGGCCACCAGCTCGCCTCCGGCCGTTTTGACCGTCCTGAATCCACCGGTCTTTGTGACCGGCCAATGGGATTTCAACGGCAACTTGGCGGCAACCTATGGTTCCGATTTGCAGTACTACGATAGCTCTGTCCAGGCCACTTCCAGTTTCAATACGACCACCGGGTTTGGGATTTCCGACATCAATGGCGTGCCGGTGACGGTAATGAAGTTCACCCCAACCAGCGGGAACAGCGGGAACCCTGGGGCAAATCCCACCACGGATGCGTGGGGCGGCTACCAGATGTTCCACCACGCCGCAGCCAACGGCGGTGGCACGAACGTCAACCAGTACACGCTCATTTTTGACATCCTATATCCAAGCAGTTCGGATCTGTCGTGGCGGTCGCTCTTGCAGGCAAGTCCCACGGTAGCAACCGGAGGTGACGACGCTGAATTCTACATTAACCAGTCCGACGGCATCGGAATCTCGTCCATCTATGATGGTGACGTGACGCCTGATGTGTGGCACCGCATCGCTTTGGGAGTGGACCTTGCAGGACCGGGAACACATCCCGTCGTGACGAAGTTTATCGACGGAGTCAAAGTGGGCGAACAAACCGGCGGCCTTAGCGGTGTGGATGGCCGGTTTTCACTGCTAACATCCCTCGCCTTGCTGCTGGCCGAAGACAACGGCTACAATAATGACGGCTACGTCAGCAGCGTGCAATTTAGCAATGGCCGGCGGCCGGATGCCTTCATTGAGGCACTAGGCGGCCCGAGCCCGAGCAAAATCCCGGGCGTGATTGTTGCCAGCAGGGCAGGCGCCCAGGTCGTGATCACCTGGACGGGCGGTGTGCCTCTCCAGAGCGCCAGCTCGCTTGCCGGGCCTTGGACCACTGTCAACGGGGCGACCAGTCCCTACACGGTGCCTAACCCAACCACGGCGAGATTTTATCGGCCGCAGATACCCTGATCGAAACAGCCTTCAGTCACGATCATATCTCCGGGTGGAAAACAGTGACGGCACGCTTTGCATCCTTGGCCAGCTTGCCGCAGACGGCGTCGCACAGCGAAAAAACCGTGGAGTCAGCGATCTCGTAGCGTATCGAAGTGCCTTGGCGCTCGCCCCTCACCAGATCGTGGTCGCGGAGGATCGCCAACTGTTTGGACACGTTGGCCTGTTTCATGCCACTGGCTTCCACCAGTTCATTAACGGACAGCGGGCCGTCGTGAAGCAACTGGAGCAGGGACAGTCGGTTGGGTTCCGAGAGGGCCGAAAACAACCGGGCCACGGCAGCAAGCTGGTTGCGGGTTAAGTGTTTGTTTTTCCGGGCGCGCATGGTTTTCAGACCGGGCGAGCATAACTTAGCCAGGTTCCCGCGGGCTCGCAAGCTTCGATTGCTTCGAGCCTCGCCGTCGCCCGGGGTTGGGGCGTAACATGAAATTCCTCGCCTCATCGTTCTCCAGTTAAGCGAGTTAAGCGGAACTGAGCTTGAGCGGGTAACTTCAGGCGCCGCCGACACGACGTACATGTTTGGCCGCGCGCGGTCCCTCCAGCACCTCAGTTTCACGGCAGTTGGATCGCGCGATAAAACCGGCGGGAGAAATTGCTGGCGCTTGGGTCCTCGAGGTTCAACAGGTTGTAGAACGCGGCGTTGGTGCTGAGCGAAACCCAGTTCGTAAAATCCGTCGTGCCCTGAAAGAGGTAGCTCTTCTGCGCGCCGCCGTACAAAGAGAGTTGAAATACGCCATTGGTAAATCCGCCTGCCGAGGTGAAAAAAACGGGCAGTGGATTCGTGAACGGGTAGAGCTGGCTTTGTGGGATGACGGACTTGGGGGTCGAGGGGCTGCTCCACGAGAGCACGGCGCTCGCAAAGCCCGTGTTCTCGTAATACTCCATCCTGAGATTGTAAGTTTGATTGGCGGCCACGGGTAGCGATCCACTCCATTCCGTGGCGGCCTGGTTCACCCATTTATCCACGAGCAATTGGTTATTGACCCACAGACGCGCGCCGTCGTCGGTCATGGTGTAGAACGTATAGGTCTCGTTGAACTGCGGCTGCACCATCCCGATCCAGCGCACGGTGAAATAATCCGTGCTGATGCTGGGATCGGGTGAGCCGGTGCCCCAGTTGAAATTCACCACCGCGTCGGTGCGCACCAACGTAGGCGAGCCGACAAAGGCGTTGCTGCTGAACTGTTTGGAGTAATAACTGCCCAGCAGCCCCGTCCCCCGCCCCACGGACAAGCTGCTCAGAAAGGTCGCGCTGGCCACGGGGCTGCCTACCGCGCCTGGAGCAAAGGCCTCAGCCCGAATCGCCATCGTATTTGTCAGCGTCAATGCCCCGGCATAGAGCAGTGAATTCGTTGTAGGTAGCGAGCCATCCAAAGTGTAGTAGATCACCGCCCCGGGCAGGGTGTCAGCCAGCGTGACGGTGACCGAATTGGTGAGGGCCCCGCCGTTGGGCGCGAAGGTCGGAGGCGGTGTGAACAAGGCATTGCCGAAGACCGACAGGGAGTGGGCCGTTCCCAGATAGACTTTGCCGTTGGCGATCGTTGGGACAGTGTAATTAATTATTCCGCCGGGATTGTCGCGCGAGGGTTGGTAGCTGCTGTTATAGAGTTCCTGAGCGACGTTTGTGGCATTGGCGGCATGGAGAACCGCCTGCCCGCCATTGGAGTTGTCCGCCTGGATCGCCCAGACAATCGCGTCATTGGTCCCATTAGCAGAGATGCTGGGCGAAGCTCCGGGATAGCCAAAGGTGATAGTGCCCAGCGCCGCCGGAGTCGGGTTGATCACGCCGTTCGAGATTGCGAACGCCTTCAGTCGATCGTTCACCCCAGCGTAGTAAAGCAGCCCGTTGAAATAGGCAGGCGTATTCCACAAACCGCCCACCGCGTTGCTTATCCACTGCACGATCTGGGGGTTGCCTGCGACGTCGAACTGCCCGAGGTTGGCGCGGTCCAGCAAGTAGATGTCTCCCGTTTTGCTCGCCCCCAGGAGCAAGTGCGGATGCAGGGCGCTGCCGACTGAATCCGGCAGCACCACGGAGCCGCCTGATCCCAAGTCCAGGTCTGCGCTTTCGAGGTGGGCCGCGTTGTAGGGCGTAAAGTAATCGGTCAGGCTCAGTCCGTTGGTGGTGGAAAGCTTAAGCACGCTGTCCCCATAGTTGTTGTTGGTAACGTTGAATGTGCCGTTCCCCGTTTCCACATAGACAAAGCCGTCGCCATCGGCAACCAACCCATTGCCCGCTTGCCAAATGCCGCCCAACCCCCCATTGGGCGTCGAGTTGAACACTCCTTTCTGCGCCAAGGTCTGCGTGTCATAGCCGAACACCCAGCCGTGGTACGGCGAATGGTCCCCCGGCGAAGCGTAACCGATATACACCACTCCGTTGAGCAGCAACAGTCCGGGTCGGCTGTGCTCCCGCAACGGATTCCAAAGCACGTGCCCGGCTCCGTCGTTGTCCGGGTAGCCCGGCGTTCCTGTGCCGGGATAGTTGGTGGCCGTGATCACCACGGGGCTGTTGAAGTTGGTCCGTTCCAGGCCCGTGCCGAGGTCTAGCGCGTGCAGCCGGTGCACGTAGTTGGTCACGCCAGCCATGACTTCTTTGGTCCTGGCTTCGACGTAGATGGTATAGGTGCTGGGATCGATCACCGGGGTGCTGGTGATGCCCACCTCCGGCGAAATATTGCCCTGGCCGGTCTCGCCGCTGGGAACGGTGGTGATGCCGGCCGAGGGGTTGATAAAACTGGTCTGCCAGAGCGGGGCAACTTTGGTGCCGCCGTTGTTCTCCGCGTCAAACGCATACACGCTGTCATGTTCGGTCGCGACATAGACAACGCGGTGCACGCCCTTGCCAGGGACCGTCACATTGGTCATGACCAACGGTTGGGCATAAACATTGCCATCCACCGAATAAGTGAACAGGCGTCCGAAGCTATTGGACGTAACGTTCGCCAACGTCAGCAGCGTCTCGTTCGTGTTTTGGCCCGTCCGGCCGTTGTCGTTGCGCTGAGTTAGAACTGCGGTAAAAGGAGAGACGCTGACGCTCTGGAAGACGCCGAGTTAAGCAGGGTGTTGGTGTGGGCGGTGACGGCAAGCCCCGCACGCGCCGTGCTATTCAAATTCACTGCCTGGTCGGAGCCAACTTGCGTCCAGTTCACGCTATCCCGACTATAATAGGCGCTGAAGACGTTGGCGGACCGCGTTAGCCTGACCCACACCGGCGGGACCACGCCGGAGGCGGCAGTGTAGGTGCATTGCCCCCCGGTGGCAGACCGCCATTGAAAGCTGACCCCGTTGCCCGACGTGGCGACGACTGCGGCGTGCATCGCCGAAGGCGTCAGATCGTCGCGGAACATGATGCCCGCCTTCGCCCAAGGATCGGTGCTGCTCTCACTGGCGACTAACGCAATAATCGCCCCGTCGCCTCCAAAGCCCTCGCTCGCAAAGTTAAAGTGGTCGGAAGTTCCCCAAATGTCGGCTCCGCTGCCGGAAACCGACCAAGTCCCATTGGTGTAGCCGGCAGACCCCGCTTGGCCCGGCGCGCCGATGTCACCGTCGAGCCAGCCAGCAGGCAGGTCGGCCAAGGCGGTTGTCAGGCTAGTGAGAAGGCCGGCCATCACGGTCAGTGCCCACACTCCCCGCCAACTGAGAAACGAATTCGTTGATTTGTGGGGCCTTTTGCCGATGAGAGGGCGCGCCGCTGAAGGCTGTAGCGCGGACCTGTGGTTCATGACCGATATATTCCCACCAAAATGCGCAATGTCAAACCGACGGCGGGGGTCGGGCCTGATTCTGTCCCTTCTTAATTTTAGCCCACTCCAATCTTTGCCAGCGGTTGCTTTAGCTCACCCAAGAACGCACTATTCGCCCGTGGCGCGCAGGGAAGCTTGCAACAATCGCACTCCTTGGTTGAGCAGCTTTTTGACCCCAGCTTCGGAGGGCGTCTCGGCGTAGATCCGCAAAATCGGTTCCGTGCCTGAGGCTCGCAACATGAGCCAGGAACTATCCTCCGCGATGAACTTCACCCCATCGTAAGCCTTGACTTCGGCCAGCGGCGCTCGCAGCAATTTCGACGGCGGGTTTTTCTCGAGCGCTTCCATTAAGGCCTCCCGCTTTTCTAGCGGGTAAGCTGTGTCCAAGCGCCCATAACAATGCGGTCCGAACTGCCGTCGCAACCTGGAGACGAGCCGATTAACTGACACGCGCTCGGTGGCGAGCAGTTCCAGCAGGAACAAACCGGCCGCGATGCCGTCGCGCTCCGGGATGTGGCCGGCGAAACCGATGCCGCCGCTTTCCTCCGCGCCGAGCAAAACGCCTCCCTTGAGCATCTCCGCCGCAATATACTTGAAGCCCACGCCGGTCTCGACCAACTCCAGCCCGTACGCTGCGCACATCTTGTCCACCATCGACGTCGTCGTCAGCGCCTTGACGACTCGGCCGCGGCCGTGCCGGTTCACCACGAAATGATGCAGCAAGAGGCAGATTAATTGATGTGTGCTCAGGTACCGGCCGCGTCCGTCCATGCCTCCCACTCGGTCGGCATCCCCGTCCGTCACCAGGCAAATGTCGTGCGGGTGCTTCTTGAGAAAAGCGGCGCTGCGCCCGTAGTTGGCCGCCATCGGTTCAGGATTAATGCCCCCGAACAGCGGGTCGTGATTTCCGTTCAGGGTCGTCACCCGGCAGGTCGTCCCCGCCAGCAATTGGTCAAAGCAACCTGCCCCCACGCCAAAAAGCGCCTCGTGGGCGAAGCGGAGCCGGGATCTGGCGATGAGGTTGAAATCCACGAGCTTTTTCAAGGCGGCGTAGTGGGCCGGCCGAAGGTCAACAACCCGGATCCGCTTCTGTTTCAATGCCGTCTCGAGCCTTAGCGTCTTCACGGGCTGGCGGTCCAGGCAACTTTCGACCGACTGGCAGGTCGCCGGCTCGGAGGAGCCGCCGTAATGCGACTTGAGCTTGAAGCCGTTGAAGATGGGCGGATTATGGCTGGCCGTGATCATGACCCCGCCGATCGCGTGCTGCGCCTTCACCGCGAAGGAAACCGAGGGAGTAGGAGTCGGATCGGGCGTCAGCACGACCTCGTAACCGTTTCCGGCAAACACTTCGGCCGTGCGCTGGGCGAACTTGTCGGACAAAAAGCGGCGGTCGTAACCAATGATTACTTTTTTTTCTGTGCCCGCCACCGGGTTGGCACTCCAATAGTCGGCTGCCGCTTGTGAGACCCGCTCGACGTTGGAAAAAGTAAAATCCTCGGCGATGACGGCCCGCCATCCGTCAGTTCCGAATTTTATCGCGCTCACGGGTTGACGCAGGACTGCTCCACCTCGGTCGGCGGAGCGGCTTCGGCAGGCTGACTCTCTTCCACGATTTTACGCATCTTGCTCACCGCTGCCTTGAGGTTGCGCTGATGAAAGAGAGTCGTGCCGCTGATGAAGGCGTCGGCGCCGGCGCGCGCGCATTCGGCCGCCGTGCCAAAATCGACCCCGCCATCCACGCCGATATGGTACTGGAGTCCCTTCTGCCGCCGCCAGACGAAGGCCTGCTGGACTTTGGGCAGAGTCTCGTGAATAAAGGGTTGCCCGCCGAAACCCGGATTGACGGTCATAATCAGCAGCTCGTCGATTTGTTCGAGATACGGCTGGACATGGCAGATGGCTGTGGGCGGATTAATGGCTAGGCCGGCTTTCTTGCCGAGCGACTTGATTTTCCATAGCAGCGGCGTGACTTGATCGCCCAACTCGACATGGATGTTCATCTGGCCGGCGCCCGCCTCGGCGAACATTTCCAGCAGAATCTCCGGCTTCGAGCACATCAAATGCACGTCGAAGAACAGCTTCGTCAACGGGCGCAGGGTCTTCGCGACCGCCGGCCCGAACGAAATGTTCGGCACGAAATGGCCGTCCATGATGTCCAAGTGTAGCCAGTCGGCGCCGGAGCGGTCCGCTCGCTCAGTTTCGCTGGCCAACCGCCGGAAATCCGCCGCCAGCAACGAAGGGGCGATAATCATCCCCTTACGCTAGAGAGCGCGACCACAAATGTCCATGGGGGAATGGTCGAGTGGTCGAGTAGCGACGTTTGATGAGCTTCGGCCTGGTTAGCACGCTCGAATAACCCCTCCAAAAAAGAGTTTTGTCTTCCGCCCGCTAACTCACCAGTCCATCGAACCACCACCGAGGTTTGTCTGGTGTTTCAGCCAAGGCTTCCCGCATATTGGCGTTGCGTTATCCAAAACTCAGCTAAGGGTTCGAGAACAGTGGCCATGCCATCTTGCAAGAAAACGCCAAAGGGCGCCCAGGCCTGCCGACAGTCCGCGTCGCTGATCGGCAAGCGCGCGGAGCCCTTTTTCTCCAGAGATGACAACACTCTCCTCGCATGAGCCGCTTCCTCAGTAGTCCTCGCAAGCTTTCCTCCTTCGACATTTTCTGCCTCGGAATCAATGCCATTATCGGCTCCGGCATTTATCTGTTTCCCGCTACCTTGGCGCGCGAAGTTGGGCCGGCCTCGATCCTGGCTTTCGGGGTTTGCGGCCTCTTGCTGGTCTTCGTGGCGCTCTGCTATGCCGAGTTAGGCAGCATGTTCGGCCAAAACGGCGGTTCCTACGTCTATGCCAAAGAGGCCTTCGGCCTCTGGGTCGGCTTTGGCGTGGGTTGGATTTCCTGGGTGACCGCGATCTTCAGTTGGGCCGCCGTGGCCACGGCTGTCAGTTCGAACCTCGCCTATTTTCATCCGGCCTTTAATTCGGCTTGGGCTGTCAAAGGGATCGCCGCCGTTCTCATCGTCGGCTTTACCGCCATCAATTACCGCGGGATTAAGCTCGGCGCCTGGACGGTCAATGCGTTCACCCTCGCCAAGCTCGCGCCCCTGCTCTTCTTTGTTGCCGTAGGCATTTTCTACATCCAACCCGCTCGCTACCACCCGTTTTGGAATCCGCCTACCGGCTCGTTCACGCTGGCGGTCTTTCTTGCCCTCTGGCCCCTGCAAGGCTTCGAGACCGCTTCCTTGCCCGCCGGGGAATCCGAGCACCCGCAGCGCGCCGTGCCTCTGGCAGCCATCGGTTCGTTGGTTTGTTCGGCGCTCATCTACGTCCTCATCCAGGCGGTCGCGGTGGGCGTCCACCCTGGCCTCGCCAACGCGGGCGCCAAGCCTTTGGCCGAGGCCTGTGCCCGGTTTCTGGGGCCGGCTGGCGGAACACTCATGGCCCTGGGCGCGGTGATTTCCATGGTTGGTTACAACGCCGGTAACGCCTTGGGTTCTCCGCGGTTCCTTTCCGCCCTGGCTGAAGACCGCCGCCTCCCTGGTCTTTTCTCCGTTCCCCACCCGCGCTACCAAACGCCCTGGGCAGCCATCCTCCTCACCGGCGGGCTGACGGCTTGCGCCGCTCTGTTTCTCAACTTCCAAAGCCTGGTGGATGTCGCCAACCTGGTGGTCATCCTCCAGTACCTTTCCACCTGTGCAGCCCTGATTTGGCTGCGTCGCCAGCGCCCCGACGCCACGCGCCTGTTCAAAATTCCCTTGGGCATCCCGGTCGCCCTGGCCGGGTGCGTGGTCTCCTTGTGGTTGGTCAAGGAAGTTAAAGCCAGGGAGTTCTTGCTCGGCTCCGTTGTGATCATTCTCGGTTTCGCTGGCATGGTTGCTTTTCGCGGCACCCTGCGCAAATCGGTTGTAACGCAAGCGCCATAGCCTAAGGCATCCACCGATACCGGCGCTTCACGCGCGACCCGCTCTGATACGCCGGGTCATGTCTTGGGACCGCCACCTCCTCTAGGAACACCGCCCCGAGCCGCAGGATCGTGCGCAGTGATGGCCAGTTATCGCGATCCGAAGTCAAGATGACGGACGGATAAATGTTACGGACGAACGGCGCCACGGCCCGGCATGCGCAGAACGCATAATGGTGGCCCCGGTACGGCTCGCGCACGGTATAGCCGATGTGCCCCGCGTAGAGCTGCAAGTGCTCGCTGGTCCCAATCCGGAAATTAATGTGGCCAACCTCCGTGCCCTCGCTGAAGATTCCGAAGTGATAATAAGGCGACAACCTTCGCTCCACTTCCGCCGGCACGATGCGCCCGAGCCGCAGCGTGACCCCTTCAAAATCCAATTCAGGTGGAGGCGCTGGCAGTGAGGTCTCAGGCGCGATTATTGGTTTCAATCCGTAAGCCTTCCCAAACGCGAATCGTCACCCTCTTTTCTTTGAGTTGCTACGCTCGATTGTCAATGGCAAACCTATTCCGTTGTTCATGAAAGTACCGACCAACGTTCGCACCGTGTTGGGCTGGGCTTTGGGCCTGGTCTTTGTGAGCGCCGCTCTGTCGAAGCTTGTGGATACCGATTCGTTTAACCGTGAACTCGAAGCTTACCGGCTGCCCTTGGCGGCCGGCGTTCTGCGGCTGACCGCGCTCGTCCTTCCCTGGCTCGAGTTGGCCTGCGGACTGATGGTGCTGGTCCGCCTCACTTCCCGGGCCGCCCTCTACGGCATAATTGGCCTCTGCTTGATCTTCCTGGTGTGTACCGGCCAGGCCTGGGCGCGTGGCCTCAAGATTTCCTGTGGTTGTCTTCACCTCGATTTCCTGGGACTGGGCCACGGCGGGGCCGCGGCGGCGTCCGTTCTCGAGTCCGTACAGTTCGCGTTTGTTCGCGCCTGGCTGCTGTTGGCGGCAGCCCTGTTCTTGTTGCGCCGCGAAAAACGACCTGTTCAATCCGATGAAGAAAAATAAAAAATTCTCCAGGGATTACGCTCCTTTGGCGGCCACTTTTTGTTTGGCAGTTGCGTCTGCCTCGGTGCTCGCCGCTGCGGACGATCTCAATCCTTTTGGGGTAGGCTCCTCGGCAGAAGCCTCGGGCCTTTATGGCGCCTGGATGCCGAAGGTGGCTGCCGCCGGCGCGGCTTGGGTGCGGATCTTCCCCGAATGGAACGAAATCGAGCCCTCCCTTGGAACCTGGAATTGGACTCGGATGGATTCAATTCTAAACACCGCCGCCAGCAACCACCTCAATGTGAGCGGGCTTTTCCTCTACAATGCGCGCTGGTTGAATCCCAACCCGCACACGTTCCCCACCAACGATTATCCTCAATGGTCAGCGTATGTGTCGAACGTTGTCCGGCACGCCGCTGGTCGCGTCCGATACTGGGAGGTGTGGAATGAACCAGAGAGTTTCGCTGCCGGCGGCACCCCAGCCGAGTATGCCCGCCTGGTCGCCGCAGCCGATGAGGCCGCTAAAGCGGCCGATCCCAACGCCCAGATCGGGTTGAGCGTCGCCTCGGTGGATGTCCTGTATCTGGAGCGGACCATCGAGGCGGGCGCAGCCGATCACTTCGATTTCATCTGCGTCCACCCTTACGAACTGCTCGGCACCGTCAGCTCCGGCCAGGAGGCGGAGTTCCTAAGCATTGTCCCCACCATCCGCAAAATGCTGGCCGGCAAAGACCCGGCGAGAATCAATGTCCCAGTCTGGTTCACCGAAATGGGTGAGGAACTTCGCGGACCGGTCACCCCCACTGCTCAAGCTGGGGACTTGGTCAAAGCCTACACGATGGCTCTGGCCCAGGGAGTCAGTCGCATTGAATGGTTCGAGGCTCAGGAAGGAGGTTACGCCATGGGTCTGCTCGACCGGAGCGGCGCGCCATCTCCATCCTATGCCGCCCTCAAGAACCTGGCCGTGGAATTGGGCTCTCGCCCTCGATACCTGGGTTGGCTGTCGCTGAACGGCAGTGACGGCTGTGGGTTCGTGTTCCAAGGAGTAACGACCAGCGTAATGGTTTCTTGGGCGTCGCCAAACAAAGCCGCTGATATCACTTTCGGAACGCCCGTTAAGATTCTGAACCCGCTGGATGGCAGCGTCCTTAACCAGCCCAAGTTGCGTCTCAGCACTGTTCCAGCTTTGGTGAGCGGCCTCCCCTTGCCAATGGTTCGGCAGGCGGAATCCAACCGGGACCAGCCGTTCCCCTGGGGCTGCACTTACGCTACGGCCTCGTCGGTCTCGGTTGTCTTGGGAAATCCCAACCTGGAATACGGTTTGCACCAGCTTAACCCGGACTCCACTTCGACCCCGGCCCGCATTAACGGAGTCCCGGCCCGCGCCTGTGGCAAAAGTGCGGGAGTGGCCTTTACCGTTGACCCCAACTTCCTGTCGTACACTCACGCTCCTATCATCATTAGCGCCGCAGTGCGGAGGATGTCAGCCGCCTCGCACCCCGGTTTTAACCTCAAATATGAATCGGCAGCAGGCCGCAAAGGCATCGGATGGAACTCCGTCCCCGGCGACGACCAGTGGCACACACTCACCTGGAACATTTCCGACGACGAATTCGTCGGCAGTTGGGGTTACAACTTCACCTTCGACTCCGACTCCACAAACTACAGCCAGTACTATCTGCGGCAGGTCACCGTGACGAAGCTCGCTCCCTCAGGGTCAGTGCAAAAATAACTGCCGATTTCAACGCGCCCTTTAAACAAAGTGCCTGCAAGAAGCCAAATCTGCTAGCTCGACGGCTGTGCCGCCAGAACCTCCGCAGGTATCGCCTCCGCCTCCGCGAGCTCGGCGATTGCCAAATCAAGTTGCTGCTCAGGCCCGTCGGCGTTGAGCAGCAAGCGGATCGGTGCATAATTCTTCCGATGAACCGCGCAGGGTCCGTACTGCCTGAGCGTGGCCAAATGAAATTCCGTCAAATACCCCTTATTGTGCGCGAAACCGTACTGCGGAAACTGTTCATGGTATTTGAGCATCGCTTCGTCACGGGCCACCTTCGCCAGGATCGAAGCGGCGGAAATGGCCCTCACCTTGGCGTCACCCCGGATGATCGTGCGCGCCGGCAACGCCAGTTTAGGTAGCCGGTTGCCGTCAATGAGCACAATGTCGGGTTTGAGCCTCAGCCCGGCGACGGCTCGTTGCATCGCCAGCATGGTTGCGCCAAATACATTGAACTGGTTGACTTCCTCGAGGCTGGCCGTCGCGATGCAAAAATCCAACGCGCGTTCCCGGATGCGCTCGCTCAGCACCCGCCGTCGTTCCGGAGTCAACTGTTTCGAATCTCGAAGCCCATTGACCCGCCGGTCTGGATCCAAAATGCAAGCCGCCGCATAAACTTCGGCGATGGCCGAACCGATGCCCACCTCGTCCACACCGCAGGTCACCAAGCCGCGCGTCGAACCCACTTCCCCTGCGACAATTTTCATCGTCACCTGGACACTGGCTGGCTGGTCTCCCGGCCCGTTCGAGTTCACGTGAGCACTTTCCCGCCAGCCCTCTCGCAAAGCAAGAATATTGCGCCGCCGCGGACCGCCGAGGCTGATCGCGACCTAACGGAATCGGCGTTTATTAGGTCCCTTCCCCTCAAGACCTCACGACCTCCTGGCGAAGGGAGCCGGAGATTTATGCGGCAAATGCGGCAATAACCGCGTTGCCTTCGTGGCCTGGTTTCTGCTACACTATCGCCCGGTGAGTTTCTTGGTTGGCCTCCTCTTAGGCTGGCGCGGTTTAGCTCGTCCGCTTCAGCGGCGCAACCAACGCAATATATTCGATATTTATGACTAATTTAACTTCCAAGGCCCAGACCGCCCGCGACGCGCTCGCGGTCACAACAGCACTGATAGCGATATTTGCGTTGTGCGGCAGCGCCTCCGGCGCCTTTTACGTCAACTGCGAGTCCTGCCACCCCGCACCCCAAAACGGGATGGCGCTTGTTAACTTTCAGACCACCACCAACCTCGGGGCTGGCCTGCGCAAAGTCTTCAGGGTCAGCCCTGGTCAAACGGCCATTATCCAACTCAAGGTGACCAATAATTACGGCGGCAGCTACGCGCTGAACATCAACAACCTGGACGCCGGGGGTGTCAACAACAGCGGCGACCACCTGGCCTACACTGCGGACCCAGCTTGGACCCACTACTTCCCGGGGACTACTACGAACTTCTTTATGGCGGGGTGTGCGAGCACTAGCCCCAATGTCTGGACGTTTAACCTGGGGGTCAAGAGCAACACCCCGGCTGACTTTTACACGATCAATAGTAAAATGGCGGGAAATTACTCGACCAACATGTGGTCCCAGCAGGAGTCGTTTTACATCCAGGTCGTGGCGGCCACGCCCCAGGCGCCCATTCTCCAAACGCCACAGCGGTCGGGCAATTCGTTCTCCGTGCAGGTCGCCACCACCAGCGGCTTCACCTATTACTTGGACTACACGACCAACCTGAGCACGCCCACGTGGAACACCGCTGCCCAAGCCCCGGGCAACGGCACGATCAAAACTTTGACGGATAGCACGGCGTCCAACTCGTGGCGGTTTTACCATGCGCATGTGCAATAGCGCGCGCTGATCTTCTGCCGGGGCTTGAGGTGGTTCCGGTGTGGAGGTGGTCCGGACCAGCAAGCCTGACCCCGCTCTTCGGCTTTTAATAATATTCAATAGACAGCGGCGTCGAGGGCTGGCTTAACTATCCGGCGTGGAATTGTGCGCCAAACAGACTACCCTCGGAGAGATTGAACCCTGGCGTGATTTGTATCGACAGGAGATGAACTGTCAAATCATCCACGATTCGATCCATCCTCGTCCAGGCTGGACGACGGAGTATTCTCTCACTGCGGGTGGAGTGGCTGTGGGTTACGGCTCGATTGCTGTCGCTGGGCCATGGAAGGACAAGCCGACCCTATACGAGTTTTACGTTCTGCCGCATTACCGGTGCCGCTTATTCGATCTCTTCTCGGTGCTACTTGCCGCCAGTGGCGTGAACAGGATTGAGACCCAGAGCAATGATCCACTGCTTACGCCCATGCTGCATGCGTTCGCTCACGATATCATGAGCGAGAGCATCCTCTTTCACGACAGACTGACGACGGCTCTCGCTCCCGCAGGGGTCTGTTTCCGTCGTGCTACCGCTTCTGACGGCGCGCAGATTCCTGTGGACCAATTGGTTTCTCACGGGGTTGTGGAGGTCGGCGGGGTGATTGCGGGGAAGGGCGGGATACTTTTCCATTATAACCGGCCATATGGCGACATTTACATGGAAGTCGGCGAGCCGTTTCGGAGGCGGGGTCTTGGGGCTTACCTGGTTCAAGAATTAAAGCGACTCTGTTACGAACTGGGGAGCGTCCCAGCCGCGAGATGTGATCCGAAGAATATTGCTTCCCGCAAGACGCTGCAGAAAGCCGGCTTCGTTCCGTGTGGCCACATCTTAGTCGGATCAGTTTCCAGATGATTCGTGTTCTTTAGGGTCTCCGACAAATTCGGTTCGTGAAACACGCTACACTCAGAGTCGTTTTCTGGCGCATTCGTCATTGAAGGGGGGAGAGGAGTGTGATTCAATAGCGGCTTATGGGCATAGGCGCCCTGCTGCGAACGACCCGCTTGAAACGCTCTCTCCTCGCCTTGCCAACGCTATGCATCGCGTGCCTGTGCTGGTTCATGCCCGTCGGGCAGGGAGCAGCGGCTGAGCCGGCTTATCGGATTGATGTGTGGCAGGCGGACGATGGCTTGCCCCAGAGCACTGTCACTTCAATCGCGCAGACTCCCGATGGCTACCTTTGGTTCGGGACGCAAAACGGCCTGGTTCGCTTTGACGGGGCTCGATTCAAGATCTTCGCCGAGAATACGACGCCGGCCATCAAGAACAGCCGAATCGTGCAATTGTTCGTGGATCACCGGGGAACGCTGTGGATCGGGGCTGAGCAGGGCAACCTGATTTCCTTGCGGGATGGCCGGTTTGTGGCTTATGCAATGCCGGGCAACGGGACAGCGTTCAATTATGCGCGGGCGCTGTGCGACGATGAGGAGAGCAATCTGTGGGTGGTGTCGTGCGAATGGCGGTTGCTATCGCTGGCGCGAGGCCAGTTCTCTGTGCGCTCCGCGGACTGGGGGTTGAGCGGCGTTCGGCCCGATGCGGTGGCCAGCGACAAAACCGGCCGTGTGTGTGTGGGGACCGAACGAGAGCTGGCGCTCTGGGAGGGCGGCAAGTTCCGAACCGTCTGGAGCCAAGCCGACGAGGCGGGGTTTCAAGTGGAATTCCTCAGCACGAGCCGCGCGGGAGGCTGGTGGGTGGCGGGCAATGGGCGCCTGCGGAGATTCGATTCGGGGCATTGGATGGCGGAGGGAGGCCCGTACCGCTGGGCCAATGAACCCATTTACGGGCTTTATGAGGACCGGCAAGAGCGTGTTTGGGTGGCGACGCTGGGCCGGGGGTTGTTCCGCTACGATCCGGACGGGAAGGTGCTTCATCTGACAACGCGGGAGGGGTTGCCCACCGATTTTGTGCGCTGCGTGAGCGAAGATCGGGAGGGCAATATTTGGGCCGGAACCGAAGGCGGCGGTTTATGCCGGTTAAAGCCTTCACAGTTTCAGAGCCTGGGGGTCCGGCAAGGGTTGTCCTCCGACCAAGTCATGTCGGTGTGCGAATCGGCCGACCACAGTTACTGGATCGGCATGAATGGGAGCGGGTTGGACCACCTGCAGGAGGGCCGAGTGGAGCATTACGGCACGCGCGAGGGATTGATGAATGGGCACGTCTGGTCCGTGGTGGAGGACCGTCAAGGGAAAATCTGGGCTGGGACGTGGGGCGGATTGTTCCGGCTGGAAGGCGGGCGTTTTGAAAATCTTTCGGACGGGAGCACGATTGGCGGGGTGGTGCTGGCGATGTATGAAGATCGGGAAGCCGGTTTGTGGATTGGCCAACAAGCGTTCGGCCCCCCAACTTGCGTCAAAGGCGCCGAGCGAACGCCCTTGCAGATTGCCGGCGCCAGCGCTAGCCCCGATGTGCGCGTCATGACCGAAGATCGCGAGGGAGACCTGTGGATTGGGACCGAGAACGAAGGATTGTACCGGCGGAGGCACGGTGAGTTTACTCATTTTGGGAAGAGGGAGGGCTTGGGGAGTGAATCCGTCTGGTCGCTCTACGCTGGCCCAGAAGGAGGAGTGTGGATTGGGACATGCGGCGGGGGCTTGAGCCGGTGGCGCGAGGACAAGCTGACAACCTGGACGACCAAGGATGGTTTGATCAATGACGTCATCTGCCAAATCCTGGAGGACGACCGCGGCAACCTGTGGCTCGGTTCGTACGGGGGAGTGTTCAGTGTCAATAAAGCTGATTTGGAGCGAAAAGTTCCGGCGGGCCTGCCGCCTGAGGGCGGCGTTCGGGATGCCGGTCGGCGGGGCTTGCCATTTGGCCGCCTTCCCGGGAGAGGTGCTTCGGTTCATTGTGTGGGCTATGGAAAAGGAGATGGGTTGCCGAGCATCGAGTGCCAGGGAGGGTTTCAGCCGTCGGGTCAGAAGTCTTCCGATGGGCGGCTGTGGTTTCCCACGAGCAAGGGCTTGGCAGTCATCAATCCGGAAGAGGTAAGCAGCAATCCCGTCCCGCCGTTGGTCCTGGTGGAGGAGCTGGTAGTGGACGGCACGTTGAGGAGCGCGGACAGCACGACGGCAGTGGGTGGAATTGGGGCATCGGCGCTGAGCATCGAACCCGGGAAGAAGGAACTGGAGTTTCACTTCACGGCAACCAGCCTGACGGCGCCGGAAAAGGTGCGTTTTAAATATCGGTTGGAGGGTTTGGAGCAGAATTGGACCGCGGCGGGCACCCGGCGCAGTGCGACTTACAGCCGACTGCCACCGGGAACCTACCGGTTTCATGTGATCGCCTGCAATAACGACGGGGTCTGGAATGAGGAGGGCGCCACCTTGTCGCTCGTGATGCTGCCGTTTTTCTGGGAGACCGGCTGGTTTGTGGTTGGGAGCGGGGCGGTGCTGGTGGCGGCGATTTTCTCGGCGGCACGGCTGCTGGTCACCCGCAGGCTGCGGTTAAAACTGGAGCGATTGGAACAGGAGCAGGTGGTCGAACGGGAAAGGGCGCGGATTGCCAAGGACATCCATGACGATCTGGGGGCGAGCCTGACGGAGATCGCGATTTTGAGCGAGTTGGCGCAAAAGCCTGAAACACCGCCGCAGGAAGCGCAAAGCGACTTGAGCACTATTGCGACAAAATCGCGCGCGCTGACGCAAGTGCTCGACGAGATTGTCTGGGCAGTGAATCCACGGCGAGACACGCTGGATAACTTTATAAGTTATGTGTGCACTTATGGAGAGGATTATCTGCGAGTGGCCCAGATCCAATGCCGGCTGCATTTGCCGGCGGTGATCCCCGAGGTGACGATTCGGACCGACATCCGGCACGGGCTTTTTCTGGTCATCAAGGAGGCGCTCAACAACATTGTGAAGCACGCGGGAGCCACTGAGGTCAACATCACCATAGAACTACGTTCCGCCGAATTATTTGTTTGCGTAGCGGACAACGGAAGAGGATTTTGCGCGAGTCCGACGGGATCATCGGATACGGAGCCAGAAGCTACGGGTGGCGAGGGGCTGTCGAATATGCGCCAGCGGGTAGAAAACCAAGGCGGGCGCTTTGAGATAGTGAGCCGCCCCGGCCAGGGGGCAGCATTGCAGATGCGAGTGCCGATCAAGTGAGCTGGATATGGCGATCACTGTTTCCATTGTGGAAGATGCGCAAGGCGTGCGGGAGGGGTTGGCAAGGCTGTTGAACCGTTCGCCCGGATTCCGGTGTGTGGCCTCTTATCCGGACGGAGAAGCCGCGCTGACGAGCATCGCGGCGGAACCGCCGGACGTGGTGTTGATGGACATCGATTTGCCTGGGATGAGCGGCGTGGAGTGTGTGCGCAAGCTCAAGGCCTCGCTGCCGTCGATTCGGGTGGTGATGCTGACGGTGTATGAGAATCCGGAGCTGATTTTCGACGCGTTAAGCGCTGGGGCGATCGGGTATTTGCTGAAGCAGCGGCCGTCGGCGGAACTGTTGAATGCGATCCGAGACGCACACCAGGGCGGGGCGCCAATGAGCAGTCAAATTGCGCGGAAGGTGGTGCAGTTCTTTCAGGCGAGCAAGCCGGCTGACGAAGCGGGAGAGCTTTCGGCCCGCGAGCGGGAGGTGTTGGACTTTTTAGCCAAGGGCCATTTGATCAAGGACATCGCGGACCGCTTGGGGCTTAGCTTCGATACGGTCCGGACTTACATCCGGCGGATCTATGAAAAGATGCATGTGCATTCGCGGTCCCAGGCGGTGGCGAAATATCGGCAGCCACCGGGACTGCCGAAATGAGGGAGCGCGAAGGGAGTCAATTATTTCTGAGCGGGCACTCCCTGCGGTGTGGGAATGTTTTAGAAGCTTCGCGAACGGCGGCGGTCCATGGCATAAATGATCCAAAACACCAGGCCCAGGGTTGCATAAACGAGGGCGCTGCCGGCCGAATCGCGCAGCATCCACCAAGTCTGTCCGCCGCCGGAGAAGAAGGAAAGCGGGGCGAGGGAGAAGAAGATGGCGAAGGCCATCAACCAGGATCGGCGGCGCAGGCGGCGGCGGGCCTCACGGAAGGCGCGCACTTCGTCAGGGCCGTTGCCGGACGGGACAGCGCCGGGAACGGGGGTGCTGATTATGCGCCGGAGTTCGTCGGCCAGTTGGGGATTTTTTTGCAAATACTCCTGGACGAGCGCTCGTGTGTCGGCGCTGCATTCGTTGGCTACGTAGAGTGGGATCAGGTCATTGATGATGTCTCTTGTCACATTCATTATTTTTCTCCTGGGTTGAGGTGCAGAAGTGCGGCGAGTTTTGCGCGCGCACGGAATACCTTGACTTTTGCGGCTGCAACTGACAGACCGGTCACGGCCGCGATCTCTTCATAAGACAGGTCTTGCTCGGCCCGAAGCAGCAGGACGGTCCGGTCGATTTCGGGCAAGGTATGGACGGCCGCCATAGTTTGCCGGAAATCGTCGTGGTTGACGGCGGCTTGATCGGGGTTGGCTGCCTGATCGGGCATTGCTTCATCGAGAGGCTCAAAACGCGACTGGCGACGCCATTGTTTGCGGTGGAGGTTTCGCGCGATGGTGAACAGGTATGCCTTGACGGACTCGGTGCGCGGTTCCTCGGGCGCAGTCCAGGCCCGAACAAAGGTCTCCGAGGTGATGTCCCGGGCGTCGTGAGGATTGCCCGCCAGCCAATACGCGAAGCGATACACATCGTCGGAGTAACGGCTGTACAACTCGTGAAACATCGTCGGACGAGCTTCCATGCTGACACTATCCCGGAGCAGCCGAAAAGTTACAAAGAATTTGACCGACCGGGGCAGACCAATCGCTTGCGGGTCACGGACCGGCGCGTCTAGCCAGGGCGCACGAGGACTTCCGGCTCGTCGTTGCAGGCGGGCTGCTGCGGGCCACAGACCCGCGGTGCAGCGGAGCTGGCGCGCGCTAACCATCCCAAGTCAGAGGCCGGCGCTCCGGCAATAAGCCCGTTTGCTTTTGGGGCATTTCAAGCGTTTCTTATTTGAACTATTAATCCAACCGAAATCGTACAAAATGTGCAAAAGTACGCTTGCGAAGCAGCGAATCAGCGGCTAAATGATAAGCCGGTTAGCAACCTGGGTACGCACGAAGAGGTGACTTTTATTGCCGTGCGACGCCGGGTGGACCGAATTTGGCACGCGCAGGACAAAAGAATGCCTGTTGTGAATTTGCGAAAAAATGAATCGCCTTGAGCTTTTCGACAGCGCCGTGGCCTCCGGGCCGAGGCCATTGATGGGTTAGAAAACGATGTCAGCGATTTTCCCGAAATGGACAAACCGGCTGCCCGTCATGGTGATTATCGGGGTGCTGCTGGCGGGCAGCGCGGTAACGGGGGGCATGTGGTACTATTTGACCCCCAAGTACTCGAAGGTGGGCTATCAGCCCATCCAGCCGGTGGCCTTTTCGCATGCCATCCATGCGGATCAACTCGGGATGGATTGCCGGTATTGCCACAACGCGGTGGAAAAGTCGTGGTATTCGAATATCCCAGCCAGTTCGTTGTGCATGAATTGCCATAACCAGGTGTTAAAGGACGACCCCCGGCTGGCGCTGGTGCGGGAGAGCGCCCAGAACGGCACCCCCATTCCCTGGGTACAAATTCACCGGGTGCCCGATTTTGTCTATTTCAACCATTCCGTGCATGTGGATCGCGGGGTGAGCTGCGTGGAATGTCACGGGCAGATCAATAAGATGGACGAAGTCTATCAGGCCAAGCCGCTGAGCATGACGTTTTGCCTGGACTGCCATCGCGACCCGGCGGCGAAGCTGCGGCCGCTGGATAAAATCACCGATTTGAATTGGCATCCGCAGTCGGAAGCGGAGCAGATCGCCTTTGGCCAGAAGGCAATGGAGCAATGGAGAGTCGAGTCGTTGCAGACATGCTCGGCTTGTCACCGATGAAAGCGAACGTTCCCGATAGCAAAGCACGCCAAGGAATGGCGGCCAATTCGCCCCGAGGAGGGGCTGGAAGCCTGTCTCATGGGGCGGGCCGGCAATATTGGCGCAGCTTGGATCAACTGGCCGAGACGCCAGAGTTCCGGCAGTGGGTGGAGCGGGAGTTCCCGGCTGGCGCCAGCGAGTGGACGGACCCGGTATCGCGCCGGCATTTCGTGAAGATCATGTCGGCATCCTTCTTCCTGGCGGGGCTGGGATTGGCCGGCAGCGGTTGCCGGCGGCCGGTCGAGAATATCGTGCCATTCACCAAGATGCCGGAGAATTACGTGCATGGCGCGCCGAAGTATTACGCGACGGCCATGCCGACCGCAAGCGGGGCCGTCCCGTTGCTGGTGAAATCGAACGATGGGAGACCGACCAAGATTGAGGGGAATGCCCAGCATCCCGACAGCAACGGGGGTACAGACCGGTTCGCGCAGGCGTCGATCCTGAGCCTATATGATCCGGATCGCGCGCAACGCTTCACCCAAGCGGGGAATAATGCGTCAACCGAGGCGGCCTTCGATTTTCTGAACGGGCTGGGCAAGTCAGCCCAGGCCAAGGGCGGGCAGGGGATCAGCTTTTTGTTGGAGCCAAGCGAGTCGCCTTCACGCCGCCGCTTGCTTAAGAAACTGGCGGAAAAACTGCCGCAGGCGCGCTTTTATGCGCACCAGCCGGTGGATCTGGATATCCACCGCCGCGCGGCCACACTGGCTTTCGGCCAAGAGGTGCGGCCTTATTGGCAGTTCGACAAGGCGAAGGTCATCGTTTCGCTGGACTGCGATTTCCTGGGCTCGGAGGATGACGCGCACAACCACATCCGCCGATTTGCACAGGGCCGAAGAATCGAGCAGCCGAGCGACTCGCTCAGCCGACTGTATGTAGTGGAGAGCCTGATGAGCGTCACTGGCTTCAACTCCGATCATCGGTTGCGCCTGGCGAGCAGCGCGGTGGTTCACTTAGTCGGAGCTTTGGCGCGAGCCATCGTTCCGCAGGGCGGGTTGTCGGCGAAGTTGGAGGCGCTAGGCAAACCGGCGGGAGTGGAGCCGAGGTGGATTGGTGAATGCGCCAAGGATTTGCTCGCAAACCGAGGCCGATCGTTGGTGGTGGCGGGCTACCGCCAGCCGATGGCCGTCCATTTGCTGGCCCACGCCATCAATGCCGCGCTTGGGAACGTGGGCCAAACGGTGGTGTTCCACTCAGCTCCCGACGGCAAGGAAGGCGGGCTGCCCGAGTTGGCCCAGGCGCTCAACGCTGGGCAGGTCGAGACGCTTGTTATCCTGGGCGGCAATCCGGTGTATACAGCCCCGGCCGATCTGGATTGGGCCCAGACGCAGCGCAAAGCGAGGAACGTGGTGCGGCTTGGCTACTATGAAGACGAGACGTTTGCTGCGTGCGCTGATCTCGCCAATTCATGGCACTTTCCGCTAGCGCATTACCTGGAATCGTGGGGCGACGCACAGAGCAGCGATGGGACGCTGGTTGCGATCCAGCCGCTGATCGCGCCTCTATTTGGGGGCATTACGGAGCTGGAGTTGTTAGCAAGGATCGCCGGCGAAACAGTTAGCAGTTCGTACGAAATTGTGCGGCAGACCTTTGCCGGGCTGGCGGGCGGCGGCGAATTCGAGAGTGCGTGGCGCAAATATCTGCATGATGGTTTTCTGGCCAACTCGGCGGCCAAACCGGCAGAAGTGAAGCTCGACGAAGGGGCGGTCGCGCAGGGCCTCACGGCGAAGAAGGACACGATCAATCCGAGCAACGATTCGCTGGAAGTGGTCTTTTTCCGCGACTACAAGGTGGACGACGGACGTTACAACAACAACGGTTGGCTGCAAGAACTGCCTGATCCGGTGACGAAGGTGGTGTGGGACAACGCCGTGCTGATGAGCCGGCGCACGGCGCAGGAGCTCGGGGTCAAGAACCTGGACAAGGTGGAGATTCACCTAGGGCAGCGCAGCGTGCGCGGGCCGGTTTGGGTGCAGCCGGGGATGGCGGATCATTCACTGGGGTTGGCACTGGGTTACGGGCGGAAGAATCCAGGGCGGGTCGGTCAGGGGACCGGCTTTAACGCGTACGAGTTGCGCGCAAGCGAAGGCGCGAACGGCCAGACCATTGCGTTGGGAGCGACAGTTCATGCGGTCGGGGAGACCTATTCGCTTTCCTGCACGCAAACCCATTGGTCGATGGAGGGCCGGCCCATTATCCGGGAAGCAAACCTGGAAGAGTACCGACAGCACCCGCGATTCGCCAAGGAAATGTCGGTGCAGGATGCGCCGGTGGTCGCGCCGCTTTATCCGAGTCCTTTCGACGAACTCAAGAAGCACGGCCTGCACCAGTGGGGCATGTCGATTGATCTGAACCGTTGCGTGGGATGCTCGGCCTGCATGATGGCCTGCCAGAGCGAGAATAACGTGCCGATTGTGGGCAAGGACCAGGTGCGACGAGGCCGGGAGATGCATTGGATTCGGATCGACCGTTACTATGCGGGCCGGGCGAAGGTCTCCCCGGACAGCCCGCCGGCCAAAGAGGACTTTTTTGAGACCTTCCAGCCGGAAGCGGAACAGCAATTCCAGGATTGGATCGACAATCCGCAAGTGGTCACGCAACCCATGCTCTGCCAACATTGCGAATCGGCGCCGTGCGAGAACGTGTGCCCCGTCAACGCCACCTCGCATGACGAGGAGGGCCTCAATGTTATGACCTACAACCGGTGCGTGGGGACGCGTTATTGCTCGAACAACTGCCCGTATAAGGTCCGCCGGTTCAATTTCTTCGATTTCAACAAGCGGCCCATTGGGCAGTTTTATCTGGGGCCGTTCGGCCATCGCAAAGCTGATGAATGGGACCTGCTGAAGATGGTCAAAAACCCAGATGTGACGGTGCGGATGCGGGGGGTGATGGAGAAATGCACGTACTGCATCCAACGGATCGAGCAGGCGAAGATCGCGCAGAAGGCCAAGGCGCGGGACTCGGGGGACGTGATTATTCCGACGGACTCGTTCACGACCGCCTGCGCACAGGCTTGCCCGGCCGGCGCGATAGTGTTCGGGAATCTCAACGCGCCGGAGAGCCGGGTTACGCAGCTTAAGAAGCTGGATCGCGATTATCCCGTACTCGAGGTGTTGTTAACCAAACCGCGCACGACGTACCTGGCCCGGGTGCGCAATCCCAACACGGCCATGCCGGATGCCGAAGTGACGAAAGCGCCGTTAAGCTTGCAGGAGTTCGAGCAGAAGATGGGCGACCCATTTGAGGAAGAAGGCCATAAAGCCAAGGGCGAATGAGCACCGCAGCAGCGAATCCGATTACGACTAAGCTACCGAGCGGGGTGCCGCAGCCTCCGCCGGAGTTGCAGCGCATCCCATTGGTGGCTAACGGGCGGAGTTTTGGCTGGATTTCCAATCAGGTGGCAGCCTTGACCGAAGGGCGCACGCCGGTGTGGTGGTGGATTTGTTTCGTGCCCAGCGTGCTGCTGCTGGGGCTTTTGGGGTTCACGCTCAGTTACCAGATTTCCACCGGGGTCGGGGTGTGGGGCAACATGCACCCGGTGATGTGGGCATGGGATATTGTGAACTTCGTGTGGTGGATCGGCATCGGACACGCCGGGACGCTAATCTCGGCGATTTTGTTCCTGCTGCGCCAACGGTGGCGGACCGCGGTGAACCGCGCAGCCGAAGCGATGACGATATTCGCGGTGATGTGCGCGGGCATTTATCCGGCGGTGCATGTGGGGCGCGTATGGTACGATTGGTGGTTGTTCCCGATCCCGAATTCGAACTCGATTTGGCCCCAATTCCGTTCGCCGCTGATGTGGGACGTGTTTGCGGTTTCGACGTACTTCACGGTGTCGGTGTTGTTCTGGTACATGGGATTAATTCCGGATTTGGCGGTGCTGCGCGACCGGGCGAAGACGAAGCTGCGGCAGTTTCTTTACGGGTTGTTTGCGCTGGGCTGGACGGGGTCGAACCGTCATTGGAGCAACTACGAAAAGGCGTACTTGATCCTGGCGGGGTTATCGACGCCGCTGGTGCTATCGGTCCACTCCATCGTGTCCCTGGACTTCTCGGTGTCGCAGTTGCCCGGGTGGCACACGACCATCTTCCCGCCCTATTTCGTGGCCGGGGCGGTGTTCTCCGGATTCGGGATGGTGCTCAGCTTGTTGATCCCGTTACGCTCGATGTTCAAACTTCAGGACATCATTACGATGCGGCACATCGATGTGATGTGCAAAGTGACGTTGGCGACCGGGTCGATCGTGGGTTACGCCTACGCGATGGAGTTTTTCATTGCCTGGTACAGCGGCAATCCGAACGAGCGATTTCATTTTTTGAACCGCGCGCTGGGACCTTACCAATGGGCCTGGATTATGATGGTCTCGTGCAACGTGCTGGTGCCGCAGCTATTCTGGTTCAAGAAAGTCCGCCAGAACCTCGTCATCGTGTTCATCATGTCCATCCTGGTCAACGTCGGGATGTGGTTCGAGCGCTTCGTGATTATTGTGTTGTCCTTGCACCGGGATTTTATCCCGTCGAACTGGGGCTATTACCGGCCCACATGGGTTGACATTTGCACGTACCTCGGCACGTTCGGGCTCTTTTTCACGATGTTTTTCCTGTTCATCCGCTTTCTGCCGATGATCGCGGTATCGGAAGTCAAGGGGGTGACGCCCCAAGCGGATCCGCACCATCCGGCAGGCGGGGCGAAAATCGAGGAGCCCATTCCAGACGAGGAGGAATAAGGCGCGTATGGCTGAGACGAACTTCAAAGCATACGGGATGATCGGGGAGTTTCGGACGTCGGCGTCGGTGCTGCACGCGGCGGAGAAAGTGCGTGCCGCCGGGTTCCGCAAGTGGGACGTTTTTACGCCCTTCCCGGTGCACGGGATGGACCGGGCGATGGGCTTAAAGAATTCTAAGGTGGGCTGGTTCGCGTTTCTGGGTGGAGTAGCAGGCTACACGACGGGGATGCTGATGATTTGGTGGATGAACGCAGTGGATTATCCGATTGTGATTGGCGGCAAGCCGATGTTCAGCCCGTTTTCGGCCTTCCCGCCTTCGTACGAGCTGACGATCCTTTTTGGGGCGTTCGGCTCGCTGTTCGGGATGTTGTTCTTGAATCGGTTGCCGCGGCTGCACCATCCCCTCCTGAAAAACAAACGTTTTTCCTTGGTCACACACGACCGGTTTTTCATCGTGATCGAATGCGACGACCCGAAGTATTCGGAGGTCGAAACGCGCAAGTTGTTGGAGGAAGCCGGCAGCCCGCACATTGAATTAGTGGAGGACTGATGCGTTATTTCCTGGCCATATTAGTTCTCTGCTGCCTGGCGGTCGTCGGCGTGCTGGGGTTGCGTGGGACGCATTTCCGGAAGCCGTCGCTTTATATTTTCCCGGACATGGAGTGGCAGCTCAAGCTGCGGCCGCAGAAGCCCAACGGGTTCTTCGCCAACGGGATTAGTTCGCAACTGCCGGTGCCGGGGACCATTGCCCGGAGCACGCCGCTCCAGACCACCGCGGGGGCGGTTTATCCTTACGAAGATGCGCCGGTCAATACCGGCCAAATTCCAGGGACGACGAATTTCATTGAAAACAACCCGCTGCCGATCACGGCGGAGTTACTCAAGCGAGGCCAGCAGCGCTTTACCATCAACTGCTCGCCCTGTCACGGTGCGCTGGCGGACGGCAACGGGATCACCAAAAAGATTGGCGCGATGCTGACGGTCGCCAACCTGCACGACAAGCGGATCGTGGAGATACCGGACGGGGAGATCTTTTTCGTGATGAGTAACGGACGCAACCTGATGGGCTCGTACGGCGCTAACGTCGCGGTAGAGGACCGCTGGGCGATTGTGGCGTATCTGCGCGCGTTGCAACTCAGCCAACTGGGAACGATCGACGACGTTCCGCCTGAGTTGCGCAGCGCTTTGAAGAAATGACTATGAATCCCCCCTCTGCAACGCCTCCGCTGGACTTGTCGAAATGGCGAAACGCGCCGGTGATTCTCATGGTGGCGGGCGGCGCCCTGGCGCTGCTGGGCTACCTGATCAAACCTGCGGAATTTGCCTATCATTGGCTGCTGGCGTTCATGTTCTTTTTGAGCTTGGGGCTTGGGGCGCTGTTCCTGGTAATGGCGCATCACCTGTTTGATGCGGGCTGGTCGGTGGCCACGCGCCGATTTTGCGAACATATCGCGGCGCTGCTATTCCCCTGGCTCGCGCTGCTGTTTGTTCCCATCGCGCTGCTGGCCAAGACGATTTACTCGTGGATGAGCGAAAACCCGCATACGGATCGGGCGTTGGCAGCCAAGCAACCGCTCTTCACCATGCCGATGTTTTACGTGGCTTCGGCGGTCTGTTTCGGCGCATGGTGGCTGCTCTCGAGCCGGCTCCGCTACTGGTCGCTCAAGCAGGATCAGACCGGGGCGGCGTTGCCGACTTACCGGATGCGCTTTTATTCGGGCTTCGGCATCGTGCTCTACGCGCTTACGTTGACACTGGGGGCGATCCTCTGGATGAAGGCGCTGCAGTATCAATGGTTCTCGACGATGTACGGCGTTTATTATTTCGCGGGCGGCGTGTTCACCACCCTGGCTACGGTGTACGTGATTACGATGATTCTGGATCGCCAGGGCGTTCTTACGGAAGTGCTGCACGAACATCAGTATTACTTCATCGGCTCGCTGCTGTTTGCCTTCACAGTCTTTTTCGCCTACATCACTTTTGCCCAATACTTCATCATCTGGAACGGGAACATGCCGGAGGAAACGTTCTGGTATGTGGTGCGGGAGAAAGGCACGTGGTTTTCGGTCGGGCTCGTGATCATCTTTGGACATTTCTTTGTCCCGTTCCTCGGTTTGTTGCGAATCGATGTGAAGCTAGTGTTCTCCTGGATGGTGCCGCTCTGCCTATGGGCGTGGTTGATGCATTGGGTGGACCTGTCTTTCAATATCATGCCGGTACTTCATCCCAACGGCTTCCCCTGGCAATGGCTCTGGCTGAGCGCAGGCTGCTTCGCCTTCATGGCCGGCTTGCTGTCGTGGCGCTTTCTCAAGGACTTTGCCAGCCACCCGCCTTATCCCATTAAAGACCCCAGGCTCATCGAGGCAATGGGCTTTTACCACCCGGTGCCGACGCAAATCTCCGGCGGCGAACTGGACCAGGCTGACGATATGCGCGATGCGCCGCCGCAATTCCGAGGGGGCACGCAATGAACGACCAAGCCGCACCTCGACGTACCGGGCTAGTTTACGCGCTCACGATTCTGGGGACGTTCCTTATCGTAGCTGGGCTGGTGTGGGCGATGCGCCATTACGCGCAGCCGCCGCCGCTGGGGGAAGACCGTGCTGCGTTTCGGGCCAAGGCCCTGTCGGAGTTGCGCGGCGCCGAAGCCGAAGCGCTCCACAACACCGGTTGGATGGATCCCACCAAAGGAATCGTCCGCTTGCGCATCGAGGACGCCATGAAACTGGTCGAGCGTGAGTGGCAAAACCCCGCCGCCGCGCGTTCCAACCTCATCGCCCGGGTAGAGAAAGCCACGGCGGCGCCGCCCAAGGCCCCCGAGAAACCTAGTCCGTTCGAATAGCGCGGCGTGGTCCGAAGATGAAAGGCACAAGCGTTGCCAACCTAAGGGATTGATGACTGAGTCATCTCCACATGAACCGAGGCCCCTCGCGGCCCCCGGCGAACTTGAACTTTCGTGCCGGCTGCCGCTCCTGGTGCTTTTCGTAAGCGCAGCCGTTTGGCTGGTGATCGGTTCGACTTTTTTTCTCATCGCTTCGATCAAATTCCATTCGCCCGAATTTTTAGGCAATGTGCGCTGGCTGACCTATGGCCGGGTTTGGCCCGCCGCGGTGAACTCGCTGCTCTACGGCTTCGGCGTGCAAGCGGGTTTGGGAGTGGCGCTTTGGCTCGTGGTGAGGCTGGGGGACACGCCGTTGCTGCAGCGCGGACTGGTCACGTTGGGGGCAGCGTTTTGGAATCTCGGCGTGACAGTGGGGGCCCTGGGAATTCTCGCCGGTGACAGCACCGGGTATGAAAACCTCGAGGCCCCTGGTTATGCGGCGTGGATAGTTTTCCCAGGCTACCTGCTCATCGCCTTGTTCAGTGTGCTCACGTTGCACCACCGGCGGGTGCGTCCGCTCTACGTGTCGCAATGGTTCGTGCTAACGGCGCTGTTTTGGTTCCCTTGGATTTATTCGACGGCGGAGTTGTTGCTGCTCCAGCATCCAGTGCGCGGGGTGATGCAGGCGGTGGTGGCCTGGTGGTATTCCGGGAACCTGGTGGTGGTTTGGTTCGGGCTGGCAGGACTCGCCGCGATCTTTTACTTCGTGCCGAGACTGACCCAGCGCGCGCTCTATAGCCGGCACCTGGCCTTATTCACGTTCTGGCTGCTGATCCTGGCGGGGAGTTGGCCCGAGATCACCAAGAGCGCGCCGGTGCCGGCGTGGATGCCGGCGCTAGGCGCAATGTCGGCAATGCTGATGCTGGTGCCGACCCTGGCGGTCGCGCTGAATGTTCTCAGGACCCTAGGGCGCAACTATTCAAACCTGAGGGCGCATCCTGCTCTGCTGTTTTTCGGCGTGGGGGCGGCGGCGTTCGTGGTGGCAGGCTTGGTGCGCGGGTTGATGGCATTGCTCGATGGGGACCCCCTGGTCCATCTCACGTGGTTTTCCCGTGCGATGATGCAACTCCAGGTCTATGGCTTTTTTGCCATGACCATGTTTGGGGCGGTTTATTGCATCCTTCCCCAACTCACCGGGCTCGAATTTCCGTGGGCCAAACTGGTGCGGGTCCATTTTTGGCTGGCGTTGGCCGGCCTGGTACTGCTGGTCGTGCCGCTGGGAATCGGCGGAGTGGTCGAAGGCCTCAAACTGCGCAATCCCGAGGTTGCGTTCGCCGACATCATGAAGGGCACACTGCCGTTTCTGCGGGCCAGCACCGTCGGTGATCTGTTGCTGGCTTTGGGACATTTGGTTTTCCTAACGAACTTGGTGGGAATGGTCAATCGCTTTTATCGCGTTCGAGCGCTCTCGGCCTATGCCGCGGCGACCGCGGACCTGTTCAAAGCTGCGGAGGCCAGGCCATGAATTACGGGGCGCTGATTTTCCTGGCGGCATTTTTTGCGCTGGCAAGTTCATGGTTTGGATTTGTCCTGACTCCGCAAGCACAGGTCGGCCAACTCCGGCAAACCAATACCGTGCCGGCGGGCGAGCTTTACCCGGAAGCCCCACCCGGGCTGGCCCGGCAAGGGCTCGATGTGTATCGGGCCAACGGCTGCGCGTATTGCCACAGCCAGCAGGTGGACCAGAAAGGAACGGTTTGCCGTGTAGTGCTGGCCGACCCGGGCACGAATCAAAACGCCGTGCTGGCCGCGCTCTTGAAAGTGCGAGAGGATTGGACGGAGGCGCAGGCCAAGGAAGCCATCGCCAAATCTCGTTTGCATGTGCTCGAGGGCGTGGCGAAAGAAGCAGCCGACAACGCCAGCAAGGCCCTCAAAGCGGCAGGCGCGAAAACCGAGCTCTGGGTGGTGCCGGTCGGGCCGGACATGGCGCGCGGTTGGGGCAAGCGGCGCACCGTTGCCGAGGATTACCTGTTTGATTCGCCCGTGATGCTCGGCTCGCAGCGAATCGGCCCGGATTTGGCCAACGTTGGGCTGCGGCGGCCCGACCCGAAATGGCAGCTCCGCCATCTCTACGCGCCCCGAATAGAAGTGAAGGATTCCACCATGGCGCCGTATCGTTTCCTGTTTGAAATGCGGAAGATCGAACATGAACGCTCGCCCGATGCACTGGAGGATCTGCCCGCTGAGCTCGCGCCTGGGCCGGGATATGAAATCGTTCCGAAGACCGAGGCCAAAGCGTTAGCGGCTTACCTGGTGAACTTGCACATGGACGCGCCACTGTTTGACGCGCCGTTGACCCTGCCGGCTCCTCCGCCCGCCACCAACGCGGCCGCGGCCCTGCTAACCAACGCTGCGCCCCAGAGCATGGAAAAGCCAAAATGAACGGGCAACCCGATCAAGCGATACCTGCGCCCGCGGCATCTGCCGAGCCCCAGGCCGGCAGGGTAACGGTCCCCGTTTGGCTGTTCGCGCTTCTGTTCCTCCTGCTCTGGTGGAGCATGGTGCAGTTCGACAAAACGGGCGGTTGGTTCAACGAAGAAGTGTATGCGCCCTACACGTCATTTACCATGGTCCAAGACTATCAACCGATCCGGGAAGGTCCCGACCTTTCCCGGGGCCAGCGGGTTTTTGAATCCATCTGCGCTTTGTGCCATGGCACGGATGGTGCAGGCAAGCCCGGCCAAGCACCGCCCCTTGCCGGTTCTGATTGGGTAAACTCGCCGGGCGTCAATCGCCTGATACGCATCCCGGCGCTTGGGTTGATTGGCCCGATCGAAGTAAGCGGGAAGGCCTACGATTTTCCCAGCGGCATGACCGCGGTCGCCCCGACGCGCGACATGATGTCGGATGAGGTGCTCGCCGACGTGCTGACGTATGTCCGGCAGGCTTGGGGCAACAAGGCACCGCCCGTAACCGCCGCACAGGTCAAAACGATCCGGGACGAGCTAGGCAATCGCTCAACTCAGAATACCGTTAAGGAACTGCAGGCCCTACCGGAAGAAGAAGCCAAGTAGCGCGGGCGCGAACAGGTGCCGGAGGGAATCGGAATTGGGCGTGGGCTGCGGGTGAATGTGTTCGATGTGTAGCGAAGCTAGCGGGGAATCATCCTGATGCAGCCGACAATACTCGCAGCGACTGTGCGCACGGCGCCGAACGCGGGCGCGATCGGCCGCGTTCATCGCTTCCGGCTAGGCGGGATCAAATGACGTGCTTGCCGTTGGAGGATAGCTACGAATTTGTTTGCGCGAACATAGCCTGCATACTCCGCTCGTTCTTCCTCCGAAAGTCGGCCTTCGGTTGATTTTTCTGCAAGTTCCTCGACACGCGCGCGCAACCGTCGGTCGGGGCGGAAACGAATAATTTCTCTGACCTTTTCCGGTGGAACGATCTTCAATACTGGTCGAACTCCCCGATCAAAGGCGGCCATTTCGGTTGTCGCAATCACAGTAACACTTTGTCACACGCAGCTTACTTCCCGCAACAATGCTTGAACTTCTTGCCGCTGTTGCAGGGACAGGGGTCGTTGCGGCCGACCTTCGGCCCCGCACGAACCGGCTTGGCCTTTTCCAAGGCGGCGGCGGCTTCCGAGACCATGTCGCTGCCCCCCCGGCCCCGCGCGGTGGCAGTGGTGGTTTGGGAGCCCGCACCGTTGCCGGCGGTGGCGCTGGAGCCAAAGGCACTGGCCGTCTGGTGAGTAGTGCGCTGCTGGCTGTGCAGGAAGTTTTCGAAGGCCATCAGGCTCGAAGCACTGCGGAAAATGTTGTGGCAAATCTCCGTCTTGATGTTGACCATGAGCTCCTCGAAGATTTTGAAGGCCTCGGCCTTGTATTCGATGAGCGGGTCGCGCTGGCCGTGGGCCCGGAGACCAATGCTGAAGCGCAGGCTGTCCATCTCGTAGAGATGTTCCTGCCAGAGCTTGTCGATCGCGCTTAGAATGCTGTAACGCTCGATTTCGCGGACAGCATCCGGATTGGTTTCGAAACTGACCTTGAGTTCGTAGGCCTCGCGAACCTTGGTGGAAATGAAGTTGCAAACGGCGAACTGAGCGGGACTAAGGCCGTCGTAAAGAGAGCCGGGCACCGGCGCTTCGGTGCTGGAGTGAGCCGCCTTGAGGATCTCGGCTTCAGGCATGCCCAGGGGGAAATTCAGATTCACCCAATCGGCCAGGGGGCGCACTTTCCATTCCCGCGCTTCGGGATCGGCGCTGGTAAACTCCTCGACCTTCTGGATAATGACCTCCTCCATGATGTCCATGAGGCGGTCGCGCACGTCGGTGGCGTGGATGATTTCATTGCGGAAGCCATAGATGACTTCGCGCTGCTTGTTCATCACGTCGTCGTACTCGAGCGTGCGTTTGCGGATTTGGAAGTTGTGTTGTTCGACGCGTTTTTGGGCCTGCTCGATGGAGCGGTTGAGGAAGGGGTGTTCCAGTTCCTGTCCCTCCTCGAGGCCCATCTTCTCCATCATCTTGACAATCCGGTCTGAACCGAACAGTCGCATCAAATCGTCTTCGAGTGAGATAAAGAAGTGGGATGAGCCGGGGTCGCCCTGACGGGCGCAACGGCCGCGCAACTGGCGATCGATTCGGCGGGCCTCGTGGCGCTCCGTGCCGATGACGTGCAACCCGCCGGCCTCAGCGACCTTCTCGCCCAGCTTAATGTCCGTGCCGCGCCCGGCCATGTTGGTGGCGATGGTGACGGACCCGTGCTGGCCGGCACGGGCGACGATTTCGGCCTCCTGCTGGTGGTACTTGGCGTTGAGGACGGAGTGGATGATGCCTTCGCGCTTGAGCATGCGGGACAGATGCTCGCTCACTTCGACGGAAATCGTGCCCACCAGAATCGGACGGCCTTTGCCATGGATGGTTTTGATCTCGTTGAGCACGGCGTTGTATTTCTCCCGCCGCGTCTTATAAACGGAGTCGTTGGCGTCCTGCCGTGCCACGGGCCGGTTGGTGGGGATAACCAGGACGCCCAGCTTATAGATGTCCAGGAATTCGGAGGCCTCGGTTTCCGCGGTGCCGGTCATGCCGGCCAGCTTATGGTAAAGGCGGAAATAATTCTGGATGGTGATGGTCGCCAGGGTTTGCGTCTCGCGCTCGATCTCGACTTGTTCCTTGGCCTCGACGGCTTGATGAAGGCCATCGCTCCACCGGCGGCCGGTCATGAGGCGACCGGTGTTTTCATCGACGATAATGACCTTGTTGTCCTGGACCACGTACTGGACGTCCTTGAGGTAGAGGCAGTAGGCCTTGAGCAATTGGGAAATGGCGTGGATGCGCTGGGCCTTGGTCTCGAAATCCTGCTGGAGCTTGGCTTTAGCTTCGAGGCGTTTCCGGGCGTCCTCCTCCGGGCCGTTGTCGATTTCGTGCAGGGCGAGGGACATGTCCGGGAGCACGAAGGCATCCGGGTCTTTGGGGCTTAAATAACTGCGGCCCTTTTCCGTCAGATCGGCCTCGTGGCCCTTTTCGTCGATGGCAAAGAACAATTCCTCCTTTTCGGCGTAGAGCTCGACCTTCTTTTGATCGGCATGGAGTTGCAACTCGGCCTGGTTCATCAGGCGGAGGTTCTCGGGATTTTCGAGCAGTTTCGCCAGCCCGTCGGACCTGGGTTGGCCGATTTTGACACGATAGAGGAGCAAGCCGATTTGGCGCTCGAGCGCCGCCGCATCGGCCACATTGGAGCCATCCTCCGGGTTGAGCTTGGCGAGCAGTTCCTGGGCTTCAGAGAGAAAGCGGTTGCACAAGCGTTCCTGGACTTTGTAGAGCGCTTCGACCACCGGACGGAAATTGGCGTATTGCTCGTCGTAAGTAACCACCGCCGGGCCGCTGATAATTAGCGGCGTGCGCGCTTCGTCAACCAGGATGGAATCGACCTCGTCAACGATGGCGTAATAGTGGCCGCGCTGGACCTGGTCTTCCTTGCGCTGGGCCATGCCGTTGTCGCGCAAGTAATCAAACCCGAATTCGGCATTGGTGCCGTAGGTAATGTCGCAATTGTACTGCTCGCGCCGGACGCTGGGGGGCTGGTCGTGCAGGATGCAGCCGACCGTCAAGCCCAGGTATCGATAGACTGCGCCCATCCATTCGCCGTCGCGCGCGGCCAGGTAATCATTGACCGTGACGACGTGAACGCCACGTCCGGAAAGGGCGTTCAGATACACAGGCAAGGTCGCTACAAGCGTCTTGCCTTCGCCGGTGGCCATTTCAGCGATCCGACCCGAGTGCAGCGCGTAACCGCCAATCAGTTGCACGTCGAAGGGAACCATTTCCCATTTGAGCGGGTGGTCTCGGACGGTGATTTCGGTTCCGCAGAGGCGCCGACAGGCGTTCTTCACCACCGCGAAGGCCTCGGGTAGAATTTCGGTCAGGCGCGCGGCGAGTTGCTCGTTGTCCTGGATTTTGGACAACTCTTCTTTCCAGGCGGCGGTTTTTTGGCGCAGCAGGTCATCGGGGGCCTTCTGCAAATCGGCCTCGAACGCGTTGATTTTAGCCACTAACGGCCGAAGCCGCTTGACCTCACGCTCATTTTTCGAGCCGATAAGCTTCTTGAACACGAACCCAATCATTAACTTTCGAAATCTCCTACAAACTACGGGAACAGTGGCGAGCCGTCAAAGACATTAGAAGATACGCCGGAGCCAGCGAAAGGCAAGGGAGGTAGGATCGGGGGAATGACGAACTCCGAACGCCTTCGGGAGCAGGTGACGAAGGGCCAAATCCGAAGGAATGACCAACTCCGAACTCCGAAAGCGTTCGCGAGCAGGAGCCTTCGCGAGCAGGTGACGAATCACAAGCGAGCACGGCGTGGTCGGATGGGGCTGAGCGTGCGGCGGGCATAGGGAGAGCCCGAGTGTGCCATCTTGTCCCACTTTTGCCGCGATGAAGATGAAGCGACACTGCTCTACCGCCGACCCCGAAACTTTGTCCAGGAGCCCGCCCGACCATTGTGGCAAGCGAATGGCGGGCAGGCGAATAAGAGCCCCGAGCGGCATGAGTTTGGGGACTTTTCGGGTTTCGCGGCGTGCGGGGAGTTTTTTTGGTCGGATCTAGTCGGATCTAGTCGGATTTACCCGGATCTGGTCGGACCAGACCGGACCCGGTCCGCCTTCGGCAATGCATCCACTCCCTGTGTCGCAGGCTTGATTTACCCTGATTCACTTTGATTTGCCTTGATTGTCGCACCTGAGAGAAGGAATTGAGCACGGATCGCCCGGATGGCACGGATAGTTTCGCCCTGAGGAGCCCGGAAGACTGCTTTGACAGCCGAATGAGGGGCAAACGAATAAGACCGGCCCCGGTCCGGGTCGGGCCAGGCACCCCCTACCCGCTGCTGCAACCTTGATTTACCTTGATTCACTTTGATTTAGTTTGATTAGGGTTGATTTCCGCGGCCGGGAGATGGATGGACCGATGGACCATTGACCGCGGATCGCGCGGATGGCACGG
>Ga0209517_10001269_pt1 | contig 38965 bp, 38 predicted proteins | sample PeaSoiMetSII2010_FD_187695 | JGI IMG/M metagenome (GOLD analysis project Ga0209517, IMG submission 187695) | Peat soil microbial communities from Weissenstadt, Germany - SII-2010 (SPAdes) (version 2) | ecosystem: Environmental > Terrestrial > Soil > Wetlands > Peat | place: Germany...
GGAGCCGCTCGAGCGCGTCGATGGCTCGGCTCGCGTGGTTCTCGGGATCGCTGCCGCCCATGCTCACGAGAATGCGCGGGTTGCCGGCGCGAGCGGTGCCGCGGGAAGCCCGGTATCGCCAGAACTCGTGGCGCAACATCATGTATCGCGTTCCGAGCAAGAGGCGCGTCGATGGGGCGACGCTCGGATAGAGCGCCGGCTCCGCATGCAGGTTCTGATTGACGACGATATCGCAGTCATAACGCGAGAGCTTGCCGAGGTCGTCGATCACCAGAGTGGGAATGCCGGAGCTCTGCAAGATCCCGATATAGGCATCGGTGAAGGCGTAGCCGTCGAGCACGATCCAGCCGGCGCCGATGCGCCGGGCGGCGTCGACGGTCGCTTCCGCGTCTGCGTCGCTGCCGAGGATGCGATCGTGAGGCTCGATGGAGAATCCCTCGCGCGAGATGCGCTGGGCAAGCAACGGCGGCACGCCGGTCATGAGGAAGCGGCTGCTCTTGCCGTGGACCGCGAGCGCCTGCGCGAGCGCCAGACAACGCATGGCATGGCCCGTGCCGGTCGCCGGGATGGCGTCGGTGCGGAACAGCGTGGCGGTCGGCGTCGGATGGCTCATGGTCGGAACGTCCAACGGCTTGGTCAGCGCTGCGAGCGCGCTTGGTTGATGGCACTGAGCTCGGGATGCTCCGCCACGACGGCCGCGATCTCGCGCCAGGACGGCATCTCCGGCGGCGGCGGCAGATAGCAATAGACCGCGCGCATGAAATCGAGGTCCTCGGGGAAGTCGAGCGTCCAGCGCCATTTCGCCTCGGGCCCACCCGGGCCCTGCACCTCGGTCTTCCGGTAGCTCGGATGGCGGCGGATCCAGGGCGAGACGTGCTCGCGATCGTACGGCTCGGTCGCGGTCTCGGCGGCGGCTTCGAGCGCCTCGCGGGTGAAGATCTCGCAGTCGAGACCGTGCGGATAGCCCCAGGTGAAATTGTTCGCGGCATACTGCGCGCTCTCGGCGCGCCGGCGCTCGACCACGTCGCCGCAGAGCGCGGGATCGATGAGGGGACAATCGCTGGTGACGCGCACGACCGCGTCGGCCTCGACCAGCCGCGCGGCGCCGAGATACCGGTCCAGCACATCGGTCTCGGATCCCCGATGGACCGGCGTGTCGTAGTGCTTCGCGAGGCTCTCGATCGCCGCCCCATCGGCGCCGTCGACCGTGGCGCAGACCACGACGTCGACGCCGGGAATGGCCTTGCAGCGGCGCAGCACGTGACCCAGGACCGGTTCTCCCGCCAGGTCCTTCAGCACTTTGGCCGGAAGACGAGTGGAGGCGATGCGCGCTTGGACGATGCAGGCCGTGGTCATGGCGCGGCGCGGCGGCGCTCGGCCGCGCGCGGCAGCAGCAACCGCTCCAGGCTCTGTGTCACGCGCTCGACGTCCTGGCCGGTCATGCCGACGTAGAGCGGCAGCGAGAGCGTGCGGCGGTAGTAGGCGTCGGCGCCGGGCATGGCGATGTCGCCATAGAGCTTGCGGTAATAGGGCTGGCGCGGCACGGGGATGTAATGCACCTGGGTGCGGATGCCGTCGGCCTCGAGATCGCGCATGAGCTGCCCGCGGGTGATGCCCGCCGCCTCGAAATCGATCAGCACGGTGTAGAGGTGCCAGGCCGGCATCGATCCCGCGCGGCGGCGGGTGCGCTGCAGGATCGGCGCGAAGCGGGCGAGGTGCGCGTCGTAGAGCGCGGCGAGCGCCCGCCGGATCACCACGAAGCGGTCGAGCTTCTGCATCTGGCTCAGCGCCAGCGCGCAGTTGATGTCGCTCAGCCGATAATTGAGGCCGAGCTCGACCATCTCGTAATACCAGGGATTGACCACGGCCTGCTCGAAGGCCTCGACGCGGTCCTCGAACATGGTCTCGTCGCGCACGATGCCGTGGCCGCGCAGGCGGCGGAGCCGCTCGGCGAGCTCTGCGCTCTCCGTCGTGACCGCGCCGCCTTCGCCGGCGGCGATAGTCTTCACGGGATGGAACGAGAACACGGTCATGTCGCTATGGGCGCAGGCGCCGACGGGAATCTCGCTGCCGTCCATGTGGCACTCGACCGTGCCGATCGCGTGACAGGCGTCCTCGACCACCTTGAGGCCGTGGGCGCGCGCCACCTTCGCGATGGCCGCCATATCCGCGCATTGCCCCGCGAGGTGCACGGGGAACGCGATCCGCGGCTTCATGCCCCGGCGCTCGGCCTCGGCGATGGCCGCGGACAGATGGGCCGCTTCCATGAGGCCGCTCTCGGGATCGACGTCGGCGAACACCACCTCGGCGCCGCAGAGGCGCGCGGCGTTGGCGGTCGCGACGAACGTGATGGCGGGCACGATCACGGCCTCGCCGGGCTTCAGGTCGAGCGCGAGGCAGGCGAGATGAAGGGCCGCGGTGCCGTTAGCGCAGCTCACGGCATGCGCGGCCCCGGTGCGCTCGGCAAGCGCCGTCTCGAAGCGGCGGACGGTGGGGCCGGTGGTGAGCCAGTCGCCGCAGAGAACCGATCGCACCGCCTCGATGTCGTCCTCGTCGATCGCGTGACGGCCGTAGGGCAGGATCGGCGGCGGCAGCGCGCTCATGCGCCGGCCTCCTCGATCAGGCGCGTCAGGCGCGGCTCGTCGAGCCAATCCTCGTTGGTGTCGCTGGCAAACCGGAACCCGTCGCGCACCGTCTTGGCGCCGCGGGCCAGATAAGACTCGCGCTGCCACCAGCGGAACGCAGGCTCGATGACATAGCGATCGTCGAGCTCCAGCGTGAGGCGAGAGTCGTCCTCGGTGATCATCACCTCATGCAGCTTCTCGCCGGGCCGGATCCCCACCACTTTGGTCGGCAGCTCCGGCGCGAGGCAGTGCGCGAGGTCGAGCATGCGCATGCTCGGGATCTTCGGCACGAAGATCTCGCCGCCCTGCATGCTCGCGACCGACGTGACGACGAAGTTCACGCCCTGCTGGAGCGTGATCCAGAACCGGGTCATGCGATCGTCGGTGATCGGCAGATGGTCCGCGCCTTCGGCGATGAGCTTGCGGAAAAACGGGATCACGCTGCCGCGGGAACCCACCACGTTGCCGTAGCGCACGACCGCGAAGCGCGTGCCGACCGAGCCGCTCAAGTTGTTGGCGGCGATGAAGATCTTGTCCGAGGCGAGCTTGCTGGCGCCATAGAGGTTGATCGGGTTGACGGCCTTGTCGGTCGAGAGCGCCAGCACCTTCTTGACGCCGTTGCGGATCGCGGCGCGCACCACGTTCTCGGCGCCCGACACGTTCGTGCGAATGCACTCGAAGGGGTTGTACTCCGCGGCGGGCACGTGCTTCAGCGCGGCGGCATGGACGATATAGTCCACCTCGCGGGTCGCGAGATCGAGGCGGTCGCCGTCGCGGACGTCGCCGATGAAATAGCGCATGGTCTCGCTCGGCAGCTCCGAGAGCTGCTGCTGCATCTCGTACTGCTTGAACTCGTCGCGCGAGAACACGATGACGCGCCGGGCCTTGCCGTGCCGGAGTAGCGTCTCCACGAACCGCCTGCCGAAGGAGCCGGTGCCGCCGGTGATCAGCACGGAGGCGTTGTCGAAAATCCGGATCGCCTCCTTGAACCCGTCGTCGAAGGCACGGCTCGCGCCGTTGCCCATCGGATGCACCGATCCCGAAGGACGGCGCTTGGCGAGCGGGCGATCAAGGAGGGAAACGGAGGGGCTCGACGGCATGGACGGGGGACCTTCTTACTTATTTGCCTTGGCGGCGAAGCGGGAGCCGCCAGGAGGAGTGTCGGGGAACTCGGTTAATTCCGAGTTTCTGGGTTTCAGCGCAGGTAGCTATTTCAGGTAATTGACCAGACTCAGCTGCTGCAGCGCGCTGACCGTCTGGTAGGAGGCCTGGAGGTTGGTCTCGACTTGATTCAGCTGGGTAATCGCCGTGGCGGGGTCCACGGATTCCAGGCTTTGGATGTTGGTCTGGGTCAGGTTGATGAAGTTCTGGTGGTTCTGCTGGACTTGCTGCAGCTGCGCGGACTGCAGGGCGAGGGTGCCCTCGATCTGCTGCAGGCCGGCGACGCCCTGCGTCATCAGGCTTGCCGCCTGATTCATGGCGGCGACATCAGCGGGATTGTTCGAGCTCGGCGATCCCGACGGCAGGTTCGCGAGGTAGTTTGCGACCCGCACGACGTTCTCGATGGCGGAATTGTCCGCGGTGACGCCATAGGAGATCGTGACGTTGTCGTCGATCTTGGCTTGCTGGGCCGTGTCGTTGCCGGCGTAGTAGCCCGCTGGCGCCGGCTGGTTCACCGCGGTACCGAGCGAGCCCGGATTCGGCAGGTCGGCGGCGACGAAGGGAGCCGTGTTGGTGAGGCTGCCGGAGAAGAGATAGCGGCTGCCATCCGACGTGTTGAGGAAGTCGCCGAGCTCCTGCAGCAACGCCTTCGCCTGCGTCTGAATGTCCGAGGGCGTTGCATTGAATGCGCCCGAGGGCAACAGCTGGCTGAATTTCTGCGCCAGGTCCTGTATCGTCGAGAGGACGTTCGACTGCTCCTGGATGCGCTGCTGAACCGTGCCGATGGTGTCGAGATAGGCCTGGCGGTGGGACACGGCACTCTGCAGGTTCGCGACCTGGGTCGCGGCGGGGCCGAGCCCGGAGTAATTCTGGCTCTTGAGGCCCGTCGAGACCTGGGCCTGGAGATCGTTGGCCTGGCTGCGCAGCTGCAGGATCGACTGCAGCATCTGATTTTGCTGGGCGAACGTGCCGATTGTGCCGGTGCTCATGGGGCGTCAGCCTCGGTTACTGGATCTGCATGAGCGTGTTGAGCATGTTGTCGACCGCCGATAGGACGTGGGCGGAGGCGGCATACATGTTCTGGAACACGGTCAGGTCGGCGAGCTCCTGGTCGACGTTGACCCCGCTCACGCTCGAGGCGCGCGCGTTGAAGGACGTCTGCAGGTTGCTCTGGAACTTCGAATTGTCGGAGGCCGCGGCGGTGGCGTTCGCGGTCTGGCCCAGGATCTGCGCGGCGTAGGTCGAGAGCGTCACGGTGGTGCCGCTGGCGAAGTTGCCGGCCGCGGCGAACGCGATCGGCGCATTGACGGCGTTCGACAGCGCCTGGGTAATCGATGGGTCGGGATTGGCGGCGGGACCGTCGAGCAGACTCGGATTGCCGACGAGATCGGGATGGATTTGGATCGTGGCTGCGTTGTCGACGCCGTTGGTGAGGTCGACGCCGGCGAAGAAATGCTGGGCGTCGTTCGTGGCGCCGAGGCCGCTGTTCGTGGTCCCGAGATTCGCCGATTGTGCGGCGCTGAAGAGTTGCTTGGTGAACTGGTTCAGTTCCGCGGTGAGGTTCGGGAGCTGCGTGTCGCGGAGCGACAGCAAGGCGCCGATCTCGCCGGTGGTCGTGTCCGCGGTGACGTCGATATTGCCGATCTTAAGCGGCGACAGTGTCGACGTGGCGGTCACGGTTCCGGTTGGGGTGTAGCTCAGGGTCTGTGCGCTGCTGTCGACCATGATCTTGCCGGTGGTCGTGAGCACCACCATGGTCCCGTCGGGCCGCACGAAGTCCTGCACGCCCATCAGGTTCGATATCGTGCCGAGCGCCTGGTCGCGCTGGTCCTCGAGCGCGGCGGTGGACTGTCCCGTCGCCTTGGCGTGGGTGATCGCCTGGTTGTACTGCGCGATGTTCTGCAGCGCGGTGTTCACGGTCTGGACGTCGGTCGCGATCTGGCTATCGGTGCCGGCGCGGATTTGCTGAATGCCGGCCGACGTCGAATTGAGTTTCTGGGCCATGCTCTGGCCGGCCGCGACCGCGGTCTGCTGGGCGATCGGATCTTCCGGCGAGGTCGAGAGCGTCTGCAAGGCGCTCGAGAACTTGTTGAAGAGGTCGCCGATCGAGTTGCCGTCGTTCACCTGACCGAACAGGCCCTGAATCTGCTGGAAGTAGGTGTTGAGCGTCGTCGCCGCGCTGGTGGTGGTGTCCTGCTGCCGCGCGCTGTTGGCGAGGTTGTTGTCGATCTGCCGCTGTGTCACCCCGATCGTCACGCCGGCGCCGATCCCGCCCACGATCTGGCTGCTGAGCGGCACGATCTCCCGGGAATACCCGGGAGTTTGGGCGTTGGTGATGTTGTTGGAGATGACCGAGAGATTGGTCTGCGCGGCCTGGAGGCCGGTCAGCGCATTCTGCAGCGAGAGCGTGACGTCCATGGGGCTGGGCTCTCCGTCAGAGCCGGCTATCGAAAGCGACGCCGGCTATGGCACGCGGCCGCGGCGGTGCGTGACGGGGCGGGGCGTAGCTCGCGACCCGCTTTTGGTTCGAGCTCACCGCCTCCGCGATCGCGGCCACCACGCGCTCGACCGCGGCGCGGCCAGCGCGCAGGGCGCGCTCGTTCTCGGCGGCGACATCGGCAAGCCGGGTCGCCGCGGTCAGCAGTTCCACGTGCTCCGGCGAGTGCCGCGCCGGCGGCGCCGTCCGCTTGGCCCGCAGCTCCTCGAGGTGAGCGCGGTAGCGCCGCGTGAGCCGTGCCTTCTCGTCCTTGAGCGCGGTCGCGTCCTTGAGACGCATGGCGGCGAGCGCCGCGGTCTCCCGCTCGAGGAGATCGGCGAGCGCGTTCGATACCGCGATCAGATCGGGCGTCGAGCACGGCTGCGTGCTGCGTTGGGCAAGGGCGGTCATTTCTTCTGGGCCTCCTGCATGCGCAGGATCTCGCGCTGCACGGCGTCGGCGATCCCCACGCCGCCGCTCTTGGCGGCGACCTTGGCGTATTCCTGGCTGAGCAGCGATTTGTAGACGTTCTCGCCCTGGCCGCCGCCGAACAGCTTGTCGCTCTCGATGCCCGCGAACATGCTGTCCATGGCCTGCGCCAGGAAGAAAGCCTCGAAGTCCTGCGCGACCTTCGCCGCGCCGGACGGATCCTGTGCACCGGCGGCGGGATTGGGCGCCGCCGGGGCTTGCGCCCCGGGCAGCGGCGGCAGGATGGGCTTGCTGGCGTCCATCACATCAGCTCGATCTCGGCCTGCAGCGCGCCCGCGGTCTTGATCGCCTGCAGGATGCTGATCATGTCGCGCGGGCCCACGCCGAGCGCGTTGAGGCTGTTGACGAGCTCCTGGAGGGTCACGCCCGCCGGCAGGACGGCCATGCGGCGGTCCGACTGCTCGTCGACCTGTACGTTTGTGCGCGGCACGACGACGGTCTGGCCGCCGCCGCCGGGCGCGAACTGCACGCCGCCGCGGCCGGGTGCGCCGGGCAGCCCCGGCGACTGCGTGCCATCCGGGGTCGACGAGCTGGAGCTCGTCGAGCCGCTGGGGGTTGTCGAGCTGTTGGAGGTGGTCGCGGTGCCGGGCGCGAAGGTGGTGGCGACGCCGCCGGGCGCGAAGGGGTTCGGTTGCGACACCTGGGGCGTCTCCGTGACGCGGACGGTGAGCGTGCCCTGCGCCACCGCGACCGTGCTGATCCGCACGTTCTCGCCCATGACGATCACGCCGTTCTGCTCGTCGATGACCACGCGCGCGGGCTGGTCGGGCTCGACGCGAAGCTGCTCGATATCGGTGATCAGGGACACCACGTCGCCCTTGAACTCGCCGGGCACGGTGAGCAGCACGGTGCTGGGATCGAGCGGCCGGGCGGCCGGACCTTTCAGGAAAGCGTTGATGGCCTGCGCCACGCGCCGCGCGGTGGTGAAATCGGGGTTGTGCAGGGTGAGGTTCACGGTCTTGAGTTTCGCGAGCTCGAAGCCGACCTCGCGCTCGACGATGGCGCCGCTGGAGATGCGGCCCGCGGTCGGCACGCCCTTGGTCACCGAGGTCGCTTGGCCCTTCGCGGCGATGCCGCCGGTCGCGACGGTGCCTTGGGCGACCGCGTACACCTCGCCGTCGGCGCCCAGCATCGGCGTCACCAGCAAGGTGCCGCCGAGCAGGCTCTTGGCGTCGCCCAACGCGGAGACCGTGACGTCGATGTGCCCGCCCTGGCGGGCGAAGGGCGGCAGCGTCGCCGTCACCATGACGGCGGCGACGTTCTTGGTGCGCAAGCTGGTGTCGCGGGCGTTGACGCCGAGGCGCTCCAGCATGCCGATCAGGCTCTCGCGGGTGAAGATGGCGTTGTTGAGGGTATCGCCGCTGCCGTCGAGCCCGACCACGAGGCCGTAGCCCACCAGCATGTTGTCGCGCACGCCCTCGAATTCCGCGATGTCCTTGATGCGGGAAACCGCGTGGGCGGGGTTGGCGATGCCGATGGCCGCGAGCGCGAGGAGCGCGAGGCCGAGGCGGCGGAGCAGGCGAGGGGCGTTGAGCATGGTTTCCCGGCGGCAATGCCTTCTATGTCGCAGCCCTTCATGCGAAGCCCGTGCCAGCCTCGAGAGCCGCGGAATCCCAAGCTTTACGCGGCGTTATGCCCACTCCCGGGAGGCGCCGCCGGCAAAGCCTGCCGACGCTCGGGCAGGCTTTGCCGAGCCGAAATTAATCGCCGCTTAACTCTGCCGCGCGATGCTCGCCCGACTTCGCAAGGACATGCTCTTTATCCCTCATGCGCATCGATCCGAACCGGCCGATCCTTCCCGCCTCGCCCCGGCGCGACGGTAAATCGGGATCGGCGGCCGGAACGGGGTTCGGCTCGGCCGTATCGGGCGAGCATCCCGTCTCCGGCGCGACGGGCTCGCGTCCGCTCCTGCCGGTCGACGGATTGTTCCAGCTTCAGGAAGTACCGGACGCGCTCGCGCAACGGCGGCGCGCGGTGCAGCGCGGCAGCACCGTGCTCGATCGGCTCGACGATCTTCGCTTGGCGCTGCTCTCGGGCAGTCTGTCGCCCGGTCAGCTCTCCGAGCTGCAGCGAGTCGTCGCCAGCGAGCGCGGCCTAGTGGACGATCCGCGGCTCCTGGCCGTGCTCGACGAGATCGATCTGCGCGCCAAGGTCGAGCTCGCCAAGCTCACGATGTCGTCATAATCAAAAACGGAAGTTGTTGATTTTTCAATGGTTTAATGGCGTGCGCTCATGCTTGCTCCGGCAAGGCCGCATCCCTATACTCGCGCGCGCTTCGAGAACCTTGGCGCTTCACGGAGTAGGTAATGCCGACCAGCCTTCCGGCCGACTATCGTCCATCGGACGGTGAAGAGTTCATGAACCCGCTCCAGCTCGAATACTTTCGCCAGAAGCTGCTGCGGTGGCGGACGGAGCTGCTGGAAGAATCCAGCGAGACCCTGATCCACCTCAAGGAAGAAAGCCTCTCGGAGCCCGATATCACCGACCGCGCCTCGCTCGAGACCGAGCGCGCGCTGGAGCTTCGGACGCGGGACCGCGAGCGCAAGCTCATCGCCAAGATCGACGCCGCTCTCGAGCGGATCCAGGACGGCACCTACGGCTACTGCGAGGAGACCGACGAGCCGATCAGTCTGCGCCGGCTCGAGGCGCGGCCGATCGCGACCCTGAGCCTCGAGGCGCAAGAGCGGCACGAGCGCATGGAGCGCACCCACCGCGAGGATTGAGCGCGGGTCATCGCCGGCAGGTCTGCCAGCATGATCGGTGCATGCAGTCCCCTCTCCCGCGTTAGCGGGAAGGTGAGGGTGTTAGCCATCCGGCTGTCGAGCGTAACTCCCCGCACCCTCCCGTTGCTTTGCAACGGGTACCTCCCTCTCCCACTTCGTGGGCGAGGGGCTATACGCGACAGAGGATTACGTGGCAGCAAACCTCAAGCCGCCGCCCGTACCAGGCTATAGCTGCGCTCGTGGCGTCCGCCCTCGAGGCGCTGCGTCAGCTCGCGGTGGATTTCCGCGTCGACCGAGCGGAAGCCGGCGCGGCGGAGCATCTCCTCCAGCCGCGGCTGGTCGTAGACCCGGAAGCCGTGCTGGACGATCGGCAGCGTCGCTGCCGCCTCGGGCGTGATGCCGGCCAGGACCAGGACGCCATCCGCCCGCAGCACGCGATGGAGCTCGCCAAGCGCTCGCGGCAAATCCGGCCAGAAATAATGCCCGTTCACGGCCACGGCGCGATCGAAGCTGCCCGCGGGAAACGGCATGGCGTCCACGGAGGCGAGCTTCAGGTCGATTCGGCCAGCCTCGAGGAGCGTGCGATTGAAGGCCTTGGCCTCCGCCATCATGGTCTCGGAGATGTCGATGCCCGTGTAGGCGAGGTCGGGCTGAAGCGCAAGGAGCGCGGGGATCAGCTTGCCGTTGCCGAAGCCGATCTCCAGGACCCGGTCCCGCGGCTGCAAGCCGAGGCGCCGCCAAGCCGCCGCGCTGACGCCGGCATTATTCGCGCTCATATACTCGCCGACGGCCTTGCCGATCTCTCCCTCGGGGTGACCGAGCTGCCGTGCGAGCACGGCCAAGTCCAGTTTGCTCAGATCCATCACACGGCGCCTCCTCTCTGTCCTTGCTAGAAGCGCCACCTTACCCGGTCTGGGCCGCTCGCGAGGCCACAGAATGGACTTTCGCGCGTAAACGTCTCGGCGTAGCGTTCGAGCGGAGCAAGGCAAGGTTTGACGCGCGACTTCTGGAGGGAATCCGGCGGTGGGTGGCATCGTCCTCCTCGACCTCGTAGGCGGCGTGGCGCTGCTCCTCTGGGGCCTGCACATGGTCCAGAGCGGGATCATGCGCGCCTACGGCGCGGAGCTGCGCCGATTCCTGGGCCGCGCGCTCCGCAATCGGTTCCGCGCCTTCGCCTTCGGGTTGGTGGTGACCGCTCTCCTGCAGAGCAGCACGGCCACCGCGCTCATGACGACCTCGTTCACCGCGGACGGCGTGGTCACGCTCGCCTCCGCGCTCGCGATCATGCTGGGCGCCAACGTCGGCACGACGCTCATCGTGCAGGTCCTGTCCTTCGACGTGTCCGCGGTATCGCCGGTGCTGCTGCTGACCGGCCTGATCGCGTTCAAGCACAGCACGCGCACGCGCGTTCGCGATCTTGGCAGGGTCTCGATCGGGCTCGGTCTGATGCTGCTGTCGCTGCACATCCTTCTGGGCACGCTGGCGCCGGCGGAGAATGCGCCGGGCGTGCGCGCGCTGCTCGCCGCGGTCACCGCCGAGCCGATCCTGAGCGTGCTCTTGGGCATCGTTTTCGCCTGGGCCGCGCACTCGAGCGTGGCGGTGGTGGTTTTGGCGATGTCGCTGGCCTACTCGAGCTTCGTGACGCCGGTCGCCGCGATCGCGCTGGTGCTCGGCGCCAATCTCGGCAGCGCGATCAACCCGGTCTTCGCCGCCGGCGGGTCAGGCGATCCGATGGCCCAGCGCCTGCCGGTCGGCAACCTGATCAATCGGCTGGTCGGATGCGCGCTGGTGCTGCCCTTCCTGCATTCGATCGCGGGTCTCATGGCCTCGATCGATCTCAATCCCGCGCGCCAGGCCGCCGACTTCCACACGGCCTTTAACCTCGTGCTCGCGGCGCTCTTCATCCTGCCGCTCAATCGGATGGCGTCCCTGCTGATCCGGTTGATGCCGGAGCGGCGGAAGGCGTCCGACCCGTCGACCCCGCTCTACTTGGATCCGTCGGCGCTCGCCACGCCGACCATCGCGCTCACCTGCGCCGCGCGCGAGGTCATGCACATGGGCGACATCGTCGAGGCGATGCTGCGTCAGACGATGACCGCCTTCATGACCGACGATCGCCGTCTCGTGAGCGACATCGAGCGCATGGACGACGCGGTCGACCGGCTCCACGAGGCGATCAAGCTCTACGTGACCGAGATCACCCGCGAGAGCCTCGACGGGCAGAACGGCCAGCGCGCGATGGAGATCATCGCCTTCTCGATCAACCTCGAGCACATCGGCGACATCATCGACAAGAACCTGATGGAGCTCGCCAGCAAGAAGATCAAGAACCGGTTCAAGTTCTCCGACGAGGGCGCCGCCGACATTGCCGCGCTGCATCAGCGCGTGGTCGACAGTCTGAAGCTCGCGCTCGGCGTGTTCATGTCCGGGGAAGTCGCGATCGCCCGCCAGCTCCTCCGGGAGAAGGTGCAGATCCGCGAGGTCGAGCGCGCCGCCGCCGAGGGTCATTTCGCGCGGCTGCGCGAGGGGCGCCCCGAGAGCCTCGAGACCAGCTCGCTGCACCTCGACGTGCTCCGCGACTTGAAGCGCATCCACTCGCACATCTGCTCCGTGGCCTATCCGGTGCTGGAAGCCGCGGGCGAGCTGCAATCGAGCCGGCTCAAGGAAGCGACGGCTCGCCGGCGCCGCGTGCGACCGGCGCACTCCTCGGAGCAGCCGCAGTAGCGGCCCACGCGCCTCAGAACGGATTGATGATGTCGAGCACCTGCTGGCCGACGCGGGGCTGTTGCATGTCGGTCTGCTGGCCGCGGCCGCCGTAGGAGATGCGGGCCTCCGCGAGCTTGTAGTAATTGATCGTGTTGGTGGAGCTGATGTCCTGCGGCCGGATCACGCCGGCGATCTGCAGCTCCCGGACCTCGTAGTTGACCCGGATCTCCTGGCGGCCATTGACCACGAGATTGCCGTTCGGCAGCACCTGGGTCACCTCGGCGGCGACGCTGAGGCTGACCTGCTCCTCGCGCTTCACCTCGGTGGTGGCGTTTTGAGAGCTCTTGCCGCTGGTGTCGACGAGGTCCGCGACATTGGCGGCCTTGGGCAAGATCTTCGCGATCTGGGTCTGCAGCCCGTAGAGCTGCGGTATCGCCATCTGGCTGGTGCCCGCCCGCTGCAGCTGCGTGTTGTTGTCGAATTGCGCCTTCTCGTCGAAAGTTATCAGCACGGTCAGGATGTCGCCGATGTTGGCGGCGCGCTGATCCTTGAAGAAGGCGCGGCTGCCGGCCTGCCAGAGCGAGCTCGGCCGCCGCTCGCCGGTGATCGGCTGCGGCATCGGCAGCGAGACCGGCCGGTAGCCCGGCTGCTGCTGAGGATCCTGGATCGTGGTCATCGGCGGCGTCTCGCCGATCTGGGAGAGTTTGGTCGCGGTGCCGCAAGCGGCGAGGCTCAGCGCCAGCAGCGGCGCGAGATAGGCGATTCGGGAATGACGGGCGCGCATATCGCGGAGCTCCTTAGGGTGCGGCGGCGACCGTGACCGTGCCAGGCCCGGCAACCACGGCGTCGATGACGCGGCTCGATTTGGTGTTGGCGACCCGGATGACGGCGCCCATGCCGCCGTCGTCCATGGCCTTGCCTTCGGCGCTGAGCCGGAGCGCCTGCGTCTCGAGGACGATGGTGACGAGCGTGCCGCGGTGAACCACCAGAGGCACCTCGACGTCGCTCGCGCGCACGGGCTCGCCGGGGCGGAGCGAGTGACGCGGCGATTTACCGACGAGGTCGCTCGTCTGCAGCAGCATATCGGCGCTTACGCGGTCGGCGCGCAGCGTCGCCGTAGTGATGTCGCGTGCTCCGATGGTCTCGCCCGTCGCCAGAAGCCGAGCCGGCACCGGCACTTCGGCCATGCGGATGAGCCGGCCGCTGACGCGCGCACGCTCCCCGGCGTCGTCGGTCGCGCTCACGGAAACGAAGGCGGAGAAGCGGCCGCTGCGAGGGTCGAGGGTGAGTCCGTCGACCGCGAGCGGACCCGTGTCGCTGGCGGCGACCGAGAGGCGCGGCGCGGGCGTGTCGAGCTTGATCTCGGCGTTCGCGACCGGCGTGCGGTCCGCCAGCGCGTCGAGCAGGCGCTGAGAGATCTCGTCGGCGCCGATCTCGCGGCTGGCGCGCTCCACCACGACCTGGTCGAAGCGCGACGTCGGCTGCCAGCCGATGTGCTGAGAGTCCGCGAGAGCGGCGAGCCAGCTCGAGCCCAGCACCATCCGGCTGCCGGGCGGCGGAGACGTGGCGACCGCGACCTGCGCGCGCTCGCCCACGTCGTCGAAGATGTCGCCGAGACGGATCACCGGCTCGCGCACCGTGACCGCCGGCTTGAGCAAGGGCGCCGCCGCCGCTGGGAGCGGGAGCATCAGGAGCAGAAGAAGTGCCGCGAGGAAACGCATCATGACAATGGGATCTCACTGCATCTGGGTCAGGGTCTGCGACATGCTGTCGACGGTCGAGATCACCTTCGAGTTCATCTCGTAGGCGCGCTGCGCGGTGATCAGGTTGGTGATCTCGGAGACCACGTTGACGTTCGAGGTCTCGACGAAGCCCTGCTGGAGCTGGCCGAACCCGGTCGCGCCCGGGTTGCCGGTGGTCGGAGAGCCCGAGGCCGGCGTCTCCTTGAGCAGGTTGCCGCCGAGCTGCTCCAGTCCACCCTCGTTCGGGAAGGCCGCCAACTGGAATTGGCCCACGGTCTGGGGCGTGGTCTGGCCGGCGATTTGCGCCAGCACCTGACCGCTGGCGTTGACGGTGACCGCCACCGTGTTGTTGGGGAGCGTGATGCCGGGATCCACGATGTAGCCGTCGGCGGTGACGATCTCGCCGGTGGCGCTGAGCTGGAACGAGCCCGCGCGCGTGTAGGCGGTGGTGCCGTCGGGCATCTGCACCTGGAAGTAGCCGCGGCCCTGGATCGCCATATCGAGCGGATTGTTGGTGTTGAGCATCGTGCCCTGCTCGGTGATGCGATAGATCGCCGCGGCCTTGACGCCGGAGCCGACCTGGACGCCGACCGGCACCAGGTTGCCGTTGTCGGACGACTGCGCGCCCACCGGGCGCTGGTCCTGATAGAGCAGGTCCTGGAACTCCGCCCGCTGGCGCTTGAAGGCAGTCGTGTTGAGGTTCGCGATGTTATTCGAGATGACCTCGACGTTGAGCTGCTGAGCCAGCATACCGGTGGCGGCGATGTTGAGGGCGCGCATGGGTTCGGTTCTCGCTCTGGGTTAGACGGTCTTGCCGAGGCGATCGATCGCGTTGCTCACCTGGGTCGCCTCGGCGTTGATGAATGTCTTGGCGTAGTCGACGTTGCGCTCGGCCGATAGCAGCCGGGTGATCTCGATGATCGGCTCGACGTTCGAGCCCTCGATCGAGCCCTGCATGAGCTTGGCGTCGGTGGCGGGCTGAGGCACCTGGGCGGTCGTATAGAGGCCGCCGGCCGTCTCCGTCATCGCCTGCTGGTCCGGGAATGACACGATCCCGATCTTGCTCACGCTGCCCTGGTTGGTGCTGACGCTGCCGTCGGCGCCGATGGTGATCTCGCCCGAGCCATCGGGAATGACCACCGGCGAGCCGTTGTCGGACAGGACGGGATAGCCTTGGCTGGTGACGATCTGGCGGTCGGCATCGAGCTGGAAGTGGCCGTTGCGCGTGAAGCGCTCGCCGAGGGGTGTCTGGATCGTGAAATAGCCGTCGCCTCGGATCGCGATATCGAGCGGGTTGCTGGTCTGGGTGATGGGACCCTCGCTCGGATCGCGCGCGGTCCCGGCTTCCTGCACGTAGGAAATCGGTGTGCCGTCGCTGGTCTGGCTCAGATACTGCGTAAAGGCGACGTGCTGAGCCTTGAACCCCGTGGTCGAGAGGTTCGCGAGGTTGTTGGCGATCACGTCGGTCTGGTGCAGGACCGCCAATTGAGCAGAGAGGGCGACTGAGCTGGCGTCGTTCATGTCCGTAGCGGGTCAAGCGGTTGCGGTTGTCCGGGCCACCCAATGCACGGCTCGTGCCAGGGACCGAAACCCTCGGCCCGCCGTGGATTGCCGCGACTTCCGCCCTCTGCCGGGCCGTCGTCATTCGTGCCGATTTGACCGGCCTTGCCCGGCAGTTCTTGCCCCGGCGGGAGCCTCCGGTCCGCGCTCGAATCGGTGGACGCGCTCAACCACTTCTTAACTAGATAGCCCTAGGGTCCCGCATGCGAACTCGCCCGCTTGGCGTGCCACTTCTCGATCCAGGGACCAATGACCGACCGCACGCTCGACGACGACAAGGACGTGGCAGCGGATGAGGCGGGAGAGGAAGCTCCGAAATCCCGCTTCGGCGGCAAGCGCCGGCTGATCATCCTCGGCGCTGCGGGGTTGCTGCTGATCGCCGGCACGGGCGGCGTGCTCTATTTCACGGGGATCGTGGGCAAGCTGCTCGGCACCACGCCTAAGGTCGAGACGGCCGAGGCGGCCGCGCCGCCGCCAAAGCCGAGCGTGTTCTTCGATCTGCCGGACCTCTTGGTCAATCTGAACTCGACCGGCCGGAAGGCGAGCTTCCTCAAGATCTCCATCAGCCTCGACCTCGAGGACCAGACCGACACCGCGCGGATCCAGGCCGTGATGCCGCGCATCATCGACAATTTCCAGGTCTATCTGCGGGAGCTCCGGGTCGAGGACCTCCGGGGATCCGGCGGCATCTATCGCCTGCGCGAGGAACTGCTCGCGCGCGTCAATGCCGCGGCCTCGCCCGTCAAGGTGAAGGACGTTCTGTTCAAGGAAATGCTGGTGCAGTAAGCGCCGCGAACCGAGGCGAGGGGAAAGCATCGTCGATGACGGCAGACACGAAGCAGGAAGAGGAAGACAAGCTCGCCGCCGAATGGGCCGCGATGTCGGAGGGCGACGGTGCCGCCGGCGCTGACGGCGCCGCGGCCACGGAGGCCGAGCCGACCCAGGCGCGGGTGCTCAATCAGAACGAGATCGACAGCCTGCTGGGCGTCGACGATTCGGAGTCGCGCGGCCGCGACAACTCCGGCATTCGCGCGATCATCGATTCCGCGCTGGTCTCCTACGAGCGCTTGCCCATGCTCGAGGTGGTGTTCGACCGCCTCGTGCGCATGATGTCCACGAGCCTGCGCAACTTCACCTCGGACAACGTCGAGGTCTCGATCGACAACATCACCTCGATCCGATTCGGCGACTATCTCAACTCGATCCCGCTGCCGGCCATGCTCGCGGTGCTCAAGGCCGAGGAATGGGACAATTTCGGCCTGATCACCATCGACAGCGCCCTGATCTATTCGATCGTCGACGTGCTGCTCGGCGGACGCCGCGGCACGGCCGCGATGCGCATCGAGGGCCGGCCCTACACCACGATCGAGCGCAACCTGGTGGAGCGACTGATCGCGGTGGTGCTCTCCGATCTTTCCGGCGCCTTCGATCCGCTGAGCCCCGTCACCTTCCGCTTCGAGCGGCTGGAGACCAATCCGCGCTTCGCCACCATCGGCCGGCCCGCCAACGCGGCGGTGCTCGCGCGGCTCCGGGTCGACATGGAGGACCGCGGCGGGCGGCTCGAGGTCCTGCTGCCTTACGCGACGCTTGAGCCCGTGCGCGAGATCCTGCTGCAGGGCTTCCTCGGCGAGAAGTTCGGACGCGACTCGATCTGGGAAGCGCATCTCGCGGGCGAGCTCTGGCACACCAACATCGCGATCGAGGCGGTGCTCGACACCTTCGAGATCTCGCTCCAGGACGTGATCAACTGGAAAGTCGGGTCGCGCGTGATGCTCAACGCCGATTCGCATTCCGACGTGGGCCTGGTTTGCGGCGAACTGCCGATGTTCACGGGCAAGATGGGCCGCAAGGGAGGGAACATCGCCGTCCGAATCTTCGAGAAGCACGACAGGAACAAGGGACAGACATGACAACGACGCTGATCAGCGACATCACGGTCGCTTTCCTTCTGATCGCCACCATCGGCTATGTCGCGGTGCTGAATCGACGCTTGGGCGTCCTGAGAGAGGACAGAGCGAAGCTCGAGGAGCTGATCAAAGGCCTGAACATCGCTTCGAGCAATGCCCAAGCCGGCATTGCCGGGCTCCGGCAGGCCACCGAGGAGGTGGGGCGGGATCTCGAGAAGGAGCTCGCGGCCGGCCGCTCGCTGCGCGACGATCTGCACTATCTCATCGAGCGCGGCGGCTCCACGGCCGATCGGCTCGAAGGCACGATCCGCGCGCGGCGCGAGGAAGCGCCGCGCGTCGCCGAAATGCCGGCCCCGCGCGCGAGCGCCGGCGGCAAAGTCGCGCAGCTTCACGCCGCTCCCGACACGCAAGCGCAGGACCGTCCGTCGCAAATCTCCCGGGCGGAGCGCGAGCTCCTCCGCGCGCTCGGCGGGCGGCGCTGAGTCGGCCCGCGTCCATGAAGCTCCGCCTCATTCCGGTATTGCTCGCGGCGGCTGTAGTGCTGCTGGGACTCAAGGTGTCCGACGTCTGGGAAGTCGTCCGGGCGCAGACGGCCGGTCAGGCGGCGCCCGCGGCCGCCGCAGCGGATGCGGGCACACCCGCGGGCGCGACGGAGGCCAACGCCGGAGGCGATACAGCGGGCACGGCTCCGCCGGATGCCAAGAGCAAGGACGGCTCGGTGCCGGCCGCCGACCCCTTGATGATGAGCCCGTCGGAGATCGAGGTGCTGCAGAAGCTTTCCGAGCGGCGTGCCACGCTCGATCGCCGCGCGCAGGAGATGGCGCAGCAGGAGGTCGTGATCAAGGCCGCCGAGCAGCGCGTCGACGAGAAGCTCGCCAAGCTCAAGTCGATGGAGCAGGAGATCGGCGGCCTCGTCGATCAGCAAAAGCGCCAGGGCGACGAGCGCCTCAAGGGCCTGGTGAAGATCTACGAGACCATGAAGCCGCGCGAGGCCGCGCGCATCTTCGAGGAGCTCGACACGCCCACGGTGCTCGACGTGCTCGAGCAGATGAAGGAGGCCAAGGCCGCGCCCATCCTCGCCAGCATGGATCCGACCAAGGCGAAGGGCGTCACCGCGGCTCTGATCGAGCGCCGGCAGCAGCGCCCCGCGGGCAAGCCCGCAAGCCCTTGATGCAACTTCACTTAACGCGACCTTAACCGAATCCTTTTAGAACAGCACGGGGGCCAAGCCGCCGGGTTCGTCGGGAGTGGGAAATGGCATTCGATCTGAATATGAACGTCCTCATCGTCGACGACTACAAGACGATGCTCCGGATCATCCGCAATCTCTTGAAGCAGCTCGGCATCGAGAACGTGGACGAGGCGACCGACGGCGGCACCGCGCTCATGAAACTGCGCGAGCGCAATTACGGCCTGGTGATCTCGGACTGGAACATGGAGCCGATGACGGGCCTGCAGCTCCTGAAGGAAGTGCGGGCGGATCACAAGCTGAAGCAGATCCCCTTCATCATGATCACCGCGGAGAGCAAGACCGAGAACGTGGTCGCCGCGAAAGAGGCGGGAGTCACGAACTACATCGTCAAGCCGTTCAACGCCGCGACGCTGAAGCAGAAGCTGACGGCGATCTGGGGCAACTTCTAAGTCCGCTGCACAAGCCAGGAGCCGGGCGCAATGTCCAAAGCGACAAAAGAAACGGCGCTCAAGCGGACGCTCGAGACGCTCGATACCTCGACGCTCGCGAGCACCGCCGATATCGCCGCCGTCGTCGAGGCGGTGATGAAAAGTCTCTCGGGCGATGTCTCGCTCACGGAGTTCAAGCTCTATCAGGAGCTGCAGAAGCTCGCGGACTATATCCAGTCCGCCAAGCGCGAGATCGCGGCGATCCGGCCGGACGAGATCCGCGCCACGCACATCCCGATGGCGACCGACGAGCTCGACGCCGTCGTGGGCGCCACCGCCGAGGCCACTGGCGTCATCCTCGACTCCGCGGAGTCCTTGGAGAAGGTCGCGGGCACGGTGCCCGCCGAGGCTGGCGAGGAGATCCGGAACATCGCGACGCGGATCTACGAGGCTTGCAATTTCCAGGACGTGACCGGGCAGCGCATCACCAAGGTGGTGCGCGCGCTGAAGCATATCGAGGAAAAGATCGACGCGCTGCTCCATGCGTTCGGCGACGGCGTCAAGGCGCCGGCCGCGTCGGCCGCGGTCCCGGCGCCCAGCGCACCCGTTTCCGGCGACGACAGCCACCTGCTGCACGGACCGCAGCTACCCCAGGAAGCCAACAAGCAGGACGACATCGACGCCATCCTGGCGAACCTGAAATAGGCTCGTGCGTATCCCGGGCACCGCTCCTCAAGAATTGAGGTGATGATGAAGCGACTGTGTGCCGTCCTCGGTCTGGCTATCGCGGTCGCGGTTCCGCTCGGCGCCGCCCGCGGCGCCGACGCCGTCAAGGTCCGCGCCGCCGAGCACGAGCACTACGGACGCATCGCCTTCGACTGGCCGGCGCCGGTCGGCTATGACGCCAAGGTCGACGGCGGCACGCTGACGATCCATTTCGAGCGCGGGCTCGAGGCCAGCTTCGGCACGATCACCGAGAACATCGGCTCCTACGTCGAGAGCGTGAGTCTCGGTGCCGACGGCACCACGCTGACCGCCCGGCTGAAGCGGCCCGTCACGCTCAAGACCTTCACCGAAGGCAATACCATCGCGATCGACCTCGTCGAGGCGGCGACCGGCGCTGCCCGCAAGGCGGCGCGCCAAACCGACGCGGCGAAGACGCCCGTGGCCAAGGCGAGCCCCGCGCCGCCGAAGGAGCCGGTTGCGTCCGCGCCGGCGCCTTCTGGCGCCGAGCGGACGCCGGTCGCCGTTCGCTCGGGCGAGCACGAGGGCTATCGCCGGCTGGTTCTCGAGTGGAAGCGCGCGTACACGCTGACCGAGGGCGAGGGCGGGGTGCGCGTGCACTTCCCGCGGCCCGTCGCGATCGACACCGACCGCATCGGCGCGGCGGCTCCGGGCGTCCTCGCGGAGATCGCGGACGACGCGAGCGGGACCACGCTCACGCTCCATCTGCCCGAGGGCACCAAGCTCAGGCACTTCCGCAGCGACGAGGACAACATCGTGCTCGATCTGCTCGGCGGCACGGCGGCGGCCGCGAAGGCCGACGAGCCCAAGCCCCGCGGATCTCGCGCCAAACCGACCGCCGCTCCGCCCGCGGCGGCGCAACCGGCGTCGCCGGTCGTCCCGCCGCCCGAGCTCATCGAGCCCTCCGCCGGATCCGGCTCGAAGAGCGCGCTGCCTCCGCCCGCGAAGCCGGACGAGAAGAGCGGCGGGATGCCGCAGCGCTTGGTGCCGGCCCCATCCGCGGAGGCCGCCGACCAGCCCGTCGTTTCGGCGCCGCCGCCGGCCCCGCCGCCTGCGCTCGCGGTCCATTACACCGCCGCGAGCGACATCGCGAGCCTGCGCTTCGCCTGGCTGAAGCCGGTGCCGCTTGCGGTATTCCGCCGCGCGGGCGCGCTCTGGGTCGTGTTCAGCGCTGCCGCGGAGCCCGATCTCACCGAGCTCAGAGAGCGCGGCAAGGCCGCGATCGAGCGCGTGGAGCAGGTTCCGAATGCGGCCGCCACCGTGCTTCGCGTGATAACGCGGCGCGGCCTCGAGCCTACGATTCGCCGGGTCGAGAACGAATGGGTGCTCGACTTGAAGGCGCAGGAATTCCGGGCCGAGGCGCCCGTCACCGTTTCGGCCCAGCCCGACGCGCGGCCGGCGCGCATGGTGTTCGAGCTGCAGGGCTCGTCGGAGCCTGTCGTCCTGAACGATCCCGAGGTGGGCGACCGGCTCCTGGTGGTGCCGACCTTCGAGGTCGGCCATGGGCTCGCATCGGAGAACAGCGTGGTGGAGTTCCGCGCGCTGACCTCGGCGCAAGGCCTGGTCCTACGCCCGAACCTCGAGGGCGTGTCCGCCAAGCTGGTTGCGAGCGGGGTCGAAGTGACGGGCCCCGGGGGCTTGGTGCTGTCGGGCGACGCGGATCGGCTTCTCGGCAGTGCCGAGAACGCATTTCGGGTGTTCGATTTTCCGGCCTGGGCGGGTCCGCCGAGCCAGCCCTTCCTCGATCGCCGCAGCGAGCTCGAGCGGGTGGTGTCGACCACGCCCGCGAGCCAGCGCTCGCAGCCTCGCCTCGCGCTCGCGGAATTCTATTTTGCGCGGCTTTATGCCGCGGAAGCCCTGGGCGTTCTGGACGCCATCGAGCGCGACGATCCCGCTTTTGCCGCCGACCGAGTGGTGCGCGCCATGCGCGGCGCCGCGGCATTCCTGAACGGCGACCGCGAGCAGGCGGCGCAGGAGCTGAACCGCCCGACCCTCGACCGGGAGGCCGAGGTTGCGCTCTGGCGGGGCGCTCTGGCGGCCGCCGACGGCGACTGGCGCAAGGCGGCGCCGCTGTTCCTGCGCGGCGGAAATCTGCTCTCGGCCTACCCCAAGGCGCTGCGCGATCGCTTCGATCTCGCGGCCGCCGAGGCGCTGATCCGCACCGGGAACTCCGAAGCGGCGGGCACGCTGCTGCGGATGGTGCGCAAGAACGGGCCGGCCGCGGGCGACCTCTCGATGGCGCGCTATCTCGAGGGCTTGCAATTGAAATCTCGCGGCGATCTGACGCGCTCTCTGGAGATCTGGCAGGAGGTCGCGCGCTCCGATGACCGGCCGAGCCGCGCCCGCGCGCTCAAGGAGCGCGCCATGGCGCTCCTCGAGATCGGCAAGATCTCGCGGGCGGACGCGATCCAGCAGCTCGACGCGTTGCGCTTCTCCTGGCGGGGCGATGCCTTCGAGTTCGACCTGCTCCACTCGCTCGGCACGCTGCTGCTTGCAGACGGCGACTACCGCCGCGGCCTCGACATCTTGCGCCAGGCCGCCGTCAACTTCCCGCGCCATCCGGAGACGCCGATGGTGCAGGCGCAGATGGGCGAAGCCTTTACCCAGGTCTTCACCGGCAGGAACGCCGCCGCCATCTCGCCCCTCAAGGCGCTGGCGCTCTATCAGGAATTCAAGGACGTGAGCGCGCCGGGCGGCAAGGGCGATGAGATCGTGCGCCACCTGGCCGATCGCCTGATCGCGGTCGATCTTCTGGATCAGGCCGACAGCCTGCTCGAGGACCAGGCCGGCAATCGCTTGACCGGCGCCCCGAAGGCGCGGACCGCGACGGAGCTGGCGGTCGTGCGCCTGCTCGATCACCGGCCGGACGCGGCGATCAAGGCGCTGGACATGCCGCTGGGCGCCGACGCCGCTCCGGAGCTCGCGCGCCAGCGGCAGCAGCTCCGCGCCCGCGCGCTCATCGACCTCAACCGTCCGGCCGAGGCGCTGACCGCGCTCGGCAACGACCAGAGCCGCGACGCCGACCGGCTCCGCGCCGACGTCTATTGGAAGACCAAGGCCTGGCAGGACGCCGCGCGGATCTTCGACCGTCTCGTGGACGTGCCGGAGGATGGCCAGAAGCTCGCGAAGAAGGACGCGCAGATCGTGCTCAACTGGGCGGCGGCGCTGACGCTGTCGGGCGACAAAGCCGGCCTCGCGCGCCTGCGCGATCGATTCGGCCCCGCCATGGCTCAGGGCCCCTATGCCGACGGCTTCCGCCTGATCGCGAGCGACGACGGCTCCGCCGGCACCGACGACCCCCGCGAGCGTGCCCGGCAAATCGCCGACATCGCCGAGCTCAAGAGCTTCGCCGCGGAGCTCCGCAAGAGCCTCGACGGAGACGCTCCGGCGGCGCCAACGACCAATTAGGACTTAGGTCGTCGCTGATCTGGTTTCGATATGGGCGCAGCGGGGGCTCAAGCCGTGCGCGCCACTTCATGCTACGATGAAGGCGGCCGCGTGGCCAGGGCAACAGACGTGCGCATCTTGTTGGCTGACGACCACCCGATTTTTGCAGAGGCGCTGGAAGCGCTGCTCCGACGCCGCATTCCCGGATGTGACCTCACCGTCGTCTCCGATATGGACGCCGCGCAACGCGCGCTCTCCTCCGGCGACGCATACGATCTCGCTCTGCTGGACCTTCACATGCCGGGTGCCGAGGGCTTCGATGGCATCCAGCAAACTGTGGCCCGCTTCCCCAAGACGCCGCTGGTCGTCATCTCGGGTGCGGCAACGGCCGCCGATGTCTCGCGTGCGCTCCAGCTCGGCGCCAAAGGGTTCATCCCAAAAACGCTGCCGGCGCAAGCCATAGCGGCAGCCGTGCAGGTGGTGATATCTGGCGGCACTTATGTGCCGTCCGAGTATGCGCATCCCATAATCCGGCGTCCGGATTTGCAGGCTGTGCTGACACCGCGTGAGGCGGAGGTGCTTGCGCTACTGGTGAAAGGTCGCGCCAACAAAGAGATCGGACGCGCACTCGATTTGCAAGAGATCACGATCAAGCTGCATGTGCGCAACATCTTTCGCAAGCTCGGCGTGCGCAACCGAGTGGAGGCAGTGAACGCCGCCCGAGACCGTGGACTCGCCGACTGACGCACGGCGTCTGGGCGGTCGCCACATCGCAAGCTCCATCCAAACGAAAGTATGTAGGGACAACATACTTGTGCCTCGTCGCGCCATACCTGGGCGCCGAGGCAATGCGAGGCGAACCGGGCTAGGTTGCTCCTGCACTTATCGAGGAGCACACGGTGCCGCGAATTCTGGTGATCGACGACGACAAGGATTTCCGCCACTACATGGTCACGCTGCTGGAGCGTGCCGGATACGAGGTGTTGACCCTTCAGGATAGCGGACGCGCGAAAGTCATGCTCGCTGCGGAATCCGTCGACGCGGTCGTCACAGATCTTTACATGCCGAATGCCGATGGCATCGAGATTGTCGATGTGGTCAGGGAATCGGCGCCCATGGTGCCGGTAATCGGGGTCAGCGGCAGTAGTCGCGGAGGGCGCGATCCCTGCATCGAAGCCATGAAGGCGCTCGGCGCCAAGGCAGTGCTGACGAAGTCGCTCAACGTCGATGCGTTTCTGACTGTACTCAGAGACGCGATCCAGGCGGCCCGACAGGGACATCCGACCAGCCGCGCCGAACCACCAAACTCAGGAAGGGGCTTTCAATGAAATTTCTCGAAAACTGGTCGATTCGGACCAAGGTCGCCGTCGCATTCGGCTTTGTCCTGGCGGTGACGGTTTCGCTCGGTCTCGTCTCGTTGCAGCGCATGAGCGCCGTGAACGACGCGGCCGCGGACATTCGCGACAACTGGCTGCTCGGCACGCGCCTGCTTGGCGACTACGCGTTCAATGCCATGCGATATCGGCAGATCGAGGCCGCCGCGGTTCTTGCATCGACCGACGAGGCGAGAGCCAAAGAGGCTGCAACGCTGAAGTCGATCCTCGAGGCTGAGGCAAAGGATTGGAAGGAGTACGAGCCGACGATCGTGGCGGGCGAAGAGCGCCGCCTGGCGGACCAGATCAAGGAAGGCTGGAGCGAGTACGTTGCCCTCACCCCGAAACTGCTCGATATCGCGGCCAAGGGCGAGCAGAAGGCGGCGACCGCCTTCTATACCGGAGAAATGCGGAGCACCTTCAACGCCAAGGTTATGGACCCGCTGCGTGCGGATATCGATCTCAATCACCGAGGGGGCAGCAAAGCGGCTGACGAGGGTGCTGCCATTTACTCAAATGCACGCATTCTCGTTGTCTCTGTGCTCGCGGGGGCTGCGCTACTGTGCTTCAGCGCTGGCTTCCTGATCATTATCAGCGTGTCGCGTCCGATCCTGCGTATGACGGGGTCGATGGGCAAGCTTGCCCAGCATGACCTCGGCACAGAGATCGACGGCGTGGGGCGCAAGGACGAAATTGGCCGTATGGCGGAGGCCGTGCGCGTCTTCAAGGACAACATGATCGAGGGCGATCGTCTCGCGGCCGAGCAGCAAAAAGCGCAGGCACAGAAGGAGCAGCGTCAGAAGGCCATCGAGGAGTACATCGCGAGCTTTGACCGATCGGTTCAAGACGCACTCGGCACGCTTGCGTCCGCCTCGACCGAGATGCGCGCGACCGCCGAGGGCATGTCGGCCACCGCCGAGGAAACCAGTCGGCAGGCAACGGCGGTGGCGGCGGCTTCCGAGCAGGCCTCCGCTAATGTCCAGACCGTCGCATCGGCGACCGAGGAAATGTCGGCCTCGATCGGCGAGATCACGCGGCAGGTCAATCAGTCGAACCAGATCGCAAGCAAGGCTGTCGAGGAGGCCGCGAAGACCACGGCGACTGTTCAGGGTCTGGCCGCTGCAGCCGAGAAGATCGGTGCCGTGGTGCAGCTCATCAACGACATCGCGTCCCAGACTAACCTGCTCGCGCTCAATGCCACCATCGAGGCGGCGCGCGCGGGCGAGGCGGGCAAGGGTTTCGCCGTCGTCGCGAGTGAGGTGAAAAGCCTGGCCAACCAGACGGCAAAGGCCACGGATGAAATCTCCCAGCAGATCTCCGCGATGCAGGGCGCGACCCAGGGAGCCGTGGAGGCGATCCGCGGCATCGATCAGACCATCACAAAGATGAGCGAGATCTCGACCGCGATCGCCTCGGCGATCGAGGAGCAAGCCGCGGCAACCCGCGAGATCACGCGCAATACGCAGGAAGCGGCGCACGGCACCCAGGAAGTGTCTCGCAACGTTCAGGGCGTGACTCAGGCCGCCACCGAGACCGGCAGCGCCGCGACGCAAGTATTGGCCGCGTCGAGCGAGCTCAGCCAGCAATCAGAGGTACTGCGGGGCCAGGTTGGGGACTTCCTGGAGAAGATCAGGACCGCATAGGCACACTACACTCAGCCCCGGGGTCCCGTCGCTCAACGTGACGGGACCCTTGTCATGTTGGAACAATGGCGTCAGTCAACCCATGAATTTCCCGAAGCTCCCTCTACACGCCGCTGGTCGCAAGATATCGATCGCTCTACATGCCGTGTCGTTCCGACAGGCGGTGGCGGCGTCTACAGGGTTCCTGTTTGCTCTTCTCTGGAGCGGCATTGTGCTTCATCTCCAGTATGACCGAGCCCGGACGGTCGATCATGCGCGAGTCAACGTTATCAATCTCTCTCAAGCCTTCGAGGAGCACATCACCAGCCTGTTCCGCGCTGTCGATCAGACGCTGCTCGGGCTCAAGCACGACTACGAGCGCGATTCTGAGGGGTTCGATGCGTCCGCTGCCCTTTCGCAGCATGCCGTCCTGCATGGCGCATCGCTCCAGGTCTCGGTCATCGACTCCGATGGCTACGTCAGCTCGTCGAGCGAGGGTGCTACCACCAGGCGAGTCTATGTCGGAGATCGCGAGCACTTCCGCGTCCATGCCGGCTTCAACCCCGGCCTCCTCTTTATCAGCAAGCCGGTCTTGGGACGTGTCTCCGGACGCTGGTCGATTCAGGTCAGCCGGCGGCTCAATCACCCGGATGGCTCGTTCGCAGGCGTGATGGTGATCTCGGTCGACCCGCAGCATCTCGCCGCGTTTCTCGATCAGATAAATATCGGCAGCGATGGCTTCATTTCGGTCGTGGGCCTAGAGGACATGGTGGTGCGCGCGCGCACCTCGGCATCGGGTCCAAGCCCGCCTGCACGGAATCTGACCGGCACCATGCTGCCGGTCATGCTCGCAAAGTCCCCACGTGGGACCTATGAGACGGTCAGCCCGGTCGACGGCGTCTATCGCATCGTGGCCTACCGGGCGCTTCACGACTATCCCTTGGTGGTCGTGGTAGGAATGTCGCGCGCCGACGTCCTCGCTAGTTTTGTCAGGCGCGCTACCTGGTTGATCTCCGGTGGCGCCCTAGTCTCGCTGATATTTCTGTGCGCAGCCTGTGTCACCGTCCGGCAGAATTCTCGGCGGATGCGCACGGAGCAAATGCTGCGCGCTCAATCGGCCGAGCTCCTGAAAAGCCGCGACGAGGCCGATCTGGCAAACCAGGCCAAGAGCCAGTTCCTCGCCAAAATGAGCCATGAGCTCCGGACGCCGCTCAACGCTATAATCGGCTTCTCGGATTTAATGCAGAAGGGTTTGTTCGGGCCGATCGGATCACCGAAGTACCTAGGGTATGCAAAGGACATTCATCGCAGCGGCGAGCATCTCCTGAGCGTCATCAATGCGATCCTCGATATGTCCAAGATCGAGGCCCGGCGCTACGATATTCACGCAGAAGACGTCGATATCTCACGTGTCGTGCGGACGTGCGTGCAGCTGGTGGAGATGCAAGCATTGCAAAACAGCATCTCGTTCGAGGTCGAATTCGGCATTGACATGCCTAGCGTCCGAGCAGACGAGGGCGCCCTGCGGAAAGTCCTGCTGAGCCTTCTGTCGAATGCAGTAAAGTTTACGCCATTTGGCGGTCGAGTGCATGTGACCGCGTCCGAGCGAGAGGGCAATCTCGCTATCTCCGTCATGGACACCGGGATCGGCATCGCCGCGAAGGACCTGCGCCGGATCTTCGAGCCCTTTCACCAGGCCGACGAATCATTGGCGCGCGCCTATGAAGGGACCGGTCTCGGGCTCGCGATCGCTCGGAAGCTGGTTGAGCTCAATCGCGGTACGCTCAGCATCAGCAGCCAAGTCGGCGTCGGTACGACAGCAACCATCGTCCTTCCGGCGGCGCGCGCCGCCGCGGTCCGGGACTATGCGGCTGCCGCAGAGATGACGCTGGACTTCGTCGAAATGGAGGTAACGGCGCCCGAGGCTATTGCCGCACCTGGAGAGGCTCGTAGTGCGTGTGCCTCATAGGGGAGCGAGGCGCCAAGCAACTTCAATGCATCGCGCTTTTTGCGGGCCTTATTCGGACGGAGGTATTCGGACCCGATACCAATGCGCCGGTTCCCCATGCTTTCGCGATACGGATTAGGGCGGCGTTTGATCATAGCTTAGCATTCCTGGGCTCAAGGATTGGGAGGGCACGGTGCGGATATTATTGGTCGAAGATGATACGACGACCGCGAGCGCGATTACGGCAATGCTGCGCGTCGAGAAGCATGTTGTCGATGCCACGGATCTCGGTGAGGATGGCATCGAGATCGGTAAGCTCTATGATTACGACATCATCGTTCTCGACCTGATGCTACCGGACATAGATGGCTATGAGGTGCTGCGGCGCCTGCGCGCGGCAAAAGTGCTTACCCCAATCCTGATCGTCTCGGGCCTCGGCTCGAGGGGACCCGATCCCAAGGTCAAGGGTCTCGGGTACGGCGCAGACGATTTCCTGGGCAAGCCTTTCGACCGCCGAGAACTCATGGCGCGCATCCAAGCGATTGTACGCCGCGCCAAGGGCCATGCGGGATCGGCCATACGCACGGGCAAACTGGTCGTCAATCTGGACAGCCGCTCTGTGGAGGTCGATGGCCAACCCCTGCGCATTACTGGCAAGGAGTATGGCATCCTCGAACTCCTCAGCTTGCGCAAAGGAGTTCCGATCACCAAGGAAATGTTCCTCAACCACCTTTATGGGGGCATCGACGAGCCAACGCTTAAGATCATCGATGTCTTCATCTGCAAGCTCCGCAAGCGGTTGGCTCGGGCGACCGGCGGCGACAGCTATATCAAGACCGTGTGGGGCCGGGGCCACGTGCTTCGGGAACCCACGGGAACCTCGGCGGCGGCCTGAGCACTAGAAGAGCAACGAGCTGACAATCGTACAGCGGTACGCATCGACGGTGGCTAGAGGAGTCGATCAATGAATTGGTCATCGCAGATTTCTCTTGCCTTTCAGCTTCTCAACAATGCGGCGCTGCTCGCGGTGGGCACCGTGGGATATTGCGAACTCCGCCATCGAATCCATGATCGTTTGCCGAGCAGTCTCCAATCGGTGCTTTACGGCGTCTTGTTCGGCGTACTGGGGATTCTCGTATCGTTCGCACCAGGGATCAACGCCATCGGATATCCGATCACTCTCAGAATTGTAGTGATCATCGTGGCGACGCTGTACTGCGGAGTGGCGGCTGGCGCGATGGCAACGCTGCTGCAAGTCGGTCACATCGCCTTTCTGCAACTGCAGGATCCCACACTGGGGATTCTCTTCATCGTCGTCCTAAGTTTCGCGCTCTCCGCCGCGTACAGGATCCTGTTTCTGCCTCGCGATCGCTCCTTGCGGCTCGGCGAGCTCAGCATCTTTGCCGTCACGATGATGGTGGTGATTCTCGGAATAGTCGCATGGTTGCGCGGTCTGGCCGCGTTTAGCGCGGGGTTCGCGGTGGCTGGCCCGGCGTGGACGATCATGAGCGTGTTTTCAGTGATTTCGCTTGGGGCAATCATCCGGCATGTCGATCGCAGTCACGGGCTTGCGGTGGCCCTGAGCGATAGCGAGCGGCGGTTTCGCGCCTTCTATAACGAGACGCCGGTCATGTTGACCGCCATCAACCAGGACGGTCGGTTCGACGCGGCATCCGACCGGTGGCTCCAGTTCATGGGCTATAGTCGAGAGGAAGTGGTCGGCAAGAGCCGCTACGATTTTCTGGTGCCATCCACTGCGATGCTGATGCGCGATGACCTGCTTCCGTCGTTGCGGCGTGGTGTGACCCCTCCCGAGGTGGAGCTTTAGCTCAAGCGCAAGGATGGAACACCAGTCGACGTGGCCGTGACTTTTGCGCTGCGCAGGGATCCCGTGACCGATGCCGAGCAAATCCTGGGCTTCACCGTCGATCAGACTGCACGCAAGCGGGCAGAACGCGCCCTCGCGCAGCGCGAAAGCGATCTGCGCGCGATCGCAGACCATGCGCCAGTCGCGATCTTCCTCAAAGATCGCGGCGGGCGGTACCGCTTGGTGAACCACCGTTTCGAGCAATGGACCGGCCGAGCCGCATCGGAGATTGTGGGGCGAACGGACGCAGAGATTGCATCGCCGGAACTCGCGCGACAAATCCAAAAATCCGATCTGCTGGTTTTGGAGCAGGGCCAAGTTTATCAGACAGAGCGAAGACCGTCGAACTCCACGGTCGCGAATGAGCAGATTCTTGTTACGAAATTTCCGATTCATGACGATGCCGGACAAGTCAGCGGAATTGCGGGATTCGCCGTCGACATCACTGAGCGCAAACGCGCCGAGACCGCATTTCGCGAGCGCGACCGCGACCTGCGCGCGATCATGGATAATGCCCCCTTCGCGATCTTCCTGAAGGATCGGGACCGCCGATACCGTCTCGTCAACCGGCGCTACACAGATTGGTTCGGTTATCGGACGGAAGACATCTACGGACGCACCAGCGGAGAGATCTATCCAGAGTTGGTCGGGGAGGCGTCCGACCGTGCGGACGCCGAGGTGCTTAAAGAAGGCCGCATTGCCGTCACGGAGCGCGCGCCTCTTTCGAAGAAAACGGCCATCGGATACCTCCAGATCACGCAATTTCCGATTCGCGATGATCAGGGCGAGATTTCAGGAATCGCCGGTTTCTGTGCCGACATTACAGAGCACAGCCGGGCCGAGACGGCGCTGCGCGAGAGCCGCGAGCTTCTGATCCAATCGCAACGGCTGGGCAAGATGGGCCACCTGGTTTCCGACCGGAAAGCGAATCGGGTTTATTGGTCAGAAACGCTCTTCGAGCTGCGTGGCATACCGAAGCGGGAATTCTTTGCCCTAGAGGAGACCTTGACGACGCCACTCATCCATCCCGATGACAAGCCGAGATTCGAGACGGCTCGCGATACCGGTATCGCTGAACGCAAGGATTTCGCGATCGATATCCGGGTGCAGCGTCCGAATGGCACTTTCGCCTGGGAGTATGTGGTTGGCCATCCCCGGTATGCGGAAGACGGCACTCTCATCAGCGTTCTTTATGTGCTGCAGGACATTACCGAGCGCAAGCTTGCGGACGAGGCGCTCAAGCAGAAAGAGGCGGAGCTCCGCGCGATCATGGACAACGCGCCCTTTGCGATCTTCCTTAAAGATCGCGAGGCCCGGTACCGGCTCATCAATCGCACCTATACGGATTGGTCCGGCGAACGGTTGGAGGATCTCTATGGGCGAATGTCGGCCGAGGTCTATTCCGATAAGCGCTCCAAGGCGAGCGAGGCGACCGATCACCAGGTGCTGCAGAGCGGGCAGATCGCTGTCGCGGAGTGGAAAACAGAAAAGGCCAGGCCGGGCGTCGACTATGTACGGATGACGAAATTTCCGATTCGTGACGCCGGCGGTGGCGTAGTCGGATTGGCCGGCTTCATTGCCGACATCACAGCGCAGAAAAAAGCCGAGGAACAGCTTCAAGCCAGGGAAGCCGAGTTGCGCGCCATCATGGACAACGCTCCCTTCGCGATCTTCCTCAAAGACCGCGAGGGGCTCTACCGGTTCATCAACCGCACCTATACCGATTGGTTCGGCGACCGGTCGGAGAATCTGATTGGCCGTCGGGCGGCCGACGTATATCCGGGGGAGCACGTGCGCGAGTGGGAAGCCTCAGACAGGGAGGTAATGAGAACTGGGCATGTCGTCCAGGACGAGCGGCGCGTCTTGAAAGCCAAGCCGGGCATCGAATATACGCTCAACACGAAATTTCCGATCCGCGACGAGGAAGGAGCGACGATCGGCTTTGCCGGAATCGTCTCCGACATCACGGACCGTAAGCGCGCCGAGGAGGCGTTGCGACAGAGCGAAGCTCGTTTCCGCGCGCTGATCGAGCATTCGAACGACATGGTGGACGTGGTAGACGCAGACGGGCGAATAACCTATCGGAGCCCGGCCAATGCGGAAGTGCTCGGTTATACCGACCAGGAAGTGGTAGGCCGGTCCATCACGGAGCGTGTCCATCCTGATGATGCCGCGGCGATGATCAGCGCGCTCACGTCGCTAACCGAGGGCTCCAAGCTCCGCGCCACCGGTCGGTCGCGCCTGCGCCATCGCAGCGGTGCCTGGCGCACCATTGCGTGGTCCGGGCGTGATGCCCGACATGTACCCGGGATCGATGGAATTATCGTGAATTCCCGAGACGTGACCGAAGCGCAGCTGCTCGAGGAGCAACTGCAGGAATCGCAGAAGATGGATGCCATTGGACAGCTTGCCGGCGGCGTTGCGCACGATTTCAACAATATACTCGGAGCGATCCTCGGATTTGGAGGGTTCCTGCTGCAGGACTTGCCTCCGGATGGGTCAGAGCATGGATTTGCCGAGCGAATTGTCACGGCTGCCGAGCGTGGCAAGGAGTTGGTGCAACAAATTCTCGCATTCTCGCGGCGCAGCCCTCTTGAGCGGAAGCCCTCGGATCTAGGCAGCCTCGTGCGCGAGGCGCGCGAGTTGCTGAGAGCATCCGTGCCGTCGGCGACGCGATTGGAAATGCAAGTCTCCGAGAAGCCACTCATCGCGGATGTCAATGCTGCCCAAGTGACCCAGATTTTGGTGAATCTCTGCCTCAATGCCAATGACGCCTTGGAGGGCGAACCGGGACACATCACCGTCACTCTCTCCCGCGTCGAACCGGCCGACGTGGCTATCGCCAGTGAGGGATTGCTTGCGGAAGCGCCGGACTTCGCTCGTGCCGTTATCGGCGCGGTGCGGCCCGGAGACGCCTATGCTCGGATCGCGGTGGCGGATACCGGCGTCGGCATGAGTTCGGAGGTGTTGAAGCACATATTCGCCCCCTTCTTCACGACAAAGCACCGCGGCCGCGGCACCGGTCTGGGGCTCTCCGTCGTGCATGGCATCGTCATGGCGTACGAAGGCGTACTCGTGGTCACCAGCAGACCGGGCGCCGGCTCTGCGTTCGAGGTCTACCTGCCTCTTTGCGATGCGCGCCCGGCGGTCTCAGCGCCGGCAACGCCGGTCTCGGCGTTACGCGGGCGCGAGCGCGTGCTGATCGTAGACGACGAGCCCATGATTACCGACGTGCTGACCACTGGGCTCGATCGGCTTGGCTATGAAACGGTCGCGATCAACAATGCGCGCGAACTTGCTGAGTTCTTTGCCGAAGCCCCAACCTCCTGGGACGTAGTGATCAGCGATCAAGTCATGCCGGAGATGAAAGGCCTCGCTCTCTGCAAGGCGCTGAAGAAAATCCGCCCATCACTCCGCTTCATTCTGTGTACGGGATTTAGCGAGGGCTTGACCGAGGAAGAGGCGCGGTCCGCCGGCGCAGATGCGTTTTTCCTGAAGCCCGTGCTGCCCGAGGAGATCGCTGCTGCGATCCGCAGATTCTTTAATCGGGACGCCGCTCGGGTTCAATAGACGCCCGCAGTCACGACGGCGACGCTACTCCCCCGCCGCATAGATCGCGCGCGCGTCCCGGTGGAGGGCCGCGCGGGAGGCGGGGCGCAGGTACATCATGTGGCCGCCCTCATAGAGCGCGAGCCTCACGCGGTCGCGGGTGAGGCTCTCAGGCAGCTGACTGATGACGTAGCGGCTGCCGAGATAGGGTGTCTGCAGATCGGTCATGCCGTGGGCGATCAGCACGTGCAGGCGGGGCTCGAGCGCCAGGCCTTCGCGCAGATCGTCGCTAGCGTCGGCGCTGCCCTGGCCGAAGCCGCCCTCGCCCTCGCGCCAGTTCCAGTGCCGGCCCAAATCGCCGTTCAGCAGCATATAGCGTCGGTCCGTCTTGAAATTGAGCTCGTCGCGGGCGTAGTTCACGAACCCGCTGGTGAGCGGACCGTTGAGGCCGGCGAGGACGGGATCGCCGCCTTGGTCGGAGTAGCTGGCGGGATAGGCGTCGGGCGCCGCGACGCTGCCGTCATAGCGGCTCAGCAGCGCCTGGTCGCCGTGGCGCGCCTCCTTGAGGAAAACCCCGAGCGGCACGCGGCCGCGCCAACGCGCGACGGTGGGCTCGGGCACGCCGATCAGGTCGGCGATGGTCTGATAGAAGCGGGTGGCGGCCGCGGGGTCGGAGATCGGCGTGACGATCCCCGTCAGATAGTCGCCGAGCGCGAAGTGCTCGGCGTCCGCCAATGCCGCGGGCGAGAGCTTGCCCTGCGCCTCCAGCACGACGGCTGCGTAGGAGGGGATCCGCACCACCCACGGCATCGGATTGAACTCTCCTCGAAAGAGCAGCGAGAATTCGAGCGCCGGCGAGATCAGCACGGCGCCGCGCACGACGATGCCCTCCTTGGCCGCGAGGAGACGCGGCAGCCGCGCCGCTCGGAACCCGCCATAGCTCTCGCCCGCGAGATAGACCGGCGACTCCATCCGGTCGAGATGCGTGAGCAGCTGATGGATGATCCCGCCGAACTCGTCGAGGTCCTGCCTCACGCCCAGGAACTCCTTGCGCGTCTCGTCGTCGGAGAGGGTCGATCGGCTATAACCGCTCTCGACGGGATCGATGAAGACGAGGTCGGTGAGGTCGAGCCAGGTGTCGGGGTTGTCGATCACCTTGCCGGAGGTGAAGGGGAGCTCGCGGCCGGTGCCATAATCGAGCACACGCGGTCCGAGCGCTCCGACCTGCAGATAGGCGGAGCCCGCGCCGGGCCCGCCGTTGAAGGCGAAGGTGATCGGGCGGCTTGCTTTCGGCGCGCCGGTGAGGCTGTAGGCGACGTAGAAGATTTCCGCGCTGCGCTCGCCCTTCTCGTTGGCGAGCGAGATCGTGCCGGCGGTGGCGGTGTAGGCGAGCTCTCGGCCATCGACGATGACGCTATGCGTGGTGACGGCATCCGCGGGCAGCGATGCCGATGCCGAGGCCTTCCGTTCGGCCGCCTCGGGCTTGCCGGGACTCGGGCGTTGCCTCTCCGCGGCCGCCGGCGGCCGCTCCTCGGAGCCTTGCTGCGCGTATACGGCGGGGAAGCAGAGTCCGAGGACGAGAAGAGCGGCAAGGACCGGGATCGCCAACGGGCGACGAGACATGGGGTCCGGCTTTCACTGTGTCATATATAAGGACAGAGCCGGCCCGCGGCTCCGTCGAGGCTCGCAGCATGCGCTGGCCGCTCCGGCCGGGCAAGAGCCGAGCCCGCGGGGGCTGGGCACGAGTGCGTGAGCGATCTAAGATATTTATAGCGCGATTAATAACGGCTTCGTGATCTTAGGAGGAGATTTTCATGAGTTCCAGCAGTGATCGGCCGACCCGGCGCGCGCTCGTCAAGGCGGCGGGCCTGGGTGTGGCAGCGGGGTTGCTGAGGCCCGCGGTGGCGCGCGCGCAAGACGCGACGGTGGGCAGTCCGGAAGTCTGGAGCGCCGAGTACACCGCCAAGAAAGGCGAGGTGTCGCTGGCGATGTATCGCAAACGCGCGGCCGCGCCGAAGTCCGGCGAGGCGCCGCTTCCGGTCCTGTTGCTGGTGCACGGCTCGTCCGTCTCGGCGCAGCCGAGCTACGACCTGACCGTCCCGGGCCACGGCGACTATTCCGTGCTGAACGCCTTCGCCAAGCTCGGCTACGATGTCTGGACGGTCGATCATGAGAACTACGGCCGCTCCTCGCGCACGGACGGCAAGTCCGACATCGCGAGCGGCGTCGAGGATCTCAAATCGGCGGTCGAGCTGATCGTCGGCGAGACCGGCCGGCAGAAGGTCCATATGTTCGGAGAATCGTCCGGAGGGCTGCGCGCGGGGGCCTACGCGATGGTGAGGCCGGACCGGGTGGATCGTCTCGTGCTCTCGGCCTTCACGTACAAGGGTGAGGGCTCGCCCACGCTCGCCAAGCGAGCCGAGCAGGTCGAGTATTTCAAGACGCACAGCCGGCGCAAGCGCGACCGCGCGATGATCGAGAGCATTTTCACGCGCGACAAGCCCGGCACCTCCGATCCCGCGATGGTCGAGGCGCTCGTGACCGCCGAGCTCAAGTACGGCGAGGAGGTGCCGACCGGCACTTACCTCGACATGACCGCGCACCTGCCGGTGGTCGATCCCGCGAAGGTGCTGGGACCGGTGATGCTGATCCGCGGCGAGTACGACGGCATCGCGACGGTCGACGACCTCGTCGACTTCTACAAGCAGCTTCCCAACGGCGATCGGCAATTCGTGATCTTGCCGGGCACCGCCCACTCGGTGGTCTGGGGCCTCAACCACCGCGAGTTCTTCCACGCCATGCACGCCTTCCTCACCATGCCGCCGCCCGTGAGCGCGTAGCGGGATTCTCGAAAAGCACCACGGAGGCAGGAGGATACAGACAAGGCTGCCCCCATACTCGTCATGCTCGGCCTCCGTGCCGGGGCGCGGCTCAAAAAACGTGGATGGCCGGGACAGGCCCGCGCGTGAGGAGTCTTCGCGGGACTGACCGAATGGAAACAGCGTCGCCTATTGCAAGCGATCGCTGTTGCGCTCGCCTATCCCCCCGGCCCGAAGCTCTGCACGAGGGAGCCCGCGACCAGGTACCAGCCGTCCACCAGCACGAAGAAGATGATCTTGAACGGCAGCGAGATCGTGACCGGCGGCAGCATCATCATGCCCATCGACATCAGGATCGAGGCCACCACCATGTCGATGATCAGGAACGGCAGGAACAGGAGGAAGCCGATCTCGAAGGCGCGGCGGAGCTCGCTGATCATGAAGGAGGGCACCAGCACGCGGAGCGGCGTCTCCTTGGCGTCGGCGACCTTGTCGATCTTGGCCATGTCGGCGAAGAGCTGGAGGTCCTGGGTGCGCACATGCTCCATCATGAAGGCGTGCAGCGGCACCATCGCGCGCTGAGCGGCCTCGGTCTCGGTGATCTTGTCCTGCATCAAGGGCTCGAGCCCGGCGGTGTAGGAGGCCTGCAGCGTCGGCGCCATCACGAAGCCCGTGAGGAACAGCGCCAGGCTGATCATCACCACGTTGGGCGGCGTCTGCTGGATGCCGAGCGCGTTCCGCAGGAACGACAGCACCACGATGATGCGGGTGAAAGAGGTGACGGTGACCAGGATCGCCGGCGCCAGGCTCAGCACCGTCATCAGCAGGACGAGCTGCACGATGCGCGCGGTCGATCCGCCTTCGCCGCCGAGATCGACGGTAACGGACTGCGCCAGCGCCGTCATGGGCGCGAGCGCCGTGGCCGCGCCGGCGGTTGCGAGAAGCGCGCGCCAGAGTCTCACGCCTTGCTCTCCTCGACCAGCGCGTGGAAGTCCCGCGCGGAGGCGGGGAGGGCCGCGCCGCCGCTCTCGATCAGCAGGTCGCCGCCGATGCCCAGGAGGATCAGGTGCTCCGCCGCGTCCCGGCGCAGCAGGACGAGCCGCCGCTTGCCGTCGATCGGCAGTACCTCGAGCACCGCGAGGCGCTTCTTGCCCACGGGCGCCACGAACCGGTTGGCCCAGCCGAAGCGGCGCACGATCCAGGCGAGCGCGCCGATCATCGCGACCACGAGGACGAGCGCGATCAGGAATCGCAGGTAGGTGTCGAGGCCCATGGAGGGACTGGTGTCGGCGCGGGGCTCAGGAGCTCGCGCTGTCGGTGGCGTAGGCGCCGGCGGCGCGCTGGCGCGCCTCGGTCTCGGCCGCGCGCTCGAGCCCCTCGCGCTGCGTCGCCAGCGCATCGGCGAGCGCCGAGAGATCCTTGGCGAGGCGCGCGAGCTTGCGGGCGGCGCGGCCGTGATGGCGCTCCGGCAGCTGCAACGTGGCGGCGCAGAGCTCGGCGACCGCGAGATCGAGTCCGCCGACGTCGACGAGGTGGCCCGCCTCGATCGCCGCGCGGGCGGTGGCGAGCGTGTCGGAGACGAGCTCGAGATTGGCGGGCATCGCGGCGGCGGTCATGGCGCGGCTCCTTTAGCCTTGTGGCGGCGGGGGTGGGGGCTGAGTGCGGTTGGCGCGGTAGATGTAGACGAGGATCTCGGCGACGGCGGCGAAGGCCGCGATCGGGATCTGGTTGCCGATCTCGACCGCCGCCAGCAGCTCGGCGAGATCGGCGTCCTCGCGGACCTTGATGCCGTGCTCGAAAGCGAGGACCAGGATCCGCTCGGCGATGGCGCCGCGGCCGCTCGCCACCACCCGCGGCGCGTCCGCCTCGGCGCGGTTGTAGCGCAGCGCGACCGCGACGGTAGGCTTCTCGGGGTGTGGATTTCGCGTGGGCACCAGGGCGTCGATCCGCGTCTAATTCACGGCACACCCTAGAGAAACAGCCTTAATAGATGGTTGACGGCGGGCTCATCGGAGGGACCCGCTCTTTACGAGATGTTAAGGCAATCGGGCGAGAGTCGGGCCCAATGGACCTGACGCAGATTCCGCTCTTCAAGGCGATGGCAAAGAAGCTCGCGTGGCTGGGCGCGCGCCAGAACGTGCTCGCCGAGAACGTCACCAACGCCAATACGCCGGGCTTCCGCCCGAGCGACGTGAAGCCGATCGATTTCGGCAAGCTGCTGAGCGGGCAGGGCGGCGGACCCCTGCAACTGGTGGCGACCTCGCCCGGCCATATCGCGACGCCGCCCAACGGCGGCACGCCGGATGCGCAGAAAGTGGCGACCTCCGGGCCGATTCAGCTCGAGGACCAGATGATGAAGGTGAGCGACACCGCCACCCAATACGCCTTCACCACCACCCTCTATCAGAAGCAGATCGCGCTCATAAAAGAAGCGCTCGGGCACTGAGGATCGCGACTCATGGATCTCAACACCTCGATGCAGCTGGCGTTCGCCGGCATGAGCGCGCAGGGGCAGCGGCTCAAGGTGATCGCGGAGAACCTCGCGAACACCGACTCCACGGCGACGACGCCCGGCGGCGAGCCCTATCGCCGCAAGGTCGTGAGCTTCCACACCGTGCTCGACAAGACCCTCGGCGCGACCTCCGTCG
>Ga0209517_10001270_pt1 | contig 38932 bp, 30 predicted proteins | sample PeaSoiMetSII2010_FD_187695 | JGI IMG/M metagenome (GOLD analysis project Ga0209517, IMG submission 187695) | Peat soil microbial communities from Weissenstadt, Germany - SII-2010 (SPAdes) (version 2) | ecosystem: Environmental > Terrestrial > Soil > Wetlands > Peat | place: Germany...
TGACGGCAACGAGGACCTAGTTTTTGGCGCAAATTGGAACGGGCCGCCATTCAAACTCCAAGTGGACCTGGGGGACGGCAATGGCGCGTTTCGGTTTGGCTCGCGTTCTCGTCAATTCAACGGACCGTCTCCCTATGGAATTGTTGTGGGCGACTTCAACCGCGATGGCAACCTCGACCTCGCCGCGATTACGTATACGCTGGACGTGTTCCTTGGCAACGGCGACGGGACCCTCAAACACTCGATGGAGTACTCCGTTGGAGTTCTTTACCTGGTCAGCGCCGATTTCAACGGCGATGGCATCTTGGATTTAGCCCTTGCGTGGGATCACGGTATCTATGTCATGTTGGGCAACGGTGACGGCAGCTTTCAGAAGCCGCGAACGGTTTTCTCGTCGACCAACTTCCTCGGCGGCTGCAGTTTTGGTCCATCCTTTTTCGTGACGGACTTCAACCGCGATGGCAAGGCCGATCTGGCGTACTGTGAGAGCGATTATCCGCAGAACAAGGGAAAGATTTGGGTCCTGCTCGGCAATGGGGATGGAACTTTCAAGAAGCCAACCTCCATCATTGTTCACCCCTATGCCGGAGATTTCTCGTTTGCCGCAGGCGACTTCAACTCCGATGGCAAAACCGACCTGATGGCCAACTACTGGACATCGGGTAATTTCAACCAGTCGGAAACTGACCTATTCCTCGGTAACGGGGACGGCACGTTTCAGCCCAAGAAGATCATTAATCTGCCAGGGCAGCCGTATAACGCTGAATTAGGGATCGTGCCGGCAGATTTTAACTCTGACGGATTGTTGGACTTCATCTTCCAGCAGCCCGGAGACGTTGTTGTTTTCACGCAAAGATAAGCAGTAGCCGCGCGGGACTCAAGATTCGTGGAGGAGTGCAAAATGCGCACGGAAAGAACCCTCGTTACCAATCATTATTTCCTCGGAACCGTCTTGTTTTTCCTCGGCTGCGGGTTGTTAGGGTCACCAACGACGGCGCAGGCGCAGTTCTGCCAGTCAACCCAGGGTTACAACATGGTATGGGGCACGTGTCCCGGCCATGGGTTTGAAATAGTAGGCTCGCCAGGGGGCTGGCCCATGCTTTCACCAGACCCAAAAGCGGGTGCCCTGCCCTTCTCGCGTTCTTTGCGAGAGGGCGGGGCTCTTAGCTGACACCGCGGCGGCGGACCACCGGATACCACGCCAAGCTGCTCACGACGACGGCGGGTGTTGAGGGTGGCCCACCTATTCCGATTTGCAACTCTAAATCACACATAAACCCACGCAGCCGCAAGAAATGCAAGATTTCGCAGCCGGCCCACTTTCCTCATTGACTGCGCTCTTAGACTCAGATAATCTTAATTCAAAGCACATTGCCTTTAAGATAACACTCGATCTTTGACAACCTGACCCAGGCGACTGCGTGGCTCGCCCCGCGCTCCGCGAGTCTGACTTTCCGCCGCCCGTGAGCCGCGTAGCGGCGTAAGAACGCAGCCCACGGCCCGAGCCGTGGGAAAAAGAGTCCCAACAGACCAACCAGCCCCAGCGGGGCGAAAGACGGGCTCTCACCCAGGCAAGGCCGACGCTGGCCAGTTGAGGCTCCAGTTCCAAAATGGGACGCAAGACCTCGTAGCCCCGCCCGTAACTCCCATGTTCTCTAGATTTTGCGTGTAAGTCCTTAAAACTCAAAGATCTAGCACATATAGTCAATCTTTAGGTCCTTTGTTTTCTAGATTTTGCACACGAAAGGGGGGAGGGGGGGTACCCGGTACTAAACAGTAAACATGGTCCCATTTCGGGAAACGGCAAGCCGTTCAGCGATGAAGGATGACCCGTCCCTGGCTCCGGGCTATAAGAATGTCGATCCTCCTGATCGGATGTAATTTCCGGTCTATTCAGCACTTCGCGCCATCTGTACAGCCCGCAGCACTGCTTTGGCCTTGTTCATGCTTTCCTGAAACTCAGTGGCGGGATCGGAATCGGCCACGATGCCCGCTCCAGCTTGCAAAAAAGCGTGCTTGCCCCGCATCAGCATGGTGCGGATGGCGATGCAGGAATCGAGGTTGCCGGCGAAATCGGCGTTGAGCACGGAGCCTCCGTAGATGCCGCGACGCACCGGTTCGAGTTCTTCGATGATCTGCATGGCGCGCACTTTGGGCGCTCCGCTCAGGGTTCCGGCTGGAAAACTCGCGGCAAAGGCGTCGAGAGCATCCAGGCCCTCGCGCAATTTGCCTTCGAGCGCGGAGACGATGTGCATGACGTGAGAGTAGCGCTCGACGTACATCAGGTCGCGCACTTTCACCGACCCGTATTCGCTCACGCGTCCCAGATCGTTGCGGCCGAGGTCAACCAGCATGACGTGCTCGGCGCGTTCCTTCTCGTCGGCGAGCATTTGTTGTTCGAGGCGCGAATCTTCGGCTTCATCGCGCCCGCGCGGATGGGTTCCGGCAATGGGACGGTATTCCAGCTTGCTGCCGGTCACCCGCACCAGCATCTCGGGAGAGGATCCCAGCACGTGGGTATCGCCCATGCGCAGGAAATACATGTAAGGCGAAGGGTTCACCGTGCGCAAGGCGCGATAGATATCGAAAGGCGCAACCTCGGGGGAAAAATCCAGACGCTGCGACAGCACGACTTGATAAATGTCGCCGGCAGCGATGTACTCTTTGGCCCGTTCCACGGACTTCATGAATCGGCTCCGGCTGGTTCTGGCGTGAACCTTCAGCTTAGGCTTGCGCGATCTGCCAGAGTTCTGCCAGTGGGTTGAGCGCAGGCCGCGATCCAGTTTCTTCTCGAGAATCGCGATATCGGCAAGTGCACGATCGTAGGCCTGTCTGGGTCTCTCGCGCGAAACATCGGCGCTGGCGATGATGTGAATTTGATGGCGCAGGTGATCGAAAGCCAGCACGCGATCGAAGAACATCAGCATACAATCGGGCAGGGAAAGATCGTCTTTCGCCTGCTCGCCGATTCTCTCCAGTTGGCGAACCGCGTCATAGGCGAAATAGCCAACCGCGCCAGCGGTGAACCGTGGCAGGCCAGCAAACGTAGCCGGACGGTGCTGCCGGAGCAATTCCTTCAACATGGGCAGAACGCTGCTGCCCTTACGCCGCTCACGCGCCCTGCCGCGTTGCAGCACGACATCCTCGCCGCGGGCCTGCACCTGCAAGTAAGGACGCGCCCCCAGGAACGTGTAGCGCCCGATTTGCTCTCCGCGCTCGATGGATTCCAGCAGAAAGGCGTTAGGCTCGTTGGCCGCGATAGCGAGAAAAGCAGAGACCGGGGTCAGCAGATCGGCGGTGACCGACTTGACCACCGGGATCAGCGTGAACTCGCGGGCCAGGCGCGAAAACTCCTTGTAATCAGGGCGTAGCAAGGTGCGGTCGGTTAAACCCTTTCAGCGGGAATCGCGGCTCCCTTATTATAAAGGGAGGAGTGCCGCGCCAGAGTAACCCGTGTAACCAGCGAATGAATTGACGGATTCGACGGCCCAGCGGAAGATGGAAGTTTAGCCAGCATCCTCTTATTGAGGGCGTATGCGAATCAAGTTCTGGGGAGTTCGCGGATCCACGCCCGCCCCCCAGCCGGAAAATATGCGCTATGGAGGCAACACCTCCTGCGTGGAGGTGCGCCTCGGGGACGCCCTCTACGTCTTCGACTGTGGCACCGGCTTCCGCGTGTTGGGACAAGCCTTGCGGCACGAGTTCAACGGACGACCGGTTTCCGCCCACGTTTTTGTCTCTCATTTCCATTGGGACCACATTCAGGGAATTCCATTCTTCGGTCCCCTTTACGACAACCGAGAGAACCGTTTCCAGTTTCATTCTTCGAGCCGGACACGCAACCTGAAGCGGGTGCTCGAAGAGCAAATGGCCGCGCCCTACTTTCCCGTCGGCTTGACTGAAATGCAGGCGCACCAAAACTTCTACGATCTGGGGGAAGGTCGCATCCAGTTGGGGGACGTAACCTTGGAGACCCTGTGGTTAAACCATCCCCAGGGCTGCATGGGCTTTCGACTGGAAACAAAAGAAGGGGTCATCGTTTACGCGACCGATAACGAGCCTGGGGACGCGCTATTCGACAAGAACGTGCGCAAGCTCGCGGCGGGCGCCGACGTCCTGATCTACGACGCGCAGTATCTTCCCGAAGAATACGAACGCAAACGGGGCTGGGGACACAGCCATTGGCGCGAAGCCATCAACGTGGTCACGGAAAGCGGGGCGAAAGAATTGATTCTGTTCCATCACGATCCCGATCATGACGATGTGTGCATCGACAAGGTGGTGAAGGAAGCCCGCGACTACTATCCCCGACTGCGGGCCGCGGCCGAGGGCATGCAGATCGAAGTATCGGCCAAGCCATCTTCCTAGACCTTCGAGTCTTGTCCCTACCCTTGTGTCTTTGAATCCTGGATTACAATGAAATTGCGAGCCAGGCGGATACTACTGCGAAGGGGGCCGTGAGTGAGTCAGTTCTCAGCACCGTGGCCACATGTGTCGGTGATTTCGATCGTCGATATTCTGCTGGTCGCGATCATCATTTATGAATTTCTCGCCCTGATCAAGGGTACGCGCGCCTCCCTGATGGTTGTGGGCGTGACCGGGCTGGGGTTGGCTTTCTATTTGTCCCGGCTGGGCAACCTGGCTGCGCTGAACTGGCTGATAAGCACGCTGCTTCCTTATACAGTGTTCGCCCTGATCGTGGTTTTTGCCGCCGAGATCCGGCAAGGTTTGGCGCGGCTGGGGCGGGGACTTACACTGAGTCGTACCACGGGTTCGGAGGCGGACGCTTACGACGACATTGTGCTGGCCGCGAACCTATTTTGCCAGAACCAAACCGGCGCTCTGATCATTATCGAGCGCGAGATTGGTTTGCGTACCTATATCGAAAGCGGAGTTCCGCTCGACGCACGGCTTTCCTACGATCTGCTGGCGACCATCTTTCGACCGAGCGCTCCCCTGCACGACGGCGCGGTGATTGTGCAAAACGATCGCATTGCCGCCGCCGCCTGCTTTCTGCCGCTGTCCATGAATCCGGTACTCTCAACTCAACTGGGAACGCGGCACCGCGCGGGCATTGGCGTAACCGAGGAAACCGATGCCATCGCGGTAATCGTTTCCGAGGAGACCGGTAGCATCAGCCTGGCAGTTTCCGGAAAGATTGAGCGTGATCTGAGTGTCGACCAGTTGCGCGACCGTCTGGGAGAATTGTTACGGCGCTACGTGCCTCCGTCGACACTGCCCACGCCAATTTCGAACGGCAGCGAGGCATCAGAGGATTCTGAGCCGGAGCGAGGTCCTCAGCCCCGCCTCACGGATTCGCGTTTGGACGACTCGCGTTTGAACGACTCACGTTTGAATCGGGGAGCGGATCGTTAGCCCATGCGCGACTTCCTGCATCGCCACGTGCTTCACAACCTGGGATTGAAGCTGATCTCGCTTGCCCTGGCCGTGGGCTTGTGGCTGGCGGTGGCGCGCGATCCCGTGGCCGAGGTCGCGGTCGATGTGGCCATCGAGTTCCACAATATCCCGCAAAATCTGGAGATCAGCTCGGAGAGTATCCCACGGGCGCAAATCCGGCTGCGCGGTCCGGAGCGAGTGGTTCGCCACCTTCAGCCTTCCGACGTTTATGCCGAAATCGAACTGGGCGGCCTGAAGCCCGGCGAGCGCACCTTTGATTTGACGGCGCAGCAGATTCACCAACCTTTGGAGCTCGAGGTGGTGCAAGTAGTTCCCAGTCAGTTCCATCTCAGGTTCGACACGCGGCTGACTCGAGAGGTCCCGGTGCAAGCGCGGGTTGTGGGCACGTTTGCTCCCGGCTATGGCATACAGCGGGTCGAGGTCGATCCTCCGAACATCACCATCAGCGGGCCGAAGAAGCACGTAGAAGCCGTGGAGTCGGCGATCACGGATCCGGTGGACGTGAGCGGGGCGATTGATCGGGCAACTTTCGCCAGGCACCCCTATGTTTCCGATCCTCTGATCCAGGTTGCGAGTCCCGATCCCGTACGGATCACGGTCATCATGCAGAAAGCTCCCATCTCCGGCAGCGGCGCTCCGTCCGCGAAACCAGAATGACATCCCCGACACGACAGCTTTTCGGAACCGACGGCATTCGCGGCGTAGCCGGCGAATTTCCTTTAACTTTGGAAAGCACCTATCTCATAGGCGGGGCGCTCGGTCATAACTTGATTCGCAGTGCTCCACACGCCAGGGTTGTGATCGGACAAGATACACGAGAATCGAGCAGCTGGATCGCGGACCGCGCGCTGCTGGGACTCGTTTCCAGCGGTTGTGAAGTCCACAGTGCAGGTGTGATTACGACACCGGGGGTGGCCTACCTCGCGCGTTCCCGCAACTATGCGGCCGGCGTTGTGATCTCAGCTTCGCACAATCCCTGGACCGACAATGGCATAAAAGTTTTCTCCGGCGATGGATACAAGTTGCCCGACTCGCATGAACTTGCCATCGAGAAGGAAATTTTCGCCCTGCTGCAGAATCCTGAACGTCATGTGCCGGTGTCTGTGAAGCCTGTTGCCAGCTTGCCCGGCGACGCGAGTCTTCGGCATGCGTACGTAGAATGGCTGGCGCACAGCGTGAAGACCGATTTGAGCCGGTTAAGAGTTTTGGTGGATTGCGCCAACGGCGCGGCCACGGCCGAAGCTCCTGAACTGTTTCGCGCTTGCGGCCTTCAGGCAACCTATCTGAGTGCATGCCCCGACGGGAAGAACATTAACGATAATTGCGGGGCCCTCCATCCAGAAACGCTGGCCAGAGCAATCGCTGAGAACGTGGGGCAATTCGATTTAGGCGTCACCTTTGATGGCGATGCCGATCGCGTATTGTTCAGCGACGCAAATGGTCGAGTGGTCAATGGCGATGCCGTCCTTTTGATAGTCGCCCGCGACATGCAATCGCGCGGCGTTCTCACCGGTTCCACGATTGTCGCCACTACGATGTCCAACATGGGGTTGGAAATCGCATTGCGAAAAGCGGGCATCCGCTTGCTGCGCGCCAACGTTGGCGACAAGTACGTGCTCGAGGAGATGCTCAAGACCGACGCGATTCTGGGCGGCGAGCAGTCCGGCCACATCATCTTCCGCGACGGAGAAGCGACCACGGGCGATGGCCTCCTCACGTCTTTGCGAGTGATGGAAATCATGGCGCGAAGCGGCAAGTCTCTGGCAGACCTGATCGGCGACCTTAAAGTCTTTCCGCAGACAATTCAGAATATTCGGGTTCGCGAAAAGATGCCGTTTGCTCAAGTGCCCGAAATCCAGCGTACGATTGAAGCAGCCGAACGCGAGCTCGATGGCAACGGGCGCGTGGTCGTCCGCTACTCGGGCACGGAAGCACTCGCCCGAGTCATGGTGGAAGCGGAGTCGGAAGAAAAAATGCGGACGCTGGCGGGAAACATTGCTGGCGCAATCAAGACCGCGCTGGGAACCTGACGATCATGTGGAAACTCGCGTGGGGACGGGTCTTCGAGCCCTCGAGGTCGAGCAAAGCTCGGCAGGGCTGTCTATGAAAACGCTGTTGTCCAACGTTGCTGCGATATGGAATCTGCTCCTGCTGCTAGCGGCGATCGGCACCCTTGCCTGGTTCTTCTATTGGTTTGGTTTACGAAGGCTCATCCGAGCCCGAAGGATGGCGAGCTCCCGCGACCGAAGAATGCTTCGGGAAGCGGCGGAACGAGAAGTAGACCGGGAACGCCGTTGACTAGACTAGACGGTCTGCAGAAACTAAAACACACTTGTCATCCCGAGCGAAGCGAGGGATCTGGCTGTTTGCCGGTGGCGGCAATTCCGGTAGTGCAGGCAAGAACCTAAATCGCTCGGCTTCGCTCGGGATGACAGTTTGTTATGGGGATGAAAGGTTACTGCAAATCTCGCCAGTTCGTCCCAACTCCAATTTCCACCATCAATGGCACGGTTAGGGGATGAACTTTTTCCATCTGCTCGCGCACCAGGGTTCGCATTACTTCAATTTCAGTTTCTGGAACTTCGAAAACCAACTCATCGTGCACTTGCAGCGTCATCCTTGATTTCAGTCGCTGCTCGCGAAGCGCCGCATCGATGCGGATCATGGCAATCTTGATCAAGTCGGCTGCTGTTCCCTGCAATGGCGTGTTGACCGCCGTCCGCTCCCCGAAGCCGCGTAGGTTGGCGTTCTTACTGTTGATGTCGGGAATCGGTCGCACGCGCCCAAACAATGTTTTGACCTTCCCGTCACGGCGGGCTTCATCCAGAGTTCGGTCGATGAAAGCCCGCACGCCCTTGTATCGCTCAAAGTACGCGTTGATGAACTGCTTGGCCTCGGCGGGCTCAATCCCTAAGTTCTGTGAAAGCCCGAAAGCAGACAGTCCGTACACGATGCCGAAATTTACAACTTTCGCCTGTCTGCGGTGATCGGGCGTGACCATCAGCGGCGGCACGCCGAACACTTGAGAAGCGGTAAGGGTGTGTATGTCATCGCCGCGACGATATGCTTCGACCAGTAGCGGGTCTTTCGAGAAATGGGCCAGCAAGCGCAGTTCGATCTGCGAGTAATCCGCCGCCAGCAGCACATGACCCGGCTCCACAGTGAACGCGGCCCGAATCTCGCGGCCCAGTTCGGTGCGAATCGGAATGTTCTGCAGATTCGGATTCGCCGACGATAATCTTCCCGTCGCCGTGCCAGTCTGACCGAAAGTAGTGTGCAAGCGCCCGCTTGCGGAATTCAGCAAGGCTGGCAACGCATCGACGTAGGTGGATTTGAGCTTGGTCAGTTGCCGGTACTCGAGCACCATCCGTGGTACGTCATGGTTCTCGGCCAATCCCTCAAGCACGTCGACTGCGGTCGAAATCGTCTTCCCCTTGCCATACTTGACCGGCTTGGGCAGATTCAGTTTGTTAAACAGAACATCGCCCAATTGCTTTGGCGAACTGATGTTGAACTCGCACCCCGCGCACTCGTAAATCTCTTTCGCCTTGGCGTCGATCTCGCGTTCCAGGCGCGACGACATCTCCGCCAAAGCCGCGCGGTCGATTTTGACCCCGGCGTGTTCCATACGCGCCAGCACGGGCACCAGTGGCAGATCGATTCCTTCATATAGCTTGAGTAGCCCGGCTTCTTCCACGTCGCGGCGCAACGCCGTTGCCAGCCGCCCGGTGATGTCAGCCGCTTCGGGAAGTGTCCCGCTGAGCTTGAGGTTGAAACGCCGCAGGGCCACATCGGCTAAACGGTGTGATGAGTAGGTCGGATCGAGCAGGTAGGAATACAACATCGGATCATGCCGCACGCCTTGCAGCGCGATCCCTTGCCGCTCCAAAACGTGAGTCGTCGCTTTGTAGTCGTGAATGGCTTTGGGCAGGCTCTCGTCTGCCAGGGCAGACTTCAGCTTCGACCTTGCTTCTTCTGTCTCGGCGTTGACGGTGGCCGCGATGCCATGCGCGGACGAGATCGCGATATCCCGCGGACGCTCTCCCAGTAGAGGCTCCGACGTGAGCGGCAACATGCGGTTTTCCGATTCTTCCTCTTCTACCTCCTGCTCTTCGCCAACGCTTGATTCTGCTTCCACGGCGACCGCCAGCGCCCCTCCCGCCGGAATGCCCTTTAGCACCGCCTCCACATCCGCGGCCGATTTTGCCTCGCTGTAATGCGCATTGCTCACCTCAACAACCGGCAGCAACTCCTTCAAAAGCGAAGAGAACTCCAGTTCGGTAAAAAGAGCGCGGAGCGCTTCGAGGTCCGGCTCGCCCAGCTTCATCACATTCACGTCCAGCTCGATGGGCACATCGCAATCGATGGTCACCAGCTTTTTGCTGAGCAGGATGTTGTCACGATTGTTCTGGAGCGATTCCCGATAAGTCTTCTTCTCGACTTCCGCTGCGCGATCGAGCGCCTGCTCGACCGAGCCAAAGCGCTTGATCAGTTCAACCGAACCCTTGTCACCGATTCCTGGGGCGCCGGGAATATTGTCGATGGAATCACCGCGCAAGGCCATTACGTCGATCACGCGCGCGGGAGGCACTCCCAGGATTTCCTCGACCTTGGCGGCGTCGCAAATCAGGTTGTCTTTGGGCGGATTCAGAACCAGAACCCGGTCGTTCACCAATTGCAGCATGTCTTTGTCACTCGACACCACGTACACGGAATACGATTGCGCCACGGCCTTGCGCGCCAGGGTGCCGATCACGTCGTCTGCTTCGTAGCCGCCGAGCTCGAGGATGGGAATGCGGTACGCTTCCAGCGCTCGTCGAATGTAGGGCAACTGCTGCGCCAAGTCTCCAGGCATCTCTTTGCGATTGGCTTTGTAGCCGTGGTACTCGATTTCCTGGAAAGTTTGCGTCTTCAGGTCAAACCGGCGCACGCTGGTAAGGCCTTCGGCCTGCTGATCGCGGAACGTGGGTGCAGCTACATCAAACACCGCCGCCAGATATTGCGGGGAAAAATCATCGCGCAACTTCCGCAACATGTTGACGAAGACATACGTTGCTGCCGTCGGCAAGCCCGTCTTGGTGGACATCCCGCGCTGCCGCGCCATGGCGTGATAGGCGCGGAAGATAAAGGACATGGTATCGATCAGGTAAATGCGTCCCGCTTCGCCCGCGACAATCTTCGGCTTCTGGGCGGAAGAGGGCGTGTCCGGCACAGCGGCGATGGCCGCGCTCTCGCCCACAGTAGACGGGGATTTCTTTCGGGGAGACAACAGGTTAGTTTAGCAGCAGGGATGCAGGGACGCTCGCCCTCGCCGCGGCAGGTAGTGTCCTATTAGTCGACAGGCTCTCTTAACGGCAGTGCTTAAGCCCTCTCCCGCCACCAGCTTTAGTGCGTCGTGAGCCATCAACGCACTAATAGGACACTACCCCGCGGTAGAGACGTAGCTAGCTACCTCTCTACTGAAAGCTCACGGTGAAGTCAGCCTCGACAAACTTGATCTTTGTCCCGCCTGCAGGTTTGCTAAAAACCAGATGGTAGGTTGTTGGCTCAGCATACGTTGTTGGAAGGCGCCAATCCACTATTTGATTGTGCGCAGGATCCAGCTCATAGGTCACGCTTTGCGGCGGGCCGTGCAGAAACTGGTTGAACTCTTGTTCATTCAGCAACATCACATCTACGTCGGCGGTACTGTTAGTTGTGGAGTCGGGGTCGCTTCGCTTGGTAAATGACCGGAAGGTGCCGCGCAATCTGGTGCTGTTCTGGTGCGGCGGAACTACGAACAAAAACTGCGTATATTCGCCTACCGAGAACACTTTGTGCACAACATTCCTGGGTGGCGGCGCTTCGATGCGAGCCGGGGTGACCGTCAGTGGTTCTAGCGGCTCTTCGGGCCGTAGTTCCTCGGATGGGGCGACATTTCTCGTGCAACTGCAGATCACTAACAACAAAGCAAACATTAACAGCCACGCGGGCGAGGTTCGCAATGCCGGCTTCTTGAATGCTGTCCGCACCCTTTAATTTTCTTACGACCACCCCTCTGGTGTACACGTGACCGAAGTCACCGGCTCGGTCTACCGTATTCAGTGGTGTAATGCAACCTAATCTCTCCGCAGGTGCGCTGCTCCGGCGAATAAACCACGCAGGTATCGAAGGGCCGGGAATACACGTGCAGGCTGACCGCTCTCTGGTTGAACTCGCGCGGATTGTATACACGGTGCACCGGTTCGAGAGGATCGACGGCGCAGGGATGGGTCGGGTTCATCTCCAGAGTTTCCGCGGTCTCCAGGATGCAGGTGCCTTCTTCCAGCTTCTGGGAAATCACACGATAGTTTTCGACCAGCAATCTGCCAATGGGCACGGCCATCCAGCAGTTCTGGTCCCGGTGATTATGGACCGAACTGCCCTGGCCAACCTCCCAACAGATCGCCATCAGTTCGAAAAGCGGCGTCTTGTCAATCAGATTTCGCGTGTAGTGCTGTCGATCCCAAGTCAAGTAAGGCGCCAAAGTATCCGGCGCGACCAGCATACTCTCGAGAAACTTAACGATCTGGTCGGTGCGGTCGAACGCGGCCTCAGGAAACTTTCTCAACTCCGACACAAAATCATTGATCGAAACTTGTCTAGACAGCGCTTGTATCTCCATGTTTCACCCCTGTGCGAGGCCTAGTATATCGCCTAAGGGAACTCTGACTAGATATGAATTCAGCCGCACGGGCGGCGACGCCTGCGCCCACATTGGGTCAGTTCACTCTACGAACATACAGTCCCCGTAGGAGTAGAACCTGTATTTCTGCTCAACCGCATGCCGGTAGGCTTCCATGACCGGCTCCTTTCCTCCAAACGCGCACACTAGCATTAGGAGTGTGGATTGCGGCAGATGGAAATTTGTCAGCAAAGCTCCCACCACCCGGAATTCATAGCCGGGATAGATAAAGATATCGGCCTCGCTGCTGCCTGCCGGCACTCGGCCGTCTACAGACTGCCTGGCCGCATACTCCAGAGTTCGGACGGTCGTGGTCCCGACCGCGACCACACGGCGTCCCGCGTCCACGGCACCGGTGATCTTGGTGGCTGCCTCCGTGGAAATTTGGTAAGACTCGCGGTGCAATCGATGATCTTCAACGCGATCTACCCGTACCGGTTGAAAGGTTCCTAAACCCACGTGCAGTGTGATCTCCGCCGTCTCAATGCCACGGCCTCGGATTCCCTCAAGAATCTCTGGGGTAAAGTGCAGCCCCGCGGTTGGGGCCGCGACCGAACCGCGCTCGCGCGCGTAGACAGTCTGATAGCGATCCCGATCGCCAGCGCGGTCTGGCCGGTCAATATAGGGTGGGAGTGGCACATGTCCCAGGTACTCAAGCAAAGCAAAGAAATCTCCTGCCGGACAAAAACGTATGCGGCGCTCACCGAAACTACCCCTGGCGACGATCTCGGCCTGCAGTTCTTCCTCAGGTCCAAAGAACAGCCGCTCGCCCACTCCAATCTTGCGCCCTGGGCGGACCAAGCATTCCCATTCGTTTGGGTCCTGCGATACTTGCCGGGTGAGCAGTACCTCGATCCGGCCCTTCAGAAAGTCGCGGGCTGCGGGGTTGTGCGAACTGACCGGCTGGGCTTTCGCCCCGCTTCTTCTGCCGTAGAGGCGTGCGGGAAAGACTCGCGTGTTATTGAACACAACCAAATCATCCGCCCGGAGCAGATCGGGAAAGTCGCGAAAGCAGCCATCGCGAAACCCTCCCGCGCATCGGCTTAGCTTGAGTAACCGGGAAGCAGACCGGTCGGCAAGGGGTTCCTGCGCGATCAGTTCCGCCGGAAGCTGATAATTGAATTCTGACACGAGCACGCTGGCTGATTATAAATTCGAAGACCTCGGCAGCTCATAAGCACATTTCACAACAAACGGATTGTGTTGAAGCAAGCGTCTGCGATACCATACGCCAACCAGCTTGGGTCCGCTTCTCCCCAGCAGCCCCTAAATTGAATGCCTAGCGAACGCCAACATCGACGCGAAATGGTTCTCTTTGGCCAGATGCTGCACCAACGCGGCTACGTTGCCGCCACCGACGGCAATCTCTCGGTTCGGCTTGATGAGGAGCGGATTGTGATCACTCCCACCGGTATGAGCAAAAGCATGCTGCGCCCGTCGGATATGGTCGTGGTCGACCTGGAAGGCCGCCGGATCGCCGGCAACCGAAATGTGTCCAGCGAACTTGCCATGCACCTGCTGGTCTACAAGATGCGTCCAGACGTGAAGGGCATTGTGCATGCCCATCCTCCCACAGCGACTGGCTTTGCCGCCGCCGGCCTTGCGCTCAACCAGCCGCTGGTGTGCGAGGTGGTTATCGGGCTAGGCTCCATCCCCCTGGCTAAGTATGGTATGCCCGGAACGGCGGAGCTTTCCGATGCACTGGAGCCCCTGATTCCAGAGTACGACGCCATCCTCATGTCAAATCACGGAGTCGTCGCATATGCTGACACCCTTCATCACGCCTACATGAAGATGGAGACGGTCGAGCACTTTGCCCAAATCGCTCTCGTAACCCATCTCTTGGGACGCCAACAGCCCTTGGGCGAAGAGGAAATCGAAAAGCTGAAGCTGGCGCGGATCAAATATCAAGGTGCCAGTTCCTCAATCCCAGGGCCTTGCAGCATTGCGGCCGGGAATCACGGCAGTCGTCCGCAGAGGAACGTAAATCCATTGCAGCCGGAGAACTCTACGCGATCACGAGACAAGGATTTCCGCAGCCCGCTAAAAGCTAGAAGCTAGAAGCTATCAGCTGTCAGTCATTGGCTCTTCGATTTTCGCTGAGAGCTGACGGCTGAAAGCTGACAGCTTCCTCTCACTCCCCTCCGATTCTGAACCGCATCCCCGCCCGGAAATTCGCACCCAGGGCCGGGTATCCGACTACTTCTTCGTAGTGTTTATCGAGAGCGTTCTGGAGCGTCACATAGGCCGTAACCCGCGAGGTGAGCGCGTACCAGCCGCCCATATCCACCCGCACGTAACCTGCGGCGTGATTGATGCCGAATCCAAAGAAATCCGAATCTGGCCGCCTCCCCACAAAGCTGCCGCCGAGATTCCCTCCCCATCGCCGTCCGACATAGGTGAACAGTGCAGTGCCGGAGTGCTTGGGACGGCGGATGAACGGCTGTCCCGTCGCCAGCAAGGGATCGCAAAAATTCGCCGCTGTGCAGAGAGGAGCCTGCAAAATCTGCGTCGAGGTGTAGGTGTACGCCGCGTTCAAAGACAATCTCGACACAATTTTTCCCTGCAGCTCAACCTCGGCCCCGTGGGCTAAGGACTCATCTACGTTCACGTATTGTCCGACGAACGTCGTGGGGCTGGAGGCAAATTCAATCTGATCGCGGAACAGGTTGTTGAAGTAAGTGGCAGTCAAAGCGTAGCGATTGCCGAACAGACCCTGCTGAATCCCCGCCTCGAAGGCGCGATTCGTCTCCGGCCTCAGGTTAGGATTCGGAACCGTAAATGGACCGCTGGCGAAAGACTCTTCGAGCAGCGGCTCTTTGATTCCGCTCGCATAGGAGAAGCGTAAGCGTGTGCCCGAGAATACATGGCCTCCGCGCAATGCTTGCAGAGTCATCGCCACGCGTGGCACGCCCTTGTTTCCAAAGCTGCCGTTGTGCACGAAGCGCGCGCCCGCGACCACCGACAACCGTCCGAGAGTGAGCTGTTGCTGGCCGTAGACCTCATGATTCAGCCGCAGACCGTGATCGATGGGCAGCGACAGCAAATCACCCACGAATCCATTTTCGTCTTCGAAGCGATAACCGACCGTGGTCTGCGCCCAGCTCCGCTCCACATATTCGCCCTGATATTCGAACCCCGCGCGATTGAGGTCCGCGATGCTGTGAAAAGGAAGATCAATGTTGCCAAAAGAAGGTGAAATCCGTCCGGGATCGATCACATTATCTACGTTCGTGCGTTGCTGATGGTACTCGAATCCGGTGAAACGATGCTGCCATCGCGAAGGCCCGATAATGCTGAGGTCGACGCTGCCCAATGTGTCGTTCAGCCGGGCGAACTGGTCCAGATCCGGCTGCATGAGCGGATTTCCGTTGAAATTCCACTCCCCCTGCACCCCGGTGAGGCTGTTCGAGTGGCGTCCGCGGATGCGCAGCGAGACGCGATCGTTAATCGCAATCCCGAAATTTGCGCCCTGCAGCGAATTCGAGTAATCGTCATTAGGGCCTTGCCCGCTGGTGTTGAACTGCTCCCCAAAGACGTTGTAGTCGAAGGGGCCGCGCGCTCCCGCGAAAGAAAGATAGCCATGCGCGGTTCCCAGATTTCCGCCGTCGGCGCCAAAACGCAGTTCCGGGACGGTGGTGCTGCCGGTGCGGGTCCAAACTTGCACTACGCTGGTCATGGCGTCGGAGCCATACAACGCGCTCTGCGCGCCCCGCACAAACTCCAACCGGTCCGCCTGCGCAAGTGGAAGGGTTCCGAAGTCAAATCTGCCGCCGGGCTCATTAACCGTCACTCCGTCGACGATCACCTTGTTGTAGCGAGAATCGCCGCCGCGCACAAACAGCGACGACAGCCCGCCCCGCTGCCCCTGAGTGTCCACGACCGCACCGGGCAAGAATCGCAGCGCGTCGTCGCTGGCGACAGGCTGCATGGTTTCCAGTTGTGCGCCGCTCAAGGTTTCGACGTCCGCACCCGCTGCTTCAGTAGGCACCGGCGTACGAGTCGCAGTCACCACCACGGTTTCTGCCGCCGGAGCGAGCCGTAGCTTTACCGTAACCAGTTCAGCGGAAGGCAAAAGATCGGCTGTCTCGGTGGCAAATCCCGGGGCCAGCACTTGCACTTGATAGCGGCCCGAAGCAACTTCGCGAAACACGACCAGCCCTTCGGCGGACGTGCTCGCCACCGCCGCGGGAGTCGCGCTGCCCCGTGGGATCAGCACAACCTGCGCCCCGCCCACCACAGCCGATTGGGGATCGATAACTTTGATTTTGATTTCGTCGGCCCAAGCTGCCGCCAGCAGGCAAATCACGCTTGGGAGAATTCGAAAGAACCGCATGCACGCCTCCTTTGTCTCGCGAAAGGGGTTGGTGGGGACGGTTCGCGCCAGTCTCCTGGCTTTGCGAGTGAGGACAGCTCTCACTGTCCGATGAATGCAGCCGGCCTTCCCAGGGCTAACCCAGTGACCGGCTGCGAATTTCCTCGCTTACAGTTGCGCGGCAGCGCGGGATTCTCACCCGCTTCTCTCCTCACCTCCGTCGATGAGGACGCGCGAACCAAAGAAGTTGAGAAAGAACGAAAAGCCACTTCCCGGATTCTGAAGCAGAACCAGGGAAGTGGCATTGTAACCCACTCAAGGCGATTTCTTCTACTGTACGGTTACGCTGACCGGAGCAGAAGGGATGCCGTTGGCGACCACCACCAGACTGCTGGCGCCAGTCTCCGCCCTTTTAGGAACATCGAAGTTGGTCGACACAATTTTCTTGCCGGTCGCGATCGCCATGGTGCTGTGATCGTGGGTACGCGCATAGAACACATGCTTGGTCGAGTTGTTGGTGATGCGCACCAGCGGATAGCTGCTGTTCATCTGCGCATCATCCCCATAAGCCGCGCCATGCGTCAGGCCGTTGAACTGAGTCCCCGAGATCTTGTAGGTGTTGCCACGGGTAACGCTGCTGGGGGCTGTCTTGATGGCGGGAGCCCATGCTGCCTGGAACGTTCCTTTGGCGGTGAAGATCTCGGCATCCATGTCCGCCCCAGTGGCCAAGGTATAAAGCACTTGACCGGTGGGAAGCACGAGCAGGCGCCCCGTGTAAGAAGTGTTGTTCTGGCCAGTCCCAGTGTTGTGCGGTGATGGGGTCGATTTGAATTTCGTTCCATCGAACTCATAGAAGGTAACCGGGGTTAGGAAAATGCCGGGGCTGGTCTCGCACAGGATGTTGCCATTCGGGAGGACAGCTGCGGGTGCGTCGGCCATATCGTTTCCATTGGGGAAATCCGGCCCCGCTGCCCACTTAGCCGTCTTTGGGTCAAAGATAGCAGTGTGGCCGGCGCCGTTACCATTCGCTCCCATCGCAAAAACGGAGCCTTCGGGCCGCAACAGGGCGGGCCCGGTTTCTTCCTGCGCGTTTTCCGACAGATCCACGATCGCACTCCCGGCGCTGGTCCAGTTGCTTGTCTTGGGATCGAAGATTTCCGTGTTTGGGGTATTTTGTGTATCCGCCAGCAGGACCTTGCCGTTTGGCAGCAACTCCATGCCTTCCTCGGCGTATGCGTCCGATTTGCCCGAGCCTTTGAGGGTCCAGGTTAAGCTCTTGGCATTGAAGAAGGCCGTAGCCGTGTCAAAGTTCTGCCCCAGCATGAGAGTACCGTTGGGCAGAACGATCGACGGAGAATCGCCGATTTCACTCCAGCCGCTAGGAGGATTGACGTTCGTCCATTTGTTCTTGACCGGGTCGTAGATAGCGCCGAGCGGTGTCTCCGCGCCTGGGCAACCAGAGCCGTTATACTCACCGCCTTCGACCAGCACTCGCCCGTCAGGCAGCACTTGCGAGGCGAAATACAAAGGCCCGTAGTCCGACGGCATGGAGGCTATTTGCGACCATGTACCATTCACGTAGCTTCCCGTCCGGTCCGGTGTAAGACGATGCCAGTTCGGCGAGCAGATTTCGTGCACGATGACCGTGCCATCGGTAAGCAGTAGCGCAGTATCGGTGAAAAATGTTGGTGGATGCTTCAAGCTTTGCCATTTTTGCGCACCAGCAATAGCAGACAAAGCCAAGCAAACGACGAGGGTGATTCCCCGCATTCTGAATCTCTTCATAATCTTGTCCTTTCCGCGATTATTTCCTCAGAGGCGGGTAGGGATGCGGGAGCCAACGCACATCGCCGCCACAGATGGGTTTGGTAGAGCGAACAAACAAATTCGCTGCCAAAAGTTACTCCGAGGGGGCGGTGAAAGTCAACGCTGGAATTGTAAAAAGTTCATCTTCTCCGCCGGACGCGGTGCGATCAGAAATGCATCTCGGGCGATTTTGGACATAAAAAACCACTCGCCTTTTCTCCCGGCACCGAGCCGGAAATAAGGCGAGTGGATGGAAGTGTCACTGATTGTTTTGTCGTTACTAGTTGACGGTCACCGAGCTCGGAGTCGACGGGATGCCGTTGGTGACTACTTGCAAACTGCTGGCGCCCTTTTCGATGGTGGCCGGCACAGTGAAGTTAGTTGATTCTGCCAAGCCGCCAGTCTGCACCCCAAAGCTGCTCGGGTTGGTTGTCTTGGCATAGAAAACGTGCTTGGTCGCATTATTGGTGATACGCACCAGAGCATAGTTGGTGGAATCCTGGAAATCATCACCGTAGGCAGCTCCATTGGTAAGGCCGCTGAACTGCGTGCCCTTAACCACATAGGTTTTTCCGTGCGTGAGCGTGGTCGGTACCGATGTGATCTTAGGCTCCCAGGCGCTAATGAAGGATCCTTTCGGAGTGAAGATCTCAAGGTCAGTGCTGAAGTCGCTGAACAGCAACTGGCCGCTGGGCAGTTCCAGGAGGTGTCCGTAGAAGGCGGCGTCGGTACTTGTGTTGGGTGGTCCGGCGATGTTCGTAAGTTTCGTCCCGTCCCACTCAAAGAAGGCGGCGCCGTTGCCAAAAACAGGCGGGCCGGTCATCACGAGGACTTTGCCATTAATTTCCACTGCGGAGGGAGCGTCGTCACAGGCCATAGCCACACCGTTAACCAGTGGGAAATCCGGCCCTGCCTTCCACTTCTTCGTCTTGGTGTTGTAGATCGCAGTGTGGCCGGGAGTGCCCGAGGGCGCGGCTCCGGCTGCGAAGACGGTCCCGTCTGGCCGCAATACAAGTGGGCCAACCTCTTGGGAACTGGGGTCTTCCAGGCGGACAATCGTGCTTCCGGCGCTGGTCCACTTCTTGGTTGCCGGGTTGAAGACTTCGGAGTTGGGAGCGTCGATTGCATCCACGGTCAAGATGTCCCCATTGGGCAGCAGGCCCCAGCCTTCCTCGTCAAAGCGGTCGACCTTGCCCGTGTTGGTGAGGTTCGTCCAGGTGAGGGTCTTAGGATTGAAGTAGGCCTGGTTGACCCCCTCGCAGCAATCCGCTTGCGTGTATTGTCCATTGGCCAAGAGAATGGCCTGAGCGTCGCCGATCAGACTCCACCCGGCGGGCGGTTTCACGGCCGTCCATTTGTTTTTCACCGGATCGTAGATCGCCCCGTCGTTAGTCCAGACCGCGGAGCCGTTGTTGTATTCTCCGCCCTCAATAATGTATCGGCCATCCGGCAATACCACGGAGCCGAAGTAGAAAGGACCATATTGTGTTCCGTTGATGACGGGAAGTGGAGCGATTTTTGTGATGGTTCCGTTGATGTAGCTGCCGGTCTTGTCGGGGGTCAGCTTATACCAATTCTGCGGGGTCGTGGTTTGCTCTTCATGCAGCAGGACGGTACCATCCGTCAGCAATGCGATCGCTCCTATAGGGGCAGCGGATGGATGGTTCAGGGGGTGCCACTTCTGTGCACTCGCGATACCGGCCAAGGCCAGCAAGGCGAGCAGTGAAATTCCGAACTCTTTCAATCTCTTCATAGTATTCTCTTGTCCTCTCCTGGTTTGGGGTCCTCTATAGGCGGATTCGGACGGGGGAGCCGCAGAACGTCGCCGCCACAGATGGGACTTGCGAATCGATCAAAACACTCGCCGCAAGAATCTACTCGGAGACGGCTGTGAAGTCAATGTGGCCTTTCTTCTCCTAACCAGTGAGCCTCAAAACCCATGCCGGCGCGGGGGTCCGCGCCCCTGCGTCCGTCGCCTGCGCATCCCTCTCAGGAAGGCGTAGAATGCTGGCATGATTCCTCAGGATCTGCTGGACATCTTGGTTTGCCCGGTATGCAAGAAGCCACTGCTGCTCAAAGAAACGGGAGAAAGCCTGAAGTGCGCCGAATGCCGCCGCGTCTACCCGGTTCGGGACAACATCCCGATTCTGTTGGTCGACGAAGCCGTCACCGACCCCTCCTGATGGCATCAGGACAGGCTTCTGGCTTCTGGCTTCTGGCTTCAGACTTCAGGGTTCAGGCGTCAGGCACCGCCCCCCCAAGAAATCTCGATTTTCACGCTAATTCTATAAAGACCTAGCCTAGCCAGAAGGCCCGAAGCCTGGAGCTGTCCCGCGCCTCCGAGAGCCGTCCCGCTCTGGGCACGTCCTGCGCCCTTTTCCGTACCAGAACGACACCTTGTGTCAACATTTCGAAACGAAGTCGGCTCCATCCCGCCCTCACCGGGCCGCGACCGGCCTCTTCAATTCACCGCAACTTATTGCCCCAACGTGAGTTTAACTAAATACAGGACTTCGGTACCCGGCATTTCTTAAGCTGCTTGCGGAGCGGCAACAAAATTGCAAGCAACGTAAGCAGCTGTAACGGAGTCTAATAGGCTAAAGGCAGTCCAGGGTCGGAGGTGAAACGGCCATGAATGAAAGATTTAGAGAGAGATTTTCCGTTACCGAGCTGACGGCTTTGCGAAATGACCTGTTGCAGGGTGGTTTGATCGATTCCCGCGAGGCCGCCGAACTGTTGCAAGTGTTCCTCATGGGAAGAGGTTACGGGGTTTCGCCGCAAGCCGCTTTTGATGCCGCTGGCCGCGTAGAAATGTCCGGCTGCTCCATCCCCGTATTGCAGTCCGAACTCGAGAACCTCGCGCTGGTGATGTAACCCTGCGGTGCAACGTTTTGGCTCCCGCCGGAGTCAAATCGTCAGAGTGAGGGCGAAGGTCAAAAAGATCTGAGGGGAGTCTCAAAACCAAGTCAATCCCCAAAGGGTGATGAGAGAAAAGCCGGGCTAACCCGCCCGGCTTTGCTTTTTGCGCCCAACTCCTGCCCTACCTTATCCCTTTAAGGAGCCTCTGACTTGTCAACTGCTCCGCCGCACGGGCTCAGACGCGTAAGTTTCCAAGAAGTCTTTCCTTTTGTGCCCCTTCGTGTCCTGTGGTTGACGAATTGCAAAAGCTGGAACCACGAAGGACACCCGGCGAACAAATGCCAACGCACCTGCACACGCCGCGCGCTGCAAGCGTCGCGAATCCCCCCAGATAACAAGCCAAAAAGCTAGAAGCCAGAAGCTAGAAGCTGCATTTTCACTCGTATCGCAAGCTCTCCACCGGATCCAGCTTGGCTGCCCGCGCGGCCGGAACGGTGCCAAACAAAATGCCCACCAGCGATGACACCACGATCGCCACGATCGCCGACAATCCGGAGATCGGAATGCGGTACTCGGTAAAGAAGCGCACCGAAAAAGGCAACGCCAGTCCGATAATGACTCCCGCAAAACCTCCGATCAGAGAGATCAGGATGGCCTCCGACAAGAACTGAAAGCGAATTTCGCGATTGGTGGCACCCATGGCCTTGCGAATTCCAATTTCGCGGATGCGAGCGCTCACCGTGGCCAGCATAATGTTCATGATCCCGATTCCACTCACCAGCAAGGTCACGGTCGCGATCAGGAGCAGGCCGATGGTCAGGGCATTGGCAATCTTGTTCCACACCGAGAGCAACTGCGTCAGGTTGCTGACCGTGTACACCGATTCCGGCCGGTGCCGCGACTGAATGACGCGCTCGATCTGAGCCGTTGCCGGCAAAACATCGTCCGGAGTAGCCACGGTGAAAAAGATCTGTTTCACCGACGCGTTCTCCATGAAATAGCGGCTCACGGTATAAGGAATCACCATGGTGTAGTCCTGCACTTCCGACTGCCCGAAGGTGTCCACCCCCTCCTTGAATGTGCCAATCACCGTAAACGGCAACCCGCTCAGCTTGATGACCTTGCCGACGGCGTCCTCGGCCGAACCATAGACTTCTTCGGCCAGCTTCTGGGTCAGCACCCCAACCTTGTTGCGGGACTGGGCATCGTCGGCATCGAAGAAGCGTCCCGACAGCACCACCAGATTGCGGACCCGGACGTATTCCGGGGCAGCCCCCATCACCGCGATGTCTTTCTCTTTGCCCGAGCCGGCGGCGATGCGCTCGTTCAGCACCGTGAGCGGCGAAGCCTCGGTGATGCTGGACACTTGCTCCCGGATCGCGCGCATGTCGTCCACCGTGAGCGGATCGGGCGTGCTGTTCGTGATGCGCTGCGCCCCTCCCGAGTACTCCACGTAAATCATGTTGGCGCCGATCGCCTGGATCAGCCGCTGCACATACTGCTTCCCGGTCAGCGCAATCGTCACCACCAGGATGAGCGACGCCGTGCCAATCACCATGCCCAGCGCCGTAAGCGCAAACCGCACCTTATTACTGCAGAAGGTATCGTAGGCGAAGCTGATGATCTCGCCCAAGACCAGCTTCGGAGGATGGCTGGCCGCCGCGGTGGCAATAGTCGGCATGCTGGTTAGATGCTACGCGCTACCGCTAAGTGGCGCAATTGACAAGACAGCCCCGCAGCCCCGGTCTGGTACGTGTGGGGACGGGTCTTCGACCCGTCCAGCCGGCCGAAGGACGGCAGGATTCGTATCAGGATATGGCTTCAGCCAAATCGTAAACGCGCTCGGACCACTCCGGCTTTCAGCCGCTGGGCTCGACATTCCTTCCCGAGACATCGCCGATGCCGCACTTCACCCTGCGCCGAAAAATTGATCGAGGACGCTTCGTCGAAATACTTGGTCGGACACGACCCTTCTCCCATGCGGAAACCAAAATGCCCACACTGCGCCAACATCTGGTTATCAAAGGGTGCACCAAGGTATGCTCAATTCAGCAGCGGAAGATCATGCAAAAGATCGCCATTAAAACCTGCAAGAAACGTGAAATCCTCGACATCACCGACACGGTCGAGGCTCTGCTCCGCAAGAATCACTCCCAGGCAACGGGAATCGTCAATCTATTCATCCTCCACACCACGGCCGCGCTGACCACCGCCGACCTCGATCCCGGCACCGACCTCGACATGCTCGATGCCTTCGAAGCCATGATTCCCCAGCTGCGCTACCGCCATCCCCACAACCCGGCGCACGTGCCCGATCACATCCTGTCCTCGCTCATCGGGACCTCGGTCGCGCTGCCGTTCGAGCGTGGCCAGATCCTGCTCGGCACCTGGCAGCGCATCGTACTGATCGAATTGGATGGCCCCCGCGAGCGGAATTTAGTCGTGACCGTGACCACGGCGCAGTAGGGCCATGTCTCGACCTTGCTCCCAATCTCATCGCCGAGGTGCCTGCCTTTGTCTCTCCGTTTTTCGGGAGACAGAGCGCCGGCACTCTCCTGATCGGAAGACTGTCTAGTTCTGTTTGCCGTTGCAGATCACGGTTAGGTTATAACTCGTGCTTGGCGCAGGAGTACCAATATAGGAAAAGGTTGCGCCATTACTTATGCCAGGAAGGTTGTACACCCAATATCCGGGGGAGGGAACGCAAACCGGAGGATTCGTCCAAGTCCCGTCCGCAAATGTCAAGGTGATGCCCGGACCGGGAAGAGGAGAACCTGAACCCGAGGAAAAGACCAACATGAATCCCGAATCAGTTCCAGTAACACTGGTAAACGATGGCGTCGAGCCCCAGTTACCAACAAAGGAAAACGCCGAGGTCGTTAAATTGGTTCCATAAAGCTCCCCGTAGCGCTGAGCGGCCGCTAAGGTGCCAAAATAAGTACTGTTCGGAAGGAATGACTGGGAGTTGGAACCCGTGGTTGCCTTGGCAAATAACGCTGCCCCGAGTACGCTATTCGTCCCCTTAAATAACGTGTCCGGCGCGTTGAATATCATGTTGTCGTCAAACGTCAGGTTGCCTGCCTGGGCGCTGTCGATGTAAGCGATGTAGCCATTGTGGCTGTCGATTCCGGTGCCGGTTCCGAAGAAACTGCCTTCGATTTTGACGCCTGCATTCGTGACGGGGGAGTAGTATTGAAGTGCATTCGTACCGCGCCGCCATCCGCTTCAAAATGGCATCCGTAGCAAACAAAATCCATCGAGCCGGCGAGATAAATGGCTACGCCTTCCGATCCGCTCGCCTGTGGACCGCAGAAGGACGATCCGCACGTTCCCCCGGTATATTGAGAAGTTACATTGTTAAAGACGATGGAGTAGGGAGGAAGAACGGTAGACGAGCCCTCGTCAATCTCAATGTTGGTATATCCACAGTCTGAAGGACCATGTATACAGTCTCGGGTTCCCATCTGACCATCAAACTCGGAGTTGATGAAGTTCATCTGGCCGTTAAAGCCAGTGATGCGAAGACCCGGCAGTCCACCAAACGGACGATTCGCAACAAGATTTATGAACGTATCGAACTGATTTACTCCCGTAAGACAACTTTGATTGCACACGGGGTTCGCGTCTAAAATAAGCCCTCCCCCAAAACAGCCGAGAATGTTAACACCTATCATCCGGCTGTACCACAACCCGCCACCAGTACCAACTGCTTGAGCAATAATGTGCGCTCCAACTTGAGATGTGTTCCCAACGGCGCAGCCAATGTTTATGTTCTCAAGATCGACTCCCTGAACGGAAGCAGTGCCCCCCAGCGCTACTACGTCTTGATTGGTAGAGGACACTGATTCAAGAGTTGAACCCCGAGATTGGGCTCCCCATATCCCTATAATCGTAAATCCAGATCTCAACAATACCTGGGTAACGTAATAGGTATATGGCCCAAGTAGAAGCGTGACGAGTTTCGAGCCAGGGTCTATGGTTGTGGAGCCGGTTCCGCCTGGGTCCTGCAAGTCGATGGCACTCACGGTGCCACCGGACGGAGGCAGCGCCGCAATCGCGTTCTGAATTTTGGCCGACGCATCCGAACCCGGAAACTGGCTCGCATAGAGAACCTGCCCCAGCCGCGCCGGTGGCCATCCCCCAGCCACCGTCGAGGACGCATCCCGGAAGACCGCCATCTGCATCAGCCAGTTGCCGGTGGGCGTTGTGGGACAGGGCGTGAGGGCCGAAAGGCAAGCCGTCGCCCGCTGGAGCGTGTTGTTGCCAGTTATGGCGCTGGAGTTCTGTTCGGTGATCGCGCTTCCGCCGCCGGTGAAGCTGCGCGACTGAATGCTGGTGAAGCCTGTGCCCGCATTCGCCGCCCCGCCGTCGCTGATGCCGCCCGCGAACACCAGCAGGTTGGAGTTCGCCGGAGCCACCGTGCCGCTATCCAGCAGGCTGGTCGGGTTGAGGCTACTGCTGTAGCCTGCGGAGACGCTATCCAGCGGGTAATTCAGGTCCGCGCCCTGATACTCGACAAACACGCAGCCTGAAGTGTTCGCGTTCGTTATCGTGCCATTTAGGTAGTACGTCACCGTCAGCTTGTCGCTTCCCGTACCCGAGGAGAGGTTTGGCACATAAAAAATCTGTGCAAAGGTGTTCGACGCTGTCTGCAGCGTAGGCCCAACAGCGCTCACGAAGGTGTTGCCAAACGAGTCCGTCACTTTGGCCGTGAGCTGGTTTGGCGGCGTGTAGGTCCAAAAGGACCATACGACAAACAGGTCGGTGGCGATTGGGGTCGAGCCAAGCGTTGCAAAACATGTTGATGAGGCGCCGGCGTTCCACTGGGAAACGGGGCTTTGTCTCTGGGATATTGTTGCAAGCGCGGGTGTTGCCAGGAGTAGAACGATCCAAACCGCATATCTCTTCATACCGCAGCCTCCAGCCAAATTGCCTGTTGATTGGACGCTCAATACTGATCCGGCGACGAGGAGTTAACAATTGCCTTGGAAGGTTCTTTGATCGTCGCGCCAGGGAGTTAGGAGGGAGTTGAGGAAATCGAGTGGGCGGAAGGGTCACAAACTAACACGGGGAGTAATGCCGCTCGGCGGCGCCGCGCCCAGGCGTCTTCACTCTTGGCCGAGGCTCACCTTGAATAGCGTTCCATCGCCCCGACCGCCGCCGGCAGCCGCTGAGCCATACAGGTTGCCTGCCTTGTCAGCAGTCACGCCAGTAAAGGGATAATATCCGCCCGCCCCCGCCGCGAAGCTGTGTAGCACAGTCTCGCCGCCGCTGGTGTCCAGCTCGAAGACCACTCCGCAGCCATCACCACCGCTGCACGTCGTATCACTACCGCCCTCAATCGTAGTGCCGTAGAGGTTCCCAGAAGCGTCCCGAATCAACGCGCCGTCGCCCGGGAACTTCCCATCGGCGCATTTCGACGCCGAGCAAAAGCTGTAAAGCAATTTCTCTGTCCAGCTTCCACCCGCCCCTGGCGACAGTTCGAAGGCGACACCGCAGCCCAACCCTCCTTGGCACTCTAGGTTGCCGCCTTTGCCGGTTGTCCCATAGAGGTTCCCGGCAGAGTCCAAGAGCAGTGGCGAGTTGGGATTCGCCCCGTCGAACGCCTCGAAGGTATGCAACACCGTCTCCCTGCCGCTCGAGTCAAGCTCGAAGACTACTCCGCAGCCCTGCCCAGGGTTGCAGTTGATGTCACCACCGATGAAGGCCGTTCCGTAAATGTTGCCCGCAGTGTCCAGGATTACGCCCGCGCCAGGATTCAACCCGTCCGAGTCGCAGCAGAAACTGTGTAGGACGGTCTCCTTGCCCGTCCGAGCCAACCTGAAAACCGTTCCCCCGTTGCTGCCGTATTGTGTGACGCCGAACAGATTGCCCGCTGCGTCCTCAACTAAGGGCCCCGCAGGGGAGCTTCCGTCAATGCCGTTAAACTTGTGCAGAACGGTCTCTTTGCCGGCCTTGTCCAGTTTGAAGATAACTCCGCATCCAATGGAGCCGCAGGCGTGGTTTTCTTTGCCGCCGAATGTCGTGGTTCCGTAAAGATTCCCCGCCGCGTCACGCAGCAACCCGGGAAAAGGCTGCCGACCGTTCCCACCCTGAAAGCTGTGCAGCCAGATTAGCTTGCCGTTCTTGTCCATCTTGAATGCGGTCCCGCACCCGCCGTTGCCGCACTTGCCCGTCCCGCCCGCAATGGTCGTGCCATATATGTTGCCCAGCGAGTCCCGAACCAATTGAGCATCGGGTCCTGCCCCGTCGCTGCCCTTGAACGTGTGCAGCACCTTGAACCTCTGCGCCTGTGCCTGCGTGGGAAGAATCGCTGACGCCAGCAAGAGCGCTATGAAAATCACGAAAGTTGGATTGCCTGCGGAGAACGGCTTCTTGGATCGCATGGTTCGTTACCTCTATGCAAGCGGTGGGCCGGGGAGGGAGAGCAGCTCAGACCACATCCTGCGGGCGAGTATAGCATGGATTCCGCCTTCCACAGGCCATCCCAACGCACCACGATTTCAACGGGACTGGCCCAGATTTTCGCCCTTCAACGAACACCTGGGCGCACACCCTTTTCGCTCCAGGTGCCCCACCCTTTCTCGCGGTGCTTGGCGAGAAAGATGGGTGGCTGGCCCACCTTTACGTTCTTTGTAAAGGTGGGGACGGCGAGGTCGGCGGTCGCAGCTTTTCTTGGCCGCCACGAGTAAGCTGGCCTTGTGCCCAACCATCCCCGGCGCTATTACGGCACGAATGACCTGCACTTCATCGCCTCCAGTTGTTACCATCGCCAACCGTGGCTGGCGAGCCCGCAGCGGCGCGATCTGTTTCTGGCTGTGTTCGAAGCCGTCCGCCAGCGTTATGGCTTCGTGGTCGTAGGCTACGTTGCCATGCCCGAGCACATTCATCTCCTGATCAGCGAACCGGAGAAAGGCGATCCCTCGCGTGTCATGCAAGCCATCAAACAGGGCTTCGCCCGTCGGGTCTTGAAGTCCCGGCGCCGGCGCCGCGTGGCCGCCCAGCTGGAACTATTTGCGCTCGGCTCGGAGCACGTGTGGCAGCGGCGCTTCTATGATTTCAACGTCTGGACGGCACGCAAGCGGATCGAGAAGCTGCGCTATATGCACCGCAATCCCGTAGCGCGAGGGTTGGTGCAGGAACCGGAGCAGTGGCCATGGAGCAGCTATCGGAGTTATGCTTTCGGGGATGAAGGCGCGGTGCGAATCAATCAATGGGGCGAGGCCAAGATGAAAATCCCGACGCCGGCGGCATGAGTCCCCACCTTTACAAAAACAAAGGTGGGCCAGCCCGCAGGGCGAGCCTAGTTGACAGTTAAGCGGGCGTCAATTGACTAAAGTTTAAGCATCCAATGGAAAATCGTTGCGGTATCAAGAAAAGGGAATACACGGAGACAGCGACGGGCAGATGGCGCAGCTGAGTATCAGTTAAGGAGTAATCTTGAACACCACTCCACAGGTATAACGCGTGAAGCAGCTGGCGCCCCCTGCCTCAGCGACACCATAGAGGGAACCGGAGTTGGCCAGCGTGAGGCCTCCGGAGGGATTCGCTCCGTCCGCTCCGCCGGTAAAGTCGTGCAGCACGGTCTCGTTACCGGTGGTCTCCAGCTTGAATACGACCCCGTCGCCGCTTGTGCCACCGAAGTATGTAGTGCCGAACAGGTTCCCGGACGCGTCCCGCACCAACGGGCCTAGCGGCTCCTCTCCGTCAGCGCATCTCGACAGGGAGCAGAACGCGTAGAGTACGGTTTCTGTCCAACCTCCGCCCGATTGCGGCGACAGCTCAAAGACCACTCCGCACCCCGTGCCGCCGCATTGCCCGTTCCCGCCGTTCGCGGTTGTTCCGTAGAGGCCGCCCTGTGAATCAAAAAGCAATACCGAGTCAGGATTCGCCCCGTCGGATCCTCCGAAAATATGCAGCACGGTCTGCTTGCCACTGGTATCGAGCTTGAAGACCACGCCCGACCCGCTATTGCAGAAGCCAGCACCCCCGTCCATAGTCACGCCATACAGATTGCCAGCCGAGTCAAGGATAACGCCGGGATAGGGATCGCAGCCGTCCGAGCCGCCAGTGAAGCTGTACAGCACTGTCTCCTTGCCGGTCGCGTCTATCTTGAACACCGCGCCAAGGCCGCTAGAGCCGCCCAAGGGAGTGGTTCCGTAAAGATTGCCCATCGCATCCTTGACCAAAACGGATTCGGGGAAAAAACCATCCGGCGTACCTTTGAACTTGTACAGCACCGTTCCCTTCCCGGTCCTATCCACCTTGAAAACCGTCCCACAGCCACCGGCTTGAACGCCACCGCAGGTCTTTGTGACCTTGCCGCCGAAAACAGTAGTTCCGTAAAGATTTCCACTGGAGTCCCGCAGGAGACCCGCCGAAGGATCGATTTCGTTTGTACCCTTGAAGCTGTACAGCCAGATTTCCTTCCCTACCTTGTTCATTTTGAATATCGTGCCACAGCCATACTTGCCGCAGCCTCCAGTCCCACCCCCGCTGGTCGTACCGTAGAGGTTTCCTGCCGAGTCTCGAACCAAGGTGCCAGTAGGAAAGGAGCCGTCGCGGCCGTGAAACGTGTGCAGCACCTTGAACCTCTGCGCCTGTGCCTGCGTGGGAAGAATCGCTGACGCCAGCAAGAGCGCTATGAAGATCGCGAAAGTTGGTTTGCCTGCGGAGAACGGCTTCTTGGATCGCATGGTTCGTACCTCTATGCAAGCGGTGGGCCGGGGAGGGAGAGCGGCTCAGACCACATCCTGCGGGCCAGTGTAGCATGGATTCCGCCTTCCACAGGCCATCCCAACGCACCACGATTTCAACGGGACTGGCCCAGATTTTCGCGCTTCAACGAACACCTGGGCGCACACCCTTTTCGCTCCAGGTGCCCCACCCTTTCTCGCGGTGCTTGGCGAGAAAGATGGGCGCGAGGCTCCCCACAGCCGATTTCAGCGGTTAGCCCGTATCCTTGTTGACCGCATGCTTCAGATCAGATAACGTTAACTAAGGCATCTTGCCTGCAAGATAATCACCGATCTTTGACAATCCAACCCAGTCGATGGCGTGGCCTCTCGATCGCGCTCCCCGAGAGCCTGACTTTGTCGCGGCCTGGAGCCCCAGAGCGGCGTAAGAATGCTGCCCATGGCGAGCCATGGGAAAAAGGCGGCAAACCGAAGAGCCCCGGCACGGGCGAAAGATGGTTAGTCCTGCAGCAATTCAACCTCAGCCAACTCAGGCTCCAGTCCCAAAACGGACCCGCGACCGCCACCTAACTCCCATGTTATCTAGATTTTGCGTGTAACTCCTTTAAACTCAAAGATCTAGCACATATAGTCAAACTGTAGGTCGTTTGTTTTCAAGATTTTGCAGCCAAAGGGGGGAGGGGGGGTACCCAGTACTAAACAGTAAACTCCGTCCCAAAACGGGAAGGAGCGAGGGTACTGGCGACGGAGTCAACTTGGTCCGCGTAGCCCCCCGGCTAGGGCTTCGTCGGCGGCACACTCGGTGCCGCGGGAGCAGTTTCTGCCGGAGGCAGCGGCGTCGGCCGGTAAAGCGCGCTCTTCACCGAATCGGGCAATTTATTCGCGTTCGCCACCAGCAGGCTGACCTGCCACATCTGGGTTTGCGACAGCGACTCGCTGAAGCTGGGCATTCCGCTGAGCCGGATGCCGTTGGCCACCTTCCAATAGCTTTCGGCAGGCGGGTCGTCGGTCACGCCTATGCCCTCCAGCAGCTTCGGCGGCTTGGGATACATCCCCCGCGAGGCTGCGGTGGGCGTGCCTCCGGGAAAGCCATGGCACACCGCACAGTTTTCTCGATAGACGTTCGCCCCCGCAACGAAATCGGGTTCGTCCGCCGCAACCGGAACCGATCTTGGCATCTCCTTCGCGACCCGCGCATGCAGCGCCGCGTCCGCCAAAGTTTTCTCAAATGGCATGGCCGCGGCAGCGGTAGCCACCGGCGCACTCCCGCTGACGAAATAAACATAAACGCAGAGCGGCACCACGATCAAACCGACGATCAGGCCGATTAAGAAAGTTTTCACTGGGCTCTCCTTTGGGCTGAAGCTCGCAGTATACACAGAACCCCTTGAGAAGAATTCTGCAAAGAGAATTCCTCGGCACTCCAAAGCATCCACCAAGGACGCGATGGTCCGCGGAGTAAGCTCGACACAATATCATGACCGGCATAAAAACGCCGCCCGGACTGCGGCGGCGTTTGCTGGAGATCAGCTTGGACTCAGCGTTAGCGATGGCCTCCATGAGAACTCGAGCCTCCATGCGAGCCGCCGCCGTGAGAACCAGAGCTCCCATGCGATCCGGAACTCCCATGATAGCCTCCGAAGGAGCCTGAGCCATGCGACGACGGCGCCGAATAGCTGCGCCCACCATACGATCCTCTGGATGAACCACCGTAAGGCGATCCGCTGTAGCCTCGATACCCGCCATAACCGCTGCCCCCGAACGAGCGGGCCGAGTAGCTTCCGCGGCTCTGGGCCGATGGATAATTGCGCGGCGCAGGCAGTACGCGTCCCGACGGACGCGGCACGTTGTTGGACATGCTCCGTCCGGCGCTCGAGCTTCCGTACGAACGCGGTGCCGTGGACATACTCGGGACCGTGTTGTGGGCGGTCATCGTGGGCCGATTGAAGCTGCCCTCCGGTGGACGAGGCACCGATCGTGACGGCGACGCCGAAGACGTCACTGCGCCAGATCTTGCGCTTGCTCCCGCCGAAGGTCCTGAAAACGACCTCACGCCACTCTGCGGCGGACGAGGTACAGAGCGTCCAGCAGGCGCAGGCAGCGACCTCGAACTGGTCGGCTGTCCCGCGCGACTCGCCGTCGGTGCTGCAGCGTTGCGGGCTGTCGGAGTCCCGGTGTTATGCGAGGCAGCGACCGCTGGGGACGGCGTCGATGAACTCCTCGGCGGAGTCATTCTGCTAACGGTCGGCCGCGAAGCGGCTGCGGCAGACGGATGCGCGGCAGGCAGACCAGCTTTCGGTCCAAGCATGCTGGCGCGCGTCGGAGACACATTCGGCCGGCCAATACTGGCGCTGGACAGGTTTCGTAAACCGCTGCTCGGAACGTTGACCGCGTTTGCGTGAACAGGCAGTCCACGCTCTAGCGTATTCCGTGAAACGGCGGTCATCGCTCCTGGCCTGCCGGCATAACGCGGCATCGCGATGCCATTCCTCCCGTAGACTCCGCCGCCGTTCCGGTTGTTGTAATAGTTATTGGTGATGTTGTTGATGTTGTTGATGCGCGTGTTGCTGATGTTGACGTTGCGGAAATAACCTCGGCTGCCGCGGTACCACGGAAAGAATGGCTCACCCCAACCCAGCGGGCACCAGCCAAATCCACCGCCGAAACCAAAGCCGAAGCCAATGCCGAAGCGCGGGCCTCCAAACCAGGCCACCAGCGCGGGAGCGTACCAAGGCCGCACCCAATAAGGTCCAGGAGCCCAGCCCCAGTAGCCGCCGAAATCTACCCAGCGGCCATAGTGGAAGGGAGCGAATCCCCAGGGAGCATCGTCGACCCAGCTCCATCCCCAGGGACTTTGCCAGATCCAGTGTCCGTAGCTATACGGCGCCCAACCCGGCGCAACCGCGGTGGGAACCCAGACGTTTCCATATTCAGGGACGTCGCGCCAGCTTCCGTATTCATCGAGGTCGCTGGCTCCAACTACGCCCGGAGCAACGTAGCGGGCGGAGACCGAGTTGTCTTCACGCTTGTCGCGGACCTTGCACCAGTCATCGAAGCCGTCGGGCGCGGGCGCGGCGCTAATCTGATGTTCCAGGGAATTTCCGTTGGCGAAGCGCGCCTGCTGACCTTCATGCACTCGCACCGCCGGGCCTTGGCCAGTGGCTTCGCCCTCGCCCTTCCACACTGTCACTAGAGTTGTGTCTCCGTTGGGATCGACGTCGAAGCGGTACTCGCCGGATTTAGTTACGCTGAATGCCTGGTTCGGGGTGTCGATCTCGTAGACTTCGCCGCCATAGAGTTTGCGGACGTGCACGTTCAACGTGCCCTGGTGCAATTGGACCTGCACCGCATCATTCGTGACATTGGTCAGGGTCAAACTGGTTTCAGAACTGATTCGCATCACACCTGTGCCCAGATTCAGCTCCGCGCGGGAATCTTTGTCGGCCCAGATATTGTCCGCGTTGGTCAGCGGACGATTCAGCGAGCCTTGGACCCAATCGCCCGTCCCTTGCGGTTGAACCGAAACCGATCCCGTCATGTATCCCAGCCGAGCAACACGGCCCGAAGGATCGGCTGTCTCGCCGCCAGCGGACGGCGCCGGTCCGCCCGCGGAAGGAGCAGGCGTTTGGTCCGCGGGATAGGCTGACTGATCTCCGGCCGAAGGAGGTGCCTGATCCGCAGGGTAGGCTGGCAGATCTTGAACTGAAGGGGTTGTATGGCTCGAAGGAGGAGTTGCCGGATCCGGCGGCGAAGTCGTGTCCTGAGCTGCTGCGGAAACCGTTGCCGTAGTTGCGGCCAATAGTGCGACGAGAAAGCTGATTTGAAATAAGCGCCGGAAAGTTCTCATGACCCATTCTCCCCGGAACACCGCCAGTCACTGCTGTGTTCCTCCAGCCACTTACGCCGACGCTATGGGACGCGAGGCGCAGGTGACTGATTACCTCTGCCTCTATGATTATGAACCCGAACTTGGCGAATGAGTTGCGGGAACATTACCGACGTGCGGCGATGCGTGGAGCTCTTGGTGGGTTGCTCGGGAGGGGGCCTTGTTGCTATTTAGCGTCAAGGCGTGCATGAATCACCTTCGTGCTTCCACAGATTTATTTTGCGCCACCGTTTTGGGGAATGATGTTACTTTTTCGTTATCGGGCCCCTCCCCCGTTTGGCTGCAAAATCTAGAAAACAATGGATTAATTTTGCGACTATGTGCTAGATCTTTGAGTTTACAGGAGTTACACGCAAAATCTAGACAACATGGGAGTTACGGGCACCGCGTTCCGTTTTGGGACTGGCTTGCGACGTACTCTTTCGCCCGCCGGAGCTCTACGGTTTTCCCGCTCTTACCCACAGCTTGCGCTGTGGGCTGCATTCTTACGCCGCTCTGCGGCTAACCCGTCGGCCCTGGATTTACCGGGAAATTGAGAAGCGAGTTCACGCACAGACTCGAACGAATCGGGTCCGTTCCCCCAAGGATGCTTGGGTGGGTTCGGCATTTCTGAGCGCGGCTGGGATGCCGCGCAGTTGCCTGGTCGGGTTGTCAAAGATCGGGCATTATCCAGTGGATAATGCTATCTGAAATAGATTATCTCCACATGAAACGCGAAGTCAACCAGAAAGCAGGTCGTTGGCCGGTTTTACGAATACGTCTAACCAAACCCTGTCGCGAAAAAAGCCGCTTCCCTAAGGAGGCGGCTTCGTACTCGTATTGCGGGCTGCGTTACTGCGTGACCGTGAAGATCGTTGGGCTCCAGGTCTTGCCGCCTGCGGTTGTGATCGCGATATATCCGGTCTTTGCGCCTGTGGGCACGGTTGCGGCCACCTGGGTGTCGGAGTTCACGGTGAAGCTGGTCGCTAGGACTCCACCAAAGGTCACTTTCGTGGTCTGGGTGAGGCTGTTCCCCGTAATCGTTACGGGTGTTCCCACTGGGCCGCTGGTTGGGGTGAAGCTCAGGATCTTTGGCGTGACGCGGAATTGCGTGTCGCTGTTTAGGCTGCCGCCGGGGGTGGTCACTGTGACCGTGCCGGTGGTGGCCCCGGTTGGAACCGTGGCCTTCAGGTAGGTGTCGGAAACTACCTTGAAGGTTGCGGCGGTTCCGTTGAAGGATACAGCCGTTGTGCCGGTGAACCCTTGGCCGAGAACTTCGATGGTTCTCCCGACCTTGCCCGTGGTGGATACGAGACGGACAAACGGCCCCAGGCCCATATCAAAGCTGTAAACAACGCCAGCGAACGGGGGAGGCCCTCCGCTCGCCAGCCCATAAATCTTGCCATCGGTGTGCTGCATGGGGCTAAAATATGGTTCCCCGCCATGGACGCCATCGAAGTTGTAGAGGATAGAGTAGGCGTCCGCCAGGGTGATCTGGAAAATCACTCCGAGAGGGTAAGGTGTGACCCCGTAGAAGTTGCCGTCGGTGGCTTGGACAAGCCCCGCAGACGGAAGGTAGCCGTCGTTCAGATAATTGGGGTCAGGAAAGTTGTGCAGCACGGTGATGGCCCCTTGCTGCGTTAACTTGAACACCGTTCCACACCCGTTGGCATCAGCGCACGAGAAGTCGCCGCCAAAGAACGTGGTCCCGTAGAAGTTGCCGTCACTGCCCTGAACCAAGCCGCCATATCTTGGCTGCCCTCCGTGCGTGCTGTCAAAGTTACAGACAATCTTAACCTTCCCCTTGGGCGTGATCTTGAACACCGTGCCACAGCCGCCGTTGCAGTTGTTCGAATTGCCGCCATTCCAAGTCGTGCCATAGAAGTTCCCATCGGTTGCCTGGAGCAATGGGGCGTAAGAAGCGCCCGGAAGTGAACCGAGCGGGGTAAAAGTTCCCGAGGAGGTGATCTTGTAGGCAGTCCCATTTGTCGTCGTGCCGTAGAAATTCCCGTCGGTGCCTTGGATTGGCGGTGCGTAGGGACCTGCACCGTCCGCGCCATCCGTGAAGCTGTAGAGAGTGGTCAGGTTTCCGCTCTTGGTAATCTTGAAGATCGTCCCGTAACCGTTGGCACCGCCCCCGCTAGTCGTACCGTAGAAATTCCCGTCCGTCCCGAGCGTCAATCCGCCCCATGGATACGCGCCGTGAGTACCGTCGAAGTTGTATAGCACCTTCAGCGTGCCGCTCGGCGTGATCTTGAACACGACGCCACAGTTGTAGGCCCCGCAATGGTTAGTGCCGCCATCAAACGTTGTCCCATACAGGTTGCCGTCTCGCCCCTGGGCGACGACCGCGAGGGTGGCAGCGCCATCAGTGTAATCGAAGTTGAACAGGTCGGTGTAGGTCTGAGCGGTCGCCACCGTAGTTGTCGCCGCGACCATCAGTATGAGGGTTGTGAGTATGAGTGCCGCACTCGTGCGAAAGGATTTCAATCGCTGGGAATGCGCGATCTTCGAGAACACGATCTTTAGGTTGGTCATGTTGTTTCTCCCGCCACAGCTTGTGGCTCGTCAGAACTCGTTATCGTTAGGGTTTAGCGGCGGCAGGAGAGCAATCACCAGCGCGGGACTCGAGTCGGGGCAACCCGATATTCCCGAGTTGCCTGGATTTGGTTTGACTTGCGAGGCAGAACTCGGGAACCTCAGGCTGAAACTAGCGCGCTTTCGCTATACGGCACAATGACCGGCATCACAGTTCGATGTGATGGATTGGCGAGAGCCGGGTTGGTGGCTGGTGCCTGTTCTAGGGAGGTGACGGCGGGTGCGGTCGGGAGGGTGGGAGTTTTTTGCGCCCTTGCGTGCATCTTTTTTTGTTTGTACCCAGGACTTGGTCCTGGGCTGTTGTCGGTCGCCCCTGCCGGGGCTGGCGCTTGATGGCGGTTCTGCTTCTATTTCCTAGCGCGCGCTTTTGGCGCGAGGAATCTGCATTTTCGCGATTCTAAACAACTGCAGATTCCTCGCTACGCTCGGAATGACAATCGGGTTGAGGTGTCACAGTATTTCTGCGGAGCTTTGCCTGGACCCTTCGACTTCGCTCAGGGCGGGCTCCTTCGACTTCGCTCAGGGCGGACGGGCGAGGCGCCCGTCCCTACACGGGCGCGGACGCCTGTCTCGACACGAACTTGCCCTACACGATCAAAAGCCGGACGGGCGGGCAACGGCTAATCTTCTACTACTCTGGCGGTCATTTCTTCCGGTGGGGCGCCTGGGGTCATGGCTTGGGCGATGATTAGCTGGCGGGCTTCGACTCGGATTTTGGGTAGTTGCAGTCCGAATAATGTGGCGCCTCCTATGCAGGCGACTGCTCCCATGGACACGGTGAGGGGCGCGCCCAGACGATCCGCCGATGCTCCTCCCAGGAAGGCGCCTAGTGGGGCCATGCCCATGAACATCATGGAGTAGACGGCCATTACCCGGCCGCGCAGATGATCGGGAACCATGGCTTGGATCAGGGTGTTTGAGGACGACATTTGCAGCATCATGCCGAAGCCTACCGGGAGCAGGAGGGCGGCTGAGAGCCAGAAGTTGCGGGAGAAAGAAAAGAGGATCAGGCTGACGCCGAAGCCTGCGCAGGAGAAGGCTACCCATTTGCCTAAGCCTTGCACTCCGCTGCGGGAGGCCAGGGTGAGCGCGCCCAGTAGGGCTCCTACTCCCGTCGCGCCCATGAGGATTCCCAGGCCGCGGGCTCCGCCGTGCAGAATTTTGTCGGCGAAGATGGGCATGAGAATGGTGTAGGGCATGGCTACCAGGCTCACCAGTCCCAGCAGAAGCAGGATGGCGCGGATGGGCGCGGTTTGGCGGACGAAGCGGAAGCCTTCGATGATATGGGCCCACGGCGACGCTGGGGATGCGCGACGGGCGGGGCGTTCGACTCGCATCATTAATAGGCCGATGATTACGGCGATGTAGCTCACGCCGTTGGCGAAGAAGCACCAGCCTTCTCCAATCTTCGCCACCAGGATTCCGGCAATGGCGGGGCCGATGATGCGCGCGCCGTTGAACATGGAGGAGTTCAGGGCGATGGCGTTCATCAGGTCTTCTTTGCCTACCATGTCGACGAGAAAGGCCTGGCGGCCGGGAATGTCGAAGGCGTTGACTACGCCCAGCAGTGCGGCCAGCACGAAGATGTGCCATACGTGTACCTTGTGGGTGAGGGTCAGGAGCGCAAGCACCAGGGCCAGGATCATGGATGCGATCTGAGTTCCCACTACGACTTTTTGGCGGTGGTGGCGGTCGGCTACGATGCCACCCAGCGGGGCGACCAGAAATACGGGGAACTGGCTGGCGAATCCTACCGAACCCAGCAGCAGGGAGGATCCGGTGAGGCGGTAGACGAGCCATGCCTGGGCCATGCTTTGCATCCAGGTGCCGATGAGGGAGATGAGCTGTCCGCTGAAGAAGAGCTGGAAGTTGCGATGGCGCAGGGCGCGTAGGGTGGCGGGCAGTGCGATTGTCCGGGATGCGGAGGCGTTCAGGGCTTGGTCTTCAGACGTTGGCAGGTTGCTCAAAGGGGAATCTTTCGAATGCTTTCTGGTGCTGTTGGACTTCTTAGTAGCGCCGGCATCTTGCCGGCTGTCGCGAGATATGCCCTCGCTGGTGGGGGCGGCACGCCCCCATGACAGCCGCCGGGACGGCGGCGCTACATTTGCCGTGCAACTCTGTTAGGATGCCGGTGCTTCATCTCTCGATTCAATCCGGAACTCGCGGTTGTCGGCCTCCGTTTCCTTCCCAATTTGGGCCTTCCCAGACGCAGCCAGAAGGGGTAAAGTCGTAGCGCCTGCCACCAGCGTCCCGCTTAAATATAGAGGCAGGCCTCGGTCCGGTTTGGAGAAGCTATGAGCCCCGAGCAGGTTCAACTCGAACGCCGGGCCGCGCAACGTTTTGAGTTCCAACTGCCGGTTTTGGTGCGGCTCAGTGGTGGCGATCGCGAAGGCTGCGGCGTTACCCAGAATTTGAGCGCGAGGGGAGCGCTGTTCCATGCCGGCTTGCCGCTGTCCGAAGCGGACGCGGTAGAGTTGACGCTGGTCATGCCGTCGGAGATCACGCTGGCCGAGAACATGCGGGTGCGCTGCCGTGGCAAGGTCCTCCGCGTGCTCTCCTGCGCAGTAGACAACCGATCCGTGGTTGCGGTTCAGTTGGAGGGATACGAATTCTTGTCCGAAGCGGCCAGCCGATCATCAGAGTTCGACCGAATCGCAGCCCTGCACGAACAT
>Ga0209517_10001271_pt1 | contig 38923 bp, 28 predicted proteins | sample PeaSoiMetSII2010_FD_187695 | JGI IMG/M metagenome (GOLD analysis project Ga0209517, IMG submission 187695) | Peat soil microbial communities from Weissenstadt, Germany - SII-2010 (SPAdes) (version 2) | ecosystem: Environmental > Terrestrial > Soil > Wetlands > Peat | place: Germany...
ATTTACATAAATGTTTCCGAAGTTATCCCCGTAATACACGTTCCCATTGCCGTCCACTGCCACTGAAGTCGCCAGGTAGCTTCCCCCGGTGCTCAACGGTGGCATCAGCGCGTACGTCGATATGGCTCCGGAAGGGTCTATCCGACGGATTTGCGGATGCAGTCCTTCGATGTTCTGATCCGCGACGTACACACTGCCGTCAGGACCGACTGCGACAGCATTCGGAGAGTGCAAATGGCCAAATGCGGAGACAGGCCCAGGTATCCAGAGGTACTGTCCTCCCCAAAGAGTCCAATTGCCGTTAGCGCCCTCGTCAAAACCCGCGTTGCAAATAAAAATCGGTCCAGGCACTGGCGGCTCGCACACGGGGGGATATGTGCCCGGCGTTGGGTTTGTCCAACCGGCAATGATCTGCATGTCCTGTGCCCGCACAGCCTGAGAGGCCATGCTCAGACTCATGATCGTCAGGCAAAACAACGCGCACAGGAATCGGCCAGCTCGCTGAGGGGATTCAATCGCCTTGCTCTCGTTGCGACAGTGGCCATCGAGTGGTAAGGCTCGACTTGCAGGCACAAGACTAGTATTAGTGCGGATTAGCCAAGCCACGGTTTCCAGGCAGCCGCGAAATGTCGTCCGCAGCCATGCAGGTCCTTCGGAAACATCGTTCAGAGTCTTATCTAGTGCTTGAACCGGCCTTCGACGCGTGTTGCCCTTCATGGCTGATGCTCCTTCTCCCGACCTCTGGATAAAGCCCGGATTCTCGGTGGCTACGTCGCGCAGCCGCAGTCCCATCTTCTGAGCGACAATGTCCGGCACTGTGCGGCAAGAGCACCTCGGAGGTCAATGGACGGAGGCCGGACTGTTGCTGAACTCTTGCTGGACGGCCAAGTTATTGGGACAGCAACTGTTACACGCACTCCCCGCCAGAAGTCAGTGCCAAACTTGCGCGGGACCGGACCTGTTGGCAGCATGCGCAGCGCGTCCCCAGTCAGGGGTTCAGCCACTTCCATGGACTTGCCAAAAGGGTCTCAGCCCTCATTTGCTTTCGGTCCGTACGAAGTAGACCTGCCCTCCGGACAGCTCAGCAAAGGTGGTACTCGCGTCAAGATCCAGGACCTGCCGCTACGTTTGCTGAGTGTGCTGGCTGAAAAGCAGTGACCTGTCCGAGTTTCGGTTGGCTTCCTTACCGACATCAAGGGTAAGTGGTACGTCAAGACGAGATGCGGAAAGGCTGTCAAGGACGTGAAGTGCTCCACCTCATGGGTCGAGGTAACCTGCGTGCAGTGTCAGAACTTGGAAAAAGCGTTCGGCGGAAGGCACGCGGTCGAGACCAAGGCACCCAACACGCGGTAACAGGCTGCCGTCGTCTTGGTAGAATCCTTTCAGAGCCTAATCCGCTTCAAACACCGAGAGCGCTTTTCGGACGGGGGTTCGTCTCCCCCCTCCTCCACCATTTTCTTCGTCAATGTCCATGCGGTTTTCCATGCCATCAGCTGGCTTGACGTTCCCATTGCCGATCGTGCAAACCGGTGAGCTCACCGGCACTCGCGGCAGCGCAACTGCTTCACAATTCGATTGCGCGGGCTACAGTCATCCAGGAAAAGAAGGAAAGAGCCTGGGTGGGATGATGATATAAAAGTCACAAAGGACCCAAGCCAAATGGGTTCGCCGCTAGGGGTCTATACTACCTTTGATTTCGCTGTGTCGTCGGATCCGCGGGAGGAACAGATTTGAAGCCCATATTTCAAATGGTGGTTGGCAGCATCTTTCTTTTGGTTTCGACGGTCGCATCGGCCCAAACGCCGGCAGCGCCCGCAAGTGATCTCACCGAACGAGTCGACAAAGTCTTTGAAAAATGGAATCGCACCGATTCGCCGGGTTGCGCCCTCTCCGTGATGAAGGACGGCCGGATTATTTACAAACATGGCTACGGGATGGCCGATCTCGACCACAACGTCACGATTACACCTTCGACCGTATTCCACGTTGCCAGTATGTCCAAACAATTTACGGCCGCGTCTATCCTCCTGCTCGCGCAACAAGGCAAACTCTCGTTGGACGATGATGTCCGCAAGTACATTCCCGAACTCCCGGATTTCGGTTCCCTCATTACCATCCGCCACCTTATCCATCACACCAGCGGCCTTCGTGATCAATGGAATCTGCTCGAGCTCGCCGGATGGCGCTACTCCCTTGACCTGATCACGGATGACGACGTCATGTCTGTCCTCACCACCCAGAAAGATTTGAATTTCAAGCCGGGAGAGAAACACGTCTACTGCAACACGGGCTACACGTTGCTGGCCATCATCGTCAAGCGCGTCAGCGGCATGTCTTTTCGCGAGTTCACCACCAAAAATATCTTTGAACCGCTCGGCATGACCCACACGTTCTTCCGCGACGACCACGCCATGATCGTCAAGAATAATGCGTATGGATATGAATCCGAAGACGGCGGGCCTTTCCGCCTGGGTCTGACCAATTTTGACACCGCCGGAGCAACCAGTCTGCACACCACAGTCGAAGATCTTGCGCTCTGGGATGAGAACTTCTATCACCCGCTTGTCGGCGGGCCCTCCTTCCGCGAGCAAATGCTCCAGCGCGGAAAGCTCAACAATGGCGAAATTCTCGATTACGCCTTCGGACTCGCCGTGGGCAAGTACAAAGGGCTTCCTACGGTGGATCACAGCGGGGGTGACGCCGGGTTCCGCTCGGATATGACGCGCTTCCCGGAGCAACACTTTTCCGTTGCCGTTCTCTGCAACTACGCCGGAACCAATCCATCGAGCCTGGCCCGCTCGGTCGCCGATATTTACCTGGCGCAGGACCTGAAGGCCCCGGAGCCATCGGCCGCCGCGCCGGGAGTTGCTATTAACCTCACCGAGCAGCAACTCTCAGGCTTCCAGGGACTCTACTGGAACCGTGACAACGACCAGTTCCTGAGGACTTATCTCAAAGACGGCAAGCTGCGGGTTTCATTTGATACTGAAAATGATCATGCTCTCAAGCCCGTTAGCGAGACTTTCTTCCACATCGCTGATACCCCTTGGGGCGATCAGGCGAATTTCCACTTCGAGCCTGCCGCGGGAGACAAACCTCGCCGTCTTCTGCAAAACTTTGGCGACGGAAAACCCGACCTTTTTGAGTCCGTCGCTCCTTCTGCTCCCACCGCGGCGCAGCTCGCCGACTATGCGGGGAGCTACGTGAGCCAGGAAATCGAGCCGGTCTATCGCATGGTCGTTCAGGACGGAAAACTAAGCATCGAGCGACTCAAGCACAAGCCTGCCCCGCTCGAGCCGAGAACTCTTGATGTTTTCACAACAGAGATAGGCACGATCCGTTTTACCCGCGACTCCAACCACCGCGTATCCGGCTTTGTGCTCAACTCGAACCGCATTCGCAATTTCCGTTTCACACGGCGGGCAAACTGAAGCCGAATCACGGGCATGAGTTTCTGCTTTTCGCGAATACTGTGACAGCCCGTCAACTCCCGATAAACACGTGCTGGAGAGTACATCGGAGCCCCCCCTCCACCATTTTCTTCAATGTTTATGCGGTTTATGCGGCTGATAGTTCGCAGGGACTTTAGCGCGCGGATATTTCAGAGCTTTACTTCTTTAACTCCGCCATCCAGTTCGTCACGAAGTTCAATGGCGCTTGCGACCCTTCCCCCGTCACCTGGATCACGAAACTCTGCCCATCCGGCGATACGTCGTACAACGTCCCCATCGGCGCGATATTTGCCCGAAACAGAAACTTCGGCGTTCCCATCTGCAGTTCATTCCCGCTCTCTCCGATTTCCGTTGCGTACAGGTCTCCACCCACCGAAAAATAAAATAATTCCTTGCTGTCGCGCCTCCATGCTGCCGCCGTCGCGTTTCCGTTGGACACTTGCCACTTTCCCTCTCCTTTCGGAAAGGGCGCCACGTACACTTCATAATTCCCGCTCTCGCCAGAGGTGTACGCAATCCATTTCCCGTTCGGCGACACGCTGAATACCGGCAAGGTCACTTGCAATCCCGGTGCATCCAAAACCGTGATCGGCTCTCCTCCCCCCAGTGGCTTGGCCATGATCGCCACCGCGCCCACACCCTGCTGGCGCATGTACACCATGTATTTCCCGTCCGGCGAATATTGCGGATAGTTCACCGTGTACTCTTTCTCGTCCACCAGGGTCTGCTCCGCTCCCGTGCCATTCGCCGGCTTGCTGCGAATCACCGCTTTTTGTCCGCCCAACCTCGCCAGATACGCAATCGTCTTCCCGTCCGGCGACCATGTTGGCTTCGTCTTTACCGTCGGGTCGAACGTAACGCGTGTCCGATTGCCTCTCTCCAAGTCCATGATCCAGACGTTCCACAGCGGATCCCCGGACAGGAATGCCATCCGCTTCCCGTCTGGCGAATACGTCGGATCCATGTACGACCCCATCTCTCCGATCACCTTCAGCACTTTTCCGCTGCGATCGTATTTCAGCAGTTGCGTTCCCGTCGCGGACTCCCCGCCCGTGAAATAGGCGATTCGCCCCTTCTGGGCCACCGTAAACAGCGCCCGCCACACCCCTGTATCGAATTTCACTCTGTCCAGGATGGCCACCGCCTCGCCACTGACGGTGCCGCTTGCTGCGTCAAACGGCTGCGCCATCAACGTTGGCTGCGTGTGATACAACAGGTAGCCTTCCGCAACCTCCGCCCCACTGTCGCTCGCCACTACCTGGTGCATGTCCTTTCCATCCAGCCCGGCGTAGTAAATTCCGTTCTCGGCCGGCGTTCCTCCCTGGTGATTCGTTGCTAGATAAATAAAATGCTTCCCGTCCGGCAGGCACCACGGCCATCGGTGCGTTGAGTGCTTCGTGCCATCCAGCCTGGTCGCCTCGCTTGCCGGTCCTCCATTCGCGCTCACCTTCATTAATCCGGATTGGAAATTCGCCGCGTACACGATCACATCGCTGCCGCACCACGTTCCCCCGCGCGGGTTGTCCGCCGCCGCCAGGGCAAGCACCGCACCGCCCGTCGCCAACACCTTGTTCAACTTCCCTTTCGCGAAAAATCCGATGTATCGTCCGTCAGGTGACCAGAACGGGTGCGCCGCTTCGTCCGTTCCCTCCAGCCGCTGCGCCGCGAAGCTATCCAGCGAGCGCACCCACAGCCCCTTCCGGCTGTTCTCACCCTCCGCGGAAAACGTCAGCTTGCTTCCATCTGGCGACAACACAGGCATTCCTCCAAAATCGCCCGTATCCACAAACTTCATTTTCTCCGGCGGCGTGATCTGCAAGCGCAGTACTCCGCCTTCGTTCTTTCTTCCGCCGAGGGCATACCCCACTACCGCGGCCGCCAGCAATACCAGCGCTCCCACGCCCAACAGAATGTTCCGCAGTTTGCGACTGATCCCCGTCTTCTCCGGCGCCGCCATCACTCCGCTCGTCGCCCGCGGCTCAAGCGCACGCAACTGCAGCTTTACGTCGTGCGCCGACGAAATCCTCTCCTCCGGATCCTTCGCCAGGCAATTCTTCACAAGCTCATCCAACGCCTTCGGCGCCAGCCGCAGGAGGCTGCTTACCAGCGGCGAGTCGGTCTCCAGAATCGCCGTGAACACGCTCAACTGCGATTTCCCTTCAAACGCCCGCTTCCCCGTAGCCATCTCGAACAGCACGCACCCCAGGCTGAAGATGTCGCTACGCGCATCCGCCTCTTTTCCTTGCAGCACCTCCGGCGCAATGTACTGGAATGTTCCGACGATCATTCCTTTCTGCGTCAACGGAGACGCCGCCGACGTCAGCGCCGCCACGCTCATCGTGGGCCCGCTCGGCGTCATCAGGTCGCTCGCCGCTGTCATCGCCATCGATGGCTTCGCCAGCCCGAAATCCATCAGCTTCGCCCCGGACTTCGTGAGCATCACGTTTCCAGGTTTCAGGTCGCGATGCACGATCCCCTGCCGGTGCGCCTTCTCGAGCGCCTCCGCAATCTCCATCCCCATCCGCTGCACCTCCTCCAGCTTCAGCGGACCCTTCTCCAATCGCTTCGCCAGCGTCTCCCCTTCCAGGTACTCCATCACCAGGTACTCAACGCCTTCCTGCGAGCCCACGTCGAATAGCGGACAAATATTTACATGGCTCAGGCTGGATACCGCCCGCGCCTCTCTCTCAAACCTCTGCTTTGCCTCGGAATTTTCTGCCAGGTGCGTGGGCAGCACCTTGATCGCTACGTCTCTTCCCAGCCGCGCGTCCCGCGCGCGATACACCTCGCCCATCCCGCCAGCGCCAAGCGGGGCGACGATTTCGTAAGGTCCTAGTTTTGTTCCAATAGGGAGGGTCATCGTGTGCGGGAATTATACAGGTTCGCAGGCCAAAAGAAGGAATAACTGCCGGCGGTGCTCTCAAGACCTGATTGATGAGCTAACCGGAGTAGTTGATCGTAAGGCACCCAAAACGAGCCGATGTTTCGCATGCTGATGGATTTCATAGCTTCTTGGGCTTTAAAGCATCAGCAACTTGCAGGGGCTCAAGGCGGGTATCCATTGCGGCTCCCCCCGCCTCCACCATTTTTTCTCCTTGCTTTGAAAGGAATTATTTATGCGTGCTCGCCCGTGCACGCGCCGCGTGTCTCTTGCGGCAGTTTCTCCTCAGGGCCAGGCGCCTTCCCTACCAAGATTAGTCGAGATCGATCTCGAGCTTGATGCGGCGCGTCTCATCTTCTCGACGCTCTTTCTTGCGTTCTTCCCGGTGCTCGTGGTGATGCTCCGGGCCGTGATCCTCGGGAAACTCACGGGCCGGATGATGCAATTGGGGATCGAGGACAAATGTAAGACCTCCAACCACCAGTCCGTCCGCCAGAACTAAGAATTCGATGGCTACGTGCCCTGCCAATTGCACCTCGGCCTCCGTGAAGTCCTGGCCGCCGATGAGACGTGGACGAATGACTCGGCTATCGTGTGGACCCAGCGAGAACGATCCGCCACCCGGATTGTCGAACTTAGCAGCCCATCCTCGAGTAGTCAGGAACGCTGGCAGCACCGGGCGGATTTCCATTACTGCGGCTTTGCCCATGGGATTGCTAGCCCAGAATTCCCGCCTCTCGAAGGCTTCTTCCAGCGCGCGGCGATGACCCCCTCCTGGAACCGGGACGACCGCACGCAACCCGAGATTGTTGTCGCAAGGCACAAGCCTCCAGAGCGGCGTGGGTCCGACGGCGGCCGGCAGGCCGCTAACGACGTCATTGTTGGCGCGATCGCCCGCAACGGTTGCGCTCATAAACATGCATTCATGGCCGGGGACCTCGGGGTGCCAATCGAACGGTCCGGCGATCGCCTCGCCCCCAGAGGGCAAGTTGGGAATCACTCGTGAGGCCGTCGTCATGGGCTTCCAGTCGTCCGGCCAAACCAGGCCAGCAGAAGGCCGGCAATGCCAGCCGTGGACCACGACGTTTGTCGCAGCCAGAGTTCCGCGATTCTTCACGCGCACATAAGCATAGTTCCGTGCGCCGACGATGGGCGTCTGATGCTCCAGATGGCCGTCGGGTTCGTGACGGTTCCAAACGTCGGTGGTCTCCCAAAACTTCTGCAGATATGGATATTGATTGGCTGGCCCGTACATGTACTCGCCATGGCGGCCGTCGTCGATATAGACGTCGACGGGCGGCGGCGCGCCAATGTTGTTGTTCGGTTTGACCATCGCCGCGGGCTGATACAGCCCCTGCTTCTCAAAAGCCCAGCGAATCACCTTCCAGTAGCAGCCGCCAACTTGTCCAGCGGTGGTCCAATCACCAAGTTCAGCGGCCATCAGAAAGGTGGCGTAAGTCAATGCGTTTGGCGGGTTGGTGGGTTGCGTCAGGCCGCCGATAGTACGCAGGATTAAATAAGCCACATAGCGTCCGGCAAACTCGCGCATCGCGAGTTCCGTCGAGTCGCCCCCAATCGAGCGGTAAATTCGGAAATGCGTGGTGCACAGGATCTGTTCGTTATTGTAGCCGCCAGGATCCAACCCACTGAATGGATTCAGCGCGATGTTGCCGCTCCATCCCCATCCCGCGGCCGGCGTTCGGTCTTGCCGGCGGTTCACCACTGCATTCAACCAGGGAAAACTCATAAAGCGATCCGGGGCCTTGGAGTCCGGATCGTTTAGGACTGCGCCAACGCTGTCGCCGGCGCTGTGCGCGAACCCGAAATTCGGCCCATTCACATGGTTGTACAACGTGCCATGTCCGGCGAGTTCATGCAGCACGACGCGTTGGTCACAGGCAATACCCAGTGGCTGGGCCACGTTCGTGAGATCCGCCAGCGCAAAGGTGGTCTGCAAAATCCCGAAGGCGCCGTTGCCCAGACAGTGGGCATTGATTATGTTGCCCCCAAGACCGCGGTGATCCACTACGGTGGGGAACAGTGTGCCTCCGAAATACACGGCCAGATCAAAACCAAATTCCTGCATCAGCCGGAAGAACCGCTGGGCGTGGTAATACGCATTCACTGCGGAAAAATTATCGCTGCGCGCCGCGAAGTTAAAGTCCGTACCCACCGGCTCCGTGGGCGGCGCGATCGTTGGTAGCTCGACATCCTTGAGCTGCACGATTTCTCCGATGAGCGAGTAGTTGCCCCCCGCGGGTGGATCCAGCTCCGGTAGTAGAACCGCCGTGCGCAGCGGGTTCAGCGTTGCGTTCCCCGCATTGGGCAGCGGGCCGCCATTGGCGGTAACGGGATCTTGATGGAATACCAGACCGTCAACGCTCGCCACAAAGGCGCGAAGCATCAAAACTGCAAGGGACTCCGCTTCCACCAGCGCCACCCACCGCAGGTCTGGCATGTCGGCGACCCCGAGCATGAAATAAACGGCGGACACCACGTAGTGGCGTCTATCTTTGATCCCTTCCGGTACTGAAGGTAGAGCCGGGATTGGATGAAGATGGTGATGCAGACCTCCCGCTTCCTCGTTGCCGACAGCCGCGCCCAGCCGTTCTTCCGGCTCCAGGACGCGCTTGGCCGCTTCATAGCGATAAACAAAGAGTCGTTTCCGTTCGATCTTCAGCCCACTGCGGTCGAACTTCTTGTCTTTTGCAGAAAGGCCCAGGCTCTTGGCAAGGTTATCTTCGTTGAGATAGGTGAGGCGCTCAAGAGGGCCATTTCCAGGTTTCTCCACGCGCACATCCGGGTGTGCCGTGGATTGCGCACTGACGATGCGGAACGGGTTCACCTTCATCTGCACCGCAAGTCCGGCTTCCCAAACCGGGAGCCCCAGACATGTCTGGCTGAAGGTGACTGTCGTGGTGTCGAACTGTGTTTTCTCCGCCCACAAGCGGTACTCGACGCCCTCGGTGCTGGGAGCCAATTCCGGGCTCGCACCAAGAGCGCGCAGTTCTGTGTCTTTCAGCCCAAGCAAGTCCGCGAATTTTTCAAGGTATTCATGCGCTGCCAGCTGTGGGCTGCGCGCTACGGATTGGTAGAACTGCTCAACATGCAGAACCCCTCGCACGATTCCGTTGTCGTCACGATCCACAAGTGCTTTGCTCAACTCATCGAATTCCTGCGGCACGATACACCTCCCCTTCCCTGTACGCCCACGTCGCGAACCCTGTGAATAGCCAAGGGAGCCACTTTGTTAATCACCGAGCCAGCCAATTCGCATAGCCTGAAGCTCCGACTATGAATGCCTCCCCACCGAATCCGGCCCTGTTCGCGAAAAGTGGTGCACTTTTAACGAGCCTACTAAATCATAGTGGTACGGCGGCAAAGATCGTTTCACATTTTTGTTTGAATCCTCGAGGCCCAGCAAGACGCATTCCACATACCTTCCCCTAAAGCAATCCATCCAGTTTTTCGATAATTGCCAAGAAAATTTCGGCAATCAGGCTCCGTCCCCGGGTGCTAGCCTTTGAAGACAGCATGGGAGGCAGGGAGTTATGCGCTACTCGCTACCCGGAAAGGTTTACTTGGCAGGCGCGGGGCCGGGCTCCGCGAAGCTATTGACCCTGCGGGCTTTGGAAGTGCTGCACGAGGCGGATCTGGTCTTGCACGATGACCTGGTCTCCGACGATGTGCTGGTCTGCATCCCCGCGCGCACAGCCGTCCACAGTGTGGGCAAGCGCTGCGGCCATAAGAAGACTACCCAGGGCGAAATTAACCGGCGGATGATCAAGGCGGCGCGCACCGGGCAAACCGTCGTGCGCCTCAAGGGCGGCGATCCCCTCATCTTTGGCCGCACCCAGGAAGAAATCACCGCTCTCCAGGAAGCGGGCATTGACTTCGAGATTATTCCGGGAATTACCGCAGTGGCCGCGGCGGCCGCCCAAGCGCAAATCCCCCTCACGGAAAGAAGCGCCGCCTCAAAGTTGGTTTTCGTCAGCAATCATCCCAGCACCGATAAAATGCAAAGGGATTGGCATACCAGCGGGACGCGTGATGCCACCATAGTTTTCTACATGCCCGGGAGCGATTTCGCCTCTCTGATCGCGGAACTCGCCGCCAGCGGCCTCGGCGAACGCACGCCCTGCCTGCTGGTTTCTAACGCTGCGCGCCCCGGACAAAAAATGGTACGCACAACCTTGGGCGCGTTGGAGTCCGCGCCAGTGGCCATTGCACCAAGTCTGCTGATTGTGGGAAGCGCCGTCGCCGGGGCGCGTGCCGAAGAGTGGCTCGCACCCGCAAGCAGCGCGGAACAAACGGATGCCCCTGAATCGCAAGAGTTTCATCTTAGCTTGGAGGAATCGGATCCGATCCCCGCGGAGTGATTAATCCGCCCGCTTCTCCCGCGTAAATTCCCCGGAACGCTCGGCGGCCTCTTTCACCAACACTCCCATTTTCGGATGCGAAGGTTCCAGGTCCACCTGAATTCCCAAGCCTTCCAGGGTTTCCGATGTACTGGGGCCGATGGAGGCAACCATGATTCCCGCCAACGCGGCGCGCAGTTTTTCCGCTTGTCCCGTGGTCTCGGCAATTTGAAATAGGTGAGTCCCCTGCACACCCGTTGTGAACAAGACCACGTCCACCCGGTGATCAATCAACGCATTAATGGCTTCAAGCAGCGGTTCCGTATCAACCGGCAACGCCCATCGATACACGGCGAAGGATTGCACACTGGCTCCGCGTTCCTTCAAAGCCTCAAAAAGTTCCGTGTTGGCAACACCATATTCCTGTACGACGACGCGTTGCCCTTGCATTCCCCCGGGAAGCTCCTCCAAACACGTAACCAATTCCCGCCAGGTGCAGGGCTCCGGCGCGGTCGCTGCCACGGGAACGTTCCACTCCCTGAGAACGGAAAACGGCTTGGGGCCCCGTGCCACCACCTTCACGCGCCGCAACGACTGAAAAAAAACCTCCGTGGGCTGCTCTTCTTCGACTACCTTTAAAAGCGCGCGAGCGCCCGCTCCGGTCAAAAAAACCACCACGTCAAACGCGCCGGCAATCAGTTCATGCGTAAAGTCGAGAGCCGCGGTGTTTTCGGCCAACGGAATTTCGCGCATCGCCGGGGCGGAAATCGGCTTCCCGCCATACGTCTCGATCAGCCGCGAAATTTCCACGGCCCGGCGGCTTTCCAGCGTAAGCACTCGTAATCCGTTGAATCCTTGTAAGGGCAACAGTCCTACCTCATTGATCCGCTGGGCAAAATTCTGCGGGAAGTGCTGAACTTGGCATGCGCTGTACCCACCGGTTGGCACACATGAAAATCGCGAGTGAGCTCGTTAGGCGAAACGTAGTCCAAGCGCCCGTCCCAAGGTGCCCAAATCCCCATATAGTGTGGTTGCTTCCACTCTCACGAATCAAACGCATCCTTTAAATAACAGCAATTCAAAATTCGATCAAAAAGGCTCGGGGTGATCGTTTCTAGAGGCGTGGATCCACAGGCTCGCTCTCAAGCGCCAGCACACCGAAGACACATTCATGTACCCTGCGACTAGGCTCCCGGCCTCGGCAAGGGTGTCAGCACATGTGTGTCAGTGAGCCTACCGAAAAACAATCTGGCCACACACCCAACAGGAAGATCCCACCAACCTTCAGGACATTTTCGCCACTTCACAAGGAGTGCCCGCCATTGTACGCCGAAGGAAGCTGGCCACATAGTTACGGGCGCGTGGTAGAATCTTGGCATCATGAGTCCTGAGCTGATAAAGCAACTTATTGTTGACTCCCTCTCAGTGGTTCTGACGGCCCTATTTACAGGCATTCCGGCTGCTCTGCTCTTTTGGTGGACGTGGCAGCGTGACCAAGAGCGACTTGTCGTCCAAAAGCTATTCTTGAATTGGCAAACAATCACCGGCAACTGGGTTTCGGAGAAAGATAAATTTGGACCAACTTTTGGAATCCTAGTAAGGAATCGCTCCTTATTCCCAGTGCACCTGAGCGCGGCTGGTTTTGACATCGATGGAACAGTCTTCCAGCTTGAACACCCAATGTTTCCGATGAAGATGAAGAGGAACCCGGACCCAGTTTCTCCCTACACTTACTTTGGAGACGAGGAATCCGACCCACAGGAACTTCCGAGCCTTAAATCCGTGCATGTTTCAGTGAACCCCGCAGACCGCCCCAGAATTGCCGCCGCGGTCCTCGCCGCGTCAGAAAAGCACAACGTTTCGACAGAAGAACTTATCAAGAGTTGGAGGGTGGCTGCATTGGTTGCGCTCGAAACCGGAAAGCAGTTCACGTCCATGCCTCTAGTGAAGCGAATTTGGCGGGCGGTGCGAGATCGAGCTCTTAGAAAACAGCCGCGACTGCCCGCATCGGAGATACACGCTATATCACCGAAGACTGGAGCGAGGACAAACGAGTTTGCTCTTGGGTTTATTCTGGCGACCACCGTGACGATACTCTTTTCGTTGTTGACCTGGGGTACGGGTCCCACTCCGAAGCGGCTTCTCTTCAGTTTAGTTGGCATGTTCTCCTGTGCTGTCTATCTGATGTGGAGCGCGGTGAATTACGCGGCGGGAAGGCTTTTCAAGGCTAAACACTGGGTCGTGATCGCGTCAAGGTGTGTTGGCATATTGCTTCTTGCTCTAGGTACAACGCTGTGGGGAAGAGAATTGTGGCCGAAACCTCCGCTTATCGAGATGAGAATTAGCCCCTCTGGGTTTCCGGTTTCTATTCCTCCGCACTCATTAGTGTCGATATTGCGAATACATCCCTACATTTCGCTGACCGATTCAACAGACTGGCTACTTAAGGATTCCAATGACACAGGGACGGAATTTTTCTGGCCATCACAGCCGGAGATAGAGAGCAAGTCTCCTGACGACCACGAAACCGTCTATCGAGTAGAGATTATCGATCATTCTCCAGAGACACTCGTGAGTGAGAAATTGTCCTTTCAGCTACAATACAGTCCTGGGTCATCTAGCGGATGCGTGCCATCAGCCGACAGCGTTAAGCGGGAGGATGTTGTTCTAATCCCTGAACTAGACTCGGGCAAATCGTTCGAGTTTTATGCGATTAATCAGAGCAACCTCTGTGCGTGGCTGATTCCACCCAATGTCGCAAGCGTAAAAATGATAAACGATGAGGCAGAGCGGCAAGTACCGCTCACATTCGGCAAGAATCCTCTGTATAGTTCTGGAACCCCATCCTTTATGCCCACAAAGATCAAGTGGGAAGCACTTCCAAAAACACCCGAGCCCCACTATCAGATTCAGAGAATCACACATTGAGGTGAGATGATGCTCGAACACCCAGAAGGTCAAATGGTAATAGATGATTTCGAGCGCACGATGACAAGACTACTCCTTCTAGCGATGACGCTTCTCATGTGCGCGGGAACTTGTCGGTCGCAGGACCACAAGATCAGAGTTTTCCTCACAGGAACTGACCAAACGCAAGGAAACATTTCAAACGTGCCTGCAGCGGAGGTTGGGAAGGCTCTTGATAAACATTGCCCTGAAGTCGTCCTCACTATTGAACAGCAGAAGGCTGACTATCTCTTGCAAGCCAAAGACACAGGCGCAGGCGCGGGCAGAAAACCATACAAGTTCACCTTATTTGGTTCGAGCGGTGATCGGGTTTTCTCTACAGAAACATCTCGTTTGGATAGTGCTGTAAAGGATGTTTGTACCTATGTTCAAAAGCACAAACTGTCCTTGTTTATGTGTTAACGTGAGTCCTCGGAGAGCACGGTCACACGCATAGACGCTATACGCCGGGGAAAGTGCGTTGAAAGCGTCCTCATCCAGTGCATGGCGAGCCTAGGGCAGGCATTTGAGCCTTGCCGAAACAATTCCAGCCGCGAACATAGTTGTCGCAAAGTTTCCCCCAACGGGTCATAATGCCCGGTTGTTCCAACGGAGGCGCGAATGATTCAGAAGAACGATTTGCCAGAGAAGAAGGACGATAAGAAGGAAATGACGCGGCGCAGTTTTATCGAAAAAGCGGCCGTAGGCGCTGCGGCATTCACGATTTTGCCCAGGCATGTACTGGGTCGTGGTTTCACCCCGCCTAGCGACTTGCTGAATATCGCGTGCGTCGGCGTGGGCGGCATGGGCCGCAGCAATATGATCAATTTGGCCAGCCAGAACATCGTAGCGCTTTGCGATGTCGATTGGGGCTATACGGACAAGAACCTCGCGCGCCTGGATACGGATGCTTCCAACTTAAAGGGCCATATTGATCATCCCGGCGAAACCGGCGCAACCATGACCCCTGAAGAAGCCGCAAAAGCCAAGGGACGGCTGGAGGAGATTCTCCACCTGAAGAACGACATGGTGCCCAAGGCCAAGCGCTACAGCGATTATCGCAAAATGTTGGAACAGCAGAAGGACATCGACGCCGTCGTCGTCGCCACGCCCGATCACATGCACACGCCGATCGCTCTCGCCGCCATGGATCTTCACAAGCACGTTTATGTGCAAAAGCCCCTGTGCTGGTCCGTCGACGAAGCCCGCCAACTCTCCAAGCGCGCCGCGGAAACCAAGCTGGCCACGCAAATGGGCAACCAGGGTCATTCGCTGGATGCCGCGCGCACTGCCGTCGAATACGTCTGGGCCGGCGCGATTGGCGAAGTCCGTGAAGTTCACGTCTGGACGGATCGCCCCGTAGGCTACTGGCCACAGGGCGTGCCCCGTCCGCAAGAAGCCACCAAGGAAGCTCTCGCCGCCATGGGTTGGGACAAGGCCGGAGTGGACGCGCGACTCGCGGACGCCATGGGCACCTTTCCAATTCCCAGCACGCTTTCCTGGGATCTCTTCCTGGGCGTTGGGCCCATCGTGCAGTATCACCCCATCTATCACCCATTCAATTGGCGCGGCTGGACCGATTGGGGCTGCGGGGCCATCGGCGATATGGGCGCTCACCTGCTCGATGTCACCATGTGGAGCCTGAAGCTGGGTCTGCCAACCACCATCGAGACAGTTTCCTCGCCCTTCAATGGCGCTTCGTACCCCACCGCTTCGATGACCTTCTACGAGTTCGCGGCGCGCGAGGGCATGCCGCCCGTGAAACTCACTTGGTACGACGGTGGCCTGATGCCACGCAAGCCGGAAGAGATCGGCGACGAAGACCTGAAGAAGGAAGGCGGCGCGCTCCTGATCGGTACCAAGGGCAAACTGATGCACGATACCTACGGCGCCAATCCGCGGTTGCTACCCAAGTCGCTCCACGATTCCACCGGCAAGCCTCCACAGAAGCTCGCGCGCATCGCTAATGAGCATCACGAAATGAACTGGGTGAACGCGGCCAAGGGCAAGACGGAATCGTCCTGCCCATTCTCCTACGCCGCGAAACTTACGGAGACGATGTTGCTCGGCGTGGTTTCCCTGCGCGCGGGAAAGAAACTCGAGTACGACTCCGCCAACATGCGCATCACCAACGTAGCGCAAGCCAACGACTACCTGAAGCGGCAATACCGCACAAGCTGGTAATCCGCTATTTGAGAAAACCATTCGCCGGAGCGCGCCGCAAGGCTCGCTCCGCGTTTCCGTTACGGGGAATCTTCCGAATAGGGAGTCAGGGACACCGTTCCCGGCCCTTCCTCAGCAACCCACGCCGTTCGATCCTTGAAGTAATGTACCAGCTCCGCGTTCACGTCAGACCCCATATCGCGTGCCCAGACAATTTTTGATCCATCAATATCCGCGCCGTTGTAGACCCATTCTTCATGAACACTGTGCGTATCGCTGTAGCTGACGATTACCAGGTGTTTTCCAGGGGTCGCGTTGAGTTGCCGCTGAATTTGCACGCGCTGCCACAATCCACCGCCGCCCCAACCCATCGGATCGCCGTAACCGGTCGTCGCGAATTGCGCAACATCAATAACCAGCAACAAAACGATTGCCCGCGAAAGGGCCGCACCGATGGGCCGCTTCCACAACGAGATGCGCCGCAGGTGCCGCATCGCCTGAACCATGACCCCGAATAGCATGCAGGTGACCGGCGCGATGTAATGCGGATTCGGCCACGCGGTGGCGAAAAAGGCTAGAAACACGGCCAGCAGGACGACCAGCAGAAATCGCCAGCGCCTGTCGCGATACAGGAAAAACAACCCGGGCAAAACGAGCAGCAGCCCCGGCCAGGTAAAAACGATGCGGCACCGGTACAACTTCTGCGCGCACACGCTCTTCAGCGTGCTCCAGGTGCGCAGATAATTCTCGCGCCCGTAATCGTTGTAAAACTCTTCCATCTCCGGATTGTTGTAGTGCATCATTGGCGCGGGCTTCTGCCAGATGAAATTGGCCGGCGTGTCATAGGTGCGGGAGGCTTGGGCAATCGGCAGTAAGAATGCGTTGCCGGTCACGCGCCAGTTGTAATAACCGATGAAGAGAATCGTCGCCATTAGAATGAGGGAAACAGGAAGCAGAACGCGCAGCGCAGGTTGCGGCCAACACCGGCCAGATTTGGTTTTTCCAAGGACCCATCGCGCCAGCAAGAACCCCACGGGGATGCAGAAGATCATTCCTTCGTACGGCCGGCTGTTGGCCAGAATGGCGATCCCAATGCCAAGCAAAACTCCGTGCCAAACCGTCCCGCGCCGCAGCAGGCGACGCAGCGCCCCAAGAACCACAGCCCCGGCGAAGGCCGCAACCGCTCCGCCCCAATAGCTATTCATCCAGTAGCACACGATGCAAAGTTTGATAGCCGCCAGAACTCCGGCTAGCAATGCCCACCGGCCGGGCATCCACGCCTGAAGCATCCACACTATGGCGGCGCACATGGCGGCCGCGCTCAACAGCACGCCGATCCATGGGTGCCCAAGCAATTGGCCAAGCGCCAGCACTGCTCCTTGTGCTGGCGGATATTTGGATGCGTACGAGGGCCACCACAAAACGTGAAAGGTCTCAAAGCTCCGCCACATGGGATGAGGCGGGTTCGCCAGGCGGCCGTGCGCCAGCGTATCCCCCAACAACAGGTAACTGAATTCGTCGTGGATGCCGGGAGTGGGAACTTGCAGCCACGGGAGAAGCGCAAGGCGAACGGCGAGAACTCCGAAGAAAGTCGTGACTACGGCAAGTATCTTATGCGCAGCAAAACGGGAAAACGGTCTCTCCACCATCCGCCAAATTCGCTCCGACCCTTTCGGCCAGAGCAAGGCCACCACGCAAACCAGCAACGCCACCAGGAAGGTGAGGCCCGGCTCGGTGGTTGGACGAAGAAAAGAGAAATACATTCCCGGTTTTTACGTTCGATGGAAAAACGCTTGCTTGGAACAGGAATCCGCGCGACGAGTGGCGCGCAATCCAGTATAGCGCGCCTGCGTATTGCAGGGTGTGGTTGGGACATCCCGGGTAGGCACAGCCTGTCCCAATTCCGCACATTGCCGCACGGCACTAACCTTACTTCTAGCCCTTTGCCAGCTTCATCTTTCTCCGCTCACCTTGCTGCGGCACTGTCCCTAACGGCAAAAATACCGATTCCTTCGAGGACAACCCACGCGTTACTGCCGTGAATGCAGCGGATTCTTGCTCACAGCAACTCGGCCGGAATCAGACGGTGAAGCGAATCTCAGAATTTGCTTATTTTCGACTTCTCCATCCTCTCTTTACACGGTTCCCACACTAGTGGTTCCCCTCATGCATGCAAATATCCATAGGAGGAGTCCTTGAGCGGCGTCACGCACAATGCGCGCTCCGGAGGCATGGCTCATCAGCGCCGCAGCCAGCGCGTCCTCCTTTCCGTGCCCGTGATTGTCTCCGGCAAGCGCGAAAACGGTTCCCCCTTCAGTGAACGTACCCGGACCCTCGTGGTGAATGTCCACGGCGCCCTGCTCCTTCTTTGCGAACCGGTCGCAGTCGGACAAACCCTCAGCATCACGAACGTAGCCACAGGCGAAGCTCTGACGTGCACCGTAAAAGACATCAATCAGGGTCAACACGAAGTACCCGAAATCGGCATCGAATTTTCCCAACCCAGTACGCGATTCTGGCGAGTCTCCTTCCCTCCCCCGGAATGGAGTTCACGCAGCCCCGAAGCCAAGCGCTTTGACAAGCCAGTCGCGGTGCCGCCCATCTCCTCCTCTGAGGACAAGAAGTAACTTTGCGTTTGCGCTCCCCCACCCGCCCATCTTTCCTGTAGCCATCCGCCTCGCCAGCGCATCTCATTCTCGTGACCATCCAAGGGGGAATTTGCTAAATTCTGGGGGGATTTATGAGGAAAGACAGCATGTATCTCATCGTTGGCGCCGTCATCGTTGTGATCGCACTTTTCGCACTCTGGAGTTTCACCGCGCGCGCCGGAGACAAAACACCCGCGGTCGGTTCCGCTGCGCCAGACTTCACCCTGAATAATCAGGAAGGCAAAGCTGTCAGCCTTCACGACTTCAAGGGCAAGTGGGTGGTGCTCTATTTCTATCCCAAGGACATGACCAGCGGCTGCACCATCGAGGCCCACAATTTCCAACGCGATCTGGCCAAGTATGACGCCAGAAACGCGGTCATCCTCGGCGTCAGCGTCCAGGATGAAAAGTCCCATCAGGAGTTCTGCGCCAAGGAAGGCCTGAACTTCAAACTGCTCGCGGACATCAACAAGGAAGTTTCCGAGAAGTACGATTCCATCACGAACTACGGCGTCGCGAAACTTTCCTCTCGCCACACCTTCCTAATTGATCCCACCGGCACCGTGCGCAAGGTCTGGACGGAAGTGGACGTGAAGACGCACAGCGATGACATCCTCGCGTCGCTCAGCGATCTACAAAAGTAACTAGAAGCCATCTCAAAAAAAAGGGTTCGGGAGGGCACGGCTTCAGCCGTGCCGAAAAGCTCCCGGAATGCAGGGGGTTTTAACCCCGAGGGAGGCAGCATAAGAGGTCGAAGTATTCATGAGATAGGTTCTAGGAATATCAGCATTCTTGTCTCGTCCAACTTGGCTTCCGGCTCCGGGATGCGCTACAGTTTCGGAGCCTTTTCCTTTCGGGGGTGATCCATGAATCGCAAATTCTTCTTCTCGGTTTTGACGTTGACCATCTTTGCTCTGAGCCTCGCCTTGCATGCAGGCTCCGTGAAAACCGAAACCGTCAGCTACCCAAGCGGCAGCGACACGATTAGCGGATACCTGGTTCAGCCTGAAGGCGGTGGCAAGCATCCCGCCCTCATCGTGATTCACGAATGGTGGGGGCTGAATGACTGGGTGAAGGAGCAGACCCAAAAATACGCGGGGCAAGGTTATGTCGCGCTCGCCGTGGATCTCTATCGCGGCAAAGTGGCCACGACCCCCGATGACGCGCACATCCTGATGCGCGGCCTCGCCGATGATCGCGGCTTGCGCGACCTGCAAGCTGCTTTTTCCTATCTCTCCTCTCGCCCCGACGTGGACGCCGCGAAAATCGGCTCCGTCGGTTGGTGCATGGGCGGCGGTTGGTCCATCAAGCTCGCGGAAGACCAGCCCAGGTTGGCGGCGTGCGTGGTGAACTATGGTTCGCTGCCCAGCGATCCGGCAATCATTGCGAAGATTCACGCGCCAGTGGAAGGAAATTTCGGCGCCGACGACAAGGGCATTCCTCCAACAGACGTGCGCGCCTTTGAAGCCGCCATGAAAGCCGCCGGCAAGTCCACTGACATCAAGATTTACGATGGCGCAGGCCACGCCTATCAGAATCCCAACAACACCCAGGGCTTTCGCCCCGAAGCGGCCGCCGACTCCGCCCAGCGCATCTCCGCGTTCTTCCAGAAGTACCTGCGCTAAACGCGGCTTTTCGTAGGCTGCAAATCGCCCTTCATTCAAATTAAATAGAACGCTGTCATCCTGAGGCGATCCGATGAGGATCGCCGAAGGACCTCAACCTTAGATTCTGGGAAGAATCTCTGTTGAGAAAGGATTCTTTACGGCTCGTCATCCCCCTCAGAAGCCCCGCCCAACTCTTCGTCCAGAGGCTTCTTCACGTCCACCGTTGGCAACCCCGCCTTCTTCAATACCTTGTTCAAGTCGGGAATCTCGCGTTCCCGTAACCCGCTCCAGCGCTTGTGCAGTTCGCTCGCCTGCTCGTTCAGTTCCAAGTCTGCGGCCATCGCTTGCGAAGTTGGCGCTGCATCCGCGCTATCGGCCACCGCCAGGATTGTGGAGTAATGTTGATTGAGGGTCGAAAGGTTCTCTGGCTCTCTTCCACGGGGCGGCACGCCGAAGAAAGACCGCTGCGTCGCTCCTTCCAGTTCCGCGCATTGCGTATCCAGCGAAGAAATCGCCTCCATCATCCTTGTTTTATCTTTGGGCTTACCCTGCACTCTCGGCGCAAGCTCCTTCAATTGCTCGCGGACGGAGATAACTTGTTCCAGCGCCTCATAACTCTCGTCCATCCCTTGCGACGCGCCCAGTTGCATCTCGTATTGTTTGCGCAAGTCGTCCAGCGAACTCTTGATGCGCGGGTCCATCCGCACCGTCAGCGGCCGCGTGTAACTCCTGCCATCCACGGTGAGCTTCACCGTGTAATTTCCCGGCAACACCCAGGTGCCCAGCGGATATTTCGGCGTGTCTCGCAGGATCGCGGAAATCGGGAATTCATACTCCAGTGCTTTCGGCGGAGTGCGGTGCAGGTTCCATACGAACCGGTGCATCCCCGCCGCGCCTGAGAGAATTTGCGTCGGCCGCACCCAGTACATCGGGATGGGATGCTCCGCCGCAAGCTTCTCGATGGAATCCGGCTGATCGGCGCTCGAGTAGCGGCGCACCATGTTGCCCGCGTCATCAATGATTTCCAGCGTCACCAGGTTCTTCGCAGTGTTTCCCAGAAAATAATCAAGTATCGCGCCATCAGGCGGGTTTTTCCCTGCCGGCACTTCCGGCGGCAGCGGCGTATCGGGATTGCGGTTCCAGCGCCAGCGGATGGCTTCCTCCGGCGCGAACAGATACACCGGAGATTTGGCCACTTCATCGCTCAATTGGCGCAGCGGCGTGATGTCATCCAGGATCCAGAACGACCGGCCATGCGTCCCCACCACCAGATCGTCTCCATGAACTACGATGTCGCGCATCGAAGTGTGCGGCAGGTTCAACTGCAGCAACTGCCACGAATCGCCGTCATTAAAAGACACGTACACGCACGTTTCCGTTCCCGCAAACAGCAGTCCTTTGCTCGCCGGATCTTCGCGCACAACGTTCGATGGCGCATTTTCCGCCATGCCTGCTGTAATCTCCTGCCAGGTAGCGCCGAAATCGCGCGTGCGGTAGATGTGCGGGTGAAGATCGTCCAGGCGGAAGCTGTTGATCGCCGCGTACGCAGTGCCCGCATCGAAATGCGACGCCTCCAAGATGGAGACCTTGCTCCACGGCTTCAACTGCGGCGGCGTCACGTTTTTCCACGTTTTTCCCCCGTCGCGTGTCAGTTGGATCAATCCGTCATCGGTCCCCGCCCAGATCGTCTCGGGCTCTTTGAATGACGGCGCAAGCGCATAAATCGTCCCGCGATGCTTGCCCTTTTCCGGATCGCCCGCGCTGAACGCGCCAAGATTCGCCGGCGCTTCATACGATTCCCGCGTCAAGTCCGGGCTGATGACGGACCAACTCCTTCCCTGATCCGTGGTCTTGAACAGGACATTCGCTCCAAAGTACAACGTCCTTGAATCAAACGGGGAAAACGAAAGAGGCAGCGTGCGATTGTAGCGGTACTCCCCACGCCGGATCGGTTCCGGCGCGATATCCGCCACCTCGCCGATATCCTGACGAGTGCGCGTCAGCTTTGCGCCGTACACAATATTCGCATCCGTGGGATCCACGGCGATTCTTCCATACTCAAATACGCCGGGGAGGATCCAGTCGCGGAAGGTGAGTTCGCCGTAATCGCTTCGGCTCTTTGTGGCCACGCTGCCACTTTCCTGTTGCCCGCCGTAGACCCAATAGGGAAATCGGTTGTCCGCGGTCACGTCATAGAACTGCGCGGTTGGCTGGTTATACCAACTGCTCCACGTTGCGCCGCCGTTCACGCTGATCGCCGCTCCCTGATCCGCTGTAAGCGCGATGATTTGCGGGTTCTCGGTGCTGATCCAGATGCGCTGGTAGTCATCGCCACCCGGCGCTCCCTTAAAACCGAAAAACGTCTTCCCGCCGTCCGTGGATTTCCAGGTCGTCGTATTGGCCACATAAATCACGTCGGGATTGTCTGGCGCGACCGCGATCCCCATCGCGCCCGGCCCTCGTCCCCCAATGCGGTGATCGGAATTCACCAGCGCGAAACTCGCTCCCGCGTCATCTGACCGATAAATGCCCGCGCCCTTGTTCTTCGATTCAACGGTGAGGTATACGCGCTTGGGTTCGCTGGGTGCGACCGCGATACCAATACGCGCCAGGCCGTCTTCCCCCGTAGGCAAGCCTTTCGTAAGCGGCTGCCACGTCGTCCCACCGTCAGTGGACTTGTACAGTCCGCTCCCGGGAATCACGAACGATCCGCCATCCCGCACTTCCCACGGCGCCACGCGCGCGGCCCACAACGCCGCATAAAGCACTTGTGGATTGCCGGGGTCCATCACCAGGTCCGCCGCGCCCGTATTCTCGTCCTTATAAAGCACCTTCTCGAAGTTCTTCCCGCCGTCCAGCGAGCGAAAAACCCCGCGCTCCACACTCGGTCCATACGGATGACCTTCCGCGGCCACGAACACGCGGTCGGGATTACTTGGATCGATCACAATCGCGGTGATCTGTTGAGCGTCACGCAATCCCAGGTGCGTCCACGTCCTGCCCGCATCTGTGGACTTGTATACGCCATCGCCCACGGCAAGGTCCGGGCGCTGCAACCCTTCCCCGCTCCCCACATAAAGGATGTCCGGGTTGGAAGGCGCCACGGCCAGCGCCCCTACGGACCCCGAGGGTTGATCATCGAAAATCGGAAACCACGTGTTGCCAAAGTCGGTCGTCTTCCAGACGCCGCCATTCACCGCCGCCATATAATAGACGTTCGTCTCGTGTGGCACGCCGCTGATCGCCACCGTGCGCCCGCCGCGAAACGGCCCGATGCACCGCCAGCGCATCTCGCCAAAGAGTTTCTGGTCATACTGCTGCGACTGTGCTGTGAATCCCGTCAACGCGGTCAGCAACAACACAAGCAAGAGTCTCGTTCTCATGTGCAAACGCATCGCATCCCCCGCAAAACATTGGAGCATAACCTGTGGAACCCGCCACGGCAAACAGAAGTGTAATTTGGGCAGTGGGCTGGTTTCCGATTGGAACGACTTACCGGGAGTTTGGATCACTAAGCCTACAATTCAGAGCGATGACAAAGCTGTCCGCCTTGCAAATTATTGAATCGCGCAGCAACATTGGGTTGCAAATCGAGGGACGAGGATGGACGCCATACCTAGGACGCAAACGGAAGTCAAATTGGTCCACCGTGGTTTCATTCTCGCTTGGTTTTGTTCCCTTTTCATGGTCCACAAGATGAATCTTCCCCTCCGTGATGTATCGGCAAGGGTTTCTGTGGTGCTTTGCATCTTAGCGGTCTCTGCAATTGCCGTCGGATTCGTGATGCGGAGGAGGTTTTTCAAACTGACCACCGAAGCACTGCCTCATGACCCCCGCAAGGCTAGTCAGTTTTGGAGGTCAGCCAATTTCATCAGCTTCTGCTGCGCCATGAACCCGACTATTTACGGTGTCGTGCTGAAAATCCTTGGCAGTGGCTGGTTAGTGCCCGGGATGCTCTTCGGCTTGGGCCTAGGCTTTCTTCTGCTGTGGAGACCTCGCCAACTGGCCGTGAGCGATGTTCAACCTGATTAACGCTAACCGGTAAAGTGGGGCTAGTAGGACCACGGATTCTAAGGAAGATGCGCCATCCAAAGCGCCAATAGAATCACAACGACAATACCGATGGCGGTCCCTATGAGTCGGACTCTACCGGGACTGCTCTTGCGCAAACGGGTCGCCTCAGTCGCCGCGTGATTCTCCATCCTTCTTAGAAACTCGTTGGTTACTTGGGCAAAGCGACTAATATTCATCCCACGCGAGTATGACAACCGAGTGCATGGACGTCAATCGGTCCCCGATGACATCCAAACCAATTTTGAAAGCGGCTCTCGGTCCTAAGTCTTAATTAACGCGCTAATCGTCCATGTGGGTACAGGGCGCGCATTAGCGCTTTGCAGTAACTCTGACTGTTATCGTGGAGCTTTGGAACCCTTTTCCCTTCCATGACACTTTATATTCTCGCTCTTCGGGAAAATACCTACTGAGCTCGAGTCCTTTACCAAGCTCATATGACTCTCCCGGTTTCAAAATTCCATATCCACCCACTGGCCCGGGTCCATTGCCGAAAATGGAATCCGAATCTTGCAATTCTTTCCCATCGATGACAATCTGCCAGCCTCCTTCTACGGCATTAAGCGGAGCATCCGAATCGTTCAGGAGAATAAAAGTTAGAATTACGAACGGCGGTTGTGTGTAAGGTGGGTCCCGTCGAACAAGTTCTCCTCGAATTGCCGCGTGAAGTCCGCCACAACTGACCTCACGCTTTTCTTGGGCGGCAACGAACGGCAGGATAGTTGCAGTGAACACAGCCGCGATTGCGAGCATTTTCCCCGACCGGCTTGGACTCATTTGCGATTCTCCTCTGTGGCAGACAGAACTGTGGGCAACACGGGATAGGATGAGGCGACAAATATCCGGGTTGTGCCTGGTAAACGCTGCAGGTTCAATGGATAACTGGAAACTGGCCTATTACCGCACTTTGGATTCCCGAAGAACAACCGCGAAGAAATGTTTACTTGTCGCGGTGAACCAAGGCCAGCATTTCCTCTACACCAGACACTCAACGCGATATGTCTTGGCCAAAACACAGCACATACCCGTTACAGTCCTCTATCTCGATCTCGCGATTGCCGTAAAACTTGTCCTCCGGTCCTCGGATGATCTTCGCTCCCTTGGACTGCAGTTCCTCGTGGAGAACGGCGAGGTCAACCACCCAAACGTAGGCATCCCAGGGCGCGTCGGCATGCGCCTTGTGATTGGGACGCCCTAGTCCTGGGCTGCCCGGGTTACTCAAAGAAATCTCGATGGAATCGCGGAGCAAGATCACGAAACAGGGCGGGTCTCCCCAATAACGGTGAAAATGGAAACCCAGCACATCGCGGTAGTATTCCGCTGTCTTGACGACGTCGTCCACCAGAAAACAGGGCGCCATCGCCCTGAGGTTGTTCTTTGGGTTGGGGGCGGTTTCAGCCATGGTTCTCCCACAAGCTCGCGAGAGTTTAAGGAAACACCGCCGATACGGTCAACAACTATTCGCTGAGGTAAACCTCCAGCGCCTTTTGCAAGCCGTCAGTCTGCCGCTTTGGTCTGCGCGGCTGGCTTCTCCACCGGCCGCGCCGGAGTTCCATCCGCCTTAACGTAGTGCGCGTACCACGCCAGCCACCGTTCATTCATATCCTTAATATGCGAGGGCGTCTTGAACTCGTGGTATTCGTCCGGATAAACCACCAGCTCCGTCTCGCGGCCCAGCGCCTTCAGCGCCTGGTACATCTGCTCTCCGCCAACAATCGGCACGTTCCAGTCAATGTTTCCGCCCATAAACAGCGTCGGCGTTGTGATGTTCTTCACTTTATAGAAGGATGCGACGCGGTCCCAACCGGCCCGATTTTCCCAGGGGTAGCCCAGCTCGTAGACATACTCCCTCGCATACATGTCGTGGCCCCACAGGCTGGTGAACTCCGCCGCTCCCGCCCACGACACCGCAGCCTTAAACCGCGTCGTCTGCGCAATGATGAAGTCCGTGGAGATGCCGCCGTACGAGTGCCCGCCCACGCCCAGCTTGTCCGGGTCCGCTATGCCCTGCGCAATGGCGTAGTCCACGATGGCCATGTCGTCTTGATAGTCCTTGTTTCCCCAATCCGCAAAAATGGCCTTGCAAAACTCCTCACCATACCCCGTCGACCCTCGCGGGTTGGGAAGCAGCACTGCATAGCCATTCGCGGCGTAGAGCTGCGCGAATTCCTCGAATTCCGCCTCGTACTCCTCGGTAGGTCCCCCATGCGGGCGGAGGATCGCCGGGCACTTTTTCCCAGGAACGTAATCCACCGGCTTATAAAGGTACCCGTGAATCAGCGTCCCATCCTTCGATTTAAAACTCACATACTCGGCGTGCGCTATCTTGAACTGCGCCAGCCAGGCATCGTTCAGGTGCGAGAGTCGCGTCAGCTTCCCGCCCGGCAACCCATACACCTCGTAAGGTTGCTCAGGTACGGAAATCACCGCCGCAAGCGTACCGTCCTTGGAAAAGGAGTAGCTGTCCACCGTTAGCCGTCCGCCAATCGGCCGCGTGATCTTCCCGTCGGCCAGGCTCACCTGGCAGAAGTTCTGCGTGCCGTCGTCGTCGGCAATGAAATAAATGGATTTGCCATCCGGAGCAAAACGCGGCAGCGTCGCAAAACGATCAAACGAGCGCGTCAGTACCTTGGCCTCTCCGCCACCGGCGGGCGACATGGCCACATGTTTGGTGTCGTAGTAGAAGAGCTTCAGGTCTAGGGAAGTGATATAGGTGATCCACTTTCCGTCCGGCGACCACGCCGGATGGTCCTTCTCTCCCGGATGGCTGGTCACCTGGAGGGGATGCTCGCCTTTATCCTTATTATCGGCGGCCACCACCCAAATATCTCGGTTATAGGTGGCGTCGGGATCCGGCTTGCTTCGGTTGCTGGTGAACGCCAGCAGCTTGCCATCGGGCGACCAGGCTGGCTCGATATCGTCAAAGTCGCCGGAACTCACTTGGCTGAGCGCTTTGGTAGCAATGTCGAACACGTACAGATGCGTGCGCCGCCGGTTGAGATAGCCAACCGTATCTTCCTTGAACAGCAGTCGATCGATCACCCACGGTCGCTGCGCCTTGGCCTTCTTGCTGGAGCCTGCCGCCTTCTCCTCACCCGCGTCCTTGCCTTTCTCGGCCGCCGCCTCTAGCTCCTCCGGCGATGGGTCGCGTAGAACCATAACCAGCCGCTTGCCATCCGGCGACCACTCAAACGCCTCCACATCCTGGACCGTCTCCGTCAGGCGCTGCGCTTCTCCGCCCAGCCGGTTCAGCAGGTATACCTGGGTCTTTCCCTCGTCGCGCTCGGAAAGAAATGCCAGGAACTTGCCGTCCGGCGACCACCGCGGATGATCCGACGACACTCCTTCCGCCGTCAGCGCAATGGCCTCCCCACCCCCCGCAGGCAGCATGTAAATGCGCGTCTCAGACTTGTCGTCTTTCAGCGAATTTGCCGACACGGTGTAGGCGACGAATTGCCCATCCGGCCCAACCTGTGGGTCGTGCGCCTCCCGGTAGCCGAACAAGTCGTCCACTCCCAGCGGTCGAGGCGCGGCAGCCTGCTGCGCCCCGGTAATGGAACTCCCCAGACCAACCACAAAAAGCAAAACCACCAGACGAAATTTCATATGCACGACTCCAATGAAAAAATAAGTGCGGAGCAAACCCGCGATTCTAACACACTCGCGGTCCCGCCCAGGGAAAGCCCCCCGAAACTTGGCCCCCATGCCTCCGCGCCGCGCTCGCGCCGGTCGTTCAGGCCCAGCAACGCCCAACGGCTGTCCGAGAGTACGCTGGCTTGTTGAAAAAAGTTTTGCCTCGCATGCATTTTTTTGTTGCGCGTGTGTGCAGAGAATGTATTCTGCAAATGGCGACCTCGCTCCAAGTTCCGAGAGTGCGCGTCCTTTAAGGAGGACGAGAGAAAAAAATTGAGCACTTTATCGCTCCCCGCACAAATCCCCACTCAAGCACTTCCCACCGCGAAAAGAGCTATCGCCAAAATGACCCTTTGGCCGCTGGTTGCCGCCACCTTCTTCATGGTGTCTGGGGGCACTTATGGGACGGAGTCCATCATCTCCGGGGCGGGTTATGGCCGTGGAATTCTCGTTCTCCTCTTCCTTCCGGTTCTCTGGTGCCTGCCGACTGCTTTCATGATCGGTGAACTCTCCAGCGCTCTCCCTGCCGAAGGCGGTTACTACGCCTGGGTGCGCCGGGGTCTGGGCAATTTCTGGGGGTTTCAGGAAGCGTGGCTGAGCCTGGCCGCCAGCATCTTTGATATGGCGATCTACCCAACTCTCTTCGTGTTTTACCTGAAGCAGATGACTCCCTGGTTTGGCGAAGGCAATCGCGGGATCTACGCGGGCCTGTTTGTGGTGGTTACATGCGCGGCGCTGAATCTGGCCGGTATTCGCGTGGTCGGTATCACCTCGCTCTGGCTGTTCTTCCTGCTCTCATTGCCCTTCGGATTGGTTGTACTGCTTTCTCCGGTCAGGTCTGCCACCTTCACTGAGCCTCACGCTGCCTCGGCTGGCGCCAGCATCGGTCTGCTCGGCGCGGTCCTCGTAGCCATGTGGAACTACATGGGCTGGGATAACGCCTCCACCATCGCCCAGGAAGTCGAACGTCCCCAGCGGACCTATCCGAAGGCCATGATCGCCGCGGTAATCCTGGTCTCGCTGACCTACGTCCTACCGTTCCTGGCGGTCTATTTTACCGGGACGCCCGCCTCCGCCTTCGCCGAAGACGGTTCCTGGGCTGCCGTTGCCGGCCAATTGGGCGGCAAGATTCTGGGCCTCGAGTGGCTCCGCTTCGCCGTGACCATCGGCGGCATGATGAGCGCCTTTGGCATGTTCAACGCCCTGGTCATGAGCTACTCGCGCTTGCCGCTGGCCATGGCCCGCGACGGCATGATGCCAAAGCTCTTCGGCAAAGTTACCCGCAAGAACCACACGCCCTGGGTAGCAATCGTCGTCCTGGCCACCTGCTGGGCTCTCTGCCTGGGTTTAGGCTTCAAGCGCTTGGTTACGCTGGACATCATGCTCTACGGCGCGGCGCTGATGCTGGAATTCGTTACCCTGGTGGCTCTGCGCATCCGCGAGCCGAAGCTTCGCAGGGAGTTCCGCGTGCCTGGCGGCATGGCAGGCGCTGTCACCTGCGGGATCTTTCCGCTCGCCCTCCTCATCCTCGCCGTGGTTGAGAGCGGCGGTGAAACAATCCTTGGTATCAACGGCCTGGCCTTCGGCGCCATCATCATGGTTGCTGGATTCCTTTTGTACCTGGCTACCCGTAAGGTTCTGTCGCCTCCTAGCTCCCGCGAAGCTCTGGAAACAGCCGAAGCAGCCTAAGAGCCACGTTTCCCTTAAACCCATCGGAAGCTTGACCGCAATTCTCTCAGCACGCCCGGTTCATTCGAGCCGGGCGTTTTTGTTTCCGCGCGAGACTGGGAGACCCCTCACCCGGCAAGCCAGTTGGCGTGTCGACATTCTCAACAAATTTGTAACGGAGGGCTAAGAATTCCTCTCTTTAGTCGAGCAAGCGCCGGAGGCTCGGCACAGTTTAGCCCAGGGCGTAAGCCCTGGGTTGCAGGCGTATAAAAGCGTCAAGCGCCGTAGGCGCGACACTCCTTGAATCTCAGTCTCTTTGCACGGATCTCAACAGTGTCAGACCGTCTCAAGAATCGCTCATGGGAGGGCACGGCTTCAGCCGTGCCGTGAAGCTCCCTTCATCCAGGGGTTTCAACCCCTGGGGTACACAAGCCCATCACGACAGGCGTTTGTGCGCTAGCTTCTGCTCCGTCGCCGAAGTCCCTTTTCTTGTGAAAAATTATCCCCGCCAGCAGCAAGGCCCCGAGATTTGGTATTCTTCTCCACGTGAGAGATGGCGTGAGGTATCGGACAGCTTTGATCGCGGCGCTCCTGGCTGGGGCTTTCGCTCTGGCGGTTATGGCAGCGAGCCAGACCACTCCCCAATCGGCGACCACTCCCGTCAAGCAAACTGCGGCGCAGTCCACCGCTCCACCACAATCCGCCACTGCCCCACCAAGCCAAACGCAATTCGTTCCTCGCGGCGGGCTCACTACCGTTGTTCTCGATCCCGCGCACGGCGGAGTCGACCTCGGCGCTCGCGGCACCGAAGGTATTCGCGAAAGTGAAGTCGTCCTCGTCTTCGCCGCCGAAGTGCGAAAAACACTCGAGGCCCAGGGCTTCCAGGTAGTCATGACCCGCGAGGGTAACGACAATCCTTCCTTTGACGATCGCTCCGCCCGCGCTAATGCCCAGCACGGCGCCGTGTTCGTGACCCTGCACATCGCTTCCACCGGTGTCGCTGGCACCGTGCGCGTCTACGTCGTTCCGGATATTCCGCCCTCGGGTGACGCCACCGGGCTGATTCCCTGGGACCGCGCCCAAGGACCTTTTGTCGGATTGAGCCATAAGCTTGGCGACTTCGTCCAGGCGGAGCTGACCAAACGCTTCCGGGGCTCCCCCGATACCGCGCTCGTAGCTCCCGTCCGCCAATTGCGCACCACCGCCGCGCCCGCCATTGCCGTGGAAATTTCCAGCGTGACGGTTCCAGAGCGCGCCGACCTGGACCACATGGTTTCGGGTGTTGCGGAAGCCATCGCCCATGGCATCGTGGCCTTCAAACCTTCTTACGTTTTGCCCGTTCCATCGGGAACACCAGGAGTTGCGCAACCATGAGCCCGCAATCGCGCGTTTGGCTGGCGGGCGGCCTCCTCGCTGCGGTTCTGGCCGCCGCTCTGTATTTCCCTGCACTGCGTCATCAGGTGCGCAATGCTGCACAGCTCACGGAAAAAACTGCGGAGCAGGCCCGCCGCGAACTGCTTCCGGTCATGCCCGCGGCCAGCAGCGAGCCAAAAGTGAAAGTGAAAATGTTCTGGGGATCGGGAAATGACGATGGTCTGCTGCGGGCGGTTACGGTCGAACTGCCGCTTTCTGACGATCCCGTTTTGCGCGCCAAGGAAGTGTTGAATACGTTGCTGGCGGGGCCCGTTGATTCCGAAGCGCGCACCTTGCCCCCCGATGCCGCTCTCCTCGCGTTCTACATTTTGCCGGATGGCACCGCCATTGCGGATTTCTCCGAAGCCCTGGGCACTTCCATCCCTTCAGGAATCCAGAGCGAGCAGTTGGCCATCGATTCCATCGCGCGCACCCTGGAAGCCAATGTGCCTCAAGTGCAGCGCATCAAAATCCTAATTCACGGCCAGGAAGTCGAAACGCTGGCGGGCCATATCGATCTGACGCAGACTTTTCGTGTAAACACAAAAGTGCCGGGAGCGCCAATCCCGCCAGCTCCCTCCGCGGTTTCGGCGATTACTGCCCCAATCGAAAAGGCCGTGAAAAAGGTCGAGAATGCAGTGAAACGTTAGAGGCCCGGAAAAGGGGCATAGCTCATGAGAATTGATGGACGAACCGCCGACCAGATTCGCGCTTTAAAGATTACCCCCGACTTCATCTCGCAGGCCGAAGGTAGCGTCTTGATCGAACTGGGCAAGACGCGCGTCATCTGCACCGCCACCGTGGACGACGGCGTTCCCGGCTTCCTGAAAGGCTCCGGCAAAGGTTGGGTGACCAGCGAATACGGCATGCTGCCCCGCGCCACCGAAGAGCGTACGCCGCGCGAAGCCGCCCGTGGCAAACAAACCGGACGCACACTTGAAATCCAGCGCCTCATTGGGCGCTCCTTGCGCGCGGTAATCGATACCGAATCCATGGGTGAACGCACCGTCGTGCTGGATTGCGACGTGATTGAAGCCGACGGCGGCACGCGCACCGCCTCCATTACCGGCGCATTCGTTGCCCTCGCGCTGGCGATGGAGCGCATGGTCGCGGCTGGAATTTTGAAGCGTTCGCCGCTGATCGATTCCGTTGCCGCCATCAGCGTCGGAATCGTCGATGATGGGGCCCTGCTGGACCTCTGCTACGAGGAAGATTCGCGCGCGGAAGTGGATATGAACGTGGTGATGACCGGTCGCGGCGATTTCGTGGAGATTCAAGCCACCGCCGAAGGACGCCCCTTCACCGGCGGCGAAATGCAGGATCTGCTCGCACTGGGTGCCGCGGGAATCCGCCGGCTGGCCGAAGAACAGCGCCAAGTCTTGCCCGAGCATTTTCTTGGCCGCGGCCGATGACTTCGGTGGAAACAACAAAGAAACTCTATCTCGCTTCGGGGAATCCGGGAAAGTTGCGGGAATTCCGCGCCCTGGCTACAGCCGCGCACTCCAGTCTGGAATTGGATTTGCTTCCGCAATACGCGGCGCTGCCCGAATTCCCGGAAACGGCCGAGACTTTTGCCGAAAATGCCGCGGGCAAAGCGCTCTATTATTCACGGACCTGCTCGCACATCGTGATTTCCGATGACTCGGGGTTGGTCGTGCCCTCTCTTGGCGGCGAGCCCGGCGTGCATTCCGCGCGTTATGCAGGCGTGGGTGCTAGCAACGATCAGAAGATCGCGAAATTGTTGGCGGCGTTGCAGGGCAAAACAGGAGCGGAGCGCTCAGCTTATTTCGTGTGCGTAATTGCCGTGGCCCGGCTCGGGCGCGCAATTGCCGTCGTTTCCGGTAAGGTGGATGGCGAAATCCTCGCAGCCCCGAGCGGTTCCGGTGGATTTGGTTACGATCCCGTGTTTTACTTTCCAGCGTTGGGCAAAAGCTTTGCCGAACTGCCGCCGGACGAAAAAAACGTTCGCAGCCACCGCGGCAATGCCTTCCGCCGCCTGCTCGAAGCCTTGGAAACGTAGGATAAGATTTCAATGTCGGGTGGCAGAGATCATCTCATCAAGGGCCCCGTCAGGGCACGGCTTCAGCCGTGCCGCAATCGGAGTAATATCCGCGCGGCTTTAGCCGCTGAGGGCTCGTCAGCTACTTTTTATCAGCCATCTGAACAAAGAGGTCTCAATGACTAGCAAAAAAAAGACAACCAAGAAGAAACCAACAAAACACGCAAAGAAAGTCCCTGCGAAAAAAGCTCCCGCCAAACCCGCCGCCGGCACAAATCCCCAGCGCGTCGCGTCCATCCTCGCCAAGCTCGACGAGGCCTACCCCAACGCCACCTGCGAGCTGAAACACGAAAACGCCTTTCAATTGCTGATCTCCACGATTCTCTCCGCGCAGTGCACCGACGTCCGCGTCAACCAAGTCACCCAGGAACTCTACAAAAAATATACGAAGCCGGAAGATTTCGCCTACGCCAATCCCGCCGAACTCGAAAAGGAAATTCGCCCAACCGGCTTTTTCCGCAACAAAACCAAATCCATTATGGGCGCAAGCAAGGTTATCGTCGAAAAGTTCGCCGGCCAGGTGCCTCGCACCATGGAGGAAATTCTCACCCTACCGGGCGTCGCACGCAAAACGGGAAACGTCGTTCTAGGTACGGCTTATGGAATCGCCGTCGGCATTGTCGTTGATACCCACGTGATCCGGCTTTCCAACCGCCTGGACCTTACGCGCAATGAAGATCCCAAGAAAATCGAGCAGGACCTGATGGCCATCATCCCGCAAAACAGATGGATCAAGTTCTCCCACCAGTTGATCTGGCACGGCCGCCGCGTCTGCGCCGCCCGCAAACCCAAATGCGCCGAATGCAACCTCGAATCGCTCTGCTATTCAAAAGACAAGACAACTTGAACGCAGGTTTCCCGGCAAATCCGGGTATTCCCCCAGTCGCAAAACTGTTGCACCTTTGACTTCAAACAATACTTATGCAATAAGTAAAGCCAATGGCAGTTCCCGCGAAACCGGGATTTGTACCCTCCAAAGAAACCTTCATCGCCGCCCTTACGCTTGTTGCAATACTTTTGCATGTCGTCCTCAAGTTCCCCCTGCACTTCTCTTCCCTGTACGCGAACGTTCCTCTCTTCGTCGCCCTGCTGATCGGCGGCATCCCGCTCGTCTGGGCGCTCCTGAAAAAACTCGTCCGGCGCGAATTCGGCTCCGATCTCCTCGCCGGCGTTTCCATCCTGACGGCGATTGCGCTGGGCGAATATCTCGTCGCCACCATCGTGGTCCTGATGCTTTCCGGCGGCGAAGCCCTCGAGGAATTCGCCACCGCTCGCGCTTCCTCGGTGCTCGATGCCCTGGCGCGACGCATGCCCAGCGTCGCTCATCGCAAGGAATCCGGCGGCTTAATTGACGTCGCGCTCGCTGACATCCGCATCGGCGATGAACTCACCGTTCTACCGCACGAGATTTGCCCCGTCGACGGCACCGTCCTCGAAGGCCACGGCATTATGGACGAAGCTTACCTCACCGGCGAGCCCTACGAAATCTCCAAGACGCCCGGCTCGATGGTGATTTCCGGTGCTATCAATGGCGAGCAAGCTCTGCTCATCCGCGCCGAGAAGTTGGCGGAGGATTCGCGTTACGCCCGCATCATGCAGGTCATGCACCAGACCGAGCAGGAGCGCCCCAAGCTCCGCCGCCTCGGCGATCAGCTTGGCGCATGGTACACGCCGCTGGCGCTCGCCGTTGCCGCCGTGGCTGCGTTGCTCACCCATCAGCCGCAGCGCTTCCTCGCCGTCGTTGTTATCGCCACGCCTTGCCCGCTGCTTCTGGCCATTCCCACCGCGATTATCGGCGCCATCTCTCTGGCCGCGCGCCGCGCCATCATCATCAAGAATCCCGCGATCCTCGAGCAGATCGAGAATTGCCGCACGCTCATCTTCGACAAGACCGGCACGCTAACGTACGGTAGGCCGCGCCTGACTGAGATTCTCTGCGCCACGGGCTTTGATCGCACCAAGGTGCTGCGCTTCGCCGCCAGTGCGGAGCAATATTCCAAGCATCCCCTGGCCAGCGCCATCGTCTCCGCCGCCAGGCAAGAGCAGCTTGATCTCCTCTCCGTGGCGCATATCAGCGAGCGGCCGGGGCTCGGATTGGTCGCCAGCGTCGAAGGGCACAATGTACAAATCACCGGGCGCAACAAGGTGGATACGCGTTCTCTGCCCTTGCCGGAACTGGCCAGCGGCCTCGAATGCCTCCTCTTCGTTGACGGCAAATATGCCGCGGCCATTCGCTTTCACGATGCTCCCCGAAAGGAGAGCGCTTCCTTTATCCAGCACCTGGAGCCGAAACACGGCGTGGCCAAAGTGATGCTGCTTTCCGGCGATCGCGAGTCGGAGGTGAAATACCTGGCGGAAAGCGTGGGCATCACGGAAGTCCACGCGGGAAAGAGTCCCGAGGAGAAAGTGGCCATCGTGAAGGCGGAAACCGCCAAGGCGCGCACGCTGTTTGTGGGCGACGGCATCAACGACGCTCCCGCACTGATGGCGGCAACAGTTGGCGTCGCGTTCGGCACGCAGAACGACATCACCACGGAAGCGGCCGACGCAGTTGTGCTGGAAACGGCGCTGGGCAAGATTGATGAACTGATGCACATTGGCCAGCGCATGCGGCGCATCGCTCTGCAAAGCGCTCTTGGCGGAATGGCTGCGAGCATGATCGGCATGATCGCCGCAGCATTTGGATTCTTGCCACCGATTTGGGGCGCGATCGGCCAGGAATTGATTGATTTATTCGCGGTGCTGAATGCCGTCCGCGTAGCGCTGCCGACCGACGATCTGCAGGATTATGAAAACCAGTAAGAAGTTTTAAGTCCTAAGTTTTAAGTAAGGCAACAAGAAGACCGTCGCCTCCTCCAATTTCCATTTTCCAATTTCTATTTTCCAATTCATGGTCGCCGGTCGCTGATCTGCGCTTACGGCTTCGTCGTACTCGAGCCACCCGCCGCCGGCTGCTGCGCCGACTTCATAATGTCGTCGAAGCTCGGATGCCCGGCCGGAGCCTGCCCCGTCGCACCATTCACATTCGGATGTCCCGGAGGCATTCCGCCCGGCGGCATCTCTCCCGGCGCGGGATGTTGCATCGTTCCGCCGGCCGGTTGACTCTTGACGACCGCCCATTCCTCGCCGCGCTTTTCCAGATTGTAACTAAGCTTCATGCTCGCTCCATCCGGCGGGCCATTCTTCAGCCGGATTTCCACCTGCGCCTGAGCCTGATTGCCGTTCACGGTGGCTTGCGTCACGTTGATATCCATCGCGCTCACGTTCAACGTATTCAGCGATCCCAGGTATTTTATGACCCCGGCGCGGATCGCTTCCTTATCATCCGGCTTGGACTTGCACGCTCCGGCAAAGAGCAAGGTTGCGCCCAGCAGAGCGGCTAAAAATACGCGTTTCATCAAGAGTTCCTTTCCAGTCTAAGCGGCGCCTGGAGCATCGCCTCGTCCTTCTATGGTAGCGAATCAGAACCGGATTGCAACGCGCCCCGCGACCTGCCCTCTCATCCGCAATCCGTCGCGGTCCTGCAAACGGCGCGCCAGAATGTATTACGATACAAGCATGAAAGAAACCTGGCGTTGGTACGGTCCGCAAGACCCGATTCCGCTTCATCACATCAAGCAGGCGGGCGCGACGGGAATCGTCACCGCGCTGCATCACATGTATGGCGGCGAGGCCTGGCCCCTCAGCGAAGTCCTGAAACGCAAAGCGGAGATCGAGTCCGCGGGCCTCGTTTGGTCCGTCGTCGAGAGCATTCCGGTTCACAGCTCCATCCAGCTCCGCTCCGGGCCATGCCGCGAATTCATCGCGGCATGGAAGGATTCGCTCGCCGCCGTCGCCAAGGCTGGCGTGCGGGTTGTCTGCTACAACTTCATGCCGCTCGTGGACTGGACGCGCACGAATCTCCAGTGGCGCTTGCCCAGCACGGGTCTTGCGCTGCGCTTCGATGCCGTGGATTTCGCCGCATACGATCTCTTCCTCCTCGAACGCCCCAATGCCGAGCGCGATTACGCGCCAGAACGTGTCGCTGCCGCCCGCGACCGTTTCCACGCTATGTCCGAAGCCCAGCAACTCGAACTCGAGCGCGCCATCATCGCGGGACTTCCCGGCGGCGAAACCTCGTACACACGTAATGGGCTTTGCGAAGCGCTCGCCGAGTGGAACGGAGTCACGCACAGCAGCCTGCGCTCCGCGCTCGTCGACTTCCTCCGGGAAGTCGCACCCGTTGCCGAAGAACTGGGCGTGCGGCTGGCGATTCACCCGGACGATCCGCCGCAGCCGCTCTTTGGCATACCGCGCGTCGTTTCTACCGCCGATGATGCTCGAGCGATCCTTGCCGGTGTCGACACGCCCGCGAATGGCCTAACCTTTTGCGTCGGCTCGTATGGAGCGCGTGCCGACAATGATCTGCTCGCCATGATTCGCGAGTTCGCTCCGCGCATCCATTTCGCGCATCTTCGCCAAGTCACCCGCGTCGCTGATGATTCCTTTTATGAAGCCGAGCATCTCCACGGCGATGCGGATATGGTTGGCATCGTCCGCGCTTTGCTGGAAGAAGAACTGGCCCGGCGGCGCGCCCACCGCGGCGATCACGAAATGCCCATGCGCCCCGATCATGGACACCTTCTCGCCGACGACATCCACAAGAAGTGCTACCCCGGCTACTCCTACGTCGGCCGCCTGAAAGGCCTGGCCGAATTGCGCGGCGTAGTTCAAGGCCTGCAGTACGCCCTCCCCTAATTGGCGGGCTGAATTCCCTGCAATTGTTCAGGTCACTCTTCTCTATGCCCTCTGTGCTCCTATCTCTGTGACCTCTGTGTGAAACGTCCCGGGTCCTCGGCTTCTTTCCTTCTCCCTCATTCCGACCCCGCAAAGCGTCCAAGGAATTTCTGCTCCTCTTTAGGAGGTTGGACATTCATGTCCAACATAAAAGCACTTTAAACAAAACCTCCCCAAACTCTCTCTTCCCCCGGCTTGCCCCGCTTGCCCTGATCCACGAAGGGCGATGTTCCGTGCGGGGCGATTTCAACCGGCTTGAATGATCCGCCTTACGGACCCAGCGCCGTAGGTGCGGCACAAGCTCTGTGCTCTCCTCAATGCAGTAGGCGCGTCAGAATCCGGCAAACCCTGTTAGCGTTGGGTGCCCGCTGTTTCCCAATGTCTTTCCATCCCCGGTGATTTCAACCGGCCCGGACGACTCCTCCCGCCAAACTAGTTTTTCAGAGTGCCCAGCCAAACGGGCGGTCGGTTCACAGGCGCAAACGGTGCGGCACCCAAAGCCCACCTCTTGGCCACTCGCCTGCTCTCAGTAGCCCCGAAGTGACTCGCCCAGAGAACATCGGCAGATCAAGAGGGTACTATGAGCCACTTCTCCGGTTAGCGCGAGGCATCGACCTGTCGAATGCACCACGACTTATCGGGACTTGAGTCAGTTTCGACCCAACAAGAGAATTCTGCTAGTCTGTACCCATGCGATTCCAGTTGGTTATACAGTGGCCGCTTTCTTCTTTGAGTGGCTTCGATGAACTCCTGAGTGTCGAAGAACTGTCTCCGGCGCAACTTTTTCATTTTGTGACCCACTTGCATGGGAATTCCTGAGAAACGGAGAGGCAGATGAAGCTTCTGCGCTGTCTTGCTGTAATGTGCTTTCTGCTAGGAACCTGTCACGCCCAGTTGCCGGAATACTATCAAACCACCAACCGCGTCACGTGGCTCTCGCAGAACATCGATGCGATTTTGCCCACGTGGATTGCACTCGGCGTGACCGATATCCACAAGTACGCGAACATCAAAGCCGTGGGGACTGATCATGGCAAGCCCGCGACCATCTATACCTGGCAGGTTACCGGACGCCTCGGCAACCTGACCGTCAACTTCCTTCAGCCAGCCGCAGGCCAGTTGAACTCCTACAATGATTTTCTGGAAAAGCATAAGGATGGCATTTTTTCTGTTGTCCATGAGGTTCCCACCAAGGAGGCGATGGACAAGGAGATTCAGCGCATGGCCAGCCTCGGAGTAAGTGTGCTG